>Ga0265327_10002785_pt1 | contig 17665 bp, 15 predicted proteins | sample 41621metaG_FD_202089 | JGI IMG/M metagenome (GOLD analysis project Ga0265327, IMG submission 202089) | Rhizosphere microbial communities from Carex aquatilis grown in University of Washington, Seatle, WA, United States - 4-16-21 metaG | ecosystem: Host-associated > Plants > Roots > Rhizosphere... | reverse complement strand
ACGAGCCGGGTTCATCCGCAACCACCTGTGGGTCACCCCGTACCGGCCGGACGAGCGCTACGCCGCCGGCGAGTACCCGAACCTGCACCCCGGTGGCGCCGGGCTTCCGGAGTGGACGAGCGCCGACCGGCCGATCGACGGCGAGGACGTCGTCGTCTGGTACACGTTCGGCCACCATCACGTCCCCCGGCCCGAGGACTGGCCGGTGATGCCGGTGGCGACTGCAGGGTTCCTGCTCAAGCCGGTAGGGTTCTTCGAGCGCAACCCGGCACTGGATGTGCCGCCGCCACACCCGCACTCCGACCACCACTGCTGACCCTGGAGGGACACGTAAACACAGTCGAAGGACGCGTTGCACTCGTCACCGGCGCGAGCAGCGGGATCGGCGCCGCGACCGCTCATGCCCTCGCTGCGGCCGGCGCCCGGCTGGCGCTGTGCTCGCGGCGCGGTGACGATCTCGGCCTCGACGGGGCGCTGGTGCGGAGCTGCGACGTCCGCGACCCGGCCCAGATCGAGGCGCTGACAGCCGCGGCGGTCGACCGGTTCGGCCGGCTCGACATCGTGGTCGCCAACGCCGGGGTCGGCGCGTATGGCGACTTCCTCTCGCTCGATCCCGACCACCTCGAGGAGATGATCGACACCAACGTCAAGGGTCTGCTCTACACGGTGCGCGCGACCCTGCCGCACCTGCTCGAGAGCGACAGCGCGGATCTGGTGGTGGTCGCCTCTGTCGCCGGTCAGCGCGGGCCCGAAGGGGAGGCGGTGTACGCCGCGTCGAAGTTCGCGCAGGTCGGGTTCATGCGCTCGCTCGACCACGAGCTGTACCGACAGGGCGTGCGCTGCTCGACGATCGCGCCCGGCGGCGTCCACACCGAGTTTGCGATGGGTCGCGGCCGGTCGCCCGGGGACCCCGACCTGGCCGTGATGATGAGGCCGGAGGAGATCGCCGACGCCGTCGTGCATTGCGTCTCCCTGCCACGCACGCTCCGTGTGCTCGAGGCGACGATCCTGCCCATGAGCGACGACTCGATGAACTAGCGGATGCCGGCCAAGGTCACCATCATCGGCGGCGGTTCGAGCAGCTTCGTGCCGCTGCTGATCCGCCGGCTCATGCAATCGCCGGTCCTGTCCGGCGCCCACGTGTCGCTGATGGACATCGACGAGGGCCGGCTCGGCGTGATGCGATCTCTCGCGGAGAAGCTGATCGAGAGCGAGGACAGCTCGCTTCGGGTCAGCAGCACGACCGACCAGCGCGAGTCGCTGACGGGCGCCGACTTCGTGATCGCGGCCATCTCGGTTGGCGGCATGGACGCGTGGGCGAACGACCTCGAGATCCCCGGACGCCGCGGCATCGTCATGCACGTCGCCGACTCGGTTGGGCCGGGAGGCATCCTGCGCGCGTTCCGCAACGCGCCCGTGCTCGCGGAGGTCTCCCGCAACTGCGCGGAGGTGGCCCCCGACGCCTGGGTGTTCAACTACACGAACCCTGCGCCGGTCGAGGCGATGGCCATGCGTGTCGCCGCACCTCAGGTGCGGTCGTACGCGCTGTGCTCCTGCACCGGGCATCCGAGCAGCGCCGAGTGGCTTGCGGAGCAGGCTGGTGTCGAGCCTGGCCGGATCGCCATGCCGCCGGTGGTCGCCGGGATCAATCACTGCGCGGCGGTGGTGGCGCTGCGGCTGACCGACGGCACCGATGCGATGCCGCTTGTTCGCGAGCAGGTCACCCAGCCGGTGGTGCGCTGGGCGCTCGACCGCTACGGCGTGCTGCCCTACTGCTGGTCGCACTGGGTGGAGTTCTTCCCCCAGATGCAGCGGCTGGAGGGCTCCTACACCGGCACGGCGCAGGGCGTCCGCATGCGGTACGGCATCACCACCCACGACATGGAGTACGAGCGGGCCCGGGTGCGAAGCCTCGAGGAGCTGGCGGCGACCTGGACTGCGCCGGACGCCGGCAGTGTGACCCTGACCGACCTGCCGGTCGGCGATGAGGACTGGGGCATCGAGGTCATCGACATGATCGAGGCGATCGTCGGCAACGGCAACAGGACGATGGTGGTCAACGCTCCCAATGAGGGCGCCATCCCGAACCTGCCCGACGATGCGATCGTCGAGGTCAACGCCCAGATCAATGCCTACGGCATCCGGCCGGTCGCGACCGGCCCGCTGCCCGAGCAGCTGGCCGCGCACCTGCGGCGATATGTCGACTTCCAGCGCCAGGTGGTGGCGGCGGCCCTTTCGGGCGACCGTGAGGAGGCGCTCCACGCCTTCGTCCTCGATCCCAACACCGCGGCGAACCTGGACATTGACCAGACGAATGCGCTGATGGACGAGATGCTGGCGGCCAACGCCCAGTACCTGCCGCTCTTTCGCTGATCGGTCTCGCCAGCACCAGTGCTGTTCGGCGTAACATCGTGGAGTGCCTGCCGCGCTCTTCGATGCTTCCTCGCACGAGCCGCTGACCAGCGAGTCCTGGGACGAGGCGCGCGCCCGGAGGACGATTGCCGGCATCGCCGCCGAAGCGGAGGCCGCCTTCGACCCCGACGCACTGTGGCCGGTGCACCCACTGGACGACGAAGACCCCAGCGACCCGCTGCCGCCGACGCTCGGCCTGTACCTGGGCGCAGCCGGCATGGTGTGGGGGCTCGACGCCCTCGCCCGGGCCGGCCTGGTCACGCTAACCCGTGACTGGGCGCCCTTTGCCGCGACGTTGCCCAACCGCTACGCGGCCAAGCCCGACCTGCCCGAGTGGACGGACGGCAAGCCGGTACCGTCGCTCCTGGCCGGCGAGTCAGGTGTGCTGCTGGCGGCACACCGTGTGGCTCCCGATCCGGGTCATGTCGACCGCATGGTGGAGTGCATTCACGCCAATGCCACGAACCGGACGCGGGAGCTGATGTGGGGCTCGCCCGGCTCGATGCTGGCCGGCTGGCTGATGTACACGCGCACCGGGGACGAGCGGCTGGCTGATGCCTGGAGGGAGTCGGCCGAGTGGCTGATCGGCGAGTGGGGCGACCTGGTGTGGCTACAGCAGCTGTACGGCCGGGAGTTCCACTTCATTGGACCCGGCCACGGCTTCGCCGGGAACGTGTACTCGCTCACCCGCGGAGACTTGCTCGACGACGGCCGTCGGGCGCAGGTACAGCAGCGGGCGGTCAGCACCCTCCAGGACCTCGCCAAGCGTGAGGGCGAACTCGCCCAGTGGTGGCCAACGCTTGAACCACCGACAGACCAGCGGAAGGTACGCACGCAGTGGTGCCACGGCGCCCCCGGCGTCGTCACCTCGTTCGCCGACATCGCATCGGACAGCGCCGAGCTGGCCGAGCTGCTGATCGCCGGCGGCGAGCTGACCTGGCAGGCCGGGCCGCTGGTCAAGGGGCCAAGCATCTGCCACGGCACCGCCGGCAATGGCTTCGCCTTCCTCAAGCTCTACGACCGCACTGGCGACGAGCGTTGGCTGGAGCGGGCGCGCGCGTTCGCGGTACACGCCGCCGGACAGGTCGAACGGCTGCGCGCCGAGCATGGCCGCGGCCGCTACTCGCTATGGACAGGGGACGTCGGGGTCGCGCTGTACCTGGCCGCCTGCATCCGCGGCGACTCGGCCATGCCCACTCTCGACGTCTACTAACCGGCCCCCGCCGGCCGCTGAGCGCGACCTCGGATACCTCAAGTACGGGAGGTCGTAGCTTCCGCGCGCCGCGCATATCGCGGTGGGACGTCAGCGTCGCCGCTGCGCTGGTCAGGTTGTCGGCTGGAGTTCGAGCAGCAGGTTGCGGAGTAGAGCGAAGCGTTTCGGGCCGAGCTGTTGCTCCCAGGCGGCTTCCATCTCGGCGACTGCGTCGCGGATCACGCCGATCGCGGCGACGCCCCGCTGAGTGAGGATGATGCGTTTGGACCGGAGGTCGTCCGGATGCGGTTCACGCTCGAGGTAACCGAGGCGCTCGAGCTCGCGGAGGAGATAGTTGAGCGCCTGCTTGCTGATCCCCACCTGGGCGGCGACGTCGGTTGGCCGGGCGCCGTGCGGTCCCGGGTACCGGAACACGGCGAAGTAGGCGCGGTCGAAGTCGTCGAAGCCGCGCTCGTGCAGCCGCTCGAGCATGTGCTCCTGGACCGTCTCCCAGGGGATGCGCAGCAGGGCGCCGATCAGCGGCGGCCCGAATGGCTGTGTGTCGATATCCGGCGATTTCATAAAGTGGCTTGACAATCCACTCTCGACCGATCTATGATCAAGTCACTTTACCATCAACCCACGAAGGAGGCGGCGATGTCAGCAAGCACCCACGAGGAGATCAGAATCGGGGAGCTGGCGATTCGATTCCTGCTCGAGGGCGAGCAGTCGGCCGGCTCGGTGGCGGTGTTCGAGTTCGATGTCCCCGCCGGCTCCAAGGTCGCCGCGGCGCACAGCCATGACGGCTTCGAGGAGACGATCTACGGCCTCGAGGGAACGCTCATATGGACGGTTGAAGGCGAGGCGTGCGCGGTCGGCTCTGGCGAGGTGCTCTGCATCCCCCGCGGAGCAGTCCACCAGTTCGCCAACGTCGGCGAGTTCGGCGCGACGGCGTTGGCGATCGTGACCCCGGGCATCCTCGGCGCAGGGTACTTCCGCGACGTCGCCGCGGTTCTCGATGCGGCGGCCGGCGGCCCTCCCGACCTGGCCGCGATCGCGGATGTGATGCGTCGCCACGGACTCACCCTCGTCATCTGACGGCCTTGCAGGAAGCAAAGCGCAATGGCGGCGACGACCCTCCCCTATCCAACGAGGCATACGTCCCCATCGGCGAACAGGAACTCATCCTCCGCGGCGACAGCCGCGAGATCGCTCTCCTGGTCGCAAACGACAACCTCAGCCTCACCGATGCCAGCCGCGCAGCGGGCGAACGCGTGACCGACCCGCACGTACACCAGCACACCGAGGCGGCGGCGGAACCAGCCTGCCGATGCGAGCACGAGTCGTGTTTAGCGGCGACAGCCTGAACGCATCGGCTTCAACGGCGTGGGTGTACTGGCAGATCACGAAGTAGGCGCTATGCGCCCGGCACGATTCGAACGTGCGACCTCTGCCTCCGCAGGGCCCAGCTGACACGGGGGGAGCAGGCTCCCCCCGTGAGCCCCCCACGCAGTCCGGCCATGCGCCCGGCACGATTCGAACGTGCGACCTCTGCCTCCGCAGGGCAGCGCTCTATCCCCTGAGCTACGGGCGCGTGAGGGTTGGAGTGTACTGGGTATCGGGCCTGCCTCGCGGACGATTCGCCGTCAGTCCGCCGCGTAGCGGAGGGCGACCAGCGCCTCCGGTGCGTCTCCGGTGAGTCGCAGCGGTAACCAGCTGTCACCCTGGTCGCGGCTCTCCCAGAGCTGACCGTCGGAGAACCCGGCGAACAGGCGCCCCTCGGTTGCGAGCAGCGCGTAGGGCATTGCCGGCAGCGGCTCCGGCAGGCCGCCCGCGAGTGGCTGCCACGGCTCGCCGTGGCGCTGGCGGTAGATGCGCGCCTGCGGGTCGCGGCGACCGTGCGCCGCGTAGGGGCCGGTGCTCGCCGAGACGTACCAGCAGTCGGAGTCGACGGCGACCGACCAGGTGTAGTGGCGGTCGCGGCCGTCATCGGCGGGCTGCCAGGTCTCGCCCGCGTTGGCGCTGAAGGCCGCGCCGCCGCCGCCCGCCTCGTATGCACGCCCCGGTGCCTGCGGGTGCCAGGCGAGCGAGTGCACGTCGCGCTGTGCGCCGGGACGGTGGTCTTCCCAGCTCTGCCCGCCGTCGGCCGAGCGCATCAGGCCGCCGAGCTCGATCCCAACCAGGAGCAGGTCGGCGTCGTGCGGGCTGGGTGCGATCCAGCGCACGTGGGAGGTCCAGGGACGCGGCGGAAAGCTCCAGCTCGGCCGTGAGGGCAGCTCGAGCAGCGCTTCCAGCTCGTTCCAGCTCGCCCCTCGGTCGTCGCTTCGGAACAGCCGGCTCGGCTCGGTGCCGGCGTAGACCGTCCCGCCGGCGGCGCCAACGGCGAGCGAGAACACCGCCGGCTCGGGCAGCTCGCAGTCGGTCCAGCTTCGACCGCCGTCGACGCTGCGACGCACACCGCCCTCACGCAGCCCGGCGTACACCACGTCGGGGTCGGCCGGGTCGACGGCCAGGCACTGCGCACCGCTCTCCGGCAGAGACCGCTCGACCGTCCATCGCTCGCTCACCTCGTCCAGACGGGCGATCTCATCCCCGGTCGCCGCATACAGGCGCACGTCTAGCTCATCCTCCGGTAGCGCCAGACCGACAGCGGCACGAACACCGCGAGGATGCCCACGATCCAGGCGAGCGAGCCGGCCAGCGAGCTCGGCACGCCGCCGGTGAGCGCGAAGGTGCGAGCGGCGTTCGCGGTCAGCGTGACCGGCGAGGCTTCGGCGATCGGCTGCAGCCAGCTCGGCATGCTCGACACCGGGACGAACACCGAGCTGGCGAAGACGAGCGGGAACAGCAGCACGAACCCGGCCGTCTGCGCGGTCTCGGCGCCTTTTACGACCAGCGAGACGAAGGCGAAGATCCAGCTCAGAGCGAACCCGAAGGCGGCGACCAGGGCGACGCACGCCAAGGCCGCGACGACGCCGGCCTGGAAACTGAAGCCGACCAGGTAGCCGACGCCGATCATCAGGCCGATGATCATGATGTTTCGGACGAGGTCTGCGGTGGTTCGCCCGACCAGCACCGCCGAGCGCGCCATCGGCATCGAGCGGAAGCGGTCGATCACGCCTCGCCGGAGGTCCTCGGAGAGGCCAACCGCAGTGTTCGTCGCACGGAAGGTCACCGACTGGACGAAGATCCCCGGCAGCAGATAGTCGACGTAGCTGACTCCCGGCGGCAGCGACTGGCTGACGGCACCGCCGAACACGTAGACGAACAGGATCACGAACATCACCGGCTGGATCGTCGAGAAGACCAGCAGGTCGGGCTGGCGCCAGAAGTGGCGGAGGTTCCGCATTGTCACAACGGCGCTGTCGACCACGCTCGTCTCGGCGCCTCGCAGCGATGGTGTGTGCGGGCGCAATCGCGGGTGAGGACGCCCCACGACCGTCGCGGCGGGTACGGCTGCTGCGGTCTGCGGGTTGCCGTTCTCGCTCGGCGCCTGGTCGGTCAGCTGCAGGAACACGTCGTCGAGCGTCGGCCCGCGCAGGCCCATGTCGTTGACGCCGATCCCGGCGCGGCGGAGCTCCGCGGCGGCTTCCTCGACCAGGACGAGGCCCTCGCGCGGCGCCGGCAGGGTCAGCCGGTTCGGCCGCCCGTCCTGCTCCGGAGCGCCGCAGCCGACACGAAGCAGCGCAGCCTCTGCCTCGGGGCGCTGCCCAACGTCGGTCAGCTCCACCTCGAGGATGTGGCCGCCGACCCGGTCTTTGAGCTGGCTGCCCGTACCCTTCGCGATCACCCGGCCGTGGTCGATCACCGCGATCTCGTCAGCGAGCTGGTCCGCTTCTTCGAGGTACTGCGTCGTCAGCAGGATGGTCGTTCCATCGCGCCGTAGGTCGCGGACGATCTGCCAGATCTCGTTGCGACTGCGAGGATCAAGACCCGTCGTCGGCTCGTCGAGGAAGAGCACACGCGGCTGCGTGAGCAGGCTGGACGCCAGGTCGAGTCGCCGTCGCATCCCGCCCGAGTACGTCTTTGCGGTCCGGTCAGCGGCGTCGGCCAGCTCGAAGCGCTCGAGCAGCTCCGCGGCCCGGCTGCTGGCCTGGGCACGAGAGAGGCGGAACAGGCGCCCGAACATCTCCAGGTTCTCGCGGCCCGTCAGGAGCTCGTCGACCGCCGCGAACTGACCGGTCAGCGCCAGCAGCTCGCGCACGCTCGCCGCCTCTGCGACGACGTCTCGCCCGAGCAGCTCTGCTCGACCCGCATCCGGCTCCAGCAGCGTGGCCAGGATGCGGACGAGCGTCGTCTTACCCGCCCCGTTCGGGCCGAGCAGGCCGAAGACCATCCCCTCGGGGACGACCAGGTCGACGCCGGCCAGCGCGGTCGTCGACCCGAACTGCTTGACCACGCCCGCGACGCGGACTGCGGGCGGCCGGTCGCTCTGCGATCCGCTGGATTCAGGCTGCGACACCGAGTCAGGCGTTAGGGGAGCACCCATGACCCATAGCCTACGTCGAGGCGAAGCTCTCGCTGGTTCGTCGCGTTGAAACACCGCCGTTCACAGCTTGGCGGTTTCGCAGAGATCCTCAGCTCTAGATACAAACCGGCGTCAACTGTACAGTGGTGTCGCCATGTGGATCCCCGGTCAGCAGCCCGGCGGTCGCGAGCCCGCACCCGGCAGACTTCGAGTGGTGCAGTCGTTCGTGAACACCATCAACCTCGAGGCGCCGGAGGACTGGATCGAGACCCCCGCGCAGCTCGCCACCTTCCTTCGCGACCAGCGTCTGATCGGCGACGATGAGGTGGTGCGCGACGAGGATCTGAATCGGGCGGTCGAGCTGCGGGAGGCCGTCCGCCGGCTGCTGCTCGAGAACAACGGCGAGCCGCACGACGAGGCGGCTGCCGGAGTGTTCGCCCATGCGGCGCGGGCGGCGCAGCTCAGCGTCAACGTGTCCGCGCGCGGCGATGCCGAGCTGGCGCCCAGCGCCGGCGGGGTGGACGGCGCGCTGGGGACGGTGGTCGCGATCTGCGCGGAGTCGATGCTGGACGGGAGCTGGCAGCGGCTGAAAGCCTGCCGCCGGGACGTCTGCCACTGGGCCTTCTACGACCACTCCCGCAACCGCTCGGGCGCCTGGTGTGCGATGTCGATCTGCGGCAATCGCACCAAGACCCGCGTCTACCGGCGCCGGAGGCAGGCCTGATGCGCCGCGCCGGCGCGCCGCTGCGGCTGGTCTGGGCGCGGTTCCGCGGCCACCCTGGCCGGGGGCTGCTGGCGATGGCGGGGATCGCCGTCGCGGCGGCATGGCTGGCGGCGGTGATCGGCGGCGGCACCATCACCGCCGAGCTCGCGACCCGCCACGCGATGCAGGCGCTGCCGATCTCGCAGCGCCAGTTCCAGGTGTCCTGGTACAGCACCCCGCCGGCCGGCGGCTACCGGGCGATCGACGCCCGCGCCCGGCCGGCTCTTCGCCGAATGTCCTCTGCGCCGCAGACGCGAAGCCTGATCTTCCCCGAGCTGACCATCAACCAGCAACCGTTCGACCTGGCATCCGTCGACGGGCCGAGCCGCTACCTGCACCTCGTCTCCGGCCGGCTGCCCCGCACCTGCACGGCCCAGCGCTGCGAGGTGCTCCAGGTGGGGACGGTCGCGGCGCCGAAGCTGATCACAGAGCCGGGCCTGCGGCTGGTCCGAGTGGGCGTCGCGAACGTCGTGTCGCCGCTGCCGTTGCCGGGACGGGCGACGCCTCCGCCGCCCCATGGCGGCCGTCCGGTGCCGTTCCTGCTCTCCAACTCGACGCGGCAGCTCTCCGCCTTGCCGGTCTTCAGCTCCGTCTACCGCAGCTACGGCTGGTCAGCGCCTGCCGTCATTCCACAGACGCATATCTGGAGCATCGATTCGCTGCTGGCGACCGAGTCGCACGTCGCCGGGTCGCTCACCTACCCGGGCTCGTACTTCAACGTCAGCGGACCCGACCTCGCGCTGCTGGCCGCCCGGCAGCACGCCCGCGTGGCCGAGCACCGGCTGCTGCTGATCGGCGGCGGCGCGGCCGCGCTGGTGCTGGCGTTCGTCCTCCTGGCTGCGGTCAGCCTGCGGCGTGACGCCGGGGCCGAGTGGTCGCGGCTCGACCGCCGCGGTGCGCTCTGGTGGCAGCGGTGGCTGTTCCTGATCGCCGAGGGTCTGTGGATCACCGCCGGCGGGGCGATCATCGGCTACGCGATCGGCTGCGCCGCCGTTGCCCTCGTCGCCGATCGCGCCGGCCTGCCGGCAGCCCCGATCCTGCGCCACTCGCTGCTCGACGCCTCCGGCCTGACTCTGTTCCTGGTCGGCTGCTTCGTCGCCCTCGCTGCCCTCCTGATCGCGGAGCGCTTCGACCCCCGCTCGGTGTCGCTGGGGGCGGTGCGGCTGTCCGACCTGGTCGCCGTCCTGGCCATCGCCGCCGTCGTCTTTGCCGCCGTGCGCGGCCGCGCCGACAGCGCCGACCTGACCAACGGCGACCCGCTGCTGCCGCTCCTGATCCCGCTGATCTGCCTGGCTGCCGGCGCCCTCGCCATCAGCCTCGTAGGCCCCTTCATGCGCCTGGTCGAGCGGGGAGTGCGCAACGGCCCGCTGCGGTTCCGGCTGGCGGCGCTCTGGTTGTCACGCGGCGAGGGACGAGCACCGCTGGCGGTGGCCTACCTGGTGGTCGCCATCGGCCTTGCCGTCTTCGCGCTGTCCTACGCGGCAACGCTCTCGACCGGCGAGCACGACCAGGCCGCCTACCGCGTGCCCGGCGACCTCACCGTCATGTCCGGGCCGAGCCTCGTCCAGCCGCTGGAGGCCGCGCCGATGACCGCATACAGCCGGCTGGCCGGCTCCGGCGGCTACGCGACTCCGGTGCTTCGGCGGGCGGCCTCGAGCCCTGTGATCGGTCTGCGACCGACGCCGATCGAGGTGCTGGGCGTGTCGCCTGAGGTGCTGCCGCGGCTGGCCGGCTGGCGCGGCGATGACTCGAGCACCTCCATCTCCACCATCGCCCGGCGGCTGCGCGGCGGCGCCCTCGATGGGGGCGAGCAGGGGCCGGTGCTGCCGGCGGGCGCGCGGACGATCGGCGTCACGGCGTCGGCCAGGGGCGGCGTGTTCGTCGTCGAGGCCGTGGTGCAGAAGGGCGATGGCCCGCCGGTGGTCGTCCGGCTGGGAAGCCCGACGAAAAAGCCGACGAAGCTCCAGGCCGCGTTGCCTGCACAGGCACAGGGCGGCCGGCTGGTCGGACTGGAGCTGGTGCCAACCTTCGCCCAGGCTCAGTCGTCGGCCCACCAGAGCGCCGAGGGCGGCACCAGCGGCGGCGACAGCGGCACGGCGACGATGGACGACCTGCAGGCGGACGGCACGTCGCTGGGTCCGCTCGGCTCCTGGATCGGCCGCGGCGGGCTGCGGACCACGCCTCGTGGCACCGGCGTGCGGATTGGCTACATCCTCGGCCACGGCACGGCTCTGGTGCGGCCGACGGAGCCCACCGATGGCCGGCAAATTCCGCTGCTGGTCTCGCCCGATATCGCTGCGGCCGTAGGGCCCAGCGGCAAGGTCGAGCTGGTGGTCGATGGCGAGGTCACGCTGCAGGGCCGGGTGGCAGCCGTCGCCCGCCGCTTCCCGACGCTGCCGGGCAGCTTCGCGGTCGCCGACGAGGCGGCGCTGCAGACGGCGCTGAACGGAGATGCGCCCGGGGTCGGCCAGCCGCTGGAGGTGTGGATCGGCGGCACGGCCGACACGGGGCGCTCGGCGGAGGCCGCGTTGTCACGCGCGCCCTACCAGGGCCTTGATGTCGCCTCCCGCACGGCTGTCCAGTCGGACCTCCATGCCAACCCGCTCAGCCGCGGCATCACCGTCACGCTGGTCGCCGCGGCGGTGGTGGCCGGCGTGCTGGCGCTGCTGGGCGTCCTGCTCGGCTGCCTTGCCAGCCTGCGCGACGAGCGCGCCGACCTGTTCGACCTCGAGACCCAGGGCGTCACCCCCGACGGCCTCCGCGGTCAGCTGCGGGTGCGCGCGCTGGTGCTGGTCGGCGCCGGGCTGATCGGCGGCATCCCGCTGGGTATCCTGCTGTCGTGGGCGACGACCGCCGTGGTGGTGCTCGGCGCCGGCGGTGGCACTCCCCGGCCGCCGCTGCTGGTCGAGACCCCGTGGCTCCTGCTGCTGGTCGCCGCCGTCGGGTTCGTGCTGGTCGCCGAGCTGGCCGTCTGGCTGGCCAGTGCCGCGGCGTTTCGGGAGCCGGTGCCTCGGCGGGCAACGGGGCTGGCGCCGTGAACCACGCAGTCGACGCGCGCGAAGTGTTCCGCATCCATCGCAGCGCCGAGGGCGACGCCGCGGCGCTCCAGGGCCTGAACCTCCAGGTCGGACCCGGCGAGGTGGTGGCCGTGATCGGGCCGTCCGGCTCCGGGAAGAGCACCCTGCTGCGGATCCTGGCCGCGCTGGAGACGCCGTCGGCCGGCACGGTTCGGGTGCTCGGACAGGATGTGGCAACACTCCGCCACGGCCGCGGGGCGCGCTTCCGCTCCCGGCGCCTGGGCCTGGTCGACCAGCACTACGGACGGGCGCTGCCGCCCGATCTGCGCTGCAGCCAGATCGTGTCGCAGGGCATGGCGCTGCTGGGGGCGCCGTCGAAGACCCGCGCCGACCGGGCGGCCGACCTGCTCAGCCGCGTCGGGCTCCCGGGCGCCGGGGACGCGAGACCCTCGGAGCTGTCCGGTGGCGAGCAGCAGCGCGTCGCCGTCTGCGCAGCGCTGGCCCACCGCCCCGACCTGCTGCTCGCCGACGAGCCGGGCGGCGAGCTCGACACGGTCAGCGCCACGGCGGTCTACCAGCTGATCGGCGAGCTCGCCCGCGAGCACGGCAGCGCGGTGGTCATGGTGACGCACGACCCGGCGGCGACGGCGATCGCCGACCGAACGGTGCAGATCCGCGACGGCCGGCTGAGCGACGAGACGCAGAACGGCCAGGCCGCGATCGTGGTCGGGCGCGGCGGCTGGCTGCGCGTCCCCGAGCACCTGCTGGTCGAGGCCGGGATCGGCGGCCGCGCGCAGGCCAGCCTGCACCAGGGCGACGTCGTCCTGCGGCGGTTCGGCGAGGCGGCGTCGGCCGCTGCGCCGGCGTCGGCGACCCGGGCGGCGTCGGCCGATCCGGCTGCCGGCCCTGCTGCCCAGCTGAAGGGGATCGCCAAGAGCTACGGCGCAGGCCGCCTCCGTCGCCAGGTGCTCGACGGCCTCAGCCACGCCTTCCCGACCGGCCGGCTGAGCGCGGTGGTCGGCCGCTCGGGGTCGGGCAAGACCACCGTGCTGCGCCTGCTGGCCGGTCTCGAGCTGCCCGATGCCGGGGAGGTGCGCGTGCTCGGAGAGCAGCTCGCCGGTCGCGACCGCAGCGCGCTGGCCGACTTCCGGCGGGAGTACGTCGCCTGCGTCGCCCAGGAGCCTGACCTGGTCGCGATGCTGACCGCCGTCGAGAACGTCGCCCTCGGCTTGTCGGTGCGCGGCGTGGCGCCGGCCGAGGCCGACGAGGCGGCGCGTACGTGGTTGATCCGGGTCGGGCTCGAGCAACGGCTCGACCACCGGGTCACTCACCTGTCCGGGGGGGAGCGCCAGCGGGTGGCGATCGCTCGGGCGCTGTCCGCCCAGCCGCAGGTGATGCTCGTCGACGAGCCGACATCGCGCCTGGACCAGGTCAACGCCGGCGTCGTGGGAAGGCTGCTGGCCGACGCCGCGGCCGAGCACGGCATCTGCGTGGTCGCCGCAACCCACGATCCGCTCCTGATCGACGTCTGCGACGAGCGGCTCGCGCTCGAGGCCTGAGGCATCCGCTTCCCGGTCAAGCGACTCCTGGCCGATGCCGATGCAACAGGCATGTGGTCTGGCTATGGATCGACGGGCGGCACGCTGCCGGTGTGGGTCACGGTCGTCATCGCGTGCGTGGGCGGCGGATTTGCGGCCGGCGCCGTCGACGGGCTGTTTCTGGCCTCGGCGTCCCCGTTCGTCAGCCAGTTCATGCCGGCAGCGATCGCCGGGGTCACCGCCGGTGCGGCGCTCTACTACCTGATGCCCTCGCTGTCGAGCAGGATGGTCGGACTGGGTACCGCGGTGCTGGCCGGCTTCTCGGGTGCGATGGTCGGAGTCGTCACCTCCCGGCTGATGGGGGATGGTGGGTCGACGCGGATCGTCTCCACCGTCGTCAGCATTGTGCTCATATCCTGGATGGTCAGCGGGTCAGCGACAGCCGGTGCGCAGTTTCGGCAGCGGCCCAAGAGCTGGAGCGAGATCGACGCCACCGACCGCGAAGGCACCGAGCTGCAGCACGAGCAGGCCGAGCGCGGATACTGGGGCAGCATGCAGGAGCCCGAGACGCGGGACGAGTCGTAGATGCGCCGGATCCGGCGAGAGACGCTCGTCCGGGTCGGCATCGCTGCGGCGATCCTGGTCGTGCTAGGGGTCGTCTACCAGCACCAACGCCACCAGAAGCAAACGCCTGACGCGCAGGCGATCGCGACCGTGAAGTCAGAGCTGGCCCGGCGCGGCGTGGCGGTCGACCAGGTCTCCTGCGAGACGAATCACCTCGACCCGGCGAAGCTGCCCGCGGTCGTCCAGGTAGCCGGGCTGCACCAGGACGAGACGCCGCTGCTCTACGACTGCACTGCCGATCTCCACGGCACGCCGCCGTCCGGCGAGCCGGGCTCCGACCAGAGCTGGTGCGTTCTCGGCTTCAGCGGGTCGGCTCCGTGGATCGCCTACGCCACGCAGCACAACTGCGCGAGCATGGCCCGCACGGCGTGACGTCTGTGCGCCGGGGCTCGGCGCCGCCGCCGCGTGCAGCGCCGCTGAGCAGGCGGCGCCGCGTCGCTGCGCTGGAGGGAAAGAAATGCATCGGGCGTCCGTCCTGGGTCATATCCGACCAACCAGGAGGACATCATGCGTCGGTTCATCATCCTTGGAGCGCTCGCGGTCTTTGCGGCTGTGGCGCTTGCCGCGACCATCGCCACCGGGGGCTCGCACCGCGCCCCGTCTGACACTCGGCCGCCCGCGTCGCGTAGCCTGGCCGACTGGAACGCGCACCACGCCAGGGCCTCTCACTCCCGAGCGTTCTGGGTCGCCCACCACAAGCAGCCGTAAAACCGAGAAAGGGAGCGAGTAAGCGGAGGGGGAGGGATTCGAACCCTCGACTGAGGAAACCCCCAGTAACGGTTTTCGAGACCGCCGCATTCAACCACTCTGCCACCCCTCCGGGGGCGCACGAGGCCCGCGTAGTCTACCGACCTCCGCCTGCCGCGACGCCGCGAAAACCGGGTCTGATAGCGTGGCCGGACGATGCCGAACCTGCTGCCCCATCAGCCCGATCTGACCGACGAGCAGCGCGAGATCCAGGCACTCGCCCGGGAGTTCGCGCAGACGGAAATCAGGCCGATTGCCGCCGAGGTCGACGAGCGCGACACCTACTCGCCGCTCGACGTCGTCTACAAGGCGGCCGAGGTCGGGCTGACCTCGTACATGCTGCCTGAGGAGGTCGGGGGCGGCGGGATCGACGATGTCTTCACCGGCTGCATCGTCCAGGAGGAGCTGAACTGGGGCTGCGCCGGGATCGGCAATCTGGTCACGTCGGGCGCCTTCTTCGCCCGGCCGGTGCTGGAGGTGGGGACGGCCGAGCAGCAACAGCGCTGGCTGGCTCCCCTATGCGGCGCCCGCCCGCCGCTGACCTCGCTGGCCTCGACCGAACCGGGCGTCGGCTCCGACTCGGCCGCCATGAGCGCCACCGCGCGCCGCACCGATGCCGGCTACGTGCTGGACGGCCAGAAGACCTGGATCTCAAACGGCGGCATCGCCGAGTATTACGTGGTCTTCGCGACGGTCGCGCCGGGCACCGGGTCGAAGGGCGTCACCGCCTTCGTACTCGAGAAGGGCGACCCCGGGTTCAGCAGCGGCGAGCCGATGCGGAAGATGGGGCAGCGCGCCATCATCAACACCGAGATCTTCATGCAGGACTGCGAGATCCCCGAGGATCGGCGGCTGGGCGAGGAGGGCAAGGGCTTCTACAGCCTGATGCACACGTTCGACGAGTCCCGCATCCACCTGGCGGCCAGCGCCGTCGGCATCGCCCGGGCCGCCTACGAGTACTCCGTTGAATACGCGCGCACGCGCGAGGCGTTCGGCAAGCCGATCGGGCAGCACCAGGCGGTGGGCTTCCGGCTGGCCGACATGGCGACGCGGATCGACGCCGCCCGCCTGCTCACCCACCGGGCTGCGCGCTCGATGGACGCCGGGCGGCATGTCCCGGGCGAGGCCGCGATGGCGAAGCTGTTCGCGTCGGAGACGGCGAGTTGGGTGACCTGGGCGGCCATCCAGACGCTGGGCGGCTGGGGCTACTCCCGCGAGTACCCGGTCGAGAAGTGGTCGCGAGACGCCCGCCTCGAGGAGATCGAGGAGGGCACGTCCGACATCCAGCGCCTGATCATCTCCCGCGGCTTGCTGCGGGACTGACCAGCGCTCCCCGGCTACTTGCCGGCAGCAGCCGCGACTGCCGGGCTGGCATCCTCGTCGATCGGCGCCGTGCCGGTGTCGGTGAGCACCCGCAGCGCGTCGGCGGGCAGGTGCACGCGCACCGGGTCGCCCTGCTTGTAGGCGAGCTCGTCGCCCGTGTTCTGGACGAGCGCCTGCACGGCATCGCCGTTGGCCAGGCGGATGATGATCTGGTTTGCGTTGCCGAGATAGACGACGCGCTCGACCATGCCGGGGACGCGGTTCTCTCCGGTCGACTCGTGCGGCTCGATGTGGACGCGCTCCGGGCGGATGACGATCTTGGTCTCGCCTGCGGTGGCGACGTCGCCGCGGCCGGCAAGGAGCTCGAAGTCACCGACGGTCACCCGGCAGCGACCGTTGCTCTCACCGTGGGCGGTGGCGGTCATCAGGTTGGAGACGCCGAGGAAGTCGGCCACGAACGTGGTCGAGGGCTCCTCGTAGACCTCCTGCGGCTCGGCCACCTGCTCGACCTTGCCGTTGCTCATGACGGCGATCCGGTCGGACATGGTGAGCGCCTCTTCCTGGTCGTGGGTCACGTAGATGAACGTGATCCCGACCTGCTGCTGCAGCGCCTTCAGCTCGATCTGCAGCGCCTTGCGAAGCTTGGCGTCGAGCGCGCCCAGCGGCTCGTCGAGCAGCAGCACGGCGGGCTTCAGCACCAGCGCCCGGGCCAGCGCCACCCGCTGCTGCTGGCCGCCGGAGAGCTGCGCCGGCTTGCGCTTCTCGAATCCGGTCAGCTGCACCAGCTCGAGCGCCTCGATGACCCGCTGCTTGACCTCCGGCTTGCCCGCCTTCTGGCGGCGGAGCCCGAACGCGACGTTGTCGAACACCGTCAGGTGGGGAAACAGCGCGTAGCTCTGGAACACCGTGTTCACGTTCCGCTTGTGAGGCGGGGTGTAGGCCATGTCGTTGCCGTCGAGCAGGATCTGCCCCGAGGTCGGCTGCTCGAAGCCGGCGATCATGCGCAGCGTCGTCGTCTTGCCGCAGCCCGACGGCCCCAGCATCGAGAAGAACTCCCCGGCCGGCATCTCCAGATCGATCCCGTCGACCGCCCGCACCTCCGCGAAGGCCTTGACCAGATTGATCAGCTTGACTTCACCACCAGCCACGGGCACCTCTCCTTTGAACCTGATTCAGCCTACTAAATATCGAACGCCGCGAAGTCTTGCATCATCGACTTGCCGCCCTGGCGCTCGCTGCGGGTGAACAGGCGCCAGACGCCGAACCCACCCACGACGGCAGCCAGCGTGACGAACAGCATGACGGTTGCGATCGCGTTCGTCGAGGGCAGCGGCGCCGCGCGGGTCGCCGCATAGATTGCGATCGGCACCGTGTCGGTGCTGGCTCCGGCCGACAGCCAGTAGCTGATCACGAAGTCGTCGATCGAGATCGCGAACACGATGGCGGCGCTGGCGATGATCGCCGGCAGCAGCAGCGGGAGCAGGATCAGGCGAATCGACTGCCACCACGACGCACCCAGGTCGGCCGCCGCTTCCTCGTAGCTCCTGCCGATCGAAAACAGTCGGCCGCGCACGATCACCA
>Ga0265327_10002784_pt1 | contig 17668 bp, 14 predicted proteins | sample 41621metaG_FD_202089 | JGI IMG/M metagenome (GOLD analysis project Ga0265327, IMG submission 202089) | Rhizosphere microbial communities from Carex aquatilis grown in University of Washington, Seatle, WA, United States - 4-16-21 metaG | ecosystem: Host-associated > Plants > Roots > Rhizosphere... | reverse complement strand
AATCTGAAAATGAATAAAATCCAGGATTTCTTCTTTTCCTGTTTTTTTTTCTGCCGAAGTAATAAATGTATTCGGCATTTCTTCCCACTCTTTTAAAAGTTCTGTTTCAATATTATTTATATTTCGAACCAATTCTGCCTTTGAATTTTTGTCTGCTTTGGTGTAAATAATAGAAAACGGAATTTCATTTTCGCCACACCAGGTCATAAATTCAAAATCAATTTTTTGCAAAGGTAAGCGGCTATCTATCAATATAAACAAGCAAACCAGCGTCTCCCGCTTTTTACAATAATCGTAAATAATGGTTGCAAATTTTGTACGATTGTCTTTACTCGTTTTTGCGTATCCGTATCCCGGTAAATCTACCAGGAACCAGGAATCATTAATAATAAAATGATTGATAAGCTGCGTCTTCCCTGGTGTTGCAGAAACTTTCGCAAGTTTGTTGTTGTTACACAACATATTTATCAGTGAAGATTTACCAACATTACTTCTTCCAATAAAGGCGTACTCTTGTAAGGTGGGCTTCGGGCAACCAAAAATACTGGAAGCACTTTGTTTGAATACTGCTTTTTTAATTTCCATTATAAACTCCGCAATCCCTTTTCTATTAAATATGAATTAAAATGCCTCTCTTTTTTACTATCGTACACATCTTTAATAGTTACTAAAATTCCAGTTTCCTCTACTCCACCAAAGGTAGGGTTTATAGCAGTACCAAAGCTTTTCATGGTCGGACTCAAATTCATGTAGGCATTCATTAAGGGTGGAATATTTTCTCCGAGATCGCGCACGTGTTTGTGTAAAATAGCATGTCCTTCTTTATAAACCTTACCGTGAAGTAGCTTTACCAACTCATCGGTGTTAGTTTCTCTTTTAATTTCGTGAATTGGCCAAACTAACTTTTCTTTATCCGGAAAATAATAATCCATGAACGCCAAAATATAATCACGGGCTGTGACATTAAAATCCGTGTACATGGTAACCTTTCCATAAAAATGTTTTTGAGAAGGATTGTCAATGACAAGAGCACCCAATCCATCCCAAAGATTATCAAGACTAAAAAGTCCCTTGCGCCTATTCTCACCGGGTTGGTACAAAGGTTGAATAAAGGATCTGCCTAATTCAATGGTCTCTTTTAAATATTCTTTATAGAATTTTTCACTAAATTCAAATAACTCGGTTGTGGCAAGATTTACTTTTCCATTTATAAATTCAGCATCCTTGCAGAGAATAAACCGGTAAGCGCCTACAATTTCTTTGTCTTCAGGATTCCACACCAGCAATTGCTGATAAGGATGATTGCTTGTGTCAAATTCATCAATATCAATCTCTTTTCCTGTGCCACCACCTGCATGACGAAAGGTAACTTCACGCAGACGCCCGATTTCACGCATTACCTGGGGTGCATTGTGATGCGTAATGATGTAGATTTCGTTATTTCCATTATTGGCCTTTCGAACGTAACGCGCACTGGTTAGTTCGTCTAACAAGGCTTCTTTGCTTACGGGGTCAATGATTTTTTGCATAACTCAATGGTAAATATACAGAAAGTGTTTTAAACAACAATTAAGCAAAAAAAGCATTTTAGTATTTGTTAGGATTTTATGACTTAAATGTTACCGAATTCCCTGCAAGCACACACAATTGCGGAACTTAGACGTATGGTAGATGTTTAAGATTAAATTTTTATATATCTTTAAAGCACCTTTTTACAAATGTTTCGGTTCACTTTATTCATACTTGTCACTTTCATTGCTTGCCAGGGCACTATGTCTTCGCAGCCGCTCTATCAATTTACAATTACCGCTACAAAAGATATTTGCGAAAAAGCCACCGCAGCACTTGAGATCTCAGGAACAGAACCTTCCGACACGATAAGTATTTTATGGAGCAACGGACAAGCAAACTCCAGACAGATTCAAGAATTGGTTACCGGCAACTACTCTGTAAATATTAAAATAAAACACAAACACGATACACTCGTTTTTATAAAAGACACTACTCTTTATTTTAGTGTCGAGAAAGAACTCTGTGGTGTTAGTATAGATAAATATTTTTCTCCCAACGGCGACAATTACCACGACAAAATGGAAGCCGGCAATTTCGAATACTATCCAAATTTTGAATTTACTATTTTTAATAAATGGGGACAACAAGTTCATTCGCAAAAACACAGCTATACTCCCTGGGATGGAAAGTGGAATGGCATTGAGCTTCCAGATGGCACCTACTTTTATATTTTCTTTTACGACAGCTCCCAAAAAACAAAATTCGTGAAGGGGGATGTTACAATTCTACGATAATTTTTTGTTGATTCATTATTCTGTTTCAAAAAATATTAATGACATTAAATTGACAGAATCCTGCACCAGGGAAGTGAAGGGTTCAGCTCAATGTCATTTAGTTAAGGAAAATACACTTCTAAAAAGCAATGCAAGCCCTTTCTGGTGGACGGGTTTTGGTGGACCGGCATCATAAAATTTTCCTGGGAAATCTTTTTGTCTTTAAAAGCGGGTACAAAAAAGTTCAACGATAACTTCGGCAGCCAGCTGGTATTGGGAGAACTTTTTTGGACAGCCCGTGCGTGGGCGCTCCGTTTTTCCGACCCCTTCGGTCGGAAAATGATCGGAGCCCGGCATAAGCCCGGTGGGCTTATGAGCGAGTAGGTGCGGTAGCTTAAAGACACAAATGATTTACCGGAAAATTTTATGAAGCCTTGATCTTTTGTTACTTTTCCATCAAGTGTATAACAGACGACTCTCTAAATCCGGGGAATTAACTTTGGTTCTAAAATTTTGACGTTAGCACCCAACACGTGCGTTGGCCAGGCAAAACGGCGAGGTGATGGCAGGGTGAATTTAATTTTTGTTAGATGCGCCACGACAAAGGCCCTGTGGGTCTTTGGGCGAGCCTGCTAAAAGCGGCCTTGGCTACTTTGCGTTAGCGCATCTTACAAAATTAAAGAGCGCGTGGAAGCATCGTTTTGCCTTGATTTTTTGCTTACTTTTTCATCTAAGGAAAAAGTAAGAAGAAAAAACTACTGGATAGATTTTTTTACTAAACTTTTGAAAATCAATAAGTAATAAACAAGTTACTTAAGAGGCAAAAGTAAGTTCTAAAAAGAGTAAAGAATCTAAAACCCACAATGATTAGTCATTTAAGGATCTTGGGTTTTCGAATTTGTCGAAAAAATCCTTAACTAAATGACATTGAGGTTCAGCTCTTTTTTTCAGCTTTTTCAGCTGAAAAAAACCGCAGCAAGGCAGCAAGCTGGTGGCTTGATGAGCCAGCTTGTCACAGGGAGCCTGCAACCGACCGCCCGGGCACCCTAAAAATATAAAAAACATGTTCGACTAATTAACCTGCACCAATTCCAAATGCTTACTACATGCTTCCTATACCATCTTTCATTCACTTCATCCCACATAAAAATAAAAGTCCACCACATTTAAGCACTCACTTTTAATTTGTTTTCTTAATGAATAATTTTACATCAGAATCAAAAACAACTTGTAGATGAAACACATTGACTTAACCTTTAAATCCTATAACAATGAGTTACTTCATCAACAACGAGCAAAAATTAAACGATATAATTTTTGCTGACCGCAACAAGGAATACGGAGCCTACGCAATCCGCTCCGAATATGGCAACACCGTTTTCAGATCCCTCTCTTACATGCTCATTGGTGTTGGATCAATTGCATCAACGGTGTTTTATCTAAACTACCGCAACAATCCCACTCCCAACGAAAATAATACTTTCATTATTCACGATAGTATTTATGTTATTCCTGTTACCTTGAAAAAAGAAGATCCACCTAAGCCCGAAGAGAGAACCGATTCTCCCCCAGCCACGGGTGATACAAAACATCCAGAAATAAGTAGTCTTACTATAGTCGATTCTACTTTTCTGGCCGCTGAAACAACTACGACTGAAGTTGCTCTCATAACAAGCACCTTAAATACCACTGGTGTTATTGGCGGAGGTGCAACCACCTTGAGTACTTCAGGTATCGGTGGCGGCGGTGGCGGACCTGACACAGTAACCAAAGTGAGTGAACCTTTTGAAGTGGATTCTCCTCCTGAATTTGAGGGTGGACTTTCTGCACTCTATAAGTTTGTGGGGTATCATCTCAAATACCCCAACTGGGCCTCCAGCGAGGGAAAGGAAGGCATTGTGTATGTAAAATTTGTGGTGGATGAAAAGTGTAAAGTGGGCCAGTTAAGTTTATTGAATTCCGTTGGCTACGGTATGGATGAAGAAGCTTTAAGAGTCGTATCCCTCATCCCGAAATTTAAATCTCCTGCAAAAGTAAAAGGCCACCCCGTAAAAGTGTATTATCAAATGCCGATCAGGTTTCGGTATAAGTATTAATCATACACTTAAATAAAATAACATGGCCACAAGAAAATTTCTTGTGGCTTTTTAATTCTAAAAAATATTCATCTGTCTTTCAGATAATTGCATTCTTTTTACAAGTTAATTGACGTATACATAAGAATCCTATGTATCTTTGTCTTATGTAATTCATTATACTCTCATGATCTACTCTTCCGAATTGATAAAAGGCACGCTTAAAACAATTGTTTTAAAGTTATTGGCCGATAACAAAAAAATGTATGGTTATGAAATTACTCAAAAAGTAAAAGAATTAACGCTTGATAAAATTCAGATCACTGAAGGGGCGCTATATCCCACGCTCCATGCTTTAGAAGACGACAAGCTAGTGACTACTGAGATCGAATACATCGGTAAACGGGTAAGAAAATATTACAGCTTAAGTCCGGCCGGAAAAACAAAAACCAAAGAAAAGGTGAGTGAACTCGCAGACTTTATGAATACCATGAAATTTTTGCTGGATATAAAAACGAAAACAGCTTAATGTATCAACTCAACGATCAGCAAATAGATTATATTCTTAACGACATAAGTGCACGTGGCGTTGAGATGGAGAGCCTGCAGCATAACCTCCTCGATCATGTTTGTTGTATCATTGAGCAGAATCTCGAAGTAAACGGGGACTTCGAAAGCTTCTATCAAAAAACCATAAAAACATTTTACAAAAATGAACTGTGGGAAATTGAAGAAGAAACTTTATCCCTTTTAATTTTTAAAAACTATTATGTTATGAAAAAAATAATGCTGATGAGCGGAACATTTTCTGCTTTTATAATCCTTACAGGCGTTCTATTTAAATACATGCATTGGCCGGGAGCCGCTATTGTGCTGCCTTTTGGCATACTCCTGGCCGGCCTGGTATTCCTTCCTTTATTTTTTACACTTAAAGCTAAAGAAAAACAAAACATCAAAGATCGTTTTGTTATTGCGATCGGAGCCTTAGCGGCTATCCTGTTAACTTTGTCTTTCGTCTTCAGGATCCTGCACTGGCCGGGCGCAATTCCATTAGGCGTTATTTTTCTGGTTCTCATGCTCTTTGTTTATATACCTCTCTATTTCTTCACAGGAATTCGAAATCCTGAAACAAAAGTAAATACCAGTGTAAGCTCTGTTATAATGATAATGAGTTGCGGTTTGTTTTTTTCAATGACAAACATCAGACCACAGATCCAGGAAAGGGCAAACTTAATAACCAATACTAACCTTCAGGAAAGTTACAATGCGCTCAGCGATCAAAACAAGCGCATTTATACTTCTTTTATTCAGGATAGTGCATTGCTTAACAAAAAAGAATCTCAGGCTCTTATAGAAAAATGTAATGCGCTTTGCGATGAAATAGAACAGGTAAAATTAGTCCTGGTAAATCAGATGGGAGATCCGCATCTAACTAGTATTGATTATAACGCTGTGATCCATGGGGACAATTATGACAATCCAACTCGCGTATTGTTCGGCAATGACGCTACCGCTAACACTCAACCAATCTTACTTAGCATAAAAAAAGGTCTTACTGCATTAAACAAGTTAGCGGCAAATAACTCTCAAAATAAAATACCACTTGTAGATGTTTCTGATAAAGAAGATCCCATTACTAAAATATCTGTAAGCTGGGAGGTACAAAATTTTTACAATGTTCCGTTGATTTCTGTTTTACGAAATCTAACACAGCTTCAGATTAATTTAAGATTTCTTGAGTTAACCTGCATGAAATAATCCGCATAAAAAAAGGAAGGCACCCCTTAAGGCTACCTTCCTTTTTTTTTAATTAGAACTATCCTAATAATTGTTTCACAAGCAGAGAAACAATTTTATTATCTGCCTTGCCATTAAATGCTTTGGATGCAGCACCCATTACTTTCCCTAAGTCACCAGGACCCGTAGCCCCAACAGAAGCAATAATTTTTACCAGCTCCGCTTTAATTTCAGCTTCGCCCAATTGTTTTGGTAAATATTCTTCCATCACACTTGCCTGGAATAATTCCACTTCTTCCAGATCGGGACGGTTTTGTGATTTATAAATATCTGCAGACTCCTTGCGCTTTTTTACTTCCTTTTGAAGCGCTTTATTCACGCTGTCTTCTGTTAAACCTTCAGGAGAAGTTTTTAATAATAGAACTACAGATTTGATACCACGCAGACTTTCCAATCGTTTTGCATCTTTTGCCAACATGGCCGTTTTGATTTCGCCGTTTACTTTTTCTTCTATGTTCATTTTTTACTTAATTGAAATTGGTTTATACAAAAATAAAAAAGCCACCCGAATTTGAGTGGCTTCTAAAAATAATTTAATTTTTTATTGGCTCACTGTGATCTTGCCTGATTTAAGGATTCTATTATCGTCACTGGAAACAGTATACAAATAAAGTCCTTTATTGTAGGAAGAAACATCCACTTTTAATTTTCCTTCATTTAAATTTTGTTTTTCAACTAATTTTCCAGTGATATCATAAACGCTTACCTGGTTCGCATCCGGATGATTGGTAACAAAATTTACGTAAGTATTAGATGGATTCGGGAACACCGTAAATAGTGATGCATTCAAGTTGTTCTCAGCAAATCCAACAGTTGAAGTATTTGTTGGTGCTGATGCTGCGTCTTTATTGCGTGTTACAAATGTTTGTGTAGTTGTCGAGTTTCCTGCAAGACTTGAAACGACAGCCGTTGAAGTTGAGATCGCAAAAACGGGAGCCTTAATACCGGCAGCGTAATAATTGTAATTTGCCTGTGTAACAGTGGCATTTCCGATTGAAACTGCAACCATCATTGTTTGTGTTGTGAGTACTCTTAAGGTATTGGAAAAAGTGACATTTGTACCTGGCAAAGTAATCGTGCCAGATCCGTCAACTAAAACACTGCTATTCCCTGTAAATGTTCCATTCATACTCAATGAGGAAATAAATACGGTTCCACCTATCGCCGAAGATGAAGTAGTATTTAAACTCATTGGATAAGATGCGTTAACTGCAGGAGCGGTATAAGTGAGGCTACCAGTAATTAAACCTACTGCTATATTCCCCCCATAATATCCAAGAGAATTTGCGGTTGAAGCTAAATATGCAATGTCATTAGTACTTGAGCCAACCGCAACATTTGCAGAGGGATAGTTAGCGTTAGTTACCGCAGAGGCCCCATAATTTTTTATGATGCTACTATGTGTTGTGATGGACGCAAAATTCCACATTGCTCCGGCACCAGATGCACCGGGACTAATAGTGTCACATTGATACATGGTATATGTATCTCCAGCGGCTGGCGCATTATTCGATTGTGTCAACTGTGCATTCACAGTGAAAACCATTAGAAGAGATAAAACTGAAAAGTAGATTTTTTTCATAAATAAATAATTTAGGTTATCCAAAAATATGAAAAAATACGGCTGTTTACACAGTTATTTAATCAAAAGGCCGGCAAAATAGTTTATTTTAACAAAAGTGAACTGTCTCCGTAACTCAAAAATCTAAAATCATGATCAAGAGCATACTTATAAATTTCTTTCCATTTAGAACCTACAATAGCGCTAATAAGCAATAACAACGTGCTTTGCGGCTGGTGGAAATTAGTGATGATTCCTTTTACAATTTTTAATTCATAGGGCGGGGCAATGAGTATCTGCGTGTGACAAACCACTCTTTTGAGTTTATTTTTTTCCATCCATTCGAGTAAAGTTTCCAGGCTTTCTTTTAAACTTATTTTTTTCTCCTCAAGATCATAAACCTCCCATTGTTTAATTTCTAGTTCCTGCAACGTGGCATCTCGATTTAAAAAAGCCTTCAAGCCCATCCAATAAAGACTTTCAATAGTTCTTAAAGAAGTTGTGCCAACAGCAATAATATTTTTTTGTTCCCCTTCAGATAATTCTTTTATTGTTTCCTTTGTAACGTCTATCCATTCTGAGTGCATATCGTGCCCCAGCATAGTTTCAGCTTTTACAGGTTTAAAAGTGCCCGCGCCAACATGCAAAGTCACAGATAGAGAATGGATTGACCGCTCTTCTAATCTCTGAAAAACGTTTTTCGTAAAATGAAGTCCTGCTGTTGGCGCCGCCACAGAGCCTTCCTCCACCGCATAAATGGTTTGATAACGATCCAGATCGGTTTCATCACTCTCCCTTTTCAAATAGGGTGGAATTGGTGTATGGCCCATCAATTCTAACACTTCAGAGAAATGAAGTTCAGCCGGTTGCCAGTAAAATTCAATCAGTACATCCTGCTCTTTGCGCGCTACTAATTTTGCAAAAAGCGTTGTTCCGTTTTTTGAGAGTTTTAAATCCCCGCTCTTCCAGCGTTTTAAATTTCCTACAAGGCAATTCCAACGAATGGTTTTCTGAACCGCCATGGCCTTTGTCAATTCCAGATCCTGGGCATTTGGTTCCAGGCAAAAAATTTCGATAGCTTGTCCCTTTTCATTTAAAAAATTTAAACGGGCATTAATAACCTTTGTTTTATTAAAGACAAGCAGCGACTCTTTTTCAAAGTAAGAATCTATGTTTTTAAAAACATCCTCTTTTATTTCGTGATCTTTGTAAATAAGTAATTTCGATTCATCCCGCTGCTGGAGCGGACGAACGGCAATCTTATCAACCGGCAGATCGTAAGTAAAATCCTGGATGGAAATGTCTTTTGGATGGCGCACTTATTTTTTAGTTGATATTCATTAACCTCAATACTTTTTCAATATCCTCTGGTGTATCTATGCAATGACTGTCGAAAGCGGTTTCAGCACAGGTTATCTTATAGCCATATTCCAGCCATCTCAATTGCTCTAGAGATTCCGCCAACTCAAGCGCAGAAGGTTTTAAGCGTGTGATTTTTTCAAGGACATCTATTCTGTAGGCATACATCCCCACATGTCTGTAATAATCAAAATGCTTATGCCATTCTTTTTCATCTTTATTTTTAATGTAGGGAATCACATTGCGGCTAAAATACATTGCTTCTTTATTTGTATTTAAAACAATTTTCACTTCCCCTTTATCAAAGAGCACTTCGTGACTGGTGCACTTAATCATTTGGGTAGCTATTTCTACAGTACCATCGCACACCTTGGCCAGGGAGGTAATCTGTTGCGGATCTAAAAAGGGTTCATCACCCTGAACATTAATTACATAATCGCATTTATTCTTATACAATTGATAGGCTTCAAAACAGCGATCGGTCCCGCTGGGATGGTCGGTACGTGTGGTAACCACGCCGGCCCCAAAGTCGCGCGCATGCGACGCAATACGTTCATCATCGGTAGCAACAATTACCCCGTCCAGTAATTCACATTGAAGTGCTTGCTCGTAAACCCTTTGAAGCATGGTTTTTCCTTTAATCATGGCCAAAGGTTTGCCTGGAAAACGGGTAGAAGCGTAACGTGCCGGAATTATTGCAAGAATAGACATGATAAAAATGTTTAAATCCAAAAATAACTAAAAACTATTATTTAATTTTATTGTTTTATATGTTGAAAAATATTACCACTACTTTTTCTTTTATCGCTCTTCTTCTTGTTTTATCTTTTGGAAACAAAACAGAGATTAAACCTGCCCGGATTTTACATCAAATGTATGATTCTATCAAGAACATAAGGACCTTACGACAAAGCGTGAAATCCATTGAGCGCATCGATTCAAAATTTACGTCTGCAGGTTCAGATATTAAAGTACAAACAAATCCAAGAAAAATATATTTTAATAACAAAGCGAAAAAGATCGAAATTCTTTATGACTCCGAAATTTCAACACACCGGGCTTACGTAAAACCTCATATTTTTCCTTATATGACTTTGTCTCTTGATCCAACCGGTAATCTCATGCGCAAAAACCAACACTACACTATTAATGAGCTTGGTTACGATTTTATCGGGAAGTCTGTTTCTCTTACCATTAACAAGGACAAGGATGGGATTAATAATTTCACCTACCTTGGAAAAGTTGTAAAGAATGGTTACAACTGTTATTTCCTGGAATATGAAAATAAAAATTATGCGTATACAGATTATGTAGTTGGTCCGCGGGAAACCGTTAGCCTGATAGCCTATAAACTCTGTGTGAATGATTATTTATTGAGATATAAAAATGACTTGCTAAATGATTTTGGATTTCTTAAAAAAGGAACTGTTTTAAAAGTTCCAACTTTGTATTGTAAAAAAGCGGTTCTTTATATAGATGATAAATTATGTTTACCCATTGCGCTAAGCCTTTATGATGATATAGGGTTGTTTGAAAGTTACGAATACACCAACATTCAAATAAACACTCCCATTAAACCCGAAGAGTTTACAAGGGAATATAAAGGATATGGGTTTTAAGAGGACAGAGGCGAGACAACAGGACTGAAGGGAAGCAAGACCGAATGGCTGCAAGACCTAAGGGACTAAAGGGATGCAAGTCGGAAGGGAATAAAAAAACTCTTGTGAACTTTGTGACTCTCTGCCGCCAAACAAAACCGATGCGAATCATCGCGGAATGAGGCAAAAAATCTCTTTGCATACTTCGCTACCCGGGGAAAATCGCGACAAGATAAGGAGAAAAATTAAGCGGTAATCAGCAAAAAAACGTTGCGAACTTCGCGAGCTTTGCGCGAAATGGAAGAGCAAAATGCAAAACGAAAATAAATTCCTATAACTCTTTCATCAGCACTTTATACAATTCTATCATTCCATCTACATCTTTTTTGTGAACTTTTTCATCTGGTGTATGTACATTTTCTTCCGCAGCTCCTACAAAACACCAGTCCCAGGCATATTCAGCCATTTGTAATTCTTTTGCATCGCTTCCACCGCTCCCTTCTATTTCAAGTTGATAGGCACATTTATTTTCTTCTGCAATTTTAATTATTCTATTGATGAAACTTCTGCGCGGAATCAGGCTATCGCGCATACTTATAACGGGACCTTTCGCGTAGTTCACCCCGTCTGAGATCCAGGAGATATCGGAAATTAATCCTTGGTCTATTTTATATTTTTCCTGGACATACTTTTGCAAATACGATACACTGCCACCACCATGCTCTTCCCAACTACTAAAAACAATGGCGCCATTTTTTAGTGTTTCAGCCACTTTTAAGGCATTGTAAACACCTAATCTATTATCTATATAACAGCATTGGATGTGATTTGCGTCTTCGCGCCAATCTGCTTTAAACACAAGTTCTGTGCCTCTTTCGAAATCCCGCTTCCCCTTGTATTCGAGTTTCGAATAACCGGTTTTTTTATCTTCAATTACGTTCAGCTCTACTTCCTGTGTGCCTTTATTATCTGTTCCAACTAGTTTAAAACCAGAATGCGTTACAGGACCACCAATTTTCACTAACTGCTTACCGTAACGCACTGTAAAGCCAATACTATCCATATGCGCAAAAATAGCAGTACGTGGCTTTCCAAAAATCAAAATAATATTATCCTGAAATCCTTTGCCATGAACAACTTTGGGTTGATGTTTCCAGTTTTTAGAATTTTCTTTTACGTAATTAAGTATAAACTCTTTCATTTTCACTTCATTTCCGCTTGGTGCATGAATCTCGCACATTTCTTTTAGTAAAGCGTATTCACTGGTTTTATTTTCCTTTTTCATATCTTTCAATTTTTCGCTTCAGTCCTTTTCTAACTTACATTTTAAACCACATAGATACATAAGATCAACTAAACGCAAAACATAGGTTCACATATATTTGAAGCAAAGCTTCAAATCCTATGTGTTCTTGTAACAATAACGTTGTTCATCTATGTCTCTATGTGGTTCAATCTACATAAATCTCTATTATGTGTGTTAATTATTCATGTTAAACTAAATTCAAAAACTTCAACTTCGTAGTATACAACTCTTCAAATTTACTCTCCAGTTTTTCAGAATGCAACTTCTTAATACGAAAAATAAGTGTATTTCTTTCTTCATACTGAGTGGATATTATTTTCGCCTCATATTCCTTTAGCAATCGCATCACATTACTCAACACATCAAAATCGAATTCTATTTTATACTCAAATAAAATAAACTGCTCTTCAATAACCGATTTAATTAACGCATCCGAAGCTGCATTTTTATAAGCGTTTATAAGTCCTGGCACTCCTAACAAAGTTCCACCAAAATAACGAACCACTACGATCAATACATTAGTCAGATCCCTTGATTGTATCTGAGAAAGAATTGGTTTACCGGCACTATTCGAAGGTTCGCCGTCATCATTCGCCCTGAAAGCCGTTTTATCCGCCCCGAGGCGCCAGGCATAACAATGATGATTAGCAGAAGGGTGTTCTTTTTTAAGAATTTGCAAATGATTTTTTATTTCTATTTCGGTTTTAACGGGGTAGACAAAGGCTAAAAATTTCGAACCTTTATCTTTGAAATGCCCTTCTGCAGGATGCGTCACAGCGAAATATGAATCAGAAAAAAGCATTTTATTTCCTCCTCTTAAGGTATAATTCGTAAATTTAAACCTATTTGCGTAGAAAAATAAAATTTAGAGTTTTTGTTTATGACGAGGCGTGTTTATATAGTTCTGGTTCTTTTATTTTTTCTTTCGCAGGAGAATTTTGCCCAGTATATGTATTACAAAACTCCTGATACTCAAACGATCTATCAGTTCAGGGATTCTGCGAACAGGGTTTCAAATATAGACTCCAACAGTCTTCTGCGAAAACAATTTAATTATGTGTTAAAGTTTTATCCAAAAATGCGGGTAAAAAATATTCTTGTAAAATACACGAAATCATCAAAGGTAACTAAGATCAAACCAAAGTTCGCTTCTATTTTCAAATTGCCAGGCCAAAGGGTTTATACGATCTGTTTCAGCAAACAAACTAAAACAACACTCGACAGTGTGTTATTAGGCAACCTCAGTTTTAATGCGCAGCTAGGCCTGATTGCCAACCAGGTGAGCACTATTGAAGATCTTAGCACCGGTGGCTTTTTTAATTTTATCGGATTTTATTTTAAACGATTTTCCCGCAATGGCAGAAAAGATATTGTAAGTGAAGCTGAATTAAAAACTCTGGAGGTTGGCCTCGGGTATCAGCTATTAGCACTCAACAGAGATATCGAGGAAAAATTGCAGATTAACAACTGGCTTACAACGAAAGGCTATGCAAATTATTTTAAACATTACCGTAACCAGGAGATGCGACCGCAAAAGGTTATTAATTTCATGAATGACATGCCGGTATATGTGAGTCACAGTTATAAATAGCATTTACAACAGCGAAAGCATTTAGAAACTCAAAATATCGGATCAATCCGAATTATTGGGGAACAGAAAGATCTGAAACTATTCACTAAAATGACAAGTCTCGTCGAGTAAGCACCGATTGCGTTTCGACGGCTGTATCGAGACACTTACCTTGCTGTTCTCCATACGGCTTGCAAGAGACAGACAAGCCTACTTCCGTTGACGCTTTTTATAACTTGTTGATTATTAAAATCATAATATTTGCGATTAGATACATACAGATAGTGCGGTGGCTGACGGCGATTTGGTGAGAACCCGAATTTTTCGTTAAATGGGTTGTGGGTTTAAGCGGCCTAGCGAAAAATTCAGGTTGAGGGCAAAAGTCCGGTGGACTTTTGAGCCAGGTATATCAAGGGCTTCGCCTTGATTTTTTTTGTTACTCTGCGCGCAATCTGGCTCAATGCTTTGCATTGCCCTCATCAAGGAAGAAAAGTAAGTTCTAAATGAGCAAGATTTAAAAAATACGATGTGATACCGCGTCATTAAATATTACTTTTTGTGCAACAAATTATCCCTCGAACGGACATTTCGATCATACTCGATTTCTCCAAGACATTTTGATTTATTTTCTTTTCCTGTATACTTATTGAAAGTATTTGTTTGGTCCCCATCAATTCGGACTGATCCAAAATATTTTTGAAACTTTTTTTAGGGCGCCCGGGCGGGCTCCTGCGGGCTTCACTTCGTTCCGGTTTTTTTTGGCGAAGAAAAATCGCCAAAAAAGAACCAAGCCCTGCGGATCCCTGGCGCTGCCAACCGATAATCAAATTTCTTTAAATACCAACATCATTTTCCAAATTAATAGATTACTACTAAATAGTGTCACTAAAATCATTTTTAAAACTCTTCGAAACTCTGGCACAAAAAAGGACGAATATTATTTCGTCCCTTTTATTTAAATCGTCAAAAATCTGTCTCGCCTCTTTTCAGCCCTTCTGTCCTGATTCTCTTATGTCCCTTCCGTCTTGTATCCCCGCATTTAGCGAAGGTAAAGCATCTCCCTGTATTTAGGAAGCGGCCAGGTAGCATCATCAATAATAAATTCTAATTTATCCACCTCGTAACGAATGGTTTCAAAATAAGGTTTTACTTTATCACAATAAGCATGCGCTTGTTTTTTTGCAGTGTCTAAGGTGTTTGCTTTTTTACGCTCTTCACGCATAGCCTCAGCAGCACTGATTATAGTAGTAACACGTTGACTGATTTCTTTTGCAAGATCTATCTGAGTATCAGCAGCTTTTTTGAAATCTGCAGCGCTCAATACATTTTTTAAACCACCAATATTATCTACCAATACTTTTTGATAAGTGATAGCAGCGGGAACTATCTGGTTGTTTACCATGTCGGCAATGATCCGCGACTCTATTTGAATTTTCTTTGTGTATGTCTCAAGATAAATCTCGTAACGCGATTCTTGTTCACGGTGATTTAAAATTCCAAGGTTTTCAAAAAGATGTAAAGTTTTTTTACTGATAAAGAACTCCAGAGCACCCGGAGTTGTGGGGATATTGGAAAGACCCCGTCTTTTTGCTTCAGCTTTCCATTCATCGCCATAACCATTTCCTTCAAAACGAATTTTTTTAGACTCAATGATGTAACGTTTTAATACCTGAAAGATCGCATCGTCTTTTTCCATTTGCTTTTTATCCATCAACCCATCCACATCCGTTTTAAAATCAATTAACTGTTGTGCAACTATCGTATTTAAAACGGTCATGGCTCCCGCGCAATTCGCAGAAGATCCTACTGCTCGGAACTCAAATTTATTGCCAGTGAAAGCAAAGGGTGAAGTTCGGTTTCTATCAGTATTATCCAACAAAATATCAGGAATTTTCCCGATACTTAATTTAAGAGCTGTTTTTTCTTCAGGACTTAATTTTTTATCACCTACGCTTTTTTCGATCTCATCTAAAACTTTGTTTAATTGCTCCCCTAAGAAAACACTCATAATAGCAGGCGGCGCCTCGTTGGCACCAAGGCGGTGATCATTGTTTGCAGAAGCTATACAAGCACGCATTAAATCAGCATGTTCGTAAACAGCCTTCACTGTAGCAATAAAAAAAGTAAGGAATTGTAAATTTGTTTTTGGTGTTTTGCCCGGTGATAATAAATTTTTACCTGTATTGGTAGCAAGACTCCAGTTGTTGTGTTTACCGCTTCCGTTCACACCCGCATAAGGTTTTTCGTGAAGCAATACGCGGAAGTTATGACGGATGGCCACTTTTTCCATCACGTCCATTAACAGCTGATTGTGATCCACTGCAATGTTGATTTCTTCAAACACAGGTGCGCACTCAAACTGAGCAGGAGCTACCTCGTTATGGCGCGTGCGTACAGGTATTCCTAATAAATGTGATTCGTACTCAAAGTCCTTCATAAAAGCCAGCACACGTTCAGGAATAGAACCCCAGTAATGGTCTTCTAACTGTTGTCCCTTTGCCGATGCATGACCAAATAAAGTACGCCCCGTTTGCTGAAGATCATAACGGATATTATATAACGCGGCGTCAATTAAAAAATATTCTTGTTCCCATCCTAAGGTGCCTATTACTTTGGTTACATTTTTATCAAAATACTGGCAAACATCTGTGGCCGCTTTATCTAAAGCCGAAAGTGACTTTAATAAAGGCGTTTTAAAATCAAGCGCTTCGCCGGTATAAGAAACAAAAATGGTCGGAATGCATAAAGTATTTCCCCAGATAAAGGCAGGAGAAGTCGGGTCCCAGGCGGTATAACCACGTGCCTCGAAAGTACTGCGCACGCCACCGTTAGGAAAAGAAGAAGCGTCAGGCTCTTGTTGCACAAGTTGCGAACCACTAAAACGTTCTACAGCACGACCTCCACCGATCGGTTCAAAAAATCCATCATGTTTTTCAGCCGTTGTGCCTGTTAAGGGTTGAAACCAATGCGTAAAATGGGTAACACCTTTACTCTGTGCCCATGCTTTCATGCAGGCTGCAACCTGGTCAGCTATTTTACGGTCAAGCGTTACGCCTTTCTCCATAGCCTCCTGAACGCGGGTAAAACCTTCTTCGCTTAAAAATTCACGCATCGCGTCAATACCAAATACGTTAGCGCCGAAATATTGACTTACCTGTTTTTCAGGATGAGAAAGCTCGGAAGGTTTGCGTGTAACAACTTCCTGCATTGCTAAAATTCTTCTTGTGCTCATTTTTATAGGGGGTGTTAAATTAAAATATCAATTATTTGCCAAAATTATGTCAAAAATAGGGGGGGTGCAAGTAAAAAAAGTGATTTTTTAAACATTTTTTTAAAAATTTAGGGGGTGTTGCCCGTAACTTTGGAAAAGTTACCACGATATACCCGGTAAACTTTTCCAAAGTTTACCAAGAGCACTACGATAAAACCTTCAAGGTTTAGCGTGGTTGTTTGTGATAAACCTTGAACGTTTGTTCTATATGTACATAAAAAAACCTCTTGCGGTTTCCAGCAAGAGGTTCAATTTTTTAAAAAGAATATCAATGTATCACCATCTTTTTGGTGCTGCTTTCTTTATCGGTAACAACCCGTATAAGCACAACCTGATTATGCAGGTTCGTATTCAAACGCGTAGTGGTGGCCGCACCATCTACAATAACATCTTCCATTAATTTTTGACCCATAATATTGTAAACAGAAATAGTAGCTTTTGTATTTTGAGGGAAAGCCAGTTTCACAAAAGGACTTTGCTCATCTTGGTTAATTAGGATAGATGGACTTTGAGAATAAATCTGTGAAATCCCAGTTTCGTCAATACTTTCGTCTTTGCACAACAAAAGATCAAAACGTGGAACAGCCGTAGTATCATTGATGGTAAAGACATAATCCGCCTGACGCAAATCGTGAAAGGTATTTGTTGCTTTATCCATTAGACCCACACAAGAAGTAAAATTTTTAAAATCGAAAGCACTAATCGTATAAGAACCAGCAGCGCTAACTCGCGCTAATACCGGAATACTTAAGCTTTGTGTAAGTGGAGGCATAGAATGAATTGAGTAATCAACGTCAAAAGCATCTTTGCTGGAGATGGTGGTATATTTATCGTAACTACCCGGAT
>Ga0265327_10002783_pt1 | contig 17675 bp, 21 predicted proteins | sample 41621metaG_FD_202089 | JGI IMG/M metagenome (GOLD analysis project Ga0265327, IMG submission 202089) | Rhizosphere microbial communities from Carex aquatilis grown in University of Washington, Seatle, WA, United States - 4-16-21 metaG | ecosystem: Host-associated > Plants > Roots > Rhizosphere... | reverse complement strand
GGAATCAGTCGGCGGCCTGGAGCGTGGAAGGTATGGGTGGTAGTTTCCGCTTCCTGCAACGGGTATGGTGGCTAGCCCAGGAAACCAAGATTCAATACAAAAATGATGCAGTAGCGAATCAGGAACAAGAAGCCAAGATTAGGCAGGTGATTCATCGCACTATCGCCAAAGTGAGCAGCGACTTGGAAAATCTGAACTTCAACACTGCGATTGCAGCAATGATGGAAGCCGTAAATGATTTCTATAAGTTATGGAACGCTGACTGGAACGTTAGTCTGACGCAAACGTGGAGGGAGGCCATGCCAGTTCTCATCCAGCTGCTTGCACCCTTTGCGCCGCATATAACTGAAGAGTTGTGGCATGAACTTGGACGCGAAGGTTCGGTGCATGTCAGTAGCTGGCCGGTCCACGATCCGAAGTACCTGGTGTCAGATACATTTACGGTGGCCGTCCAGATAAACGGCAAGCTTCGGGCGACGCTTGAATTGCCATCTGCTAGTGATGAAGAAGCTGTTGTTGCAGCAGTAAAAAATCATGAAAAAATCAAACCACACCTGGAAAACACGGAGATAAAAAAGACCATCTATGTGCCAGGCAAATTAGTGAACTTAGTCGTTGGCTAAGGGCTGCCCTTGAGTTCTATCTGTTTTTAGGCTACAATAAGACCAAGTTATCAGCATAAACCTAGGGAGTTCATCCACGTATGGGTAAGCCCAAGAAACGAACCACATCACGCCGGACCGGCATGCGACGCAGCCATCATTCGCTGAAGTTAGCACGCGCCGTCAATGCAAAATCTCCGGTAAAGGTCTACACCACGCGCCGCGAAAGTGCAGCTAAAACCTCAGCTGAATAACAGCCACGGTGGGTTATACTGGTAGTACACACTACTAACTAACGAACTTAACAATATGAGTGCAAATCGTCATCTCGGTCGCATCGTTGCCCTGCAAACGCTCTACGAGCAGGATTTTCGCCTTGAATGCGGCGACACGGGCTTTGATTTAGACGACGTCCTGACACGAAACATCGGCCGATACAGCAAAACCATCGAAGACCAGGAATTCATCCGAGGGCTCGTGCGCGGCATCGATAGCAAACGGACTGAACTTGACAGCTTGTTGCAGCCGATTGCTCCTGAATGGCCGATTGATCAGATTGCTCGTATGGACCGTGTGGTTTTGCGAATCGGTCTCTATGAATTGCTATACGAAAAAGATGTGCCGCCAAAAGTAGTTATCAACGAAGCCGTCGAACTAGCAAAATCATTCGGTGGCGATAATAGCTCAAAGTTTGTGAACGGCGTGCTCGGCACTGCACTAAGGCAAAAAGAAGAAAAAGAAACTCCCAAGAAATCTATTAAGAAGCCAGCTGCTAAAGAAGCAACCAAGAAGAAAGCAACTAAGAAATGAAGCGACCCAAACCGATACAAGGCATAAAACACTTCGTGCACCGGCGCCGTCCGGCCATCAGTGAAGTTGTCCGCGAACCGACCGCCGGCGGCATTGTTTTTCGCCGCAATGCGAAAAGTAAAGAGATAGAGATTTTGCTAATCCAGGATGCCAAGAATCGTTGGACGATACCCAAAGGCCATATCGAAGAAGGTGAGACACCGAAACAGACCGCCGCCCGAGAGATCGGCGAGGAGACCGGCCTCGACAAGGTTAAGATCATGCAATGGCTAGGCAAGATTAACTTCCGCTATCGTCGCCAGCAGAGCTTGGTGCTCATGACGACAGAGATTTTTCTAGTACACGCGCTTGGCGATACCGACAAGCTCAAGCCCGAAGATTGGATGAATGGCATTAAATGGTTTTCAACTAGCGATGCATTAGATAAAATTGAATATGAGGATATCGGTAAGCTGATACTTATCGGTCTAAAGAAAATACGACAATCCGGCGTCTAAACCTACTGCCATGCAAGACACATCGCCCTACCTTACATTTGCTACTGATAAACTTGACGTCACATTTAATGACATCGACTTGCTGATAACGGCCTTTACGCACCGCTCATATGTGAATGAGCACCGGAAGACGGCCCATGAGCACAACGAACGACTAGAATTTCTCGGTGATGCTGTGCTGGAACTGATTGCTACCGAGTACCTCTATGGTAATTTCAAGGAACCGGAAGGTATTTTGACTAACTGGCGTAGTGCGCTGGTACGTACTGAAAGCATTAGTGCAGCTGCTACTCGCTATGAGTTGGAGCCCTTATTGCGACTGAGTCGCGGCGAACGGCGAGGAACACCGCGCGCACGTGCACAAATCCTGGCCAACTGCTACGAAGCAGTTATCGGCGCACTCTATCTTGACCAAGGCTACGAAGCAGCCAAACAATTCATCCACGACAGCCTACTCGTAACCTTCGAGGAAATCCTCAAGACTGGCTCTTGGATGGATCCGAAGTCCCACCTTCAGGAACTGGTACAGAGCAAAGAAGGCTTTACTCCGGTCTATAAGGTGCTTAGCGAAGAGGGTCCAGATCACGACAAAGTGTTTACTATCGGAATATTTGTGAACGGTGAACTGCGTGGACAAGGCGTTGGACCGAGCAAACAAGCCGGACAACAGAAAGCCGCCACAGAAGCGCTGAAGACCTATCATAGCGCAAACGGTTGACTTTCACCCCTATTATCGCTATAGTGTTCAAGATTGTTTTCAGTAATTATAAGCTCGGAGAGGAAAACGACTATACATGTTAGCTATTCGTATGCAGCGAACCGGCCGTAAAGGACAAGCTCAGTTCCGTGTACTCGTACAAGATTCGAGGCAAACACCGACGAGCGGTAAATTTGTTGCACACCTTGGCAGTTATAACCCACATACCAAGACAACTGCCCTCGATAAAGAAAAAGCTGCATTCTATCTGGAGCATGGCGCACAACCATCAGACCGCGTGGTTGCGCTTTTGAAGCGAGAGGGAGTCAAGATTCCTGCATGGGTTAAAGAACCTGTCGCCAAAGAAGGCAAGATTCGCAACCAGGAGAAGCTCCGCAAAAACCGTGCCGAAGAACCCGAAACTCCTACTGAAGAAGCTCCCGCAGCAGAACCTGAAGCAGCTCCAAGTGAAGCACCCGCCGAAACAACTTCAGAAGAACCTGAAGCACCAGCAGAAGCTCCTGCAGAACCCGAAGCTCCAGCGGCCGAGCCTGAAGCTGAAAAACCTGCAGAACCTGCTGAATCGTAAACAGTCCCACTCAAACACTAGCTTTTTAATGAACGTTTATATTTGCTATAATTGGTAGTGTCAGTAATTGGAGGAACGACCGTGAGCGTCAGCATAGACCAGCAATTCGTAGAATTTATCGTAAAATCACTTGTCAGCAATCCCGATGCAGTCATTATTGAGCGCAGAATCGATGAAAAAGGCGTTCTGCTTGAACTAACCGTCGATCCGGAAGATCTCGGCCGCGTTATCGGTAAGCGCGGTGCGACCGCCCAGAGCTTGCGTACACTGCTCAGAGCTCTCGGTACCAAGAACGATGCACGCTACAACCTAAAGATCATAGATAACGGCGAACCACGACCAGAACGCACCGAGGAGAGTCCTCGGCCTTCAAAAGAAGACAGGGAAGTAAGTGACGAGGCGGTAGAAGATGTTGTCACAGACGAGCCTGTAAAAGAGGATATGCCGGAAGAAAAGACCGGTTCATTTGACCAGGAAGAACATGACGACGTTGTCAGCAAGACACGCAAAGAACTCGAGGATTTAGACGACTTGGATATATAGGTCAGTTGATTCGTGAAGGTTCTTTTGATAGAATATAAGAAGTCGCGAGACCAAACGAACATTCAAAACAAACACGTGCGAGAAAGCTCAGCGAGCCATCATCGATGGGAGCTTTATGTGACAGAATGAACCTCAACATATGAGGTTCTTTTTGTATAATGACCAAGCAGGAGAGGCGATTAATGAAGATACAGATCATAACCCTATTTCCAGAAATGTTTCCGAATGTTTTGGAGACAAGTATGCTCTGGAAGGCTAAAGACAAAGGAATAGTAGAGTATTCCTATATCAATCTGCGGGAATTCGGCATCGGTCCACGCAAACAAGTCGACGATACACCGTACGGTGGGGGCGACGGCATGCTACTGAAGCCAGAGCCGGTCGTGGCCGCTATAGAAAAAGCCAAAGAGATTGATCCTGAAGCTATAGTGATATTGCCGACGCCGCGCGGATCACTCTACAAACAATCAGAAGCCAAACAGCTGGCCAAAGAAGCCAGGGGGCTTATCATTGTTTGTCCGCGTTACGAAGGTTACGACGAACGAATTACGGAATGGGTCGACAAGCAGTATTGCATCGGAAATTATGTGCTGACTGGCGGCGAGCTACCAACCATGATTATCGTTGATAGTGTCGTGCGGCTGATGCCTGGCGTGCTCGGCGGCGAAAATAGCGCTGAGATTGAATCGTTCCAGAGTGATGATAAGACTATCGAATTTCCACAGTACACGCGTCCTGAGGATTTCAGGGGGAGTAAAGTCCCCGATGTGCTTTTAAGCGGCCACCATGCAGAAATCGACAAATGGCGAAAGCGTAGTTAGTAAAATTGCAATTAAGCCGGTATTATTATAAAATAATACAATGTCAAATGAATTTCCACCGCCACGGCTTATTTCAGATACAGAGCTTGAGGAATCTCGAAACTCGACGCACCGCGGCTACGGTTCTGTCGCAGAACTACTACCGACCCTTGAGGCTAATGATTTCCATCTTCCTGCTGCTTTTGACGTATTGGGAATTGATACTGTCATTGGTGACAAGGTCATTGATCGTATGCAAACCGGAATATTTCGCGTGATTGATGGTGAAAGTCTAGCTTCCGATTTGGAGGTGACACTGCCTGCGAATCTGGTTGATCAGCGGGCATTGTACCAGGGAAGAGATGTGTGTAAAGTCCATTTCAATTTGCTCAATAGTTTTGATGGAGTATTTAGGAAGACAAAACAAGATGAAGCAATAAAGCAACAAGTATGGTTGTGGGAAATAGGCCGGTATGCTGGACGTCTACTTCATAAAGAAATAGTCTTCAAGCAGTATCCTATAGGCTTTCCCCCTACCTTTGCCTCTACTGAATTCTGGCACAATTTATCAGATGAACTTTTACCGGATCGACCATTTCCCGAAACGCTGCCTGATGAGTCACATATGGAACATCTCAATATCGCTCTGCCAGAACGAGTCGCTAGCACATTTGCTAAGCACATGCTCGTCGGATCTGGAAATGCAACTGAAGAACAGATGGATCAACTATTCTTCAATTTGCACACTCGTGCCCTTCGTCCCGTAAGAAATGCCCGAGAGTTTGGTGCCAATATTGGTGAAGTATCATTAGAAGAAGTTGGCGCCACAACACCACTCTCAAACGAAGAATTTAAGGCATACCTTGAATATGGACAGGATGTTTCAAATGTCGCACCTCCTACACAGCTAAGTTCCATTCAACCACCAACGCATACTAGACAATAAAATAGAACACAGCCACGCTCGTGATGGTGCTCATTGCCCATGCGACACCTACAGCTATCAGTAACATATTGTCATTTTTTTCGACTTCACGGAGGTTGCGTCCAGCTATGACAAACCCAGAAGTTGTACCTGAGAAGTGTTTTACTACCAGTGCGCTCCGGGTGCCAGATTCTGGCTGCCATGTTACCCTGTGTTCGTCATGTTTCCGGGCGTATTCCAGGACTCCGTGCGGTATCTCAGGCAGCTGATTGTTCAGTCGAGCATTAGTACTCAGGATATTCCCAGCGTCATCATAGATTATTACATAGGGACTAATACTGGTCCGCACGTCGACAATACTCTCACTCGGCAGTGCGTGGTCCAGACTGGTTCCATTCGCTAAGTTTTGAGCGGTGTTTTCGGCCAATTCTACTTGTGGGTCATTCGCACTTGATCGCAGTATGAATTGGCCGCTGGCATATATGGTCCCAAAGATTATCGTTAACAGGCCTAGTGCAAATGCTAATATTATAAGTTTTCGATATTTCTTAACCACGTTTCGCAGTGCGTTTGACCACATGACCGAGCCCCTTTATTTTATGTTTGAGCCACGGTACGACTTTCGGGTAGACCCACATTACGAACATGAATGAGGTTGCTGCATAGATAATCCCCAGTATGGCGTCGATGGCATAGTGCTCGCCCATGTATATCGTGCCGGTAATAATCATGAAAGGATATATTAGCGAAACCACTCCCCATTTCTTGCCGTAGAGTTTGAAGATGAAGATTACGAACAAAGTCGAGTATGCAGCGTGAAGCGACGGAACAGCAGCTACGGGATTTGGTGCTATCTTGCTATACGCCAGATTAAAATTGTGAAAGCCGAGTGCTGCCCAAATGTAGTTGGAAACATGCGTGATGGGCTGTATGTATCCCCTGTCAGATGCCATCCACGGTGGTGCAGCAGGAAATAGCAGATATGTCAGAAAACCTGCAAATGATAAGACAACATACGAACCGATAACTCGCCAGTAGTAGGCCGCACGCGTCTTCCAGACCAATATTGCCAGGGCGATCGGCAATACAAAGTGCATCATATATATACCGTAGAAAAGAAAATCATACCACTGTACATGGCCGTGCCACCACCAGCTTTGCAATGTCCTCGTAGGCAGCGTGCCGAATATCCTTTTATCCATCATAGGCATCCAGGTGAAGTTAACGCGGTGGTTGAGCTGATTCGCGATTCCACGGAATGATTCGTAAACCAGTAGCAGCACAACGAAGGGGAGTAGCCGTTTGAGCAATTCTTTGGCTTGACTGATAGCCATAAAGACAAAAGTTAGAAATATAAGCAGTTTATCTGGTGTTGGCCAGCTTGGTTCTCTGATGAAAAAAACTAAGCATGCAATGGTGCCAGCGATCCCCACAGCCTGCCAAACCTTTTTACTTGATAGATTATTCACTTGCTAAATCCCTTCGATCGAAAAGCCAGAGTCCGATGATGAATGTCACAAGACCTATAGAGCTGACGATACTAAAAAGCTTCCAGTCAGCCGGCACGGCCGGAATAAGGCTGACTTGACGCAACAGCGAGGTGTCGATAATCCGTGAACTTAGCGTAACTACTGAGCCAATCATTTCTATCAAGAAAGACCAGACAATCCAAGCGTAAAGCGACCAACTTGCCCACCGAGGCTTAATACTGAATATCAGCGTACCGATACCGAGCATCAGTAACGCTGGTGCCATAAAGTTGAGACCTCCTCCTAGAAACAAAAAGGGCGATATATAAAAACCCTGCGCCCGCGCGATGATCCAGCTTGTCGTATTTGCGATAATGCAAATGACGGTGATACCGCAAACCAGGAGCAGGACCCTTTCGGTCAGCCATTTTTTTCGACTGACGGCATTGACCAAGAAGTTGTCGAGATAGCCTTTGGCTTCGTCTTCACGGATGCGGCCGATACCGCTGGCGGCCACTATCATGAGCATCAATGCGATAAAAAATCCGCTGAACCCGATAAATGCCAAGGCGAGTGCGCTGTTCCCGCCGGTTATATTGCCCAGAGCCTTGCTGAGTGAATTAGAATCTCCCACGGCATTGATAGCCGTCTTGGCCAGTCCAGTGATAAGTCCGCTGATAGCGATAGTAGAGATTAGCCAACCAAATAGACTGGTTCGTGTCAGTCGAAAACCAAAACTGAACGTACTGCCCAGTAATCGATAACGTGGTCGGGCAGTATCATTATCAGGAATAATACTCTCGCCCATATCGCGCTGGCCGGCAAAATAGAAAGCTGCCAGAATACAAAGCAGAGCGAGTCCGAATAGCGGCAACAGCCATATCCACGCAGAACCGGTGACCGCATGCAGTTTGTCTGTCCACCCGAACGGTGTAAAGTTTTTTAGCCAATCCAAGCTTTTGATGACATTCCCGATACTGCGTAAAGCGAACAGTACCGCCAGGGCAACTGCACCCCAGACCATGGCTTTGCGTCTGGTTGCGGCGAGTTGACTGGTCAATGCTCCAACACTAGCAAATACGATGGCAGGCATAAAAATGGCGAGTGCAAAAAATATGCTCGCAGAAGGCGAGACATCAATCTTAGATGACTGGCCTAAAGCCACCAGCAAGATGGCACACCCGACAAACGCAACCAGTAAGCTGAATGCGAAACCCTGTAGTGTTTCCCAAAGTCCGCTTGTGAGTGTGTTGCGACCAGTGAGCAGAAGTTCGAGCCTGCCGTCTTCTTCTTGGCCTCGGAGCAAGCGGGTAGTGGCTGCTAGCGCCCATAATCCACCGATGACGCCCAGGAAGGGCAGTGTGCGATAAACCATATAGCCAGCTGGCGTTTCGATGCGTCGCACTTCGCCATAGAGGATACCAACCGCAGGATTACTAGCTATCGCGGTCGCAAATTTCTCTCGTGCAAGATCAGTGGTATAACTAGCGGCGAAAGCCAGGCCTTGCAGCCAAACCATCAAGCCAGTGGCAACTCCATAAATCGCCGCGCCGCGCCGCGAACTTTTAAAGCTGAACCATGGTAGGACCGTTCGGGAACCTTTGACTGGCTCGATAGCTACGACATTCATTTCTTTGAGTTTTCACCGTAAAGCGCCAAGAATAGCTCTTCCAGCGATGGTTCGCGGCTCAAGAATGTCAGCGGCTTGGCGTCTGCAATTACTTTGAGAAGTTCGTCTATAGACCCATGGACCTGGCAGCGTAGATGATTGCCGGAAACAACGACATTTTTGATACCTTTGAGATTTTTAACGCCAGGAACTTTATCTCTGAATGTCACCTCAACGGTGACCGCCGAAAGGTGGCGCAATTCTGACAATGTGCCGGTTTCCACAAGTTTGCCGTTCCGTAGAACCGCTACACGGTCGCAGAGAGCTTCGACTTCCTCTAATATATGCGATGACAAAAAGATGGTCTGCCCATTTTTTTTTGCCTCGATAACACATTCACGAAAGACCTGCTCCATGAGCGGGTCAAGTCCGGCGGTCGGCTCATCCAGTATCAAAATCGGCGCACGGGTGGCCAGTGCAGCAATAAGAGTAATTTTTTGGCGGTTACCTTTTGAATATGCTCGAACTTTTTTTCGTTGGTCGAACTGGAAGCGTTTGATAAGCTCTGCTCGATATTTTTCATCTACTGAACCATGTACTTGTGCCAAAAGATGTAGGGTTTCCTGGCCGGTCAGCGAAGGCCAAAGGGCGGACTCGCCGGGTACATAAGCAAGTTTTTTGTGTACTTCTACTGTGTTTTTCTGCGCATCCAAACCATCTACCGTAACTTTGCCGCTGGTCGGTCGGATAAGACCCAGCAGCAAGCGGATGGTGGTCGTCTTGCCGGCTCCGTTCGGTCCCAGATAGCCCAGGACTTCGCCTCTTGCGATGGTCAGATCCAAATCTTCAAGCGCCGAAAATGCGCCGTAATGCTTTGTAAGACCCTCGAACTGGATGATATCTTCCATTTACCTAATTGTACCAGAAGCGAGCTATTTGTTTTCGAGACGGTGTATCTGTTCGTGATCCAGTCCGAAATAGTGTGCTACCTCGTGCCAGACTGTTTTATTGACCTGATCTGTCAGCTCGGCAAGCGAGTTGCTGGTCATCTCCATCGGAATCTTGAATATCGTAATCTTGTCAGGCAACACCAGATTATAACCAGCACCGCGCTTAGTAAGGGGGACGCCCTCGTACAGGCCGAACAGTGTCTGATTATCGTGCAGTTCGAGTCTCCTGCGTTGTTCGGGATTTGGCACGTCTTCGGTCACAAACGCTACGTTATGCAGATTCTTGGCATACTTTTCCGGAATGCTGTCTATTGCCTCTCCGACTATTTTCTCGAACTCTTCATCACTGACATGAAACATAGACCCATCATAGCAGAGTTAAGTGTCCATTCCGGTTGCTGGATCAACGTTTTTCATACTTCAGGCGACCGTATTCGTCATAACCCAGCTGTGAGAAGCTACTCTTTGCAAGCAGTTTCTGCGCGGCGATGTTATCTACTTCAACGAATGCTTGTATATGGGAAAGATTTTGAACTTCGGGCTTGGCAAGAACCGCAGCTAAAAGGAGGGAAGCTATGCCGGAACGGCGTTCGGATGGCTTCACGACGGTATATATAGAGTAAGTACCAGTGTCTGTGGCATGAATCGAGCAGACAGCGATAGGGTCGTTCTGGCGCACCGCAACCCATGACAAATCCCTCGAACCCAACGATATCTCTGGCAGTTTCATCAGTAGCTGTTGTGCACTTTCCGCCGTCCAGCCCTCAATACGGCCTTGGTACTCAGGCGACAGAGGAACTATTTGAAAGTCTTCGTTCATATCATAACTATATCAGAAAGAATGGTGACAGTTCTTGCTTATGCTATCTGGTGATATACTGAGAATAATCTAAATATTATGCCGCCAGATCAAAACAATCAGCCAACCCCAATCGGACCGACTGAACCGATAATACCGAGTCCAATGCCTGATGCAGCCCCAGCACCATCTCAGATTCAGCCTTCGCCGCTGCCCGCACAGACTGAGCCGCTAAGCAGTGTGCAAGAACCTCTGTCTCCGATGCCCGAAAACACCTTCATTACCCCGGGACAGACATTTATGCCGGAAAGTCAGAATGTTGCTGTCCAACCGCCGGTCCACCCGCAAACGCTAGGCCAAGTTCCTGCCGCTAAAGCGCCGAACGTGCCCCAACCTCAACTCCAACCCCAACCCGTCACGTCGACTTTATTTCAAGCAGATCCCATACAGGTGCCGCCTCAGGCACCGCCACACAAGAAGAACCGAACCAAGCTTTTCGTAGGAATGGCGGTGTTGCTAATACTGCTACTTGTGGGTGGCTATGTATTTGCCTTCTATATCCCGAACAAACCACAGAACGTCTATAACACCGGCCTGAACCGGACCGGACAGGCACTAACACAGGTGATAAATGGCGCCACTGAGCAGAAATCATTGCAAACCCTGAAGAGTTCGGACGTATCGGCAAGTATTGACGGCACTATGAGCGGGACCACTTATTCCGGAAGCCTAGATGTCAAATACAACTCAAGCAAAGCTGCAGGCAATCTTACGGCCACCGTCAAGCAGGATGGTCAGCCCGATAAAACTGTTTCAACGAAATTCATAGGCGAGTTGCCAGCTGGCACAGAATTTCCGAATATCTATGTACAGCTGAGTGGACTTAAGGCACTAGGTTTGTCTGATCTGATACCCAGTCTCGATAAGATTGATGGCCAGTGGGTATCGATTGACGCGAACTATCTGAAATCACTTGGGTATGCTCCAAGTTCAGCCCAGAACAATGCAACTACCCAACTCGGCGCCGCCGATATCGCTAGCCTGGCGAAAACACTTGCCAGCGTAACGACCGAATACGTACTGACCTCCAATCCGAAAAAAGCTGTTATCGAACAGAAAAAATATGTCGGAAAAGAAACCGTTGACGGCATAAAAACATACCATTATCAGATTGGGATAAACAAGGTTAATGCCAAAGCATACTGCGATGCACTGATTACGCAGATATACGCAAACCCAGCCGCCAAAAAGCTGCCAGGTTATGATGCCAAAACAGCAGATACGGATAAAGCTAAGGATATCAGTGATTGCCAGCAAGCAGTTTCCACCATAAAAGACGATACTACCTATGATATGTGGGTCGATGCCAAATACAAACTCATTCATAAGATTAGGGTAACCGATCCGAGTGCCAAGGATACATATACAGAATTCGGCCAAACATATAACGGTGGCGATACGGTCTCTCTCTTCGTTACATACCATAATGGTCCTGGCAAAACCGACGGCAACTTCGTTCTGGATCTGAACACTAAGACCTACGTGACTAAAGCGACGCTTACTGCAACCAATAAAGACCAGGGTAACCCCTCTGATATCAAAATAGTGCTTTCGTCTCAATCGTATAATGGCAACATCGACGTTACCAAACCAGCATCGGCTATACCGTTACAGGATGTGTTACAACAGCTCGGCATCGATCCTAGTGTTTTGAATACTGCTACTGCAGGCACCAATCAGTAATTGACTCTTTTGCCACTACCAGAACCAATAGTTCTGAACGACAGAGTTTGGTGTGCTGCCTCTATGGTTGTTTTGTTAGCGGAACACTTAGAATTCACCGGGTAGTATCTTCGCGATTTGGGGTTTGTAGTCGCGTTAATAATACTACCAAAAGCGTGCGGCTTTCACGTAGGGGCTACGCTTTCTCTAAGTCCGATCTGATTAAAACAAGATTTTAACTTTGCGGTTTGCCGCTAGGATACCAATTACCGCTGCGATAAGCCCATAAACGAAGTTAACATTGCCAGAAAAAGTCTGGACGATAGCTACGAGCGTACTGGCGACAAATATGCTCGGGAAAATCAGCCCACCGCGGTAGCCCATGGCTTTCGACCAGCTAATCGCACCAACCTTGATGATTACCAGCCATAGAAGCCCGACCAATCCGAGTGTCGGTGCCTTGGCAAGCATCGGCTGGATGGACAGGTTACCCGTAAACTCAACTAATGGTCCGCCGAGCAGATATAGTAGCGAAAGCCCGGAAGCGGCCACCAATCCTTTTAGCCACCATGATTTTTTTGCAACCACAGCATGAATACGTTCGATTTGACCATGGAAAAAGCCTAGACCAAGAGTCGTACAGAAGCCCGCTGCCAATAGGACTATGACTGAAATGACATCGACAAGACTGACATGCCAATAATTGGCGGGAAAGGCGAAATAGGGCGATGCGTCGATCAAGTGCAGGACATAGACAGTCACGGCTGATGCAATCGCGGCAATGATGACAAGCATGGCATTCAGCTTAATTTTTACTTGCTTGCTGACAAGCAATAACCCGAGCATGCCTGCGATAAACGACTTAAAGAAGGCTGCAAACAGTGCCACGAAGCCAACCATTGCCAGCAGTTTTATAAGCTGCGTATCTTTCGGGAACAGTTTTGTACCGACATAGCTGCCAAGCAGCAGACAAGCCGGAACAAGGATTGCTTCAGGGCCGAGTGATGCTCCTGCGAGCAGTGAGAAAAAACCTATGAAAAGTACTTTGGCGAAATTGACGACAGTCGGATCAGGCATATTACCCAATCCTTCACTCTCATGCGTTTCGGACTTGGGGTCGAGGTAGTGCTGGAGGCCGAAAAATATCAACCCTATGATGATGCAAGCCGGAATGACTATCCACCGAACGTTGTCGGTATTCAGCCATGTATACCATACGCGTGCGATTGAATTGTGAACGGACTTTTCAAATAAATCGTAGGTGAATGCTACGCCGACGCTCACCAGGACTACCGAAAGCAAGACATACAGTTTCTTCATGACTGTTGATTATAATATAGGTACGGCGCCATCTTTGCGAGTTAAAAGTGTATTTAGCGCATTTTATAAACACAAGAGGGTATTTTACTATCATTCATAGCCACCGTAGAACGTCGTGAGCTATAATCTTTTCAATGCTCTTCGATATATTCCAGATTGCATTTTTGTGCATCATCATTGGTGGTGCCTCTATACCCGTCAGCTTCACTGTTAACAGTAATCCTTTTGTCGTATGGATTGGCAATGCGCTGGGATCACTCGTTTCGGCAGTAGTGGTGATATACATCGCCAACCGGATCACCAACGCAAGATTTAAGAAGAAGATAAGCAAACACCGTGTCGGCAAGAAAATAGTGACTGCATTTGATGAAGGCGAAGACAACAAAAAAGCCCAGACGGCCAGCAGTTTCATCAATAAGCATGGCCTCAGATTATTTTCGTTGGTCTGTCCAATTTTTCCTGGCGTACTGATATCTACAGTCGTTGTGTATGCTCTGAATCTTGATAAGAAAACATACGTTCGGTGGATGCTGGCAGGTGTTTTCTTTGTGAGCGGAGGCTATGTCTTTGCATATTGGTGGGCATTTGTAAGGGCCTGACGCAATAACTGCTCCGCCAACCTTAGCTGTGCCGGTATTACACTGCGAAACCTGTTACACTGAAGACGTAATCATAAGGAGTTAACCATGACATCTATACTAAATCCATACGTAAGTTTTCAGGGAAATGCTCGCGATGCGATGAAATTTTATCAATCTGTCTTCGGTGGAGAATTAGACCTTATGACATTCAAAGACGCGGGTATGACTGCAGAGGGCGTAAACCCTGACGACATCATGCACGCTGCGCTCACTGCGAAGAACGGTATCACACTCATGGCCGCAGACACCGCTACTGGAATGCGAGAATATATCGTTGGCACGAACATGAGTATTTCACTGAGCGGTGAGGATGAAGCTGAATTGACGGGATACTACAACAAACTTGCCGAAGGCGGCAAAGTCGAGCAGCTGCTCACCAAAGCACCATGGGGAGATACCTTCGGCATGTGCATCGACAAGTTCGGCACCTTCTGGCTGGTGAATATAACCGCGCCAAAAGCAGAATAATCAAAAGCTAGTCTTTCCAGGGAGTAGCTAGCTGGAAATAATTCCCGTCCGGGTCTGCAAAGGTTGCCAGCCACATGTCAGAGTTGTCATCTTTGCCTGGCTGGTAGGGTTCTGCAACTACTTCGGCGCCAAGCGACTTAATCCGTTCAAAGTCAGCCTTCACATTTTCACTGTCGAAGTTGAACATTATTCGTCCTGGTGTGGTATTTTTGCCCTTGACTTCGCTGTGTGGCCCAATCATTAGACTTCCGTCACCTATCATAAATCCATACCAATCATCGTGCTGCATGCCTGGTTCGCCGAATAGCTTTGTATAAAATTCGCCCAGTGCTTTTGCGTTTTCCGAACCGAGCATAATACCTCGTAAGTTCATAACATCTCCTTGTCTAAGTACTCTTAGTATATATGCCTTTGCACGAATAAAGTGATTAATCCTGACATTCGCGCGTTTAATACTTATAATTGGCATAATGCACACAAAGGAGCCTCTATTAAACGAAAGACAGCGCATATTTAAAGATATTCTAATCGGCACGCTTATTTACTCGGTGGTGCTAGGGTTTTTCAATGACTATACGAACATCGTATTTGCGAAGAGCTTTTCAACTATCATTATGGCTTCGATAGTCCTGGAGATAATGACTTTCTTAGTTAAAATGTTCAAGAAGAATATAGTCGCCTGGCTAAAAGGTAAACCTGGACTGGCATATCGAATCCTAATGTTTCTCAGCGTGTGGCTGGTTTTGTTCATCTCAAAGTTTGTCTTTATCGCGGTGCTTGATCTGCTGTTCAAAGACTATATATACGTGCACGGCTTCTTCGGTATCCTTATCGTTGTCGCCTCAGTAACGCTTCTAGCTAAATTGACGGACTTCATATTTATGCAACTCGGTACGTCAAGCCAGTCACTTGTAGAGAAATGAACGACATTTGACATATATCTAACTTAGATATAGTATAGTTTTATGGTCAGAAAATATAATCAGTTGCCGCAAGTAGCCTTTAGTATCTTACTGGCGCTCAGTCTCAAAGAACGACATGGCTATGAAATTATCAAACAGGTGGCTGAAGATTCTGGCGGCAAACTGAAGCTAAGCCCGGGCGCATTGTATACGAGCATAAAACAACTACATGAACAGGGACTCATCGAAGAAACGGCGCAGGATAATGACACACGTCGCCGTTACTATCGGCTTACTAAAAACGGTAAGGCGACTCTGGGAGATGAGGTAGCTTATTATCAGAATAGCGTTCTATTGGCGCAGAAACGTCACATACTAGAGTCGGGAATCCTCTATGCCTAAGCGTTTTCCTGTATATGAAAGGCTGTTAACATTGTACCCCAGGCCGTATCGAAAGAAGTACGGCACTCAGATGGTCCAGACCCTGAATGATATGCTTGATGACCCAGACAATTCCAAAAGTTTAGTCTGGGCCAGGGCTAGCCTTGACCTACCAGTCAACCTGGTAAAGCAAAATCTAATCTATATCGGAGGAACTATGAAGGATGAAACGCCGCACTATGTAAAACGCAATGCTTTGATTAGCGTATTGTTAATCATGCCCTTTTTTATAGTGATACTCACCCGGATTCTGCAAAAGAATGACTTTTCAAATTCGGATGTATGGCTCAGTTCATTGCGCATCACGCTAGTATTTTTGCCCTTTGCAGCATTCGTGCTAGCTACTTACACATTTTTGAAGTGGTCGCGTGACCGAAAGCAAACGATTTGGAAGAGCATTGTAGATGTTAGACATAATTGGATTATCACGGCAGTCGGCGGACTAGCGCTACTAATCGCACTCTTTGTGCCATTTCATGACAGTACGCACTGCGTCACTGGAAACCCTATCCGCGAAACGATGAATATCAGCCAAACCTTGCAGTGCATAAAAAACGGTTAGCGGCTCCTGTGATACGCACAGTAGCTATTAGTAGTGATGCACTAAAGCACGCACCAATGTTCTTGGAATCGGTTGATCGGTATGGTTTGTTGGAGCGCGATGCTTCTTTCTAGCAAAACGTACCAAGTCTCCAGGTTCTGGCCGAAAGCCGCCTAAGAATTCTGTCGTGAAGGCATTGGCTATAATATATGTTGTCAATCGATCGAAGGGGCCGCCGTCACGATGCCAGTCGGGCGGTGCTGGACTTTGGTTCTTGCCAGGCTCTACAAACCCATTACGAATCGAAAACTCTATAAATTTAATACGTAGTCTTTCTGTTTTGATAATAGCGTCAAGGTATGGCTCCAAAATATCTAAAAGCCTGTGCTCAAACGAAGGAATTTCCCTCCCAGTCTCCCAACGGACTTTAGCGGTAATGTTTATCTCGTTTGAAGCTAATGGTAGTGCATTCTGAATGCCTGCAAACATAGTATCCGGCATATGTTCGATAGTCTCAGGCTTGAAGTGAGGAACTAAACTCATCTCAAGATAGTATCACCCCCAATAAGAACCGCAAGCATGACCATATTACGGGAGAGTACGAGCGGGTAGTTATAGCGTTTTCAGCGCTTCTTTTCGTGCCAAATGAGTTTGTATACTTTAAGTTTATCTGGCAGTTGGTTGACGTAAGGTATGAAGGGAAAGGCCAGCATCGTTAGTAGCAGAGAGCCGAAGATAATCGCTGCATCACGGTCGCCATTATCATCATTCTTAAGCACTGAGTGGTTCAGAAGTCCTATCGGGACCAGCCACCACGCGCCCGGTGTTCTGCCTTTTTCTTCGCGTATCATACCGTACTGATCGGTTGTTATATTTAGTGCATTCGCTGAATCCTCCAGCACTCCTGTGTCTGCCAGAAATCGAGTCGCGTACATAGTAGAGCCCGAATTGTTCAACTTCACGCTATTTAATGTTGACTCATAAGAGCCTGACTCCGCCATGGCAGTAAGCGAATTTATGACATCTGTAACGGGGCTTTTTGGCGCTTTCGATATATCGACACCATCTTGCGCATAGAAGTCACTTGCTTGACTAAGCTGTTCCTGCTGCACTGATTGCGGTTCGTTATTGAATGTTGTGAGCGCGTTTGTGTTCGTTGGGTAGGTTGCAAGTAACTGATTGTACGGCGCATCTATGTATGCAGAACGGGTGTCATATGTGTAGGGGTCGATGTTGTCCATATAGGTTGCGGTATCTGACGATTTGTTTAATTCCATAATAAGCGTCTTGCCAATAAGCGCCGGGTCATCTTGGGCGACTGACTGTATGGTCGTTGCCTTTATATAGGGC
>Ga0265327_10002782_pt1 | contig 17675 bp, 21 predicted proteins | sample 41621metaG_FD_202089 | JGI IMG/M metagenome (GOLD analysis project Ga0265327, IMG submission 202089) | Rhizosphere microbial communities from Carex aquatilis grown in University of Washington, Seatle, WA, United States - 4-16-21 metaG | ecosystem: Host-associated > Plants > Roots > Rhizosphere... | reverse complement strand
AGATGAAGTTGCCCGGGGTGATCTCGTTGCGGAAGCTCTTGCCGATCTGGCCGATGCCGAACGGCGGCTTCTTGCGCGCGGTGGTCACGACGTTGGCGAAGTTCACGAAGATGCCCTGCGCGGTCTCGGGGCGCAGGTAGTGCATGCCTTCTTCGGACTCGATCGGGCCGAGGTAGGTCTTGAGCATCATGTTGAAGTCACGCGGCTCGGTCCACTGGCCCTTGGTGCCACAGTCCGGGCAGACGATCTCGTCCATCGGCACGGCGTCGGGATCGTCGAGCCCCTTCTTCAGGGCGTAGGCCTCCTGCATGTGGTCCTGACGATGCCGCTTGTGGCAGTTCAGGCACTCGACCAGCGGGTCGTTGAACACCGCGACGTGGCCCGAGGCCACCCACACCTGGCGCGGCAGGATGATCGCGCTGTCCAGACCGACGACGTCGTCGCGGGAGGTGACGACGGACTTCCACCACTGGCGCTTGATGTTCTCCTTGAGCTCGACACCCAGTGGCCCGTAATCCCACGCAGACTTTGTGCCGCCGTAGATTTCGCCGGACTGGAAGACCAGTCCGCGACGTTTGGCCAGGTTGGCAACGGTGTCGATGATGGACGCCACGATGTTCGAGCACTCCTGTGTCAGGTGGGATGCAACCTGTTCAGACTAGTGGCGGGCTAGTCGGCGACGAACTTCGCGTCCACCCGGGCCCAGATCGTGATGTCATCGGGACTCAGGTCGAGGGTGGGGCCACCACCGGGCATCCCGGCCGGGGCCGCCATGGCCGCCGCTCGCGGACTGCCGTAGTCGGGCTGCGCCTGGAGCATGCCCGGGTCTGCCAGTTGCACCGCCGTCACCTCACCACGGCCCGCGGCCTCGGCGAACGCCCGCGCCTTCGCCGCCGCGTTGCGCACGGCTTCCTGGCGCAGTTCGGCCTCGTAGGCCTCCCGGTTCTCTTCGGTGACGTCCCAGTCGATCGAGCCGATCTCGGCACCGTCCTCGACGGCCCACCGGTCCAGGAAGGTCGAAAGCTGTTCGAAATCAGCGAATTCCGCTTCGACCCGGATGTCGACGCGGTACCGCGGCTCGGCCGTCCCATCCTGCGAGTAGGGCCGGTAGCTGAACACCCGGATCTGGTCGCTGGTCCATTTGTTCACCGCGCCAGAGTCCGTCAATCGGCGCAGATCGGTGAGCAGTCGATCCTGGAGCACGACCGCGCGGCGGTACACGTCGGCACGCTCGGCGTCGTTCAAGCTCGCCGCCACCGTGACGGTCGCACGCTCGGCGGCGTACCTACGTCGGGCCTGCCCGCGGACCACGAGTTCCAGTGTTGTCATGCCACGACGGTATCCGCCGGCGCCGCCGGATCTTTGACATGCGTATGCGCGCATGGAAAGCTAAATGAAAACTATTTCCAATAGCCGGGAGTTGCCGGGTGCCACCCACCACCACGCATGACGAGCTCGACCACCAGCACAGTGGTGCGCCGTTTCCGTCGTCCCTGCCGCGGGAGACGCTCGACGCCGCAGGCGACCTGCTGCGCGCCCTCGCCGCCCCCATCCGGATCGCCATCGTGATGCAGCTGCAGGAGTCGCAACGCTGCGTGCACGAACTCGTCGACGCCCTGGGTGTGCCGCAGCCACTGGTCAGCCAGCACCTGCGCATCCTCAAGTCGGCCGGGGTCGTCGCCGGTGAACGCGCCGGCCGCGAGGTGATGTACCGCCTGGTGGACCATCACCTCGCACACATCGTCGTCGACGCCATCGCCCACGTCGAAGAGGACCGATCGTGAGCGCACCCACCCGGTCGACCAAACAGCGCACCGCGATCGCCGCGCTGCTCACCAACGTCGAAGAGTTCCGGTCCGCGCAGGAGCTGCACGACGAACTGCGCCGCCGCGGTGAAGGCATCGGCCTGACGACCGTCTACCGCACCCTGCAGTCCATGGCGGCGGCCGGGCAGGTCGACAGCCTGCGCAACGACAGTGGCGAGGCGCTCTACCGGCGCTGCTCGCAGGCCCACCATCACCACCACCTGGTGTGCCGGCAATGCGGCGCAACGGTCGAGGTGGCAGGCACCGAGGTCGAGGCCTGGGCCACCGAAACCGCTGCAGCCCATGGCTTTTCCAATGTCAGTCACACCATCGAGATTTTCGGGGTGTGCGCCGCCTGCACCGGGTCCGGGCCGGTCAGCTGACCCGCGCCAACTGCAGCACGGTATCCCGGGTCAGCGGCGCCAACTCGATATCGCCAGGCGCATGCGGATCGATCCAGGCCATCTCCTCGATCTCGGCGGCAATCTGCGGGACGCCGTCGAGCCGAACGAAGAACAGGTCCGCCGCGACACTGTGCCCCGGCTCGTTGGCCGCAATCGCGGTGTGGTGACCCAGTTCCCGAACGTCGGTCACCCCCACCCCGAGTTCCTCACGGACCTCGCGGACCAGCGCGTCGACTGACGACTCCCCCGGCTCGAGCTTTCCGCCGGGCTGCATGAACGCCGTCGTCCCACGTTTACGGACCAGCAGCAGCCGCCCGCGCTCGTCGACGACCACCGCGGCGACGATCCGGATGACGGTCACTTCGGCCTCACTTGGTCAGGTCGGCCCGCACGTCGACGCCGGTGGACAGCACCAGCATGACCAGCGTGGACAACGCGTCGTCAGTGAGCCCGGCGGCCGGGAAGTTGTACCGCAGCATCACGTCGCCGAACTTCTTCGCGCCGTTGGACCGCGGATCACCGGCCCGCTCCACCAGCACCACCGAGCCGAGCATCGTGCGCCCCGCGTGATCGGACACGCGGTCACGAACGTTGTTGTCCAGCTTGATGTCCCATGCCAGCGGTTGGGTCAGCGAGACGAGTTCCAGCCCCTCGCCGATGTTCACCACCCGCAGCGACGCCACCGTGCCGTCATGCGCGACGGTCAGCGCGCCGTCGGTCTCTTCGACGATGGTCACCGAATCGGCGAGCACAGATGCCAACCGCTGCAACAAGTTCGACATCAGGCCCTCCCGAACCGACGATTGCGATTGACGTATTCCTCGCACGCGGCCCACAGGTCGCGGCGGTCATAGTCGGGCCACAACTTGTCCTGGAAGACGTACTCCGCGTAAGCCGCCTGCCACAGCATGAAGTTGCTGGCGCGCTGCTCCCCCGAGGTACGGATGAACAGGTCGACGTCAGGAATGTCGGGGCGGTGCAGGTGCTTGGCAATCGACGCCTCGGAGATCCGGCTCGGGTTGATCTTGCCCGCGGCGGCCTCCTCGGCGAGTTCGCGTGCCGCTTCGACGATCTCGGTGCGGCCGCCGTAATTCACGCAGTAGTTGACGGTGATGACGTCGTTGCCGACCGTCATCTGCTCGGCGATGTCGAATTCCTTGATGACGCTGCTCCACATGCGCGGCCGGGACCCGACCCAGCGCATGTTGACGCCCATCGCGTTGAGATTCTCCCGGCGGCGGCGCACCACCTCGCGGTTGAAGCCCATCAGGAACCGCACCTCTTCGGTGCTGCGCTTCCAGTTCTCGGTGGAGAACGCGTACACCGACAGGTGCTTGATGCCCAGTTCGATGGCTCCGCAGGTGATGTCGATCAGCACCGCCTCGCCCATCTTGTGCCCCTCGGTGCGCCCGAGCCCACGCTGGGTGGCCCACCGGCCGTTGCCGTCCATGACGACAGCGACGTGGTTGGGCACCTGGTTTGCCGGAATCTGCGGGGCCACGGCCTTGGACGGGTGCTGCGGCGGCCGGGCGAAGCGGCCGTTGGAGTTCGGGGGGAGCTCCGGAAAGACCACTGGCCAGGTCGAAACGTCCGGGAAAACCGGATAGTCGTCAGGCGCCTGAGGCAGCTGCGGATAGCTGGTCTTGCGCGCCCGGTTGAGTGCCATGGGCAATATCCTGCCTGAGTAGGGTTACGCGCTGTTCAATGACCGTGGTATCTGGGCGGTAAACGCGCTCGACCAGAGGCAATGTCCGCAGCTGGCGCTCCAGATGCCACTGCAGGTGCGCGGCCACCAGGCCGCTGGCCTGGCTGCGATGCCCCGCCGGTGAGCCCTGCGCAAACTCCCAGTCGCCGTCGTGCAGCGCGGCCATCAGTTCCAGCACACCCTGCGGCGGGGTGACCGACCCCGACGGGCGGCAATGCACGCACACGCTGCCACCGGCCGCGACATGGAACGCCCGGTGCGGACCGGGTGCGGCGCAGCGGGCGCACTCGGTGATGGCCGGCGCCCAGCCGGCGATCCCCATGGCCCGCAGCAGATAAGCGTCGAGCACGAGTTCCCGGGGCCGGCTGCCGTCCGCGACGGCCCGCAGCGCGCCGACGGTGAGCCGTTGCAGCGCCGGCAGCGGGTTGCGTTCCTCACCGGCCAGCCGCTCGGCGGTCTCCAGAATGGCGCAGCCGCAGGTGTACCGGCCGTAGTCGTTGACGATGTCGGCGGCGAACGCGTCGAGCGACACCACCTGGGTGACGATGTCGAGGTTGCGGCCGGGATGCAACTGCACGTCGATGTGGGCGAACGGCTCCAGCCGCGAGCCGAACTTGCTGCGGGTCCGCCGCACACCCTTGGCCACCGCGCGGACCAGCCCGTGGTCGCGGGTGAGCAGCGTGACGATCCGGTCGGCCTCGCCGAGCTTGTGCTGGCGCAGCACGACCGCTCGATCCCGGTACAACCGCATCGGGCGATTGTCCCATCGCGGACCGACAACTTCCGTTAGGCAGCGCCGGGCGAACGCCCAATCTATTCTCGGAATCGACATGGCCAGCTTTCCAAAACCATCCGCGCAGCCCCGATTCCCGACTCTGACCCAGCAGTTGTATCGGCTCGCGAGCGGCGCGGTGACGTCGCAGGAGATCGTGCGGCAGTCACTGGACGCCATCGCGGCCAGCCAGCTCGAGCTGAACGCCTTCCGGGTGGTCTTCACCGCACAGGCGCTGGCCGACGCCGCCGAAGCGGACCGCAAACGCGCTGCCGGACAACAGCTTCCACTGCTCGGGGTGCCCATCGCCATCAAGGACGACGTCGACGTCGCGGGGGTGCCCACCCGGTTCGGCACCGACGGCGAAGTGCGTCCGGCCACCGAGGACGCCGAGGTGGTGCGACGACTGAAGGCGGCCGGCGCGGTGATCGTCGGCAAGACCAACACCTGCGAACTCGGGCAGTGGCCGTTCACCAGCGGACCCGGTTTCGGGCACACCCGCAACCCCTGGTCGCGTGGGCACACCCCAGGTGGGTCGTCGGGCGGTAGCGCCGCGGCCGTCGCGGCCGGATTGGTCACCGCCGCAATCGGATCCGACGGCGCGGGCAGCGTCCGCATCCCCGCCGCATGGACCCATCTGGTCGGCATCAAACCGCAGCGCGGACGCATCTCCACCTGGCCGCTGCCCGAGGCCTTCAACGGCATCACCGTCAACGGGGTACTGGCCCGCACCGTGGCCGACGCCGCACTGGTGCTCGACGCGGCGTCCGGCAACGTCGAGGGTGATCTCCACAAGCCGGAGCCCATCGCGGCGGCGGAGTCGGTGGGGCGGGCGCCGGGGCCCCTGCGTGTCGCGTTGTCGACCAAGTTCCCGTTCACGCTGTTCCCGGCCCGGTTGCACCCGGAGATCCGGTCAGCACTGAACACCGTTGCGGGACAATTGGAAGAGCTCGGGCACACCGTGCGGCCGGACGATCCCGAGTACGGGCTGCAACTGTCCGTGGACTTCCTGGCGCGCTCCACGTCCGGGCTCGCCGAATGGCGCGACCGCGTCGGTCCCGACGTGACATTGGACCGTCGTACCCGCGGCAACATCCGAACCGGATGGCTGTTGTCGGAGTACGCACTCCGGCAGGCACGGCAGCGGGAAAAGTCCCTTCAGCGCCGGATCGGCTGGATTTTCAACCTGTACGACGTGGTGCTGGCCCCGACCACCGCGCAGCCGCCACCCCTGATCGATGCCTTCGACCGGCTCGGCAGCACCGCCACCGACCGCGCCATCATCGCGGCCTGCCCGGTGTGCTGGCCGTGGAACGCGCTCGGCTGGCCGTCGATCAGCATTCCGGCCGGCTTCACCGCCGACGGGCTGCCCATCGGCGTGCAGCTGATGGGCCCGGAGGGCAGCGAGCCACTACTGATCTCGCTGGCCGCCAGCCTCGAGGCCATCAGCGGCTGGGCCACCAAGCAGCCCGACAACTGGTGGGCTACTTAGCCGCATCTCCCGCGGCTCAGCCACATCTCCAGCGAGCGGCCGTGTTTGTACGCCGACACGCGGGTCCCGCTGTGCAATCTGCGGCCGCTCGCGGACGGTGAGCGTGCGCATTGTGTACGCCTAAACCGGTGTGTCGCTGCACAAACACGGCCGCTCGCGGGATGGGTAAGAAGCTAAAAACCAAGCTTGCCAAGCTGTTTCGGGTCGCGCTGCCAGTTCTTGGCGATCTTCACCCGCAGGTTGAGATACACCTTGGTGCCGAGCAGCTTCTCGATCTGCGTGCGCGCCGCGGTACCGACCTCGCGCAGCCGCGAGCCGCCCTTGCCGATCACGATGCCCTTCTGACTGTCGCGCTCGACGTAGATGATGGCGTGGATGTCGCACATCTCGCCCTGTTCCGGGGTGCGGCCGTCACGCTCGGTGAACTCGTCGATGACGACCGCCAGCGAGTGCGGCAGCTCGTCGCGGACGCCTTCCAGCGCGGCTTCGCGGATGAGCTCGGCGATGAGCACTTCCTCGGGCTCGTCGGTGAGCTCGCCGTCCGGGTAGAAGGCCGGACCGGGCGGCAGCTTGCTCGCCAGCACGTCGATCAGCACGTCAACCTGCTCACCGGCCACCGCGGAGACCGGCACGATCTCGGCCGTCCCCTCGGTGAGCTCACTGACTGCCATCAGCTGCGCCGCCACCTTGTCACGCGGCACCTTGTCGGTCTTCGTCACGACCACCAGCAGCGTGGTTCTCGGTGCGACAGTACGGATCTGCTGATAGATCCAGCGGTCGCCGGGCCCGATGGCCTCGTCCGCCGGGATGCACAGGCAGATGATGTCGACCTCGGAATAGGTGTCCTTGACCAGTTCGTTGAGCCGCTGGCCGAGCAGCGTCCGCGGCCGGTGCAGACCCGGCGTGTCCACCAGGATGATCTGGAAGTCCTCGCGGTGCACGATGCCGCGAATGGTGTGCCGGGTGGTCTGCGGCCGATTCGACGTGATCGCGACCTTGGTGCCGACGAGCGCGTTGGTCAGCGTCGACTTGCCGGTGTTCGGCCGGCCGACCAAACAGACGAAGCCGGAATGGAATTCGTCACTCATCGGGTTCTCCTTCTGCTGCCGCATCGGCAGCCTCAGTACGTTGCGGCTCGACCGGGATCACCAGCACGGTGCCGATCCGGACCCGGCCGCGGTGGTCCCGACCGCCTTCGGCCCGCAACTGCAGGGTCGCCGGGTGCTGCGATCGATGTGACGGGAAAGACATCCGGACCTCGGCGCCCGGCAGCGGCACGCGTCCCAGCTCATGCGCCAGTAGCCCGCCGACGGTGTCCACGTCCAGGTCGTCGTCGACATCGAAGCCGCACAGCTCGGCCAGGTCCTCCAGCGGCAGCCGGGCCGACACCCGAAACCGGTTGTCGCCCAGTTCTTCTACCGGCAGCACTTCATCGGTGTCGTACTCGTCGGCGATCTCGCCGACGATCTCTTCGAGCACGTCCTCGATGGACACCAGGCCGGCGATCGCGCCATATTCGTCGACCAGCAACGCCATGTGGTTGCGGGTGCGCTGCATCTCGCTGAGCAGGGCGTCGAGTGGCTTCGAGTCCGGCACGAACACCGCCGGGCGCATCACGTCAGCCACCTTGGTCTCGCGGCCGCCGTTGGTGGAGTTGTATGTCTGCTCCACCAGATCTTTGAGATAGACGACGCCGACGACGTCGTCGACGTTCTCCCCGATCACCGGGATGCGGGAGTGCCCGCTGCGCACCGCCAGCGAGGTGGCCTGGCCGGCCGACTTGTCGCTCTCGATCCACACCATCTCGGTGCGGGGCACCATGACCTCGCGCGCGGGGGTGTCGCCGAGTTCGAAGACGGACTTGATCATTCGTCGCTCTTCGGCGGCCACGACACCGCGCTGCTGCGCGAGATCGACGACCTCGAGCAACTCGATTTCCGAAGCGAACGGTCCGTTGCGGAAGCCCCGGCCCGGGGTCAGGGCGTTACCGATGAGCACCAGCAGCCGGCTGATCGGGGTCAGCAGCACCGCGATCACCTGCAGCGGAAGCGCCGACAGCAGCGAGATCGAGTAGGCGTTCTGCCGTCCCACGGTGCGTGGGCCGACCCCGATGGCCACGAAGCTGACGACCACCATGATGGCGGCGGCGGACACCAGTGCCCAGCCCCGTGTCATCAACTCGTCGAGGTAGTCGACCAGCAGGACCGTCGCCGACGCTTCGCAGACGACACGAAGCAGCACAACGAGATTGACGTACTGCGGCCGATTCCGGATGATCTTCGCCAGCCGCACCGCACCGGGCCGCTCATCACGGATCAGCTCATCGACGCGGGCGATGGAGACGGTGTTGATGGCGGCATCGATCGCCGCGAACAGCCCGCCGAACACGACGAGCACTATGGCGCCGATCAACGGCGTCAGCCCGGTCACGGTTCGTCGAAGTACCGCGACTTGTCGAGCAGCCTGCGGTCTTTCTCGGTCTGCCGATCCTTGTGGTAGGTGTGCACCTGGTCGGCGACCCACTCTTCGAGCAGCTGGCGCTGCAGGTCGAACATCTCTTTTTCTTCGTCGGGTTCGGCGTGGTCGTAGCCGAGCAGGTGCAGCACGCCGTGGACGGTCAGCAGCGCCAACTCGTGCCCCAGCGAATGTCCCGCGGTCTCAGCCTGATTCGCGGCGAACTCGGGACACAGCACGATGTCGCCGAGCATCGAGGGGCCGGGCTCGGGCGCATCGGGGCGGCCGCCGGGCTCGAGCTCGTCCATCGGAAAGCTCATCACATCAGTGGGGCCGGGCAGGTCCATCCAGCGCATGTGCAGGTCCGCCATCGCCGACTGGTCCACCAGCACCATCGAGAGTTCAGCGGCGGGGTTCACGTCCATCTTGGAGATGACGAACCGCGCCACGCTGATCAGCTCGTCTTCGGATACGTCGATCCCCGACTCGTTGGAAACCTCGACCGTCACACCGTCACCGCCTCGTCCGGCCGGTTGCTCGGCGCTGCGAACGGTTGGCCAGCCCGTGCTCGCTCACTTTGGCTTCCGCTGCTTCATACGCGTCGACGATTTCCGAAACCAGCTTGTGGCGCACCACATCCGCACTGGTGAGTTCGGCGATGTGGATGTCGTCGATACCGTCGAGCACCTCGACAGCCGACCGCAAGCCCGACTTCGATCCGCCCGGCAGGTCGACCTGGGTGACGTCACCGGTGACGACGATCTTAGAACCAAAACCCAAGCGGGTCAGGAACATCTTCATCTGCTCGGCGGTGGTGTTCTGCGCCTCGTCGAGGATGATGAAGGCGTCGTTCAACGTCCGGCCGCGCATGTAGGCCAGCGGCGCGACCTCGATGACCCCGGCTGCCATCAGCTTCGGAATCATCTCGGCGTCCATCATGTCGTGCAGCGCGTCGTACAGCGGCCGCAGATACGGGTCGATCTTCTCGTTCAGGGTGCCCGGCAGGAAGCCGAGGCGCTCTCCCGCTTCGACAGCGGGACGCGTCAGGATGATCCGGCTGACCTGCTTGGTCTGTAATGCGCTGACGGCCTTGGCCATTGCCAGGTAGGTCTTGCCGGTACCGGCGGGGCCGATGCCGAAGACGATGGTGTGGGTGTCGATCGCGTCGACGTAGCGCTTCTGATTGAGCGTCTTGGGCCGAATCGTCTTGCCGCGCCGCGACAAGATGTCGAGCGTCAGCACCTGCGCCGGCGACTCGGTGTCGGCGCCGTCGAGCATGCCGACGCTGCGGCGGACGATGTCGGGGGTCAGCGACTGGCCGCCGGCGGCGATCGCGATCAGCTCACTGACCACACGCTCGGCCATCGCCACGTCAGCCGGCCGGCCGGATATCGACAGCGAGTTACCGCGGACGTGGATGTCGGCCGCCAGCAGATTCTCGAGGGCACGCAGATTCTCGTCGGCCGAGCCGAGCAGGCCCACCACAAGATCAGGCGGAACAGTGATGCTGCTTCGAACCGACGGGTCGAGCTCCGAGGAGCGCGACGCGGCGGCGTTCGTATCGCGGGGCGTCACGTGGTTTTCGATGCCTGCTTTCTTGGGTCGAGCTGAGGAGCACATTCTACCGCCGGGCCGATGTCACGCCCAATGAGTTGGCTGGTCACGCAAGCCGCGGGCGGTACCGATCCGGTACCGCCCGCGGGTTACGTAGTTGTTGTCGCCGATTACCGACTCTGGTGGACGTTGGTGTCGACCTTGGGCGACTTGGCGCCCTGGTGGACGTCGTCCAGCCAGTTCAGGTGATCAACCCCCGTGGGCACCACTGTGGCCTGCACCCCTGTCGGAGCCGGGCCGGTGGCGGCCACGGCGGGAACGGCGAACCCCATGGCACCGGCGGCCAATCCACCGGCGATAACTGCTGCAATTCCGAAATTCTTCATGGTGAGTTCCCCTTCACGTCTTCTGTCCGTCTTTGTCCCCTGGCGGCCCGAGCCGCTGTGACATTCATGTAAACAGGCAGGTCAAGGGATTAATTCCGCTGGCAGGAAATTGATGTTTACTGGCAGGAATTGCTGTAACCCAGGCCACAGGGTCGGCCCTCCCGGCCGCCGCTGAGAGTTCCGAATTAGCGCAATGCAGGGGCATCGGCCGCTGTTAGGCTCGAATTCACCGGCGAGGGTCCGCCGGTGCGATGAGGAATCGGGGAGGGTTCTGCATGGGTCCGCGTCATAGTCATGGCGGCAGTCACCACGGCGGCACCAGCCATCCATCGCCGAGCTCCCGTCGCAACCGGCACGGCGACGACGAACCCACCCAGGTCATCCCCCGCCCGCACCGCGACGACCCCCGGCACCGCCGCGGCGACGATCACGACGGCAACTCACACCGGCGCGATCACGACGGCGGTGACAGCCCGAGCCTCGGCGAGAAGATCAACGACATCCTCGACAAGGCCAACGACGTCCTGGACACCGCCTCGGACATCGCGGACAACGTCAAGAAGCTGATGGAGGGCGACCCGATGGGCGCCGTCGGATTGCTCAGCGATGCCGGCGACATCGCCAAGATGCTGATGCCCGCGGCCGCGGGCACACCCATCATCGAGGGCGGTTTGTGGGCCCTGGACCTCGCGGGGCTCGGCTTCGGCATTGGCGATCCGGACTCCGGCGAATCGTTCTCCGAGGGCGCCGGACTCTTTCAGGCCGCCGGCGACGGGCTCAGCAATGCCTATCCGGCCGTGTGGAAAGGCACCGCCTCCACGGCCTACTCCAACCGCAACGCCGAGCAGATCGGCAGCGCCGAACAACTGCTGCAGGCCGACAATCTCGTCGTGCAAATCCTGAGCGCCGAGGCCCAGCAGGTGGACGCCGGACGCCAGCAGATGGACAACATCGCCACCTGCCTCGGCGCGATGATCCCCGTCTGCCTCGCACTCGAGGCGACGGTCATCGGCGCCCCCGAGTCGCTCGCGCTGCAGGCCGCATCAGTCGCCGTCGCCGCCGCGGCGTCCGCCGTGGCGATGAGCAACATGATGGCCCAATCATCGAGCAACGCCGCGCAATTGAGCCAGGCGACGAGCATGTACCAGAGCGCGTCGCACGCGCCGCCGCTGAGCACCATGCCGCCGCCCGCGAAAAAGCCGGGCGACGGACCAGATTTCGGCAACGCCGACCCCAACGCGCCGGGCAACCCCAACCAGCCCGGGACGCCGGGACCGGGCACGCCGTACGGTCCGCCCACGAGCAACCCGCCCGGCACCGGCAGCCCGACGGGCACCGGAGGCGGCGGTTCCGGTGGCGGATCGGGCTCCGGCGGTGGTTCGGGTTCCGGTGGTGGTTCGGGCTCCGGCGGCGGCGCACCGAGCATGCCGAAGATGCCCGAGGTGCCCGAAATGCCCTCCACGCCGGCGGCATCGGGTGCGGGCACCGGCGCAGGCGCCGGCATGGGCGGTATGCCGTCCCTGCCACAGATGGGCGGCGGCTCCGGCAGCGGGGGCGGCGGCGGCCTGCTCGGCACCCTCGCCGGCCTGGCCGGCCAGGCGGCACAAACCGCGACGCAGGCAGCTCAGGCCGCCCAGCAGGGCAAGCAGGATCCGAACGCCCAGGATCCCGACGCGCTCGGCGAAGACAAAGACGGCGACGGCAAGCCGGACGATCCGGCCGCCGATCCCAATGCCCAACCCGCGCAGGAGAATCCGTCGGGCGCCGCGGCCGGGGCCGAATCCCCTGCGGGACGCGCACCCATCCAGGTGTCGTTCGATGACGGCGCCCACCACGTCGAGGTGGCCGTCGACCCCGACACCGCCAAGGGCCCGGTGCACGTGAGCCTCGACCCGGCGAATCCCACTGCGCCCCCGCGCATCACGACCGACATCTAGCTTTCCCGAAAGGAGCAACACATGAGCAGCAGACTGACCGTCGAGACCTCGGAGTTGCAGTCGCTCTCCACCAAACAAGACGATGCCGCCGCCACGTTCAGCGCTGCCGGCGACACGACGTCTTACGTCGAGGTCAAGGTGCTCGCGACCCACGGGCCGCTGTGCATGTCGACGCAATCCGCGCTGAGTGCCGCGAACAACGCGCGCAAGGCTGCCTGCGAGCAGATGATGAACAAGTCGCGCAACCTGGCCGACAACCTGACCAAGGCCGCATCGCAATACGATCAGACGGACGCGCAGGAAGGCGCCAGCCTCAGCAAGCAGATGCAGATCTGATCGATGTCAGACCATTCCTGGGACGACCACGACGACGACCATCTCGCCGAACCCGAGGGCGCACTCGACTACTTCGCCACGGACAGCAGCTCTGACGCAGACCCCGAGGACTCGGATCTCGACCTGCTGGTGACATCGGATGGCAAGACATCCGACGTCGATACGGCGGGCTCCTACACGGACGCGATCGCGCCGGAAGCCGACACCTCATTCGACGACGGCGAGACGCAGGACGACGAAGCGCCGCGCGTGGTGGTGTTCGCGGTGTCCGATCCCGCCGGGAACGTCACTGCCGAGGCGTCGATCGCCGGATCCATCCAGCGGATCAAGCTGGCACCCAAGGCCACCTCGATGACCGAGGCCGATCTCTCGCGTAGCATCCTGGCGACCGCGAAGCTCGCGAACATGAAGGGGCGCGCGGTGCAACGGGCGCTCATCGAGGGCGTCCTCGCGGCCGAAGGCCTGGACGACGAGCGGGTCGAAGCCATCATCGAGATGAACGCACCCGACCTGCCGACACCGCGACAGGCCGACGACGCAGTAGCCGAGGCAGAGGCGGCATACCTCCGCGGTGAGCACCGCTAGCCGAGATGCGGGCCACGCCCGAACATGCCTGGGCGACTTGGCTGTTCGGCGGACCCACCGATGCCGGTCGCGGTGGTGCTAGACCTGCCAGCGCGGCGTCAGCACACCCACGGCGCCCAACGCGACCGCGGCCGCGGTCGACGTCCGCAGCACCGACGGTCCCAGCCGAACCGCGATCGCGCCGGCGGCCACCAGTGCCGCGACCTCACCGTCGGTGATACCGCCTTCCGGTCCGACGATCAGCGTCACGGCCTCCGTCGACGGCGAAATCACATCGCGCAGCGCCACTTCCGCTGATTCGTGCAACACCAGGGTGACACCGTTCCCGATCGACGCGACCACCTCGGCGGTCGAGACCGGGCCACTGACCGACGGCACGTACGGCCGCCGGGACTGCCTCGCCGCCGACCGGGCGACCGCGCTCCAGCGTCGTAAGCCCTTCTCCACCTTGGCCGCACCATCCCAGCGCGCGACGCAGCGCTCGGACTGCCATGCCACGAATGCGTCGGCGCCCGCCTCGGTGGCCAATTCGATGGCCAGCTCGGAGCGGTCGGATTTGGGCAGGGCCTGGACCACCGTCACTGTCGGCACCGCGGCCGGAACCTCGGTGACCGACAGGACGCGCGCCGTCAACCGGCCCTTCACCGCGTCCTCGATCACGCAGTGCGCCAGCATCCCTGCCCCGTCTGACAGGTCGAGTTCCTCGCCCGGACGGATACGTCGCACCGTCGCCGCGTGGAATCCCTCGTCGCCGTCGACGACGGCGAGCCCGCCGACCTCCGGCACGGCGTCGACATAGAACAGCGCCCGGCTCACCAGCAGCCCCGAAGGCTAACGGCCGCTGAAGGTTTCACGCAGGCGGCTGAACAGGCCGCCACCGCCACCGGCCACCGCCTGGGTGGACCGCACCTCTGTGACGTCGCGCGTCCGCTGCTCCTTGAACTTGCGCAGCAGGTCAAGATCCCGGTTGTCGAGCCGCGACGGCACCACCACGTCGATGTGCGCGTGCAGATTGCCGCGGACCCCGGACCGCAGGTGCGGCATGCCGTGGCCGCGAAGTGTGGTGATCGAGCCGGGCTGGGTACCCGGGGCGATGGTGATCTCGGTGGGCCCGTCGAGAATGGCGTCGACGGTGACCGTGGTGCCGAGTGCGGCGTCGACCATCGGCACCGAGACAGTGCAGTGCAGGTCGTCGCCGTCGCGGAGGAAGAGCTCGTGCACCTGCTCGTGCACCTCGACGTACAGGTCGCCGGCGGGTCCACCGCCCGGGCCGACCTCGCCCTGCGCGGCCAGACGCACTCGCATGCCCTCGCCGACACCGGCCGGAATCTTCACGCTGACGTCGCGCCGCGCGCGCACCCGGCCATCGCCACCGCAGCGGTGACACGGGTCGGGAATGACCTCACCGACACCGCCGCACACCGGACACGGACGTGACGTCATGACGTTGCCGAGCAGCGAACGCTGGACCGTCTGCACCTCGCCCTGACCGTGGCAGGTATCACAGCGGGCAGGCTGGGAATTGCCGTGCGTGCCCTTCCCCTGGCACACGTCGCACAGCACCGCGGTGTCGACGGTGACCTGCTTGGTGACGCCCGTCGCGCACTCCTCGAGGTTCAGCCGCAGACGCAGCAGGGAGTCCGAGCCCGGCCGCACCCGGCCGATCGGACCGCGCGACGACGCGCCGCCACCGAAGAACGCCTCGAACACATCGCCGAGGCCGCCGAAACCTGAGAAGCCGGCGCCGCTCGGGCCGCCTCCCCCGCTCCCCATGGGATCGCCACCGAGGTCGACGATGCGCCGCTTCTCCGGGTCGCTGAGGACCTCGTAGGCGGTGCTGATCTCGGCGAACCGCTGCTGTGCGCCCTCGTCGGGATTGACGTCGGGGTGCAGCTCACGGGCCAGCCTGCGGTAGGCCTTCTTGATCTCCGAGTCGCTGGCGCCCTTGCTCACGCCGAGCAGGTCGTAGTAATCGCGTGCCACGCCTAAGAACCTTGCCTAATCTCTCGAACTGCTGGGCACCCTCATCGGGTGCCCAGTACCTCGCCTATGTACCGGGCGACGGCTGCGACGTTCGCGATGGTGCCCGGATAGTCCATCCGAGTTGGGCCCACCACGCCCATGCCGCCGTAAACCTTGCCCAAGCTGCCATAGGCGGTGCTCACGACGGACGTCCCTGCCATCTGCTCGGCCTCGGTTTCGTGGCCGATGCGTACCGTGACTTTACCTGCCTCCTGTTGGGCGGCCAGCAACCGCAGCACCACGACCTGCTCCTCCAGTGCCTCCAGCACCGACCGCAGGGACCCGCCGAAATCGGCCGTGTTGCGCGTCAGGTTGGCCGTGCCGCCGAGCAACAACCGCTCCTCCTGGTGCTCGACCAGGGTCTCGACCAGTACCGTCGCCGCGCGGCCCACGGCGTCGCCCAGACCGCCGTGACCGTCCAGCTGTGACGCCAGGTCGGCCACCGCGATCGATGCGGCCGACAGCAGCTTGCCCTCCAGTGCCGCGCCGAGCCGCTCGCGCAGCTGCGCCAGCTCATGCTCGCCGATGGAGTCGCCGAGCTCGACAACCCGCTGGTCAACCCTGCCGGTGTCGGTGATGACGACGAGCAACAGGCGCGCCGGGGTGAGTGCGACGACCTCGAGGTGGCGAACGGTGGACCGCGACAAGGTCGGGTACTGCACGATGGCGACCTGCCGGGTCAGCTGCGCCAGCAGCCGCACCGCGCGGCGAAGCACGTCGTCCAGGTCGACCCCGGACTCCAGGAAAGTCAGGATGGCGCGGCGCTCGCCGGACGACAGCGGCTTGACGTCATCGATCCGGTCGACGAACTCGCGGTAGCCCTTCTCCGTGGGCACCCGGCCCGAGCTGGTGTGCGGCTGGGTGATGTAGCCCTCGGCCTCCAGCACGGCCATGTCGTTGCGCACCGTCGCACTCGAAACACCGAGGTTGTGACGCTCCACGAGCGTCTTGGAGCCGATGGGCTCCTTGGTGGAGACGAAGTCGGCAACGATGGCGCGCAGCACCTCGAATCGACGGTCGTCGGCACTACCCATGCGTCACCTCCGGTTTCACCGCCATTTTACGGTGACGATGGATTCGGGCGGGCGACAGACGCCATTCGGGGCCAGCTGGGTGGTTGGATGTCTCGGCAAACGCCGAGCCGACCGGCTAGGGTCAGGTGTATGCCGACGCTGTCACCGCGGACCCGCTCGGCTCACGGGGAGCGCAGGACGTGATCTATTCATGATTTTCAGAGGGGTACGCGACGGGAAGCCCTACCCGGAACACGGGCTGAGCTACCGCGAATGGGCCCAGATTCCGCCGCGTCAGCTGCGTCTCGACGAGATCGTCACGACCACGACGGTGCTCGCCCTGGACCGGCTGTTGTCCGAGGATTCGACGTTCTACGGCGATCTGTTTCCGCATGCCGTGCGCTGGCAGGGCACCATCTATCTGGAAGACGGCCTGCATCGCGCGGTGCGGTCGGCACTGCGGAACCGGGTGGTGCTGCATGCCCGGGTGTACGACATGGATGTGCCGCTGTCGCAGCAGATTTCGCCGGCCGGCGAGTGACCTCAGTCTTCGCGACCCCGAACCAGCGCGTCCTCGACCGCTAGCGCGAACAAGTGCGCAAGCTGGTCGATGTACTCATCGCGCAGCAGATCAACATGGCCGGCGAGCAGTTCCGTGGTGGTTTCCGTCTGACCGCCGATGACGATCAACGCCGCGAGCACGACCCGCGTGCGTTGCGCGGGGCTGAAGGGCCCCCGGATGGCTTCCGCCTGCGTCACTGCGAGTTCGGTGAGGGCACGCACCGACTTCGCCTTCTGCGCAGCTATCGCCGGGTCGCCGATGGCCTCGATCCACAGGCGTGCCTTACCGCGATCGGCTGAAAAGAAATCCACCGCGGCGGACACGGCAGCGCGTGCGATTTCCACCAAGTCCGGCGCGGCGTCCGCGACCCGCGTCTGCACCTGGTCGAACATCGCGCCAAACGTGGTGTCGAACAGTGCACCGAGAAGATCGTCGCGGCTGCGGAAATGCTCGTAGAAGTACCGCTGGGTCAGCCCGCACCGCTCCCGCACCGCGGTCATCGTGAGCTGACCGACACCGCCTGATTCGACTACCTCAAACCCTGCCGCGAGCAGCTGAGATCGCCGTCGCGCCAATCGGTCTGCTGCGCTTTCGCCGCGAAACGGTCGCTCGACTGTCACGCCACCATCTTGACACACAGCATTGTCA
>Ga0265327_10002781_pt1 | contig 17689 bp, 18 predicted proteins | sample 41621metaG_FD_202089 | JGI IMG/M metagenome (GOLD analysis project Ga0265327, IMG submission 202089) | Rhizosphere microbial communities from Carex aquatilis grown in University of Washington, Seatle, WA, United States - 4-16-21 metaG | ecosystem: Host-associated > Plants > Roots > Rhizosphere... | reverse complement strand
GGCTCGCCCGGTCCTCGGTGAGCGGCAGGATGGCGAACGGGCCGCCGGGCAGGAAATATTCATGGGCGACGCCCTGGTGCCCGCGGGCCAGGCGCACCGTGGCCACCACTCCGGTCTGCGGATAGGTCCAGCCGAGGGCGTCGATGCCGGCCGCGGCGCGGACCACCGAGCCCCGGCCTTCCGATCCCACCACCAGGGGCGCGGTGAGCACCCGGCCGTCCTCCAGGGTCACGGCGGCGTGGGAGGTCTCGAAGGCGACGGCGGTCACCCGGGCCGGGGCCAGGACCTCGATCCCCGCCCGCCCCACGGCGGCGGCCAGGGCGGCGCGGCTGCGGCGGTTCTCCAGCATGTAGCCCAGGGGCTCGCCCTCGGACCGGTCGGCGATTTCGGCGGAGTCGAAGCGCAGATAGAAGGGGGAGGGGCCGTGGGCGGCGGCGCCCGGGGACTGGCCGTCCGTCACCAGGATCTGCTCGATCCGCTGGGCGTGGGGCTCGATCTCGGCGGCCAGGCCCAGGGTGCGCCACTGGCGGAAGCTGGCGAAGGCGATGGCCGAGGAACGGCCGTCGAAGCTCGGGGCCAGCTGGTCGCTGAACACCACCGGATCGATCAGCACCGGGGTGAGCCCGCCCTGCTTCAGGGCGAGCGCCAGGGTGGCCCCGGCCATGCCGGCGCCGGCGATGATCACGTCGGCGTCGTGGGTCCTGGGCGCATCGTGTTTCATGACGCGATATGCCGACGATCAGGCGGGCGGGTCTAGCCCTCCTCGTCCCCGGACGGCAGCCCCATCATGTTGAAGCCGGCGTCCACGTGGATGACCCCGCCGGTGGTGGAGCGGCCGAGGTCGGACAGCAGCCAGAGCGCCGCGCCCGCCACACCCTCCATGGAGGTGTCCTCCTTCATGGCCGACAGGGTCCTCCCCTGGGCCAGCATGCTGCGGCCGCCGGAGATTCCGGCCAGCGAGATGGTGCGCATGGCCCCGGGGGACAGCGCGTTGACCCGGATGCCCTTGGGGCCCAGGTCGCGGGCGATGTAGCGGGTGGCCGCCTCCAGGGCCGCCTTGGCGACGCCCATGGTGTTGTAGTTGGGGATCGCCCGCTGCGAGCCGAGATAGGTGAGGGTCAGCAGGGAGCCGCCATTGGGCATCAGCTTTTCCGCCCGCCGCGCGCAGTCCACAAAGCTGTAAGCCGAGATGTCCATGGCCGTGAGGAAGCCCTCGCGGGTGGCGTTCTCCACGAACGAGCCCTTGATCTGGTCGCGGGGGGCGAAGGCCAGGGCGTGGACGAAGAAGTCGATGGTCCCGAAGGCCTCGGCCACCTTGGCGAAGCCGGCGTCCATGGAGGCGTCGTCGGTGACGTCCACCGCCGCCAGCACCTTGACCCCGATGCTCTCGGCGAGCGGTTGGACCCGGCGTTCCATGCCCGGCAGGTGGAAGAAGGCGATCTCGGCGCCCTGGGCCGCCAGCTGCGAGGCGATGCCCCAGGCGATGGACTGGTGGTTCGCGACCCCGGTCACGATCCCCTTCTTGCCCTTCATCAGCTCGCCCTTGAGCATCTGATAATCGTCGGCCACGTGGCGTCTCCCTGGCGGCGCAGTTGTGTTGTGGCGGTTTTGGACGGGGCCGCGAGGCGGCGCAAGCGCGTTGGGAGGCGGCGCGCATGTGAGACCGGCGCCGGAAAACAGATTTGAACCACCAAGACCACCATGACCACCCAGGGCGCCTGGTCCTGTCGTGTGGATGTAAGGCGGGGCTCGCGCGCTTCGCGCGCCTTCGATCTGGTCTGCTGAGGAGAGGTTCAGCGCCCTTGGTGGTCTTCGTGGTCTTCGTGGTCTTGGCGGTGGAATCTCTTGACCGGACTGAGCGGCTGGTCGTCCTACAGCGCCCGCTTCATGCCCACATGCGAGGGCGCGAAGCCCAGGCGTTCATAGAAGCGCTGGGCGTCCACCCGGGTATTGTGGGTGAGGAGTTCGATGGAGGCGCAGCCGCGGGCGCGGGCCTCGTCCATGGCCCAGGCCATGAAGGCCTGGCCGAACCCCTGGCCGCGCAGGTCCTTCTCCACCCGCACCGCCTGGATGAGCGCGAAGCTCGCGCCCCGATTGGAGAGGCCGGGGATGAAGGTCAGCTGCAGACAGCCCACCACGCGCCCGCGTACTTCAGCGACCGCCAGCAGGTTGCCACGATCAGCGTCGATGCGGTCGAAGGCGGCGAGATAGGGCCGCGCTTCGCCCGGACGCTCGCGCTCGGCGCCCAGAGGGTCGTCGGCCAGCAGCCGGGCGATGGGGGTGGCGTCTTCCCGCCGGGCGCGGCGAAACACGGCCGGGCCGGGCCGGCGGGCGTTGCGGATCGGGTTCTTCAAGCTGCGGGCCTCCGGCCGGCGATGCGGCGGGCCGCCAGGGCCCAGACAAGAAGCGCCTGGGCGAGGCCCGACACCAGGCTGGCCATGGGCGCGTCGCCAAGGGGCGCGAACAGGGCCCGGCCCACCCCCTGGCCGATGGCCCCGCCGATGATCCCGCCGACGGCATAGAGCACCGCCAGGGCGATGATCGCCCCGAAGTCGCCGCGCTGAGGCCGGGGCCCGAAGCGGAACAGGGCGATGACGCCGAGATCGCGCAGCACGAAGGCGATGAGCGCGGCCGCCTGGGCTGCATCCGGACCGCGGCCGACGCCTCCTGTGACCATGCTGCTCGCCACCAGCAGGATGGCCAGGGCCACGGGGGCGGCGGCCGTGGGGGTCAGGGGGGCCGCCCGGGCGAGATCGCCATGCGCCAGAGCGCCGGCGAACTGCCGCAACCGCACCGGGTCGGCCGGCTCGGCGAAGGCGGCCGCATAGGCGCACAGGGCGACCGCGAGCGCCGCGGCCAGCAGGCTGCCTGACCAGCCGGCCGGCAGGAAGGCGAAGCCCCCCAGGAAGATCGCCACGAACACCAGGAAGGCCGGCCAGACCACTGGGGCGTTGTTCATCTGCAGCTCCAGCCGCATCAGCCGCCAGGCGCCGATCAGGGCCCAGGCCGCCAGGGCCGCCGTGGCCAGCGCCCGGAAGCCGTCGGCGGGAAGGGGCTGGGCCCACCACCAGATGGTTCCGTCGCGAGGAAAGAAAGTCTGGCTGAGGCCCTGCAGGCCGGCGCCGTTCTGGAACCCCTGAGACCCCGCCGCCCCCAGCAGCAGGATGATCCCGAGCACAATGCCCCCCAGCACCCCGCCAGCCCGGGCGGGACGGCCCTCGGCGCGGGCCTTGCGCACCCCCACCAGGGCGGCGCCCAGGCTGGCGGCCTGCAGCAGCAGGGCCAGGGCGGCCAGGAAGGCCAGGGTCCAAAGCCGGGGCGCATCGCCCGCCGCCAGGGCCTGACCGCCGGCGATCAGCAGGCCGGTAAGGCCGCAAAGCCAGGCGAGGCTGGCGGCGCCCAGCAGCTTGCCCCAGGTCATCCGCCAGGGGCTGATGGCTGAGAGCCGCTGGAAGTCCCAGGTGCGATCGGCGATCTCCCCCAGCACTGCGCCGCCGGCGGCCCGGGCGCCCCAGATCACCCCACAGGCCACGAAGATGAACCCGCCGACCGTGGCCAGGGCCGGCCAGACGCCTTCCGGGCTGTTTCTGACCGTGAGCGCCGTGGCCAGATAGATCAGGCCCAGGGTGAGCGCGGCCCAGGCGATCCGCCGCGGCGAGGCCTCAAGCCAGAGGTTGCGCTGGAATTCCGGGTTCATCGGCGCACCTCGGCCAGATAGGCGTCTTCAAGGCTGGCCCGGGCCGGCTGGAACGACTTCACCTTCAGGCCCGCGGCGATCAGCCGGGCCAGCAGGGCCGACTCGTCCTCGTCCTCGCCAAGGGTGAGGACGGCCGTCTCGCCGCGCAGGCCCGCCACGGCGGCGCCGATCCGGTCCAGGCGTTCGGCCAGGTCGCTGGGCGGGTCGGCGAAGACCACCTCCACCCGCGAGCCCGTCGCGGAGGCGGCGCCGGCTTCGACTATGCCGCCGCCGGCGGCGCGGCCGTCGCGGATCATCAGCATCTGGCTGGAATAGTCCTCCAGCTCGGCCAGGATGTGGGACGAGACCATGATGGTCATGCCGCCCCGGGCCAGGCTCAGGATCAGGTCGGACAGGCTGCGCCGGGCCTCCGGATCCAGCCCGGCGGCCGGCTCGTCCAGAAGCAGGGCGCTGGGTTCATGGACGATGGTCTGGGCGATAGCCAGGCGCTGCCTCAGGCCCCGCGACAGCTCGCCGGCCCGGGCTTCGAGCCGATCCGACAGCTGCACCCGGGCGGCGGCGGCCTCCGCCGCCTCGCCGGCCCGTCCCGGCGCCACGCCCCGGGAGCGCGCCGCATAGATCAGGGCGCGTCGCACGGTGAGCTCATCATAGAGGCCGAAGAAGTCCGGCAGATAGCCGATGGCCCGATGCACGCCACGGGGATCGGCGATGGTGTCCATCCCCGCCACACGGATGCGACCCTCGGTGGGGGCGTCCAGGGCGGCGATGCAGCGCATCAGGGTCGACTTGCCGGCCCCGTTCGGTCCCACCAGGGCGAGCACTGCGCCGCGCGCCACGGTGAAGGAAACGCCGTGCAAGGCGCGGGCGGTGGGATAGTCATAGACCACCCCGTCCACCTCGATCATGGGCCCGTCACGCGAAGGAAGACTCATGCGGAGGTCAGCTCCCGCTCCAGGAACCGCCTGAGATCGCCGCCTTCAAATTTCAGCCCTCGGACGCCGGCGCGGCGCGCGGCCTCCAGGTCCGCGTCCTTGTCCCCCACCATCACCGAACGACCGCGGTCCACGGGCCAGTCAGCCATGGCCTTGAGCAGCATGCCGGGATTGGGCTTTCGGTCCGGGGGATCGGGGTGTCGATAGGCCGCCTCCGTCGCCTCCGGATGCTGCGGGCAATAATAGTAGGCGTCGATCCGCCCGCCCGCCTCCGCCAGTGACCGGCTCATCTCCCCGTGCAGGGCGCGCACGTCGGCTTCGGTGTAGTAGCCGCGCCCGACCCCGGACTGGTTGGTGACCACGAACACCCACCATCCGGCGGCGTTGAAGGCCGCCACGGCCTCCCGGGCGCCGGGTATCCAGCGGAAGTCCTCCCACCGGTGGACATAGCCGGGGTCCTCGTTGAGCACCCCGTCGCGGTCGAGGAACAGGGCCGGGCGGGCGGCGTTGTCGGCGCGGGTCTCAGACTGGGTCACGAGGCGTTTATAGCTCGACGATGGCGCGTCGGCGCGCGCTTTCGCATTCCCGGAGGCGCAGTCTATGGTCGGCCGCCGCCGTCGCCGCTTCGAGGTCCCATTGACCCTTCCCCCCGTCCTCACCCTCCAGAACCTCAGGGTCGATTTCGACACGCATGACGGGGTTGTGGAGGCGGTTCGCGGCGTGTCTCTCACCGTCGGCCGGGGCGAGACCCTGGGGGTGGTGGGAGAAAGCGGATCGGGCAAGAGCCAGACCTTCATGGCGGTGATGGGCCTGCTGTCGCGCAATGGCCGTACGAGCGGTTCGGCGCGGTTTGGCGCCACGGAGCTGCTGGACATGAAGCCGCGGGCGTTGAACCGCATCCGCGGCGGCAAGATGACCATGATCTTCCAGGACCCGCTCACCGCCCTCACCCCCCATGTGCGGATCGGCGAACAGATCGCCGAGCCCCTGCGCTTGCACCTTGGGCTGTCCGATCGCGACGCCCAGGCGGAGGCGAGAACCTGGCTCGACCGTGTGCGGATTCCCGACGCCGCCCGGCGCCTGCGGCAATATCCCCATGAGCTGTCCGGGGGCATGCGTCAGCGGGTGATGGTGGCGGCGGCCATGGCCTGCCGGCCAGAGCTGCTGATCGCCGACGAGCCCACCACGGCCCTGGATGTCACCGTCCAGGCCGAGATTCTTGACCTGATGGACGAGCTGAAGCGCGAGACCGGCACGGCCATGGTGCTGATCACCCACGACATGGGGGTCATCGCCCGGCTGGCCGACCGGGTCTGCGTGATGAGGGAAGGCGCCTATGTGGAGGAAGCCTCGGCCGAGGCCATCTTCACCCGCCCGCAGTCGGACTATACCCGCGCCCTGCTGAGCGCGATTCCCCGCCTCGACCGGCATGACCGGGGCGGCCGGCCCATGCCGCTTCCGGCCTCGACCCAGGCCCCGGTGGTGGTGGAGGGACGAGACATCAAGGTCTGGTTCCCGGTGCGCGAAGGCCTGTTCGGCCGCCAGAAATTCCTGCGCGCCGTGGACGGAGTCAGCCTGCGGGTGCGGGAGGGCGAGACCCTGGGCGTGGTGGGAGAGAGCGGTTGCGGCAAGACCACCCTGTCCCGGGCGGTTCTTAACCTGCTGCCGCCGACCGCCGGTGTGGTCACGGTCATGGGCCGCGACATCACCCATGCCGATCGCGAGTCCATGCGCCAGGCTCGCCGCGATCTGCAGATCGTCTTCCAGGATCCCCTGGCCAGCCTCGACCCGCGGATGACGGTCGGCGACTCCATCGCCGAACCCCTGCAGGTTTTCCGTCCCGACCTGGTGCGGCTGGAGCGGGACGCGGAGGTGCGGGGGATGATGCAGCGCGCCGGTCTGACGCCGGACCTCATCAATCGCTACCCGCACGAGCTGTCCGGCGGCCAGAACCAGCGGGTCGGCATCGCCCGGGCCATGATCCTGAAGCCGAAGCTGGTGATCTGCGACGAGGCGGTCTCGGCCCTGGACGTCTCGATCCGCGCCCAGATCATCGACCTGCTGATCCAGCTGCAGAAGGAAATGGGCCTGGCGATGATCTTCATCAGCCACGACCTGGCCGTGGTCCGCGAGATCAGCCACCGGGTGATGGTGCTTTATCTGGGCCGGGTGATGGAAGAGGCCGACCGCGATCGACTCTACGCCCACCCGCAGCATCCCTACACCAAGGCCCTGCTGTCCGCCGCGCCCATCCCGGACCCCGCCGTGGAACGGACCCGCGTGCGGGTGCGGCTGTCCGGCGAGCCGCCCAGTCCCATGGATCCCCGCAGCGCCCTGCGCTTCCTGCCCTCGCGACTCTCCGTCGATCCCCAGGCCGAGACCTACCGGCCGGAGCTTCGGGAGGTCTCCCCGGGGCACCTGGTGTCCGAGTTCGACGCCGACGCCATCTGAGGCCGGCCGTGGCTCTCAACTTCGCGGAAAGGAAGGCAGCCTAATATCCCAGGCTGTTGTCCGTCCCGGCGAGGATCGTTCTGTTGGAAATCGAAGTCCTCCGCCCAAGGGACCTCACCGCGGCGCGTCTCGCCCGCTGGGCGGAACTGCAGGCGGCCGACCCGGCCCTGGACAGTCCCTTCCTGTCACCGGGCTGGGCCCGGGCCGTGGAGCGGGCCCAGGGTGACAATCCCCATACGGTCAAGGTCGCCGTGGCGAAGCAGGACGGCCGCGACGTGGCCTTTCTCACGGTCCGCACCGGGATTTTCACCGCCATGGCCGCCGGCGCCCCCATGTGCGACTGCCAGGGCCTGGTGGCGGAACCGGGTCTGGAGCTGGATCCCCGCCGTCTGGTCCAGGCCCTCGGGGTCCAGCGGTTCGATTTCTGCGTGATGATGGAAGGCCAGCAGGCCTTCGAGCCCTTTGTCCGGGGCCGCGACGAGGTGCGGGTGATCGAGGTGGGCCAGGGCTATGGCGCCTACGAGGCCGCCCGCCGCGAGGCCGGATCCTCGATCCTCAAGGACTGTGACAAGAAGCGCCGCAAGGTGGAGCGCGAGATCGGGCCGGCCCGGTTCACCGCCCATTCCCGCGCCCGGGTGGATTTCGACGCCCTGCTGGCCTGGAAGAGCGCCCAGTTCAAGGCGACGGGCCAGACCGACGTCCTGGCCGCGGGCTGGACGCGTCGCCTGGTGGGGGACCTGTTCGCCAGCCGCGACCCGGATTTCGGGGCGGTGCTGTTCACTCTGCACTTCGGAGACGAGCTCGCCGCCGTTCACCTGCACCTGCGCGGCCGTCACACGATCCACGGCTGGCTGATCGCCCACGAGCCGAAGTTCGAGCGCTATTCTCCGGGCATCCTGCTGTTCCAGGACATCCTGCGCTGGATGGACGACACCCCCTATGACCGGCTCGACCTCGGTCCCGGCGACTACCGGTTCAAGCGCGAGCTCGCCACCACCACCGAGGCCACCACCCATGGCTTCGTGGGCCTGGCCTCCCCGGCGGCCCTGCTGCGGGAGGCCGCCTATGGCGTCCGCGCGGCCTGCGAGGCCCTGCCCCTGGGGGCGGTCTCGGAGCTCCCGGGCAAGGCCATGCGCCGCTGGGACGTCCTGCGGGGGTTGAGGTAGCTGTAAGGTCCTCCCCTCTCGGGGGAGGGGGACCGCGAAGCGGTGGAGGGGGCTGAAGCCCCGAGCCCTATGAGCCCCCTCAGTCACCTTTGGTGACAGCTCCCCCAAGGGGGGAGCACCTTGACGCCCGTTGCTCGACGGCCTGCACGCCGCTAGAGGAAGCCTCCCTTCCCACGCCCGGCCCGATCATGACCCTTTCCCTCGACGATATCCGCGCGGCCGCCGAGCGGCTGAAGGGACGCATTGAGCGCACGCCGCTGCGCCATTCCCGGACCCTGTCGGAGATCACCGGCGCCGAGGTCTGGGTGAAGTTCGAGAACCTGCAGTTCACCGCGGCCTATAAGGAGCGCGGCGCCCTCAACACCCTGCTGCAGCTCTCCGACAATGAGGCGAAGCGCGGCGTCATCGCCGCCTCGGCGGGCAATCACAGCCAGGGCCTGGCCTATCACGCCGCCCGGCTCGGGGTGCCGGTGACCATCGTCATGCCCAGGTCGACGCCGTTCGTGAAGATCGAGCAGACCCGCGCCTTCGGCGCCGAGGTGGTGATCGATGGCGAGACCTATGACGACGCCTCCGCCCTGGCCCACCGGCTGTGCGATGAGCGGGAACTCACCTTCGTCCACCCGTTCAACGACCTGAAGGTCATGGCCGGCCAGGGCACGGTGGCGCTGGAAATGTTCGAGGACCAGCCGGACCTGGAGATCCTGCCGATCCCCATCGGCGGCGGCGGCCTGATCGCCGGCTGCGCCACCGCGGCCAAGTCGCTCAATCCCAATGTGCGGATCGTGGGCGTCGAGCCGGCCATGTACCCCTCCTTCACCGCCAAGATGCGCGGCATGAACGCCCCCACGGGCGGCGCCACCATCGCCGAAGGCATCGCGGTGAAGCAGGTGGGGGAGCTCAGCTACGGCATCGCCCGGCCGCTGATCGACGAGGTGCTGCTGATCGAGGAACCGTTCTTCGAGCGCGCCGTGGCCCTCTACTGCAATGTGGAGAAGACCGTGGCCGAAGGGGCCGGCGCCGCGTCCCTGGCGGCGCTGCTGGCCTATCCCGACAAGTTCCGCGGCAAGAAGGTCGGCCTGATCATCACGGGCGGCAATATCGACACCCGGCTCCTGGCCTCGGTGCTGACCCGCGAGCTGGTGCGGGAACAACGCATCGTCTCCCTGCGCATCACCGGCGACGACCGGCCGGGCCTGCTGGCCACCGTCTCGGCGGTGATCGGCCAGATGGGCGCCAATATCATCGAGGTGGCCCATAACCGCCTGGCCCTCGACGTCCCGGCCAAGGGCGCCGAGTTCGACATCCTCATTGAGACCCGCGACGCCCAGCACACCCAGGAGATCGTGGATGCGCTGCGCGACAAGGGCTATCCGCCCCGCGCCGTCTAGACCGCGGGAACCTCCGTCCAGGGACCAAGCCCATGATCGACCGCCGTTTCGTGCTCGCCGCCGCCCTGGCGCTTTCCGCCTGCGGGCCGGGCAAGAAGGCCGCCGCAAGCGCCGAACTGGCCGCCGGCAAGACCTTCCTGGCCAATAACGCCAAACAGCCGGGGGTGAAGGTCCTGCCCTCGGGCCTGCAGTACAAGATCGTCCATGCCGGCCCCGCCGAGGGCGGCCGCCCTCAGAAGGGCGACGAGGTGAAGGTCAATTACGAAGGCAAGCTGCTGAACGGCAAGGTGTTCGACTCATCCTATGAGCGCGGCCAGCCCGCCGCCATGCCCCTGGCCGCCCTGATCCCCGGCTGGATCGAGGCCCTGCAGCTCATGCGTCCGGGGGACGAGTGGATGCTCTATGTGCCGCCGGAACTGGGCTACGGCGCTGAGGGCGCCGGCGAGATCCCGCCGGACTCCACGCTGATTTTCCGCATTGAGCTGATCAACTTCCTGCCGGGTCCGGGACGCGTCGCCAACGGCTGAGCTGAGCGGCCGTATTTCGGGGACAGGATAACAATTCCAGCCCCGATCTCGCCCGACCCGTCGGCCGCTGGGAATTGTTATCCTGTCCCCGAAATACCTGCGCCGGCCAGGGGCCAGACCCGTACCGACCTCTCGAAAAACCCACAGTCCGTCTGGCGCGGCCCAGGCGCTTGGACTAGCCTCCCCGCCAATACCGGTCCCGGTGAAGGACCGGAGGGGGAGATGACATGGGTGCGCGTCCCGGGATGCTGCTAGTGGCGCTGGCCGCCATGGTCATGGCGGCGGCAGGGCCCGCCTCTGCGGCCCCGGCGGCCTGGAAGCCTGCGCACGGACCTGACGGCCATCCCGACCTCAACGGGGTCTGGCAGGCCATGACCACCGCCAACTGGGACATCGAGCCTCACCAGGCCCGCGCCGCCCTGGCCTTCCGCAAGGGCCCGGTGGTTCCGGTCCCCGCCAAGGAGGTGGTGGCCCTGGGCGCCGTGGGCGCCGTGCCGGCCGGCCTCGGCGTGGTTGAGGGCGGCGAGATCCCCTACACCCCGGAAGCCAAGGCGAAGCGCGACGAGAACCGCGCCCAGTGGCTGGCCCGCGACCCCGAGATCAAGTGCTACCTGCCGGGCGTGCCGAGGGCCAATTATATGGCCTTTCCGTTCCAGGTCTTTCAGTCCGAAAAGGCGCTGCTGATCGCCTACGAATATGCCGGCGCCGTGCGCAACATCCTGTTCACCGATCCCGGTCCGCCGCCGGTGGACGCCTGGATGGGCCAGTCGGTGGGCCATTGGGAAGGCGACACCCTGGTGGTGGTGGTGACCGGCCAGAACGACTCCACCTGGTTCGACCGGGCCGGCAATCACCATTCCGCCGACATGAAGGTGGTGGAGCGCTGGACCCCCACCTCGCCGGACACCCTGCGCTATGAGGCGGAGATCACCGACCCGGCCACCTTCACCCGGCCCTGGAAGATGCATCTCAACCTCTATCGCCGCGTGGGGGAAGACGCCCGCCTGCAGCAGTTCAAGTGCGTCGAGTTCGTGGAGGAGCTGATGTACGGCCATCTGCGCAAGGAGCCACTCAAGTGAACCCTCGCCTCGTGCTCATCCTCGCCGCCGGCCTGGCCCTCTGCGCCGGGGGCGCGAACGCCGCCGCCGCCCCCGCTCAGGCCGCGATCAAGCCCGACGCCTTCAGGTCGCCGCACACCGCCTGGGGCGATCCGGATCTCCAAGGGCTTTGGACCAACGCCTCGCTCACCCGGCTGGAGCGTCCGCCCGGGGTGAACAAGCTCGCCCTCAGCGACGATGAGGCGAAGGTGGCGGAGAAGGCCCTGCTGGCCTGGATGGCGGCCAATGACATGCCCACCCCCACCTCGGAGGGGGCGCCGCCCAAGGCCAATGATCCTGGCGGCTATAACTCCTTCTGGATGGACAATGGCAGCCATCTGGGCCGGGTGAACGGCGAGGCCCGCACCTCCTGGGTGGTGGACCCGCCCACCGGCAAGGTGCCCTACCGGGAAGGCGCCATGGCCCAGGCCCGCGCCGCCATCGGCCGGCAGTTCGGCCGTTTCGACAATCCGGAAACCCGCTCGCTGGGCGAGCGCTGCATCGTCGGCTTCGGCTCTACCAGCGGCCCGCCGATGCTGAATGTGCTCTACAACAACAACTACCAGATCGCTCAGTCGCCGGGCTTCGTCACCATCGTGGTGGAGATGAACCACGACGCCCGGATCATCCGTCTGGGCGGGACCCATCCGCCGGAGAATATCCGCCCCTGGATGGGGGATTCCATCGGCCATTTCGAAGGCGACACCCTGGTGGTGGAGACCACCAACCTCAATCCCGGCCAGTTCTTCACCGCCGACGTCCTGCACCGGCTCTACCTGCCGGCGGACTCCAAGGTGGTGGAGCGGTTCACCCGGGTCTCGAAGGACGAGATCCTCTACGAGTTCACGGTGGATGAGCCCAAGGCCTATACCCAGGTGTGGAAGGGGCAGATCCCCATGCACGCCACCAAGGGGCCCATGTACGAATATGCCTGCCACGAGGGGAACTACTCCCTTCCCGGCATCCTCGCCGGCGCCCGCGCCGAGGAGAAGAAGGCCCAATCCCCCGCCGGAGGCGACCAATGACCCGTCCGTTCCTCACCCTGGCCCTGGCCGCCGCGATGGCGGCCGCCGCCGCCGGGGCCCAGGCTCACCATGCCTTCACCGCCGAGTTCGACGGCATGGCCCCGGTGCTGCTGCGGGGCAAGGTCACCAAGGTGGAATGGATCAATCCCCACGCCTGGGTGCACATGGACGTGGTCACCCCCGGCAAGCCCACCCAGGAATGGATGGTGGAGGGGGGCACGCCCAACACCCTGCTGCGGGCCGGAATCGACCGCAATTCCCTCAAGCCCGGCACCGATATCGTGGTCCGCGGCTACCAGTCCAAGGACAAGGCCTGCCTGCCGGCCTGCAAGGCCAATGGCCGGGACGTCACCTTCCCGGACGGCAAGAAGCTGTTCATGGGCTCCTCCGGCACCGGCGCCCCCAAGGACGGCGCCGACCCCAACGAGGCGAAGCATTAGGGGAGAGGCTGAGTCCGCGGCGAAGCCGCGACACGTCAGACGCTCGGCGCGCATGACGCGCGCGGCCCCTTGGTGGTCCTTCGTGTTTTTCGTGGTTCAAATCTTCTTTCCGCCACCGCCTCAGGAGAAGCCGATCCAGCGGCCGGCCACGGCCACGGTGAGCCAGAGCGTCAGGGAGAGCATGGCGGTCGCCCAGGCGGCCGGGGAGCCGGCCTCCACGCGTTTCACCAGCCAGACCCGCACGGCCAGCGCAAACGCCAGGGCGAGGGCGAGCGCGGCCATCTTCACCCAGAAGGAGGGCTTGTCGTAGAGCTTCACCGCCTCCGACAGCGCCAGGGGGACGCCGGTGGCCAGCATCACCGCCAGCGCCCCCAGGAACCAGGGCCGCGCGTCCCGCTCCACCGCGACCGTCGGCTGGGTGTTGAGGCCCGCGCCCATCAGCCGGAGGTCGACCATCAGGATCGTCCCGCCCAGGGTGGCCAGGGCCAGCAGGTGCAGGGCCTCGATGGCGGGGAACAGCCAGACCGATCCGCGGATCGCCTGGGAGACGCCCAGGGCCTCGAAACCCTCGAAGGTGTGGAACAGGCTCATGGCAGGGTCACACCGGGAATGGCGGGGCAGGCCGCATAGGCCTTGACGAACGCCCCCTGCGGCTTGTCGCAGTCGAACCAGTTATAGGCGATCATCCGCCCGGTCACGATCACCCCGGCCCAGACGCAGAGCGAAATCACGGCGGAGACCTTTGCGGCCGCAGGGGTGGGGCCCAGGTCCCAGCGGGCCACGTCACGCTGCACCCGGCCGTGGAACAGCCAGATGTTCACCGCGCCGGCCAGCAACAGGATCAGCTTGGTGCGGAACCAGATGCTGTGAAAGGTGCGCACCGGGATCGCGTAGAACAGCAGCAGGCCGGTGGCGATCATCACGGCGAAGCCGATCACCGTCCAGGGCAGGATCCTGTTCAGCATCTGGGACATGGGCGCGTCTCGGAAGGCCGCCCCCAGCAGCCTCAGGTCCACCAGGGCGATCGTGCCCACGAACAGGGTGATGGCCAGCACGTGCGCCGCCTCGATCACCGTATAGGCGTAGAGGGATTCATGCAGGCCCACGCTCCAGGGCGTGTCGCCAAGCCAGGTGACGAAATGCTCAAGCATCAGGCCCTCCTGGCGGTGCCGTGTCCGACCATGCCCTCCCCTTCGCGTCTTCGGCGCTTTTGCCCATTTGAACGGCGCCCGGCCCCTGGGTCCAGCGCTTTGGAGGGATCGGTATGGCGCGCGGGGGGCGCGTTGCGCATCCGATCGGGGCTCTGGCCCTGTTCCTCATCCCGTAAAGCGTGATCTGATCGGCGAAGGGCGCCGTCGGCGCGCCCGGACCGCAGGGATGGACCCGATGCCCAAGACCTATGACCTGGCCATTGTCGGCGGCGGCATTGGCGGCTCCGCGCTTGCCCAGGTGATGGCCAGGGCTGGCGTCTCGGTGCTGCTGCTGGAGCGCACGGAGGCCTATGAGGACCGGGTGCGGGGCGAATGGATCGCCCCCTGGGGGGTCACTGAAGTCAGGCGGCTCGGGCTCTATGACCTGCTGCTGGCGGCCGGCGGGCATCATGTGGCGACCCATGTGAGTTATGACGAGACCCGCACCGCCCGGGACAGCGAGGCGGAGACCCTGCCCCTGTCGATCTTCGCCCCGGATGTGCCGGGGCCCCTGTGCCTCGGCCACCCCCATCACTGCCAGACCCTGTTCGACGCCGCCCTGGCCGCCGGCGCCGACGCCCGCCGCGGGGTCGAGGTGCTTGAGGTGGCGGCAGGCCCCGCTCCGCGGGTCGCCTGGCGCGACGGCGCCGGCGACCATGAGGCTTACGCCAGACTGCTGGTGGGCGCCGACGGCCGCGCCTCGATGGTGCGCGAGGCCCTGGGAATCTCCCTGAACCAGGATGCCCCGCACCACATGTTCGCCGGCCTCCTGGTGGCGGATGCGCCCGACTGGGACGCCAGCCGCCAGACCATTGGCGTCGAGGGCGACTTCAACTTCCTAACCTTCCCCCAAGGGGCAGGCCGGGTCAGGCTCTATGGCAGTTTCCCCATCGATCAGCGGCGCCGGTTCTCCGGCCCGGAAGGGCCCCAGGCCTTCCTGGACGCCTTCCAGGTGACGTGCGCTCCCGACCATGGACGCCTCGCCACGGCGCGGCCCGCAGGCCCTCTGCTGAGCTATTTCAACAATGACGCCTGGACCGACCAGCCCTTCGCCGAAGGCGCGGTGCTGATCGGCGACGCCGCCGGGTGGAACGACCCGATCATCGGCCAGGGCCTGTCCATCACCTATCGCGATGTCCGGTTGGTGAGCGATATCCTCAAGGCCGGGGCAGACTGGTCGCCGGCAGCCCTGGCGCCCTATGGCGAGGAGCGGGCCGAACGTCTGCGCCGCCTGCGTTTCGCCGCGTCGGTCACCTCGTCCCTGGAGGCGGAATTCGGCCCGGTGGCCGCCGCGCGGCGGGCCCGGCATCATGCCGCTGCGGCCCTGGACCCCAGCTTGCGCCTGCACACCATTGCGGTGATGGCCGGACCCGACGCCGTTCCGCCCGAAGCCTTCACCGCCGAACAACGGGCCAGGGTCCTGGGAGTCTGACATGGATATCGCGCACTTCAACGCCCGCTGGCTCAAGGCCTGGAGCGACAAGGATGTCGAGCAATTGCTCGGTTTCTACACAGGGGACTGCCGCTATGTGGATCCGCAGGTTCCCCTGGGCCTGGAGGGCCGCGAGGCGCTGGGCGCCTACCTGACGGGCCTGTTCGCCGCCACCCCGCCCATGCGCTACGACCCGGACGAGGTGTGGCCCATACCGGGCGGGTTCTGCGGCCGCTGGTTCTGCGTGATGGGCCTGGACCCCAAGGCTGGCCCGGCATTGCGGGGCTTCGACCTCGTGCTGCTGCGGGATGGCCTGATCGCCGTGAACGAGGTCTTCACCCATGCCCTGCCGGCGGCCTCTGGAGCCTGACACCGCCTCCGCCTAGGGTGGCCGCCATGTCCTCCTCCCCCGAAGCCCTCACCGCCCGCGCCATCGACCTGATGGCCAAGCTCATCGCCTTCGACACCACCTCGCGCCTGTCCAACCTCGCCCTGATCGCCTGGGTCGAGGCCTATCTGGACGGCCATGGCGTGCCGCATCGCCGGGTCCCCAATGCCGACGGGACCAAGTCCAACCTGATCGCCAGCATCGGCCCGGCGGTTCCGGGCGGGGTGGTTCTGTCCGGCCATACCGACGTGGTGCCGGTGGACGGCCAGGCCTGGAGTTCCGACCCCTTCGTGGTCACCCGCCGCGGCGACCGCCTGCACGGGCGCGGAACCTGCGACATGAAGGGCTTCCTGGCTCTGGCCCTGGCCGCCGTCCCGGACCTGGTGGCCGCCGGGCTCAAGGCGCCGGTGCACCTGGCCTTCTCCTATGACGAGGAGATCGGCTGCCTGGGGGCGCCGGACATGATCAAGGTGATCGCATCCGAACTGCCACGCCCCGCCCTGGTGGTGGTTGGGGAGCCGACCAATATGGAGGCGGTGCGCGGCCACAAGGGCATCTCCAACTTCACCGTCACCGTCTCCGGTCATGAGGCCCATTCCAGCCTCACCCACCTGGGGGTCTCGGCGAATATGGCGGCGGTGAAGCTGATGGCCTCGCTGGCCGAGATCGCCGCCCGACTGGAACGGGAGGCCGACCCCGCCTCGCCCTTCCTGCCCAGGCACGCCACCCTCACCATCGGGGTGATGAACGGCGGCACGGCGGGCAATATCCTGGCGCGGGAATGCGTGTTCCTGTTCGACCTGCGCTGTCCGCCTGGCCAGGACCCGGACCTGATTCTCAAGGACTTCTACGCCGAGGTCCGCGCGCTCGACGCCACCCTCAAGGCCCGCTTCCCCGACTGCGGCGTGACCCTGCTGCGCCGGTCAAACACCCCGCCGCTCAATCCGGAGCCGGACGGCGCCGCGGAACTTTTCGCCAGGCGTCTGGCAGGGGACAACGGCCCCGCGCGGGTCGCCTCCTACGCCGCTGAGGCCGGCCAGTTCCAGGGCGCCGGCTTTTCCACGGTCATCTGCGGCCCCGGCTCCATCGACCAGGCCCACCAGCCGGACGAATATGTGGAGATCTCGCAGATGGAACGGGGCGCGGCCTTCATGGCCCGGCTCATCGACTGGGCCAAGGCGGGGGAATAGGTCGCGGCTAGGCCACCGCCCCCTGCAGCCGTTTCGGCGCGGCGAGCCGCCAGCTCCCCCGCACCCGGGCCTCCACGTGCCCCCAGTCCACCTCATCCCCGGCCAGGCTCATGGCGATCCAGCCCGAGGGGCCGATATAGGCGGGCCAGCTGTAGAGCTCCGGGTCCATCTCCAAGAGCAGCTCCTGCTCTTCGCGGCCGGTGGTCTTCACGCAGACCACGGTCATGCCGTCCCCATGATGATTATGCCGGAAATAGGCGAACATCTTGCCCGCCACGTCGAAGGCCGGGATGCCATGGCTGATCCTCTCGCCGGTTTCCGGCAGGGCCAGGCAGAGGGTCCGCAGCCGCGCCGCCGCCGCGCCGGGGTCCGAACTCAGCATCGACCGATCCTCCCGCCTGCTAGTAGAAGCTCTTCCCGGGCAGCAGCCCATCCTGCTTCGCGCCATCGCAGAGGGCGTAGCTGAATCCCTTCTGGATTGACCAGGCCCCCACCTCTCCGGTCTTGGAGAGCGCCAGGAACCCCACCTGGATGTCCTTGGCCTCCGGCTTGCGCTTGAGAATCCGGGCCACCGCCGCCTTGCAGGCCGCCTGGGGCGACAGGCCCTGGCGCATCAGCTCCACCACGAGGAAGCTGCCCACATTGCGGATCACCTCTTCCCCGACCCCGGTGGACGTCGCCCCGCCCACCTCATTGTCCACATAGAGCCCGGCGCCGATGATCGGGCTGTCCCCCACCCGGCCCCGAAGCTTCCAGGCCATGC
>Ga0265327_10002780_pt1 | contig 17690 bp, 16 predicted proteins | sample 41621metaG_FD_202089 | JGI IMG/M metagenome (GOLD analysis project Ga0265327, IMG submission 202089) | Rhizosphere microbial communities from Carex aquatilis grown in University of Washington, Seatle, WA, United States - 4-16-21 metaG | ecosystem: Host-associated > Plants > Roots > Rhizosphere... | reverse complement strand
TCTCTACCAGGCGCTGGTGGGGCTCTCCGACGAGCATGAGCTGATCGACGGGGAACTGGCTGCCAATCCGGTGAAGATCGCCATCGTCGGGCGGCCCAATGCCGGAAAGTCGACCCTGATCAACAAGCTGATCGGCGAGGATCGCCTGCTCACCGGACCCGAGGCCGGCATCACCCGCGACGCCATCCCGGTGGACTGGGAGTGGGATGGCCGCGCCATCCGCCTGGTGGACACCGCCGGCCTGCGCCGCAAGGCCAAGGTCCAGGAGAAGCTGGAGAAGCTCTCCACTGCCGATTCCATCCGCGCCATCACCTTCGCCGAGGTGGTGATCCTGGTGATGGACGCCACCCACCCCTTTGAGGTCCAGGACCTGCAGATCGCCGACCTGGTGGAGCGCGAAGGCCGCGGCCTGGTGTTCGTGCTGGCCAAGTGGGACCTCGTGGAAGATCCCCAGGCCAAGCTGGCGGAATTCAACGAGGAAGCGGCCCGGGTGCTGCCCCAGCTACGCGGCTCCGCCGTGGTGGCGTTGTCGGCGGAGACCGGCAAGGGGCTGGAACGCCTGATGCCGGCGGTGTTCAAGACCCACGCAGACTGGTCCACCAAGGTGAAGACCCGCGACCTCAATGACTGGCTGGCCATGGCCGTGCAGCGGCACCCGCCGCCGGCGGTGGGCGGTCATCGGGTAAAGCCGAAATACATGGCCCAGACCAAGTCGCGGCCGCCGACCTTCGTGATGTTCGCCAGCCGGGCGGACCAGCTGCCGGATCACTATCGCCGCTATCTCATCAATTCCCTGCGGGAGAGCTTCGACCTGCCCGGCGTGCCGATGCGGCTCACGGTGAAATCGAACAAGAACCCCTTCGCCGAGGGCGAGGCTAAGAGCGGCGCGACCGTGGACAACCCGCGGCCCAATCGCAACAAGGCCAAGACCGGCATGGCCACCAAGGTCCGCGCCGCCGCCGCCGCCAAGGCCAAGGCGGGCGCCGAGGGCAAGCCCAAGAAGCCGCGGGTTCCCAAGGCCAAGCTGGTGGGGGCGCCCAAGGGCCGCGCTCAGAAGCTGGCCCGGCCCGGGGTCAAGCCGAAGCGGGCTGCCCGGACGCTAGCTTCCACTCCGAAAAAACGACGTTAGTCCGGGGCTGTCCCAGGTCGGACTGGGCCAGTTCGACGATGAGCGGCCCGATCTCCGAAGGCTCGGGCAGGTCATTGGGATCCTCCCCCGGCATGGCCTCGGCGCGCATCTTTGTGCGCATGGCGTTGGGATCCACCAGGGCGGCCCGCACGGTGGTGTTCTCCAGTTCGTCCGCCCAGGTGCGCACGATATGCTCCATGGCGGCCTTGGAGGCTCCATAGGCGCCCCAGAAGGCCTTCGGGCGGGCGACGCGTCCCGTGGTGAGGAAGATGGCCCGGCCGGACGGGGCGGCCTTCAGCAGGCGCTCCGTGGCGCGGATCAGTCGGTACGTCCCCGTGGCGTTGACCGCCATCACCTTGTCCCACATCGGCGGGTCCATATGGCTTACCGGGGTCAGCAGCCCCAGGATCGCCCCGGCGTGCACCAGCAGGTCGAGCTTGCCGAACCGCTGATGGATGGCGAGGCCCAGCTGGTCCAGGCCGTCGGGCTGGGCGAGGTCCAGGGGAACCAGGGTGGCGTGCTGGCTGGTGAGGGCGAAGATCTCGTCGTCCAGGGCTTCGAGCGCGCCCTGGGTGCGGGCCACGGCGACGATGTGGGCGCCGGCCTGGGCCAGGGCCAGGGCGCAGGCGTGGCCGATGCCGCGGGAGGCGCCGGTGACGAGGGCGATCTGGCCGTCCAGGGGGAGAGTCATATCAGTCATGGGCGGCTCTCTAGCCGGTCTGAAGCGCCGTGTCCGCCCCGGTTTCGTGTTCCGGCTCGAGGCGCCTGGCATAGGCCTGGGCGATCACTGCGCAGGCCATCAGCTGGATCTGATGGAACAGCATGATCGGCAGCAGGATCGGGCCCAGGCTGGCGCCGGGGAACAGCACCCCGGCCATGGGCACCCCGCTCGCCAGGCTCTTCTTTGATCCACAGAACACGATGGTGATCTCGTCGGCGGTGTCGAACTTGAGGAACCGTGCGGCGGCGACCGTGGCCAGCAGCACCAGGGCCAGCAGGACGGCGCAGAGGATCAGCAGGCGCAGCAGGTCCAGCGCGCTGACCCGGCTCCATATGCCCCCCACCACCGCCTCGGAGAAGGCGGAATAGACCACCAACAGGATCGAGCCCCGGTCCACATAGCTGAGCAGCTTGCCGTTCTTGCTGACCCAGCCGCCGATCCAGCCGCGGAGCACCTGGCCGGCCACGAACGGAACCAGGAGCTGGACCACGATGGACTGGGCCGAGTGCAGGGACAGGCCGCCGCCCCGGGCGTGCATGATCAGCCCGGCCAGGATGGGCGTGAGCGCGATACCCAGCAGGTTGGAGGCCGTGGCCGAGGCCACGGTCGCCGCCACATTGCCCCGGGCGATGGCGGTGAAGCCGATGGAGGACTGGATGGTGGAGGGCAGGCAGCCCAGGAACACCAGTCCGGGCGCCAGCGCCGCCGGCGTGATCCAGCCAGGCAGAGCCGCGAGCCCCAGGCACAGCACGGGAAACAGCAGGAAGGTCGCCGCCAGCACCAGCAGGTGCAGCCGCCAATGGGTCACGCCGCGGATCACCGCTTCGCGGGAGAGCTTGGCGCCATGCAGAAAGAACACCAGGCCGATGGCGATCTTGGTGGCCAGGCCGAACGCCGGCGCCGCGACGCCCCGGGCCGGCAGGACGCTGGCCAGCGCCACCATCCCGACAATCAGCAGGATGTACCAGTCAGGCTTCAGGCGCGAGATGAGGGTGGGCACCGCTAGATGCTCCCCCCTTGGGGGAGCTGCCCGCGAAGCGGACTGAGGGGGTTCATAGGGATCTGGACTTCATCCCCCTCCGTCAGTCGCCGCTGCGCGACGCCTGCCACCTCCCCCAAATTGCGCTGCGCGCTGCGGGAGGATTTCACGCCTCCGCTCACGCATCCACCAGGAAGGAGAGCTGGCGGTCGCTGTGTTCGTTTCGGCCCTCGGCGATCTCGCGGTCCAGCAGGCGGGTGGGATAGTCGCCGGTGAAATAGTGGTCGGTGAACTGGGGATTGGCGGCGTCGCGAGGCGCCGCTTCCATCGCCCAGTAGAGGCCCTCCACCGAGAGATAGCCCATGGAGTCCACGTCGAGGATCTTGGCGATCTCCTCCACGGATTTGTTGGCGGCCAGCAGCTTCTCCCGATCCGGCATATCGATGCCGTAATAGTCGGGCCACTTGATGGGCGGGGAGGCGGAACGCAGGTGCACCTCGGCGGCGCCGGCCTCGCGCACCATGCGCACGACGCGGACCGAGTTGGTGCCGCGCACGATGGAATCGTCGATCAGCATCACCCGCTTGCCCGCCAGCACCGACCGGTTGGGAGAAAGCTTCATGCGCACCCCAAGCTCGCGGGCGCCCTGGGTGGGCTGGATGAAGGTGCGGCCCACATAGTGATTGCGGATAATCCCCATCTCGAAGGGGATAGCCGTTTGCTGGGCGTAGCCGAGGGCCGCGGGCACGCCGCTATCCGGCACCGGCACCACCACGTCCACCGGCACATGGCTCTCCATCGCCAGGCGGCGGCCCATGCGCTTGCGGACTTCATAGACCGAGCGGCCGTTCACCACCGAGTCGGGCCGGGCGAAATAAACATATTCGAAGATGCACGGCCGGGCGCGGGCGGCCGGGAAGGGCCGCAGGGACTGCACCCCGTCCTGATCAATCACCACCATCTCGCCGTGCTCGACGTCGCGCACGAACTGGGCGCCGATCATGTCCAGCGCACAGGTCTCCGAGGCCAGCACCGGCTTGCCTTCCAGGTCCCCCAGCACCAGGGGGCGGATGCCCAGGGGATCGCGCACCCCGATCAGCTTCTTGTTGGTGAGCGCCACCAGGGCGTAGCCGCCCTCGATCCGCGACAGGGCGTCGATGAACCGGTCCACCATGCGCGCCCGCCGCGAGCGGGCGATCAGGTGCAGGATCACCTCGGAGTCGGACGTGGACTGGAAGATCGCGCCTTCCCCCACCAGCTGTTGGCGCAGGGTCAGAAAATTGGTGAGGTTGCCGTTGTGGGCGATGGCGATGCCGCCGGAATCCAGGTCCGCGAACATCGGCTGGACGTTGCGGATGAAACTGCCGCCGGCGGTGGAGTAGCGGGTATGGCCGATGGCCGAATGGCCGGGCAGGCGCTCGATCAGGTCGGGGCCGCCGAAGGCGTCGCCCACATGGCCCATATGGCGTTCGGTGTGGAAGCCCACCCCGTCGAAGGAAGCGATGCCGCAGGCCTCCTGACCACGATGCTGCAGAGCGTGGAGACCGAGCGCCGTGATTGCTGAGGCGCCGTCGGTTTCGAAAACCCCGAACACCCCGCATTCCAGGCGTGGCGTGTCGTCGTCGGGATCACGCGGAAACCATCGATCCGGAACGGTTGTCATCGGGATTTCTCCACCAGATCGTCGACTTGGCTGCGTTCGCGGGCGTCATAGCCTCGCTCGTGGCCCAAGTCACGCAAGGGCTTCGCCGAACCGTCACGAACCGCGCCGGTGAGGGCGGGGGTCAGCTTGCCGGCCATGTCGGCGCCCCGGGGCGCCAGCTGGCGCAGCACCTGGCCGGCGGTCTCGGTGAGGGGATAGAAGGTCGAGCCTGTGAGCCAGCGGGGCGTCAGGCTGGGCGGGGTCGCGGCGGTGAAGGCCAGATTGAATAGGCCCAGGAACACGAAGGCGCGGATCAGGCCGAAGCCCAGGCCGATGGTGCGGTCCAGCATGCCCAGCACCTGGGTCTGGCGGATGCTGCGCGCCAGACCTGCGCCGACGAGTCGCAGGGCGGCATAGACCAGGATGAAGGTCAGAACCAGCGCCACCACCGTGCCGGCCCAGTCCGGATCGATGAGCTTGCGGGCCAGGGGGCCTGTGAGCCTCAGTCCATAGGCCGCCGCGGCCACCGCCACGACGAAGGCGGCGACGCCCACCACCTCGCGGGTGGCGCCCTGCCAGAACCCGAAGCCGGCCGAGACCAGCAGGATGGCGAGTACGATGACGTCGAACCAGGGCACAGGCGTCAGTCCCAGTCGCCCTCGCCGATCCGCCGGATGGCGTCGGCGAGCCGTGAGACCCCGGTGAGGCGAAGCGGGCCGCCGTCGGTGTCGGCAGGGGCGAAAGCTCTTTTAAATCCTAGCTTTGCGGCTTCCTTTAGACGGGAATCCATCCGGCTCACGGGGCGTACGTCCCCCGACAGGCTGACCTCGCCGAAAATGACGCAATCCTGGGGCAGGGCGACATCCAGGGCGGAGGAGGCCAGTGCGGCGGCGGCGGCGAGATCCGCCGCCGGCTCGTTGATCCTCAGGCCTCCGGCCACATTCAGATAGACGTCGCGATTGCCCAACCCAAGGCCGCATCGGGTCTCCAGCACTGCCAGCACCATGGCGAGGCGGCCCGAATCCCAGCCCACCACCGCCCGTCGGGGCGTGCCATAGGCGCTGGGGGCCACCAGGGCCTGGAACTCCACCAGCACCGGTCTCGAGCCTTCAATGCCGGCGAACACGGCTGCGCCGGCCGCACGCTCCCCGGAGGTGTCCAGGAACAGGGCCGAAGGGTTCTTCACCTCATTGAGGCCGGCGTCGCCCATCTCGAACACGCCGATCTCGTCGGTGGCGCCGAACCGGTTCTTGGCGGCGCGTAGAATGCGGAACGGGTAGCCGCGCTCACCCTCAAAGGCGAGAACCGCATCCACCATGTGCTCGATCACCCGGGGCCCGGCGATCGTCCCCTCCTTGGTGACGTGCCCCACCAGGACCACCGCCACCCCGCGCGACTTGGCCAGCCGCACCAGCTCGCCGGCCGCGGCCCGCACCTGGGTGACCGAGCCCGGGCCCGCCTCATGGGCGTCGCTCCACAGGGTCTGGATGGAATCGATCACCACCAGGTCGAAGCGGGATTTCTTTAGTCCATCGACGATGTCGCGCAGGGAGGTCTCGGCCGCCAGCTGCACGGGGGCGTCGGCCAGGCCCATGCGCTGGGCGCGGGCGCGGATCTGCTCCACCGCCTCCTCGCCGGAGATATAGGCGCAGGCCACGCCCCGCCGCGAGGCCTCACCCGCCACCTGCAGCAGGAGGGTGGACTTGCCGACGCCGGGATCGCCGCCTACCAGGATCGCCGAGCCCGGCACCACGCCGCCGCCGCAGACCCGGTCGAACTCTCCCACCCCGGTGATAATCCGGGGTGGCGCAGCGGTTTCCGACTGAAGACCCTGGAAGGCCAGGCCCCGGGTCTTGGTGGCCTTGGATGGGGCGAGCGCCCCGGGAGGGCGGCTCTGCACCTCCTCCACCAGGGTGTTCCAGGCTTGGCAGGCTGGGCACTGGCCGGCCCACTTGGTCTGCGCGCCGCCGCAGGACTGACAGACATAGACGGCGCCGTCGCGGGCCATGGGGTCTCCGGGCAGGTGGTGATTCGGGCGAGAGGGCAGTCTAGCCCTGAAAACCCTATGGCGCCTTGGGCTCGATGGGCCGTTGCCGTCGGGGCGGGTTGGGATAGGCTCCCCCGCAGGTGGGGCGCTTGGACAGGGGTTTCAAGCCGGGAGACGGGCGATGAGCATGGTGGATCCGAATACGGTGCAGGCGTCGGGCCTGGCGGCCCGGGTGAAGGCGATTCTCCTCCAGCCCCGCCCGACCTGGGACGTGATCGCGGCGGAACCGGCGACCGTCGGCGGCCTCTATCGGGGCTATGTGATCCCGTTGGCCCTGATCCCCGCGGTCTGCGGCCTGATCGGGGCGGTGGTGTTCGGCTTTGGCCTGTTCGGGATCAGCTATCATCCGCCGATCATCGCCTCGATCTGCCGCGCGATCCTCGGCTTCGCCCTGGCGCTGGCCAATGTCTATGTCCTCGGCCTGATCATCGACGCCCTGGCGCCTACCTTCGGCGGGACCAAGAATCCGATCCAGGCCTTCAAGGTGGCGGTCTATTCCTCGACGGCGGCCTGGGTGGCCGGCGTGTTCGGCCTGATCCCCAGCCTGTCGATCCTGGGCATTCTCGGACTCTACAGCCTCTACCTGCTCTATCTGGGCCTGCCGCACCTGATGAAGGTCGCAGAGGACAAGGCCCTGGGCTACACCGCGCTGATCATGGTGGTGGCCCTGGTGCTGGCCATTGTGATCTCAGCGATTCTCGGTTCGGTGGGGGGGCTGTTCGCCGGCCCGATCATGGCGCGTAACGCCGCGATGACCGGCAAGGTGATCGTGCCCGGCGCTGGCTCGGTGGACATGGCCAAGCTCCAGGCGGCCACCGCTCAGCTCGACGCCGCCAGCAAACAGGCCAAGGCCGGAAAGTCTGTGAAGTTGGCCGATCCCGAGGTGCTCAAGGCCTATCTTCCGACTTCCGTGGCTGGCTTTAGTCGCACCGACATGTCCACCGAAAGCGGTGGAACCGAGGGCCTGGGCTCGGCGGCGGCAGTGGGGACATATTCCAAGGGCGACGCCCGCCTGCGGCTCACCGTCAGCGACATGGGCGCGGCCGGCGCCCTGGCCGGCATCGCCGGAGCCTTCAACGTGCAATCCTCCCACGAATCCAGCGGCCAGTACGAGAAGGTGGGCAAGGTGGACGGCCGGATGACCACGGAGTCCTATGACCGCACCGCCCGGCACGGCGAATTCAGCGTCCTGGTGGGAGATCGCTTCATGGTCCATGCTGAGGGCGATGGTCTGGACATGGACGCCCTGAAGGCCGCTGTAGGGTCCATCGACAAGGGCCGCCTCGAAGGCCTGGCCAAGGCGACGAGCTAGACTGAGCCCAGATAGATCCGCTCCGCCCGGTCGCTGAGGCGCACCAGGCATTCGTGGGCCACGGAGCCGGCGACCGCGGCGAGGTCGTCCAGCAGGGCGTTGGGGCCCAGCAATTCCACCATGTCGCCGGGCTGTGCTTTGGCCTGACCGATATCGACAGCAATCAGGTCCATGGTGACGATCAGCATCCTGCGCAGCTCGCCGGCGAACCAGGCGCGCCCCTCACCTTTGGCCATGCGGATGATCCCGTCGGCGTAACCGGCCTGGACGATGGCGACCCGGGTGGGACGGTCCACCACCACGCCCGAGCCATACCCCACCATCGCCCCGGCCGCGATGTTGCGGATGTCGAGGACCGGGGCCTCCAGCCTAGCGACCGCCTTGAGCCGGGAATCCGGCCGCTCCTCCGGGCCGCCGCCATACAGGCTGACCCCGGGGCGAACCATGTCGAAGCGGTAGTCGGCGCCCAGGAAGATGCCGGCCGAGGCCGACAGGCTCGCGCGGGCCTGGGGGAACAGGGCGCGGACGGGCCGGAACAGGGCCAGCTGCGCGGCGCTGCGGGGATGGGCAGGCTCCGTGGCCGAGCCCAGGTGGCTCATGATCAGCTCAACCGCCAGCCCCTGCAGCCGGTCCGGCGACTGGGCGACGGCGCGGGCTTCGTCCGGGGTCAGGCCCTGGCGATTCATGCCGGTGTCGACATGCAGGCCGATGGCCAGGGCGCCGCCGGCCTGGGCTGCGAATGCCTGGGCGGCGTCAATCTGCGGCAGGCTGGTGACTACCGGAGTCAGGCCTGCAGCGGCCAGGCGCGGCCCGGTCCCGGCCGTGAAGCCGTCCAGCACATGGATCACCGCTGGTCGCTCCGACCCCAGGGCCGTCCTCAGGGCCTCGCCCTCGGAAAGCCGGGCCACGAAGAACGCCCTCGCGCCCTCGGCCCATAGCCGTCGCCCCAGCGGCCCGGCGCCCAGCCCATAGCCGTCGCTCTTCAGCACCGGCGCCATCTCCGCGCCGCCGGCCTGGTCCTTCAGGACCGCATAATTATGGGCCAGAGCATCGAGATCGATGGTCAGGCGCGCAGAGGAGGGGGCAAGCATCGCCGTCCTGTTAGCGGGTGAGCGCCGGCGGGGCCAGGGATATGCCCTGCAAGTGAGGGAGGGTCATGCCCCCGCGGCAGGGCGCGGTCGGTTGATGTCGGAGGTGTTCACATCTGCCTTTCTGCTCGCCTGATGAAGTGGTCGCCCCGAATGCCGCGCTCGATGCAGTCAAATCATTGTCTGGTGGTCAATCGGAGACTCAGGCCTATTGTGCGACGACTTCAATTCTATCCGAAATGGAGTGTGCGATGGGTAAGCTTCTCGCCGTCCTGTATGGAATTGTTTGCTACGCGATTTTCTTCGCGAGTTTTCTCTACGCCATTGGCTTCGTCACCGGCCTCGTGGTTCCAAAGACCATCGACAGTGGCGCCGCGGAGGACCTCACCCTCTCCCTGGCTATCGACGCCGGGCTGCTGGGCCTGTTCGCGGTCCAGCACAGCCTGATGGCCCGGCCGGCCTTCAAGGCCGTCTGGACAAAGATCGTCCCGCAGCCAATGGAACGCTCGACCTATGTGCTGTTCGCCTCACTCGCCCTCGCCTTGCTGTTCTGGCAATGGAGGCCGATCCCGAGCCCGGTGATCTGGTCGGTGCCTGACCCGAGCCTGGCTAATGTGATCCTGGGGGTGGCCGGGCTCGGCTGGCTCATGGTGCTCACCAGCACCTTCCTGATCAATCACTTCGACCTGTTCGGCCTGCGCCAGGTCTGGGCCTATGCCCGCGCCGGCGTGATCCCGCCGCCGGAGTTCAGGACGCCGTTATTCTACCGTGTGGTCCGCCACCCGATATATCTCGGCTTCATCATCGCCTTCTGGGCGGCGCCGACCATGACACTCGGCCACCTGGTCTTCGCCGCGGCCACCACAGTCTACATCCTGCTGGCCATCCAGCTCGAGGAACATGACCTGATCGCGGTGTTCGGCGACGCCTATCGCGCCTATCGGGTCCGGGTCTCGATGATCGTGCCCTGGGTCCCGGGCAAGAGCAGCTGACCGGAGCACGGATCGGCGAGGCGGCCTGACAGGCAGGTCGCCGGCCGCCGACCTCCGGTCGCTTAGTGCTGTTCGTACCGGCTGTGGTCCCTCGCCAGGTTGCCGAACTTGGTGAGGTCGGAGTTGAAGGACAGCTTCACGGTGCCGATGGGGCCGTGGCGCTGCTTGCCGATGATCACCTCGGCGAGGCCGGCGACCTGGTCCATGTTTTCCTGCCAGGTGAGGTGCTCCGGCGTGCCCTCCCGAGGCTCGGTGCGGGAGAGGTAGTACTCCTCCCGGTAGATGAACATCACGCAGTCGGCGTCCTGTTCGATGGACCCGGATTCCCGCAGGTCGGACAGCTGGGGCTTCTTGTCCTCGCGGTTCTCGACCTGGCGGGAGAGCTGGGCCAGGGCGATGACCGGGACCTTGAGTTCCTTGGCCAGGGTTTTCAGACCCTGGGTGATGGCGCTAACCTCCTGCACCCGGTTGTCCACTCGGCTGCCCTCACCGATGGTCACCAGCTGCAGATAATCCACCACGATCAGGTCCAGGCCGTGCATGCGCTTCAGGCGCCGCGCCCGGGCGGCAAGCTTGGCCATGGTGATGCCGCCGGTGGCGTCGATGAACAGCGGCGCTTCCTGGATCTCGAGGGCCGCGTCGCGGACACGGCCGAATTCCACCGCATCGATCTCCCCCTTGCGCAACCGGTCGCCGGACACGCCGGAGACTTCGGCGAGCATCCGCAGGGCCAGCTGTTCGGCGGACATTTCCAGCTGGAAGAAGGCCACCACCCCGCCGCTCACCGTCTTGCGGCTGCCGTCGGGCTGGGGCTCCCAGGCGTATTTGCGGGCCACGTCGAAGGCGATGTTCACAGCCAGCGCGCTCTTGCCCATAGAGGGCCGGGCCGCGAGGATCAGCAGGTCGGAAGGGTGCAGGCCCCCCAGCTTCTGATCCAGGTCGATCAGGCCGGTGGACAACCCCGCAAGCCCGCCGTCGCGGCTGTGGGCCTCGGCGGCCATGGTCACGGCGCCATGCAGGGCCTCGGCGAAGGGCACGAAGCCCTGGGAGGTGCCGCCGCTCTCGGCCAGGGCGTAGAGCTGCTGCTCTGCGGCCTCGATCTGGTCGCGCGCGACGCGCTCCTCGTCGGGGGCCGCGGCGGTGGTGGCGATGTCGCCGCCGATGCGGATCAGCTCGCGGCGCAGGGCCAGATCATAGATCGCCCGGGCGTAATCCGAAGAATTGGCGGCCGGCGGGGCGCGGTCCACCAGGTCGGCCAGGTAGCGCACGCCGCCCAGTTCCTCGAAGGCCGGATCGCGGCTGAACTGCTCGGCCAGCAGGATCGGCTCGGCCAGCTGGCCCTTGCGAATATGGGTGGCGATGGCGCTGAACAGCCGCTCGTGGAAGGGCTCGTAGAAGTGCCGGGCCTGCAGGTAATCCCCCAGGCGTTCGAAGGCCGCGTTGTCATAGAGCAGCGTGCCCAGCAGGGCCTGTTCGGCCTCGATATTGGCCGGGGCATGCGGAATCGCGGTGTCGTTGTGGACAGGGCGGAGGTCGAGAACGGGTACGAGGGCCATGGGTTACCGATAGCTTAGGCGAGAGGGCCGAGGCGCCCCCTCCACAAGGCTGACACGAGGTTGCCCCCAGGATTCGGAAGCCCCTGTGGAGAACCCGGAACGGGTAGTGAGGCGAGGGTTCGCCAGCGCGCCATAGCCCGTGTTTAGAAGATCGTTACGTCAGAATCGGACTTAGCGTTCCGATGTTGGATCATGCGGCCGGCAGCACCGCCCGCGCGGCCGCCTCGTCATCCGAGGCGACCATCAGCCGGACAGGAATGGCGCCCGGCCAGGGGCCATCGCTGTCAAACACGAAGGTCTCAATGCCGGCGTCGGCGAGCAGGGCCTGCAGGAAGGACAGCTGAACTGGATCTGAGGTGACGATGAGTTCGACCAAGGCAGCCTCGTCAGTTCCAGGGATCGACCGTGTGGATGCTGGGCCGCCCGAACCTGACGGAAACGCGGGGGCCGGCCAATGGCTGCCAGCGGGAATACGAAAACGGCGCGGAACCGAAGTTCCGCGCCGTGTCCGATGTCCGTCCGGCGTGGCGCCTACCAGTTATAGCTCAGGCGCGCATAGAGCAGGCGGCCGTTGAAGCCGAACGGCGAGAAGCCTGGGAAGCCGATCGGTCCGGTGGTGTTGACGATGGTGGGCGTCTTGTTCGGGTATTCGTCGAACAGGTTGCTCGCGCCAAGCGCCACCTCAGGGCCCCACGGGCTCTTCCAGCGGCCTTCCAGGTCCACCAGGGTGTGGCTGCCCACATGGTAGTCCAGGGTCGGCGAGTTGTTGGGAACCAGCACGTCGCCGTAATATGTGGCCTTGGCCGTGGCGCTGTAGTCCCCAAGCGTCCAGTCCGTGGTGAACACGTACTTCTGCTCCGGCGTGCCCTTCTCGAACGCCAGGCGGTTGCCGCGGTCGAACAGGATCGGGGGCACCGGAAGGCCCGACAGCACCGCCGTGGTGGGAATGCGGGTCACATCGGTCTTGTTGAAGTTGGCGGCGGCGGTGAAATCGAACCGGCCATAGGTGTCGGCGTCCCACCGGTAGCGGCTGACGATGTCGAGGCCCTTGGTCTCGGTGTCGACGCCGTTGATGAAGAACCGCGCGGCGCCCAGGCTCGCCCCGCTGCCGGGCGGGTTGATCAGGTTGAAGATGGCCTGCTGGGTCGGGGTGCCGGTGGGCGAGCCCTGGATGTTCTCCGAGAGCACGATCCGGTTGTCGATATCGATCTCATAGGCGTCGGCGGTGATTTCGAACCCGCCGGTATGGAAGACCATGCCCACGGAATAGTTGGTGGATTTTTCCGGCGACAGCGGCTTGCCGCCCAGGGCTGCGGACACCGCGCTGGTGGCCGGGAAGGTGCCCACCTCGACGGCGGTGTTCACTCCGTTGATCAGGATGAAGTTGGTGGAGGTGGCGGTGAAGTACTGCTGTTGCAGGGCCGGGGCCCGGAAGCCGGTGGCGATGGTGCCGCGCAGGGCGAAGCTGGGCGTCAGGTCGTACCGCGCCGAGATCTTGCCGTTGGTGGTGTCGCCGAAGTCGGAGAAGTCCTCGTAGCGGGCGGCGATGTCCACATCGAACTTGTCGGTGACCGGGGCGTCAAGGTCCACATAGAGCGCTTCGGAGTGGCGCTCCTTGTCCACCTCATTGGAGGGCTTGAAGCCCGGGAAGCCCTGGGCGCCGGCCGCCTTGCCGGCGATGCCGCCGAACGTATAGGAGGCCAGGTCTCCACGGCCGATCTGATAGTGCTCGTGGCGATATTCGCCGCCGAAGGCCAGGGTGGCGGGCTTGGCCCAGCCGAAGTTCAGCGGACGGGTGATGTCCACCGTGCCGACCCACTGGTCATATTGCATGGTCCCGGCGTCGAAGCTGGTGGGGGAGGCGGCGCCCAGAGAGGCGTTCACCGAGTCCACAACGCCGTAATGCACCTTGTTGTAGCCGTAGGTCAGGCCGGTATCGATCTTGAAGCCGCCCACCTCGCCCTTGGCGCCGCCGGCGACGGAGTAGTCGTCGATGTCGGTGGTGATCCGCGGCAGGAAGCCGCCCGGGAAGATCGAGGGCACGTTGTTGGCGTTGTTGGCCAGGCGGGGATTGGCGGCGCTGTCGGTCTTGCGGTTCTGGTAGCCGGCCCAGCCATAGAGGCTCCACTGGTCGTTCACCGGAATTCCCGCATTGGCGTAGAGCGAGGTGTTTTCCACCTGCGGGTCGCCATAGCGCGAGGTGACCTTGGTGGGGGTCACCCGGGGGTCGAGGTCACCGCGGCTGGTGGGATTGGAGAACTGGTATTCGCCGGAGACAGTGAGGAAGCCGGTATCGCCCAGGGCGAAGCCCTGCCAGAGCGACGCCGTATAGTTGGGGCCATCGTCCTTGTGGCGGCCGCCCGGATTGCGCGCGGTCTCCACGTCGGTGTTGTAGACGCCGTAGGTGGCCGAGGCGCCGCCGCCCGAACGGGCCTCACGCAGATGCAGGTTGATCACCCCGGCGATGGCGTCGGAACCGTACTGGGCCGAGGCGCCGTCCCGCAGCACTTCCACCTTGTCGAGGGCGACGGTGGGGATCGAGTTCAGGTCGACGGCGGCCGAGCCGCGGCCGATGGAGCCGTTTACGTTCACCAGGGCGGACGCATGGCGGCGCAGGCCGTCCACCAGAACCAGGGTCTGGTCAGGCGCGAGGCCGCGCAGGGTGGCCGGGCGCACGCTGTCGGTGCCGTCGGTGATGGCGGGCCGGGGGAAGTCGAGCGACGGGGCGAGGTTGGCCAGGGCCGCGGCCAACTCGGTGGTGCCCTGTTTGGCTAGGGCCTGGGTGGAGATCACATCCACCGGTGCGGTGCTTTCCAGCCGCGTGCGGCCTTCGGTGCGGGTGCCTGTGACGACGATCTCGGCGACATCGGTGACCGCCGGCTTGGCGGTCTGGGCGGCGGCGACGCCAGCCCACAACGACGCGGCGGAGGCCGCGGCGAACAGGACGCTGCGATATTTCATGTGTGACGCTTTTCCCATGGGGCTCGGGCATATCCCGAGCGAACTGGCCCTGGGGGTCAGCTAGGTATTCGCCCAGCCGGCGAAAATGACATTTATGCAACAGTCGCCTGAAAGTCGCCTGTTTGCTGGGCGTTTCGGTGTCGAAAATGCAACAAAAAGCGGCGCGGAACCGAGGTCCTGCGCCGCAATTGTGCGTATCGAAGGTCTGCGCCGGTAGGGCTCAGGCTTCCGAATAGTCGCCTTCATGGCTGCCGGCGCCGCCGGCCTTCATGTCCTGGGCGGCCTCTTCGGCGGCCAGGCGGTCTTCTTCGAACTGCGAGTCGATGACGTTCTCACCGCGGGCCTGACGGTCCGCTTCGTCCGCGCTGCGGGCGATGTTGAGGGTCACGGTCACAGTGACTTCCGCGTGCAGGCGCACCTTCACGGCATGCAGGCCCAGCGTCTTGATCGGCTTGTCCAGCACGACCATGGCGCGTTCGACCTTGCCGCCCGCATCATTGACGATATCGGCCACGTCACGACCCGAGACCGAGCCGTAGAGCTGGCCGCTTTCGCCCGCCTGACGGATCAGGATGTAGGACGTGCCGTCGAGCTTTTCGCCGGACTTGCCGGCGGCTTCCTTGGCGCGCTGGTTGCGGGCCTCGATCTCGGCGCGCTGGGCGTCGAAGACCTTCATGCTGGCCGCATTGGCCCGCAGCGCCTTGTGCAGCGGCAGGAGGTAGTTGCGGGCGTAGCCGTCCTTGACAGTGACGACGTCGCCGAGGGCGCCCTTGCCCTCCACGCGTTCGAGCAGAATGACTTTCATCGGTTCAGCTCCTTATTTCACGACATAGGGCAGCAGGGCGAGGAAGCGGGCGCGCTTGATGGCCTTGGCCAGTTCGCGTTGCTTCTTGGCCGAGACCGCAGTGATGCGCGAGGGCACGATCTTGCCGCGCTCGGAAACGTAGCGCTGCAGGAGCTTGACGTCCTTGTAGTCGATCTTCGGGGCGTTGGCGCCGGAGAACGGGCACACCTTGCGGCGGCGGAAGAACGGGCGGCGGGCGGCGGCGGCGGCCGGCGCGGCGGAGGTTTCGTCGGTCATGGAGATCCCTCCCTTTCCTAGTACATTTCTTCGCGGCGCGGTTCGCGCTCGCGATCGCGGTCACGACGGGCCAGCACCGGGGAGAGCTCCAGGTCGAGCTCTTCGACGCGCACGGTCATGTAGCGCAGCACGTCTTCATTGATCGACAGCTGACGCTCCATCTCCTTCACCGCCGGCGCCGGAGCATCGATGGCGAGCAGGGAGTAGTGACCCTTGCGGTTCTTCTTGATGCGGTAGGTGAGGTTGCGGAGGCCCCAGTACTCGATCTTGGCGACGACGCCGCCACCCTCTTCGATGAGGGCCTTGATCGTGTCGTTGAGGGCTTCGGCTTGTTGCGGCGAGATATCCTGCCGCGAAATGACAACGTGCTCGTAGAGCGCCATGACGTCCTTTTCCCATGTGGGAGGCGGCGTATCCGTCGGCGGGTGACCGGTCGGAGACGATGGATCTCGAGCTGGCGCGTGGAGGGACCCCCACGCCTTTGACGATCCTGGCTCGAGACCGCCTTCCTTAGAAGAGCGGGGCTGATACGGGAAAAGCCGGGAAATCGCAAGCATTTCCGGGTTGCCCTCCCGCCGGGCCGGGCCCAGGCTCCACTCCAGATAGAACGGGAGGGTTCAATGTTCCGGAAAACCGGAAGTCTGCTGTCGCTGAGTGTCGCGGCCGTGCTGTTCGCCACGGCGGCTGGGGCCCAGCCGACCCCCGCCCCGGCGGCCGCTGCGGCCAAGCCCACCGCGCGCCAGCTGGAGCTGGCCCACCGCTACATCCAGGCCATCCACATGGAGCGGACCATGGATGGCGTCATGAAGAACGTCATGCCGGCCATGATGGCCCAGATGCCCAAGAACCCGAACATGACCGATGCGCAGCGCCAGGCCATCTCCGAGGTGGCCACAGAGGTCACAGGCAAGATGATGTCCAAGATGATGGTCCAGATGGAGCCCATCATGGCCGAGACCTTCTCGGAGAAGGAGCTGGCCGATCTCGTGACCTTCTATGAGGGCCCCACCGGCCAGGCGGTGATCGCCAAGACCCCGCTGATGAGCACCCGCATGATGAGCGTCGCCATCGCTCAGATGCCGGAAATGCAGGCCGAGATGCGGGCCAAGATCTGCGCCAGGATCCAATGCCCTGGCGCGGACAAGGCCCCCGCGCCGAACCCGTCCTGATCGGCCAGCCCTGGCGTCATCCTCCGGCCGTCGGAACGACGGTCCAGGGGACCCAAGCCGCGTTGCAGGTGGAGCGGCTGCGCTCTTCGCCGGACTCGGCTTGGGTCCCCCGGTCCAGCCTTCGGCTGACCGGAGGATGACGTTGTGGTGCTATTTCTTGTGCCCGGCCTTCCAGGTGGTCACCGCCGCCAGGGTCTGGTTGACGTGGTCGCTGGCGTCCAGGTTGTCATAGGCGTGGATGATCGAGCCGTCGGGGGCCAGCACATAGGAGGTGCGGCCGGACTTGCCGTCGATCGTCTTGTCCTGGCCCGTGGCCTTGTCCTTCACCACCAGCGGCGCGTCGAAGGTCTTGGCGATGGCTGCGCCGGCGTCGGCGGCCACCGGGAACTTGCCGCCGCAATGCTCGGTCTCCTTGGAGAAGTCCGCCAGTTGGTCGGTGTTGCCGGCGGTCACTCCGATCACGCTGGCGCCCTGCTTCTTGAAGTCGTCGATCGCCTCGGAGAACAGGTGGGCTTCCAGGTTGCAGCCGGAGGTGTGGGCGGCGGGGAAGAAATAGACCACCACCGGGCCCTTCTTCAGCGCCTTGGACAGGGTGTAGCTGAAGGGCTTTCCGGCCAGATAGGCCGGGGCGGTGAAGTCCGGGGCCTTGGCGCCCACCTTCAGCATGGCGAAGGCGGGATTGGCCAGGGCGGCCGCGGCGACAGCGGCGACGCTCACGGCGGCGGCGAGATGCTTGAAACGGGTCATGAGGGCTCTCCGAAAGCGAAGGCTTAACATAGCCGGCTGGACGCGGATGTGTCTTCGCGGCAAAGCACGGGCATGAGTTTTTCCCGTATCCTCGGAGGCCGGGCATGAGCGACCCCACCCCACGTCTGCCCGCCGCCCTGGCCGAGGTCGACATCGCTGAACTGCCCAACCCCTATCACGGCAAGGTCAGGGACAATTACGACCTGCCGGACGGCCGCAGGATCATCATCGCCTCGGACCGGCTCTCGGCCTTTGACCGCATCCTG
>Ga0265327_10002779_pt1 | contig 17693 bp, 11 predicted proteins | sample 41621metaG_FD_202089 | JGI IMG/M metagenome (GOLD analysis project Ga0265327, IMG submission 202089) | Rhizosphere microbial communities from Carex aquatilis grown in University of Washington, Seatle, WA, United States - 4-16-21 metaG | ecosystem: Host-associated > Plants > Roots > Rhizosphere... | reverse complement strand
TGTGTTTTTTTAATCCCCCCCCCCCCCCCCCCCCGCCGGGGGGGGGGGGGGGGGGGGGGGGGGGGGCGCCCCGGGGGGGGGCCCCCCCCCCCCCGCCGGGGCGGCGAAATCAGAAAGTATTCATTGGCGATTTCTTCGGAGTATTACATCACCCCCTACGAAGGAGTCGTCTCTAATGGCACAGCGTGTTGAATCTCACCCGCTTGATGGCGCCTATGCTGCTCTGCTCGAAAATGGACTTGACGGGGCCGGCGAAGCTCTCCGTATCTTGGTCAACGAAGCCAGCAAGATTGAGCGCGCGCACTTTCTGAATGCCCAGTCCCACGAACGAACCTCGGAGCGCACGGACTACGCCAATGGCTACAAGCCCAAGACCGTCATGACCCGCGTTGGCAAAGTTACCTTCGATGTGCCTCAAGTGCGTGGTGGGGGATTTTACCCCAGCGCTTTGGAGAAGGGCTCGAGGACGGAGCAAGCTCTCAATCTCGCTCTGGCGGAGATGTATGTTCAGGGCGTGTCGACCCGGAAGGTGATTACCGTTCTCCAATCATTATTGGGGCCTGACGTATCGATATCTTCGTCACAGGTCAGCAGGGCCGCCGAAAATCTTGACATCGGTCTTGCCGCTTGGCGAGAGCGCCCCCTCGGTGAAACACCCTACCTCTTTCTCGACGCTCGTTACGAACGCGTTCGCGAAGGCGGACACTTGATCGATTGCGCCGTCTTGGTCGCCGTCGGCGTTACCGCTGACGGTGTGCGCCGGGTGCTCGGCGTTTCGGTGGCGTTGTCCGAAGCCGAGGTCCATTGGCGCGCCTTCCTCGACAGCCTGACAGGTCAGAAAACGGTGACTACCTGTACGGCAAAAGAAGACTGAGGGAAATCGACAGACGAATAAGGTATCTGAGGAAGCGCCTTGACCGCTCCGAGGTCGTCGATCCATCGAGGCAGACGAATCGGTCAAAGGTCTACTTTGGCGCTACGGTAACTTACGCCGAGGATGATGGAGCGGAGCAGACCATTATCATCGTCGGGGTGGACGAGGCCGATCTCGATAAAGGCAAAGTGTCCTGGGTGTCCCCGGTGGCTCGGGCCATCATGAAGTCGGAGGTCGGCGACAGGGTGGCCATCAGGAGTCCAGCAGGACGGCGCGAAGTCGAGATTGTCAGTATCGGGTATCCAGAAGGTTAAGAGGGGGCTACTTTGGTTGATGTCAACAAGGACCATGACGGGCAGAGGCTGTGGGTTCAGGTGTCTGGCCCGGACATTGGAGCTCTGGCATGCTGATCGATTTTTTCCTCAAGAACGGCAAACTCCTGGGCGCGGATGACGCCCCGCCTTTCCTGCTCGACTTTCAACTCGATGCTGCGAACATCGAAAAGGCCAGAAGTCCCGCGCTGAAGCTGCTGGCGGCCGTTGACGCGAGCGTTCGTAGCGGCATTTCATTCGAGAGCGATACGGAGCGAGCCGTCTATCTCATCGGGGACTCGGTCACGAAAAACACGCACTCGCAGAAGACCGTTCAGAAGGCGATGAGCGCGGTCATCGTCTTTCTGGCAACTGACACGGACGAGCGACTGGCGGACGTGGTCTCAGGCAAATATTCCCGGATCGGCTTCGTGGCCACGCTGGGAGATATTTGGGCTGCCGAAACCGTAGTCATGAATGCGGCGATCGGGGGCGGCACCGCCGTCGCGCCGATCATGGGCGGAGGCAAACGGTACCGGGTGCGACGTGTATTGGTGCCGGCCTACCGATGAGCGGGTGCAGGTATTTATCCCTGCTGGCCCAACTATTGTGCTTGTTCTCCTCCATCATAATTATATACTGAATAGAGATTAGTTTTTCGTGGTGGAAGTTATGGATGGAAAGTTGGCGCGTGGACTGGTCAAGAACCATGTTTCCAGAAAAATTGCCATGGATGATATCGCTCAAAAGAAGAGTTGCGGCATCACTGGTGATGCTATCAAGCGTATTTGCTCCGGTCATGTCATTAAGAACCCAACAGGTGTCATGAGCGCATTCCGGTCTATGCTTAAAGATTTAGATGCCCGTACCGTTTGTACCGGAGACTTTCATGAGGCGGTCGGCTTCTGGACAACATGGCAGCGCACCACCTCTGAGTCTCAATTCTTAACTGCCTCAGAGAGGCTGGTTCAAAAGCCAGACACAGATTATAATTCTATTACTACTATGGTAGATGGATTGCGAATCGCTCGTAAGCATGCATATGTATTTTCTTCTGTTGCTGGGTTCAGAGCGGATCAGCATGCTTTGATGCGATGGCTAGAACGACAGCCCGGCGGCGATATCAAAGGATTTGAACATCAGTATCACCTATCACTACCTGTTGCATTGTTGAAACTTCACGTTAGTATTCCAGCATTCGGGCGCATTGGATCTATTATCCCCTTTGGCGACGGGTTGCTTGTCGGGTTTATTGTCGTATGTTCTGGTGAGGCCGGACTACCTACCTTCGGACATTGCGCTTTAGCCGAGGCTGGCAAACCACTACGAGTAGTTCCTTCTATTCCAACTGGTGGTCCTGGGTTTTATGAGGGTGAAAAAATTGGCGGCCCCTTCTTTTTTGGGCAAACATACTTTGGTCCGCACGAGCTTAATGATGATCTTATGAATATCCGTGATACATTTTGTTGTTGGCAGTCTCGGAACGCTAAAGCGCTGGATTCGATGTGGGTTTGGCTTGCTACATCTGGTTTGGAAAATGGTCCCAGTGAACTTCCAATAGAACTCCTTGTGGCGAAGGATGAACTCAACGATATAATATTAAGCGACCGCTGGCAGAGGGCTATTGTTGAAAGATATAATAGGACATTGCAAAACCAATATTGGTAATAAATGCTTCTCGGTTACCGGAGATGGGTTACTCTTCGCAGTGTAGTGTCATTTACTCGCGGACGCTCCGACGTGTTCTCGAAGGCTTAAATTAATGTTGTTAAGTCACCGTCCGCGAGCCCAGGTTAAATACAAATGTCGGATAAGATGTGTTATGGAACCAGCGTTTCGTATAGCGGGAATATATCGATGTGTCTTCTGTGCAAAATGCCGTCGGCCGCCAAACTTACAGTCATAGATTATCAGCGACTTAGGCAAAGCCGCCAGCGGTCATAGCTCGCCGAACGAGACGAGCCCGTCTGGACCCCCACCCTGTTCCCCCCCATCGAACTCGCCGTCATGCTCTTCCGCGTCGATCGGGCCTGGAGAGTTTGCGTCATGCTGTGTAGCTAAGAACGCCGGCGACATTAGTTCTCTTGCAAGAAGCATCTGGGTGTCAGATTTTAGTGTGAAGCAGACGCCAATAACCGTCGCTTTAACGTCAAGAACAATAAATTGTAGCTCTGGGAGACTCGTAGTTGGCAAGATAAGAGACCCGACAGCTTCCTTGAACAGTTTTCGGGTGCCGGTCAGCCGTGCGCCACCCTGTGAGAGATTTACAACAGTTACATCAAATCTATTTCCCTGGTGGTCGATAGCGATTCCTGGAATGTTAACGGCATAACGTTTGTATACGCGCCCGTTTTTATTTGTTATGCAGTACACTGTGTTGCGTCGCTCGATAAAGGTCTTTGGCACATCTTCTTGATCACTGTTCTCAGCTTCTTCTGTGCATTGGGCGTAGAAGCGCGCTTTGCAGCGCAGGAATGCACCTATGTCTCTATCCTCTTCCACAACATGACTTACTATCCAGTCACGGAAAAGGTTGAATATATCATCCTCAATTTCTCTGCCTTGCTGCGATCTTTGTTTAATGTTCTCTAGTCCTCTCATGAGAACACGATGCTCACTTTGGTGCAGCTCAAAACGGTCATAGTTGACCTGACGCATCAGGGCTTCCTCATTCCTAAAATGGTACCCCAAATACTCTTCAAGAAAAGCAACGGCATATCCAACAGAAGCGGAACCATCACTTTTTGCTCTGGCTGTAACAAATGTATTGAACCCCATAAATAGGATGCGATGCTCGGTATCAATTGACCCAACACCGACCTCGTACTTTTTGTCCCAGACAATAAGTTGACTTTCATTCATAATTATCTCCACTTGTATTTGTAAGTTAGTGCTGATGCGCCAGCCAATCAGACTTGCTATGCCATCTTGGTGTTCTGAACTCGCTTTTGCGAAGAGCCTCCGCTACATCACTGAAGAAGACTCAAGGGGTAAGGCTGCGCATTTTACATTCGGCTCGAACAATTTTACGGTATAGGTAAAGTAGTTTCATCGCCAAGCGTCGCCACCCCTACAAGCTCTACTGCTCATCGATTAGGGCAAGCGACTGAACAGACCCCATGGAAATCAGATGGCAGTAAACCAACCCAACCCATCCACGGCGCCGCCATTCCAGAAACAGCTCATCGCTAATCTCAGAGAACTTGGCTTCGTTGATCGCCTGGAATCCGGCTAATGTTTTTGAGTCGTCGCCCTGCTTGATAGTTATTTGCCTCGGTTCAAGCAGCCCGGCGCCCTGGATGGCCTTTCCGAACTCCTGGGTCTGTATCCACTGGTTCTGATAATCCCCGCAGAACTCCAGGGCCGCCTTGGCGTCGTCGGTTGGTCCATCCACGTTGAACAGGAGGACGTCGCCACCGCTCCGATAATGCTCAGATTCCTCGTCGATGCACAGGCTCAGCTTGTTGTCGCCGCTGTTCACTGCGAGCAGGAAGGGATAGCGCCGGACATAGGCTGGAATGTAGCACCCAGGCCGCCAATTGCCGTCCTTCTGGACGAACGAGTTATGATCCTGCCGTAGACCAACGAGACAGATCGGCACCGGGGTCTCGCCGGTAGTGAACACGATTGGGTAGTGACGCACTACGGCTGGAAACTCTGCCAGAGTCAGCGGCAGAGAATTTGTCCCTGCGGCAAAGTTGAAGCCAACTGTCCGCTTGAAGGTCCGATCCCGATGGCGCTCGGGAGTCAGCAAGGAGATGCGCTTGTACAGCAGTGGCAATTTGTTGTCGTTTGTCATGATAAATTTTCCTGTTGTGTCGGGGCAAAGCCCACATTGCGATTGATGACAGCACCAGTATCTTTAGCGCCCATGTATACAATTACTATCCATCGCCACATGCCGGCCACATCTTAGAATATCTGCGTCGCTCAATAAGCTCTGCTGAGCCGGACCTTGTAATATTGCATACCAAAGTGGCGCGACCATTGACATCCTTCTGTTCTTTAATGACAAGGCCACGCGCTACTAAGGCGTTAATTTGCGGGTAAGCCAGTCTCGCATCGCTGACGGCTTTAAACTCAGACTGTTGCGAGATATCCTGGGCGGCAATCCCTGGATTGCTCTCAATAACTTCTAAGCACGCATATTGGATTTCCGTAATATTTTTAAGGGCATTCAGCCGAGCGGCGTGCAAATTCGCCGCCCTTGTTTTGGGTTGGGCCTTTGTCAGCCCTGCCTTATTGAGTGGACCATGACAACATACGCTGGGTGTGGCATCGGTGCAGATGCAAGCGGCGACCGCGTCAGCTGCGGTTAATTCATGTGAACACATTTCTCCGTCATATATTGATACTGCTACCTTTATGCCTAGCTCATCACACACATCTTTAAACTTGTTAATCTTGCGGTAAAGGGATTGCACATCATGCTCCGTCATTCCAGACAAAGCGATGGCATCATCTATTTTGAAGTGAAGGGTGTGTTTCATGCCGTCCATGGCTTTACAACTCATTGAACTTTGTTATTGGTAGTGGATGCGTTATAGGTGTGCGGATGGTATCAGCAGGTCAGAACCCGCTTTCTCGGATGAACACGGCGGCGGCACCGCGGGCGATACGGGCGATCAGACTTCGGGCTTCACCCTCGACCAGCACGGTGCCGGGGATGACCTGAACCGGTGCCGGTCCAGGGGTGATGGGGCGTAACGAGACTCTGTACATGGCTGTGGTGGGTACCAGAGCACCGTTTCTGCCGACCGGCTGAACGGCAATAGGGCCGCCCTGAGTCGAGGCCAGCATTGGCACGTCGAGCGCCGCGACGTTGATGTGAGCTAGTTCGGTGATTGCTACATCGAGGGATGGCCGAGATGGGTCGTCGGGCATAAAGCGGCCATGGGCACCCTGAACGATGCGGGCGACATCCTGGGCTGAGACATAGCCCCGGAGTTCAGCAGCAGCCGGTCCAACCACCGTACCAAGCGGTTGGTCGGCTTTGATCCACTGACCGGGGCGGAGCTCCGGTGGCAGGTCGGCGATCACTCCGGCGAAGGGGGCGCGCAAGGTCAGGCGCTCGATACGAGCAAGCAGGCCCGCCTGGGTCGCGAGGCTAGCCGAGAGCTGTTCCCGTAGCACGGTGATGTTGTCGCGGGTTTCGAGGCTACCGGCCTGACGCCCGATCTGGATTTCCAGGGTGCGCTGCTGATCGCGGGCCGAACGCAGGCGAAAGGTCAGCTCCGGGGCTTCCAAGCGATAGAGGACCTCGCCGGCGATGACGGTCTGGCCGGTCTCGACAGCCATCTCGACGATTCGAGCCGGAGACGGTGGGAAGATGATGGCGTAATCGGCGGCGCGCAGTACCGCCGGCACACTGACTTGGCTGTGCCAGGGCCACACCACCAGCCAGATCAGCAGGGCGAGGCCCAGCGCCGTGCGGCCAGTCTGGACGTTCCAGCGCAGGTGGCCTCGTTGGCGCGCCCATTCGGCGAGTTCGCGCACGATCGGCAGGGCGATGAACCAGCCGACCTCGACCGCGAACAGGAAGATGCCCAGCACCTTGATGAAAAAATGATAGACCAGTAGTGCGATGCCGGCGAACAACGCCAGTCGATAGAGCCAAGTCGCCCAGGCGTAGGCGATCAGGATCACCCGCTGGCGCGGGGGAAAGGCTTCGGGCGGCGGGTCGTCGAAGCCGAACAGCAGCCGGCGCAGATGCCAGCGGGCGAGCGCGAACGAGCGCGGTTGCAGGTTTGAAACCCCCAGCCAGTCGGCGAGCAGATAATAGCCATCGAAGCGCATGAACGGACTGAGGTTGACGGCCAGCGAGGTGATCCAGGTGGTGGTGGCCACCAGGAAGGCGGCGCTTCTGAGCGGGCCGTCGGGAAGGAAGCTCCAGAGGAAGGTGGCAATTAGGGCGAGGGCAAGCTCGGTCAGCATGCCGGCGCCGCCGATCAGCAGCCGGGGCCGGCGCGCCACCAGCCGCCAAGCGTCGCTGACATCGGTGTAGAGCACCGGCATCAGCACCATCAGCGCGATGCCCATGGTCGGCACCCGGCAGCCGAAGCGCTTGGCTGTCCAGGCATGGCCGAGCTCGTGGCAGGTCTTGACCCCGGCCAGGGTCACGGAGAAGGCTACTGCGCCTTCGAAACTGAAAAAATGCTGAAAGGTGTGGAGGAACTGATCCCACTGGCGAAGTGCCAGCACCAGCCCGACCCCGCCCAGCACCAGCACCAGACAGACAAACCGACGGTCGAGCAGCGGCTGCACCCAGGGCAGAGTCCGTTTAAGGAAGCGGTCGGGACGAAACAGCGGAATGCGCACGAACAGATAGTTGTGCAGCAGCCACATCGCCCATGACGGCTTGGCTTTCAGCGCCATATTCGCCAGCATCTTCACAGAGGCTGGATCGTCACAGCTCAGCAGGGTGTTGGCACGCAGAAACCGGATGAACTGCTCCAACTCGCCGGGTGTGGTGACGCGGGTGGTGGTGTTGGCGATCTGCTCCAGCAGGGCGGCACCGGAGAGCCCGCCCCAGCGGGCAAGAAACTCGAACCCCGCTTGTCCGAAGCGAAAATAGCGATGGCGCACCGGATCGTAAATCGTCCAGGTCGGTGAACCATCGGCTTCGGCGGGTCCCGGCAACAAGGAGACATCCTCGCGCAGACGCGGCAGAGGCTGGCTCAACCAAGCGTTGGGGTCCGGTGCGAAACCGACGGCGTTGCTGGCAAGGGCGGCGGCGGTCATGGCCTAAATCCCCAACCACTGGCGCAACGAGGCCAGCGGCCGGCGGAACAGGTAGAGCCCGAGCGCCACCCGTTCGCCATAGATCTTGGCCGTACCCTGAAGGCCAATGCGCGGTGGCGGCAGCTCTGCGGGAAACGCGGCGCGCACCCGGTAAGAGAGCGTGCCGGCCGGGGTCATCTCGGCCTCGTAGCTGGCGCTGATTAGAATCGCCGGCTTGGGCGACAACGGATCGACGTCGAGGAAAAGGTCTACCGGCGCGCCAACGGTCAGCACGATGGCGTCGCGCACCGGCAGCTCGATGTTGAGTTCGGTGTGGGTGGGATCGGCGATCTCAAGGATGCGCTGTCCGGTGACCACCGGCCGGCCAATCCAGTCGTTCTCATCGGTGAACACCGCGACACCGGCGCGCTCGGCGGTGACAGTGATGCGGCTCAAGAGGTCGCGGGCGTAATCGAGCTCGGTCTGGCGCAGCCGCACCTGGGCTTGGTCGAGCGCCACCTTTTCGGCCTGCTTGCGGTCGATCATCGCGCCTTGAGTGCTCTGGCGCAGTTCCGCAAGAGCGACGCCGAGGGTGCGGTCGGCCGAGGCCGCCTGGGCACTGAGAGTAGTGTCGTCAAACGTAAACAGCGCCTCCCCTGCCCTCACCGACTGGTTGGAGGTGACCTGAAAATGCGAGATCACGCCGTCAATCGGGGCGGCCACCACCACCGGTTTCACGGGCACAATCTCGGCCGGCGCCAGTACCGACTGGCGCACAGGGATCAACAGCGCCAGCAGCACCGCTAGCGGAACTCCGATCAGCACCGGCCGCCGGGCCTTGGTCGGCAACAGCGAGCGCCGTCGTCCCACCAAGGCCAGCCAAGCATGGGCATAGCAGCCGGCAAGGCGATCGACCATCACGGCCTCGTTCTCCTGCCAGGGCTCCTCGCGGGCCAGCCACAGAGCTCCGAAGGGCAAACCGTCGCGGTTCTTCAACGGACACCACAGCACATGGGCCGGCATCCAGGCTGCCCACTCCTCGCTCTCCGCTGGGGCCAGTCCCTCGGGACTCACAACGTGAAGGCGGGCGGCAAGGTCGCCGACAAAGACCTGCTTGGCGGCGCGGGCCAGCCACGAGACCAATGGCGCGTCGGCCTCCAGCACCGCCACCCCCGACACGGCTTCGACCCGAACGCTCCCGGCATCGTCGACGGTCACCAGTGCCGCCTGCCGATACGGTAGAAGCCGGCGCGGCCCGTTGACCATGGTCGCGCACAAAGCTTCGATGGTCTCAACCTCCCGGGCGGTGCCTTCCAATTCAACGAAAGTGGAAAAAGGGGACGGATTCTGAACTGGGGACGTCATAAAATCCCCTATCGGCTGCCAGTTGGCGCGAAGCTCGCCGTCCCGCTCATGCCGGCGATAAGGTCCTTGTCGGGATCGGTGAGGTCACCGAACACGGTAACGGTTTGGCTGATCGGATCGATTTGCGCGCCAAGCCGGCTGACATGGCCTGGGTGGGAATGGTTGGTCTCATCGATTTCGAGGGTGAAGGACTGGCCGGGCTTGAGCCAGACCAGCCAGTTGGCGGGCACCACCAGCGAGACCTCAAGATCGCTGTCGGCGAGCACCGATAGCAACGGCGTATTCTGAGCGACGCTCTCGAAGGCGTGAATCTTCTGCTCGACCACCCGGCCGTCGAAAGGCGCGGGGATCACGCAGCGCTCCACCGAGATGGAGGCCAGCCGCAGGTCGGCCCTGGCCTTCTCGGTATCGGAACGCGCCAGCGACACATCCATGGAACCAGCGGAGCGCATCGCCGCCATCGATTCCGTCCCATTTAGTTTCGCCTGGGCGTGGGAGAGCGCCGCCTGCGCCGCTTGCTGGGAGGCTACGTACCAGCCACAATCGAACTCGACCAACCGCTCACCCTTGCGGAAGCGATCACCCTCGCGCACCGGCATCTTGAGAATGCGACCGGCGATCTCGCTCGACAGCACCGCCTGAAACTTGGACTTGATCAGCGCGCGAGCACGCTCCCCCGGCAAGGCCGTCGAAGTGCTCCGGTCAGTCGGAGGAGCGAGATCGGCCGCCCATACCGGGCCGATGCTTGCTGCTAGCACCAGCATCGCTACCCAGTACCGCCGCATGGGTTTGAGGGTAGACATCATGATCCGTGATGCATGGGGTCTTGGTCCATCGGCACCATGTGGCTGTTCTCGGTCACGGCGTGAAAGAGAAAGTTGCCAACATCGCGAGCTGCTTTTGCCACCTGATCATCCAGGCCAGCCGGCGGCTCAGGTTTTGACAGTTCAGGAGTTTTCTGGACAGCTGCGACCTTGACCGGGTCGGAGGCCTTCGGGGTTGGCGTGACTGTTCTCGCTTCGGGAGCCTTTGGAGCCTCCGCCGTTTTGACAGGCTCTGCGACCTTCGGAGCTTCAACCGTTGCCGCCGGCTCGGGAGCTTTGGGCGCTTCTGGAGCCGGCGCGGCGGCGGCAGCGCTCGGGGCTTGGGCGGGGCTAGGGGCTTGGGCGGGGCTACCGCTGTTCAGCGAGGCCAGCACATGGCGCAGCGCCGTGCCATCCGCCCAATTGACCAGGTTCGAGTGAATCGCTTGGGTCAAGGTCGGCAGCTTATAGTCGCTGATCACGTCTGGCATTGGATCCGCGCCGAGAGAGACCAGCATGGCGCCATAGGCGTTTTGCAGATTGGCGTAGGCGGTGTCCTTGCGCAGGGTCGAGAACACATCGTCAGCCTCGGCCTGGATCACCGACAACTCGCCGACCTGCCGGCTGCGACCGGCGGCGTAGGTTTGGTCGAAAATGCGATGTTCGACATCGGCCTGATCGCTGGCGGTGGCGTACTCGTCCTGAGCCTGATCGAAGCGCAGCGCGCCGACATTGACCTGGGCCATCACCGCCATGCTGAGGGCCGCTCGCTTCATCTCCAGCATCTTCTGGTCGGAGTGGGCGACGTCGAGGCGTTCGGGGGTTGAGGCCAGGGTCAGCAGGTTCCAGGCCATATTGACGCCGTAAGAGGCCCAGGCGTGGTTGACGGTGTATTTATTGGAATCGAAGTTACCGCTGATGCCGAGGTTAAAGCCCGGCAGCATCTCCAGCAGAATCCGGTAGGTCTCGGAGCGGCTGATCCGCGCCTGATAGGCAGCCTGGGCCAGTTCCGGGCGGTTGGCGAGCGCAACCTCTTCCATCTCGGGCAAGTTGGCGCTGATCTTCGGGATCGGGGTGTCGCTCTCGCCTTTCGGCATCACCAGCTGGAAGTCGCTGCCCGGCGGCAAGCTCATCAGCGCTGCCATCTGTGCCTTGGCCGCCACCAAATCGCGGCGTAGCGCCTTGAGACGCTCCAGGGTCGCCAGTAGCGCCCGCTGGTACTGGAGGTCGGCCATCGGCTCGCGTACCCGGCTGCCTTCAAGCCGGCGCGCATCGCCCAAAGCGGCTTCGGTGCGTTTGGTCAGCGGCTCCAACCGGGCCAGCAGATGCTCGGCCGCCACCGCCCGCCAGTAGGAGTAGCGCACGTCCTGGATGATGTTCTGCACCACCTTGCGCCGTTGCTCGTCGGCCATCAGCGCCTTGTCGGCCATCTGCTTGGCCCGGATGTAGCTGACGCCGAAGTCCAGCACGTTCCAGCTCAGCTGAATCTGCGCGCTCTGGACCCGGCGCTCCTGGGATATCGCCGCCTCGGAAGAGTTGATGTGACTGAGGATGGTCGTGCTGGTCGATGCCATATCGTTGTTGCGGGCGTTGAAGCCCGCTGTCGCCGCCAACTTTGGCAGCATGTCGTAGTGCGCCAGCTCCAGCTGGTTGGTGCTGACCACGCTGTTGAGCAGCTCGACCCGGTGGTCGAGATTGTACTTCACCGCCCGCGCCATCGCCTCTTCAAGGCCAATCGGCCCGGTCGCCGGCTCGACGTCGTTGAACATCAAGGCCCGATCCTCGGCGATCCGCAGTTTCTTCTCCTGATCCGTGAATGGATCCGGTGACACCGCGCACGCGCACAACGCCAGCACCGTACCGGAGAGCAGCAAAGAGCGAATGCCTCGACCACCGAAGCAACGGCCATTCCACACGGTATGATTGGCAAGAACAGACATCAGATCAGACCTCTAGGAAATCATTGTAGGAAAGCCGAGACGCTTCACTGCTCAGTAACGATCGGGATCACGCCGCCAATCGCTGTTCAGGGGTTGAATAGCTGGCAAAAGCTTGGTCAAGCTGAGCACACCGCACGTTGAAGGTATCGGCTGCGGCAAGCTGCTGAGAGAACGACAGCGGCCCATGGTGCGTGGGGCTCTGGTCGAAGAGGAAGGTATGCGGGCCGATGACCGCTCCAGGCGCGCCGGTGGTCGGAGCGGGGGTTGCGCCCTGGCCCTGGGTTCCGTTCGGCTCACCACCACGGGTATTGCCTCGTTCACCGGTCTGCCCCTGACCACGGTTTTGGCCCTGACCTTGATTGCGATTCTGGTTTTGCTGCTCAGGGGCTTGGTTGCGGTTTTGGTTCTGCTGTTCCGGCGTCTGGTTGCGAGTCTGCCCCTGCTGCTCGGGAGCCTGATTCTGATCCTGACCCTGACCGCGATCACCGTTTTGGTTCAGACCCTCTCCGGTTCCTGACGACGAATTGCGGCCGTTACCGCCACTGGTTCCCGTGTCGCCGCCCCTGGCGGTCCCGCCGGTCCCCGGATCGCCACCCGTGGTGCCACTGGTGCTGGTGCCTGTGGAGCCACCTGAGTTCGCGCCACCTGTCGAGTTGCCGGTAGGCGCTCCTGTGCTGGTGCTTAAGCCGACGTCGCCGCCAGGGCTGCTCCCCCCAGTCGAACTGTTGCCACCCAAGTTGCCGGTCCCCGAACTTGTTCCGCCCGGCGAGGTCCCGGTCGAAGCTCCGGAGTTGCTGTTGGTTCCGGTATTGAAGCCGCTGGAAGTGCTCGGTCCGCTGGAACTGCTGCTGGGACCAGTGCTGAAACTACTGGGCCCGCTTGAAACGCTGCTCGGACCGCTGCTGAAACTGCTCGCCCCGGCGCCCGAGCTGAAACTGCCGCTGGAGCCACTAAAGCTGCTGCCGCTGCTGCTGAACGAGCTGCTGGAGGCCGCACTGAAACTGATCCCTCCACCCAGGCTGCTGCCGGAAAATCCACTGCTGATGGCTGAGCCACCGCCACTCGACGTGCCGCCCATGTTGCTAACGGTCAGCACCTGATTGCCGGCGCCGCTGGCCCCAGTATTGGCACCTCCCACGCCGCCCATGTTGCTGACCGACAGCACCTGATTGCCAGCGCTGCTGGCGCCCGTGCTGGTGCCACCGACACCGGTGCTATCCGAGGTGATAGAGCGATGGCCGTCGCTGTTGTTGGCGCCGGTGTTGGTACCACCGACCGAGACCGAGCTTGAGGAATTGGAGCCAATGCCCGTATCGCCATGGGTTGACACCGACAAGGGCGACGAGGAGAAAGCCGACGAAGTCGTCGAGGTCGGGGTGGTCGAGAGCACCGAGACCTTTACATCCGCGACCGGTGCCTGCGCGATCGGCGGCGGCGGCGGCGTGTAGGTCACCGAAATCGGAATGTTCGCGCTGCTCGACTTGGCGCCGCCGACGCGGTCGGTGCCGTTGTCGTTGACGGTGAGGGTGATGGCGTCGGTGCCGGGGTTGTTGAGCGTGGTGGTGTAGCGCAAATCGGCGAGGATGGCGTTGATGTCGGCGACGCTGCCCGAAAGGCTGATGCTCTTGGAATTGTTGCCCGAGAAGCTGGCGCCGCTGGAGGCCCCCGATTTCAGCGTGCCCTTCTCCACCGACAGGGTCACCGACACCGAGTTGCCGTTGTAGGTGTCGGCCAGCGACAGGTCGACCTTGTGGGCGGCCAGATCGGGAATGGTCATGGCGCCGGGCAGCGAGAAGCCCGGCGTGTCGTTGCCGATCATGGTGACGGTGATCGCCTTGCTCGCCACCTGCTCGCCGCCGAAGCCGTTGGTGTTGTTGTCGTCGAGCGAAACCGTGAAGGTCTCGGTGCCGGTGGCGGTGAGGCTGGTGGTGTACTTCATGGCGTTCAGGGCGCTGTTCACCTCGGCGACGCTGCCGGTGACGGTGACCTGGGCGCTGTCGTTGGCGGTGATGGTGCCGCCGTTGCCGGTCAGGTGAACGGTGCCGGAGTTGACGGTGACGGTGGCGGTGACGTTGTCGCCGTAATAGGTGTCGGTGAAGGAGAAGGTCGGGATGGCGTTGTTGGCGGTGTAGTAATAGGTCTGGTTGGCCGGGAAATTGAACACCGGCAGATCGTTGGGCGCGGTGACCACCGCGAGCGAAGCGGAGCCGCTCTTGGCGCCGCCGACGCCGGTGGTGTTGCCGTCGTTGACCGTCACCGTGATGGTGTCGGCGACGAGATCGCCGAAGGCGGTGTAGGTGAAGCTGGCAAGGGCGTCGTTGAGGGCGGCCTTGGTGCTGGCATGGATGGCCAGGCTGGTGCTGTCGTTGCCGCTGTCGATGGTCACGCCGGCGACCGTGTTCAGATGCAGATGTCCGGTATTGGCGGTGATGGTCGCGCTCACCGTGGCGCCGACCGAGGAGTCGTCGAACGCGAAGCCGGAGACGGTGCGGGCGTGGTTGTCGCCGACCACCACCGAAGCCTCGGGCGCCACCACCACCGGCGCCTCGTTGCCGGTGAGGGAGATCTGGAACGACCCGTCCGCCGTCTTGTCGCCGCCGATCAGATGGGCGGCGGTGCCGCCGTCATTGACCGTGACCTTGATGGTCTCGGTGCCGGTGTGTTCGGCCAGGGTCTGGTACTTGAGGGTGGCCAGGGTGGCGTTGACAGCGGCGGTGCTGGCGCCGTGGATGGTCACGCTGTTGCTGTTGTTGCCGCTATCGATCACACCTCCGTCGGTCGCGGTCAGAGCCAGGGTGCCGTGCAGGTCCGAGACGGTCACCGACACCGGGTTGCCCGGAGTGGTGTCGGATACGGTGATGAAGGTGTCGCCGCTGGTGCCAACGGTGTTCAGGCTGTTGTTGCTGACGGTGATGGAGGCTGTGGGCACGTGCAGCACCGGCGCGCCGTTGGCGGTGAGGGTGACGGTGAAGGTCTTGGTGTCGGTGACCATGCCGCCGAGGGCGTTGACGTAGCCCGCCGCCACCGACACAGTCTCGCTGCCGCCGCTGGTGGCGGTGGTCTGATAGGCCAGCCCGGTGAGGGCGGCGTTGACCTGGGCCAGGGTGCCGGTGAAGGTCACCGAGTTGGTGCCGTTGCCGGTAATGGAGGCGAGGCCGGCGGCCGTCACCGAAAGCTCGGCGGTGGCGGTCGGATCCGACACCGTCACCGACACCGTCGAAGCGTAGTTGCTGCTGTTGCCCGATATCTGCGCGTTGGCGATGGCGTGGCTGTTGGTGTCGCTGTAGCTCTGGTCGCTCAGGGCGCTGACGGCGGCGTCGGTGTAGTTCTTGACGCCGGTGACGGCAATCGTCTTGGTGTCCGACTTGGGACCGCCAGCGAAGCTGGAGTTGCCGTCGCTGATGGTGATGGTCACGGTCTCGGTGCCGGTGTTGGCCAGGGCGGTCTTGTAGGTCAGGCCAGCGAGCGCGGCGTTGATCTGGGCCAGATTGCCGGTGAAGGTGATCGAGGTCTTGTCGTTGCCGGCGCTGGTGATGGTCACATGATCAGCAGCATTGCCGCTGATGGCGCTGGTGTCGATGTGCAGGATGCCCGAGGCGTCGTCGGACACCGTCGCCATCATGGTGTCGGTGTTGACGTAGTCGGTGTCGGCGACAGTGATGGTGCCCAGGCCGTGGGCGAGGATGTCGCGAACGGTGGCGGTGGCGGGGCGGGTGATGGCGGGCGCGAGGTCGGTATGGGTGACGGTGGCGGTGATGCTGCTGGTCGCCGTCTTGTTGCCGCCGAGAAGGCCGGTCTGCTGGTCGTCGATGGTGGCGGTGATGGTGTCGGCGCCGTTGTAGTACTGGCTGGGCGTGTATTGCAGCGTCGCCAGGGCGTTGTTCAGGTCGGTGGCGGTGCCGGTATAGGTGACGCTGCCGGTGCCGTTGCCGCCGCCGCCGACCGGGGTGAGGTTGGTGGGCGTGAGACTGAGATTGCCGTGGCTGGCGGTGATGGTCAGCTTGAGCGTCGCGGCGTCGTCGGCGACCGTCAGCCCAGAAATGCTGGTCAGAGTGAGATCGGCGACGGTGAAATTGGCGAAGTTGCCGCCGCCGCCGTTGGCGATGGTCGGCACCGCGTCGGCGGTCAGGGTGACGGCGATGTCGTTGCTGCCGGTCAGCGGCGTGGTGGTGTCCTGATCGTTGACCGCGACGTGGATGGTGTCGGTGTCGCCGGCCGCGCCGTTGGCGATGGTCGACGCCGTATAGGTGTAGGTCAGGGTTCCCAGGGCGGCGCTGAGATGGGTGTAATCGGCCGCCGAAAGGATGAGGTGGTTGGTGCCGCCGCTGGTGGACTGGATGTATGAGGCATAAGCGCCACCGACGTTCAGCGTGCCTTTCGTCGCGGTGATATCGGCCGTCACGGCGGTGACGCTGAAGTTGGCGTCGTCGGCGACCGAGAAGCTGCCGGTGACGCTGTAGGCGCCGGTGGCGGTGATGGTTTGCGCCCCCGGCACGGTCACCACCGGCGCGTGGTTGCCGGCGGTCACGGCCACGCTCGCGGTAACCCCGGTTAGGGACGAGTTGGTGGCCGCCGCACCGCCGCCGCCATTGTCGGTGACGCTGGCCAGCGTCACCACGCGGGCGCCGGCGGTGACGGTGCCTTTGCTGTCCTGGTAGGCGAGACCGGTGATCAGGGTCTGGAGCGCGCCGGCGCTGATGCCGCCGCTACCGCTGGTGTCGATGGTGACGGTGGCAGTAGCGCCGGAGACCGCGACCGTCGCCACGTAGCTGTTGCCGGCGTTGGCGCTGGTGGTGACGCTGTTGATGTCGGTCAACGCGACATCGTTACCGTCGATGGTCAGGATTTCGTTGGCCCCATCCTGAAGCCCCGACACCGTAAGCGTCAGCGTGTTGAAGGTCTGGGCCGATTCGACGGCGCTGGCGGTGGCGGCGGTGAACAGTTGCACGCCGCTGCCGGAGCCCTCGATGAAGGTCGGCGCGGAGGCGGCGGTGGCGGTCAGGGTCGGAGTGTCGTTGACCAGGGTGAAGACGATGTCGCGGGTGACCGCGACGGAAGCCAAATCGCCGTCCTTGGCGGTGAAGGTCACGGTGCGGTTGCCGAGGGCGGGGTTGGGATCATGGCTGGCGTCGGCGAAGGTGATCGCCTGGGCCAGCGCCTTTACCTCGGTGGTGGTGATGGTGCCGGTGCCGTTCAGGGTGATGGTCAGGGTGGTGGTGCCGGTGACCGAACCGGCGTTGACGCTAGCGGTGCCGATCCAGTTGGCCTTGGCGGTGCCGTCGGAATAGACCTTGCCGTTGCTGGTATCGACCAGGATGCCGCTGCCGGTGGTCGGCAGCGCCAGGGTGTCGGCGGAAAAAGCGTTAGCGGTGATGGCGACGACGAGCGAACCGCCTTTCCAGTTGCCGTCGGCGTCGGCGATGTCGATGAGAGAATCGACCGCCACGGCGGTGGCCCGTTCGGTGTAGGTGTTGTTGGCGACGGTGGCGGTCGCGGTCGGGGCGTGGTTGACCGCGACCACGGTCACGCTCGAGCTGACGCCGGTGAGGGAGGAATTGGTGGCGTTGGCGCCGCCGCCGTTGTCGGTGACGCTGGTCAGGGTCACCGCACGGGCGCCGCCGGTGACGCTGCCGGCGGTGTCCTTGTAGGTGAGACCGGTGACCAAACTCTGGAGCGTAGC
>Ga0265327_10002778_pt1 | contig 17694 bp, 17 predicted proteins | sample 41621metaG_FD_202089 | JGI IMG/M metagenome (GOLD analysis project Ga0265327, IMG submission 202089) | Rhizosphere microbial communities from Carex aquatilis grown in University of Washington, Seatle, WA, United States - 4-16-21 metaG | ecosystem: Host-associated > Plants > Roots > Rhizosphere... | reverse complement strand
GGGCGTGATGGCGTACGAGCCGCTGCCGGCCGGAGCGGCTGCGCCGCCCGCTTTCTATGTCGACGCCTACGCGGCGCTGGAGCGCGGCGACGTCGCCGGCGCGCGCGCCGGGTTCGCGGCGCTCGCCGCGACCGACCCGCTCGCCGCCTTCCATCTGCGTCGGCTGGAGCGTGGCGAGACCGGGACGCGGATCGTGCTGGAGAGCAAGTAGGGCGGCCTCGCGACCGGTTCGCCGGCCCGCCGGGACAGGCTCTCAGCGCACCGTGACTTCGACGCGGCGGTTCTGCGGCTGGGGGACGCCCGGACGAGTCGGCACCGCCGGATTGCTCGCGCCGAAGGAGACGGCTTCGATCCGCTGCGCGTCCATCCCCTGCTTCACCAGCAGGTCGCGGACGATCTCGGCCCGCTTCCGCGCGAGTTCGAAATTGTAGAGCGGGTCGCCGACGGCGTCGGCGTAGCCGGCAACGACCGCTTCCGGCGCCGGCCGGTCGCGAAACAGCGTCAGGATCTCGGGCAGGCGCCGTTGCGAATCGTCCGTCAGCTCCGCGGCGTTGAATTTGAAGAAGAGCGTGAAGGTGACCGGCTGCGCCGGCTGCGCCGCGAGCGCGGCGCCGAAGGTGCGCTGGATCTCTCCCGGCTCCGGCGTGAAGGTCTCGCCCGGCGCGCGACCGGGACCGGAAACGCCCACCGCGGTTCCCGGCTTGTCGAGCTTTGCGGGCTGCCCCGCGCCGGTCGTGAGCGTCACCGCGCTCGGCCTGCCGTCGGGGCTGTCGAGCAGCACGACGTAGTTCGGCGGCGTGCCGCAGCCGGCGAGCAGCAGCGCCGCGGCGGCAAGCGCCGCCCGCGCGATCCGGCGGCCCTTGCGGCCGCGATCGGCCCGGTCAGTCATCGAGCTTCACGAGGAAATGCGTGCCGCGCACGCCGATCGTCCCGACCGGCGTCTTCACCGCCACGGACTCGGGCGAGATCTTGGCGATCGTGCCGGAGACGTAGGCCATCGTGCCCTTCGCCATGCGCGTCACGAAGGCGTATTGCTGCGCTTCCGGCTTGAACACGAAATCGTCGATCGCGATCTGCGTGTCCGGTCCGATCGAGATCGTCGAGTTGTCGCGGAAGGTGACGCCGATCGAACCGCCCGCGCCGGTCTCCAGCGTCGCATGCTCGGGAACCGCGAGGCCGACCGCGGCCGGCGTGCGGCTGCCCTCCGTCACGACGAAGGCGGCGCCCTGCGTGGTCTTGACGGTAGCGACGCCGTCGGCGGCGAAGACCGCGGCGGGACTACAGAGCACGGCGGCGCCAAGCAGACCGGCGCCGGTCAGAAACGTGCGAATCATCGTCTTGGCCATCTCCCTGCCCTGCGCCGCTCTTCTTCGGAAATCCGGGTTCGCCGTCAGACGGCGCCGAACCGGTCGAGCGCGGCCTGAAGCTTGGCGCGGGCCTGCATCACCTCATCATGCCGCTCGCGCTGTTCCTCGACAACTTCCGGCTTGGCCTTGGCGACGAATTGCGGGTTGTCCAGCTTGCGGGCGATCTTGTCCGCCTCGTCACCGAGCTTCTGCACTTCCTTGAGGAGGCGCGCCTTCTCCTGCGCGAGGTCGACGATGCCGGCGAGCGGCAGCACGAGCGTCGCCTCGTCGAGCACCGCCTGGACCGAACCGGGCGGCACGTCGCCGGACAACGGTTCCGCGGACTCCAGGCGGGCCAGCCTGAGAATGCTGTCGCGATGCCGCGCAAGGCGCTCCAGCGTCACCGGCGCCGCGTCCTTGAGGCGCAGCGGCAGGCGGGCGGCAGCCGGGACGTTCATCTCCGAGCGGACGGCGCGCACGGTCGAGACGAACCGGATCACCCACTCCATCTCGCCGGTCGCCGCCTCGTCGGCGAGGGCGTCCCCGTGCTCCGGCCAGCGGTCGGTAATCAGCATCGCGCCGGGGTCGCCGACGAGCTGGTCCCAGATCTCCTCCGTGATGAAAGGCATCAGCGGATGCAGGATGTGCACGATCTGGCCGAGCACCCAGGCCGTCATCGCGCGCGTCTCGGCCTTGGCGTCCGCGTCGTCGCCGGTCAGCACCGGCTTGGTGAACTCGATGTACCAGTCGCAGAAGGTGCCCCAGACGAACTGGTACGCCACGTTGGCCGCATCGTTGAAGCGGTACGCCTCGATCGCCTCGGCGGTCCGCCGCCCGGCCGCCGCCGCCGCCGCGGCGATCCAGCGATTGACGGTCAGCGTGCTGGCGCGCGGATCGAAGCCCGGGACGAGCCCGCACTCGTTCATCTCGGCATAGCGCGCCGCGTTCCACAGCTTCGTCGCGAAGTTGCGGTAACCCTCGACGCGCGATTCCGCGAGCTTGATGTCGCGCCCCTGGGCCGCCAGCGCCGCCAGCGTGAAGCGCAGCGCATCGGTCCCGTACTTCTCGATGAGGTCGAGCGGGTCGATGATGTTGCCCTTCGACTTCGACATCTTCTGCCCGCGCTCGTCGCGGACAAGGGCGTGGATGTAGACCGTGCGGAACGGCACGTCGCCCATGAAGTGGCAGCCCATCATCATCATCCGGGCGACCCAGAAGAAGATGATGTCGAAGCCGGTGACGAGCACATCGGTCGGATAGTAGCGTTCCAGCTCCGGCGTCTTCTCCGGCCAGCCGAGCGTCGAGAACGGCCACAGCGCTGACGAGAACCACGTGTCGAGCACGTCGGGATCGCGCGTCAGCGCCTCGTCGCGGCCGTAATGCCGCGCCGCCTCGGCCCTCGCCTCCTCCTCGGTCTCGGCGACGAAGACCTTGCCGTCCGGCCCGTACCAAGCCGGGATCTGGTGCCCCCACCAGATCTGGCGCGAGATGCACCAGGGTTGGATGTTGCGCATCCACTCGAAGAAGGTGTTCTCCCAGTTCTTCGGCACGAACACGGTGCGGCCGGTCTCGACCGCTTCGATCGGCTTCCGCGCCAGGGTCGCGGCGTCGCAGTACCACTGGTCGGTAAGCCACGGCTCGATGACGACGCCGGAACGGTCGCCGTAGGGCACCATCAGCACGTGGTCATCGATCTTCGCGACGAAGCCCTGCGCCTCCATGTCGGCGACGACGCGCTTCCTCGCCTCGAACCGGTTGAGGCCGCGATACGGATCCGGAGCGTTCTCGTTGAGCCGCGCGTCGCGGTCGAAGATGTTGACCAGTTCGAACCCGTGCCGCCGCCCGACTTCGAAATCGTTGAAGTCGTGCGCCGGAGTGATCTTGACGGCGCCGCTGCCCGTCTCCGGATCGGCATGCTCGTCGGCGACGATCGGGATGCGACGGCCGACGAGCGGCAGGATCGCGTACTTGCCGACGAGATGCCGGTAGCGCTCGTCTTCCGGGTGCACCGCGATGCCGGTGTCGCCGAGCATCGTCTCGGGCCGCGTCGTCGCGACCGTGACGAACTCGCCCTCGGCTCCCTCGATCGGGTACTTGAAGTGCCAGAGCGCCCCCTTGGTCTCGCGGCTCTCGACCTCCAGATCGGAGATCGCGGTGTGCAGCTTCGGGTCCCAGTTGACCAGCCGCTTGTCGCGGTAGATCAGTCCCTCGCGATGGAGCGTCACGAAGACCTTGCGCACGGCGGCGGACAGGCCCTCGTCCATCGTGAAGCGCTCACGCCCCCAGTCCGGCGAGGCGCCGAGGCGGCGGAGCTGCCGGGTGATGGTGCCGCCCGACTCGGCCTTCCATTGCCAGACGCGATCGATGAAGGCGGCGCGGCCGAGATCGTGCCGCGTCACGTCCTGCTGCGCCAGCTGGCGTTCGACGACCATCTGCGTCGCGATGCCGGCATGGTCGGTGCCCGGTTGCCACAGCGCGTCGCGGCCGCGCATCCGCCAATAGCGGATCAGCACGTCCTGAAGCGTGAAGGTCAGCGCGTGGCCCATGTGCAGGCTGCCCGTCACGTTGGGCGGCGGCATCATGATCGTGTAGGGCTGTCCGTTGCTCTCGCGGTTCGACGCGAAGGCGCCTGCCTTCTCCCAGATGGCGTAATGCTTCGCCTCGACCTCGGCGGGCCGGTATGTCTTGTCCAGCATTGCTGAACTGTCCTCGAATCTTTGAAGGGAGCGGCCGATCCGTGCGGAATCGCGCGGGTCGGAACGGCCGCCGTCGCGTTCAGCGCTGCCGCGCGTCGCGTACCATGCGGCCGATCTCTTCACGTACCAGCCGTTCGACCATGTCGGGCAGGTTTGCGTCCAGCCAGCTCTGCAGCATCGGCCGCAGCATGTCCCGGATCAGCTCTTCCAGCGTGCGGTGAGCGGCGCCAAGAGCGATGTCCTCCGCACGGCCGCCGGAGCGGGCCGCCATGCCATGCAGCTCGGCAAGCGCCGCAACCGATGCGGCCGCCGTCGTTGCCGAGACGAGCCGCTCGCCGGGATCGGCGGCGGCTACTGCCGGTTCACGGAACGGCGAAGGGGGCGGCGGCGGAGCCGGCCGTTCCTCGACCGGCGGCGGTACCGCGGCGGCAGCCCGGGGCGGCGGTGGCGGCGGTACGGGCTCGGGTTCGGGTTCGGGTTCGAACTCCGGCTCCGCGCCGACGACGTCGCCGTGCTCGTCGACGACCTCGGTAAGTTCCAGGATCTCGTCCATCCGGTCGTGCGCCGACGACGACACCGGCGCGACGGCGGCGGCAGCGGCAGCGCCGTTGTGTTCCGGCTCGGCGACGGCAACCGGCGACGGCGGCGCGGCAGGCGCGCTCTGACCGGCCGGTTCGCCGTCCTCGGCAATGATGCGACGGATGGAGGCGAGGATCTCCTCCATCGACGGCTCGTTCTGGCCCTTCGCTTCCGACATCGTGAAAACCGTTCCGCTCAAGCGCCCGCTACATTACGCAAGCGGCATGGTGATTGCCAGACGCACCGAAGCTTCCTGCCGTCGCCAATGGGGAATGCCGATCCCCTCACTTCGACGAATCGAACCCGATCCACTTGTTGCGCACTTCCTGGTAATGCTTGTCGACGTCGTATAGCGCCACCGGCAGCCGGAGGTCGATTGCGGTGAGACGCCCGACGGAAGCGACCAGCTGAAATTCGCTGACGATCTCGTCGTGCTGCGCGCGGACCAGATTGACGCGCTGGGTAAAGAGATCCTGCTCGGCGTTGAGGATGTCGAGCACGGTGCGGGAGCCGACCGTCGCTTCCTGCTGCACGCCTTCGAGAGCGATCTCGGCGGCGCGGATCGCAATCCGGTAGGATTCGATCTTTGAACGGTTCGCGACCAAGGTCTCGTAGGCCTGCGTCGCGGCCTGGACGACCTGCCGGCGGGCATCGTCGATCTGGCTGCGGCGCTGCCCGACGGTTTCCTGCGCCTGACGCGTCTGGGAGTAGATGGCTCCGCCCTCGTAGAGCGGCACGCTGAGCTGCGCCCCGATCGTCTCGGAATCCGCCGTCAGGCCACGGAAGCTCGTCGACGAGTCGACGCCGCGCTGTACGGAACCGACGACGCTGATCGTTGGCAGGAGCTGGCCGCGCACCACCTTGACCTGTTCCCGCGCAGCCGCCTCGGTGAACTGCGCCGAGACGACGTTCGGGTTGTTCGAGGCGGCGAGCGCGATGATCTCGTCGCGCTTGGCCGGCAGCACCGGCCGCTCGGCGGGAGCCGTCAGGAGGCCCGGCGGCTCGCCGATCACGCGCTGGTAGGTGGCCCGGCTCGTTTCCAGCGTACCCTCGGCCGTGATGCGGTCGGAACTCGCCGATGCGAGGCGGGATTCGGCCTGCGCCACGTCAGTCCGGGTGACCTCGCCGACACGGAAGCGGTCCTGCGTCGCCTCGAGCTGGCGGCGCAGGACCTGCTCGTTGTTGATGCTCAACTCGAGCACCGCCTGCGCCTGAAGCGTGTCCATGTAGGCGGTGACCGAATCCGAGAGCACCTGCTGCTCGACGGCAACCGTGCGCGCCCGCTCGGCCTCGACCAGGTTCTCCGCCTGCGCCGTCTGCGCGACGGTGCGGCCGCCGCGATAGAGCGGCTGGGCGATGTTGACGCCGACCGAGCGCGGATGGAGCTTGATGTTGGAGTCCTGGGAAAAGCCGCCGACAGTGCCTGAAATGTCGTTGTTCTGGAACGAATAGCTGCCGGACACCGTAACCGTCGGCCGCCAGTTCGAGAGCGCCTGCGGCACGCCCTCGTCCGTCGCGCGAAGCTGCGCCCGTTCCGCAAGCAGAGTCGGGTTGTTGTTGTACGCGGCCGCCAGCGCCTCGGTGAGGTTTGCCGCCACCGCGCGGTCGGCATCGAGCAGAACGGCGCCGGCCGCCAGGATCGAGGACGCCAGCAAGGCATGGCGGACGGCAATGGCTGCGGAGACCGCCGGATTGGTGCGTCGCGTCGCCCGACCGAAGAGCTTGGCCATCAGTAAGTCCCCATCGATTTGTCGATCTCCCGCGCCCAGGCGTCGATCCCGCCGTCGAGATTGACGACGTTCCCGAATCCTTTGGCGCGCAGCCACATGGCAGCCTGCCGGCTGCGCATGCCGTGGTGGCAGACCACGATCACAGGAATGTCGCCCGGCAGCTCCCCGAGGCGCGCCGGCAGCATACCCAGCGGGATGTCGAGGCTGCCGGGAAACCGGCAGATCTCCAGTTCCCATGGTTCCCGGACATCGAGGATCCGCACCTCGACCCCGCTGTCGCCAAGCTCGGCAAGCGTGGCGGCGCCGATCTCGAACGGTAGCGTCCGATTGCCCTCGGACGGGCCTGAGCCGGTGGCCATCTCAGAAGACGAAGCCGGGCTGCGGGACGAAGCCCGGGAGCAGCGGCGTCGCCGCGTCGAATGCGACCCGCCGGGAGACGACGCCGTTGGCGCGCAGCATCAGCACCGCCTTGCCGATGCCGACGCCGCCCTCCTTGACGACCGCGAGCAGGCGCCCGCCGTCGGCGAGCTGCGCGGTAATCGCTTCCGGGATCTCGCCCACGGCGCCGGAGAACAGGATCGCGTCGTAGGGCGCACGCTCGGGATAGCCGCGCTCCATTGGTCCGTCGATCACGGTCGCCGCGCGATCGAGTCCCAGCTTCGTCAGCATCTCGCGCGCCCGCGCGGCGAGCGCGGGGTCGCTCTCGACCGAAACGGCACGGTCGGTCAGCTTGGCGAGGATCGCGGTGCCGTAGCCCGTGCCGGCGCCGATCTCCAGCACGACGTCGCCGGGCCGGATCGTCGCGATCTGGAGCATGCGGGCGAAGACCATCGGCTCCATCAGGTAGCGGCCGCCGCCGACGGGCAGATCCTCGTCGATATAGGCGGCGCCCCGCAGAGCGTCGGGCACGAAGCGTTCACGGGGCACGTCCAGGAACGCCTGGATCACCGCCATGTCGGTCACTTTGTTCGGCCGGAGCTGGCCGTCGACCATGGCGAGGCGAGCCGCGGCGAAATTGCTCATCATGTCGAACTCGTTAGCGCCAGGATAGAAACGTCGGCAGGCAGGGCCCGTCGCGTTATATACAGGCGTTTCCGTGAACACAACGTTGTGGGCATGCCCGCGACGGTATTGGCCTAAGAGCGCTGGGATACCGGCAAACTCGGGGTGGATACGGCGGCTTGACCCCCGCACGCCCTGCCGCCTATATGACCACGACTCCCGCGGCCGGCCGGATGGCAGAGTGGTGATGCAGAGGACTGCAAATCCTCGTACAGCGGTTCGATTCCGCTTCCGGCCTCCACGGGATGAAAAAAGACCTTGGGCCATGGCGATGCTGTCGCTATAAAGCGGCCCTTGGTTGGCCCCTGTTCCGGGGTAGCTCAGCGGTAGAGCAATCGGCTGTTAACCGATCGGTCCTCGGTTCGAATCCGAGCCCCGGAGCCAGCTTTTCCTAGGGTTTCACGCCCCCTCCGTGTCCGTCGATCCGCCGCGGGCAACGCACGGGTAGCGCGCGACGGTCGCGTCATCGCGTCGTGGCGCCAGACCCGCCGGGCATCTGCGCCAGCCTCGATTGAGGCCCACTCCCCCGCTTGTTGCATGACGGCGCCCGCGTGCCAGTCCTGCCGCCGATATTGCAAGACCAGATCCTTGCACCGGCACAGCCGGCGACTCACGTATTGCGGAGACGATCGTCGGAGAATCGCAATGGGTCGATTTCTTCTGGGACTTTTCGGGATCGCGCTCGCGATTTCCGCGCCCCTTGGATCCGCGTCGGCGCGCGGCGTCGGCGCCCACAACCCACAACATGATTGGTGCGATCCCGAAATCGCCAGCAATAAGGGACACGAGTTCGATCCCGTCTGCCTGGCCCGCAACACGCCTTTACCGACGGCAGTGGTGCTGTCGCCGCAGCCGATCCCGGGCAACGAAAACTGCCGGGAATACAGCACCAGCGTGGTTGTGAATGGCCAGCCCGAGCCGGCCTACGGCACGGTATGCCGCCGTCCGGACGGCACTTGGCAGTTTGTCCGCTGAGCCCGCAACGTCGCGCGGGCACCCCTTGCTGCGGCATCCGTCGCCGCCCATTCAGCGGGCGGCATCTGCTGTCCGGAGCGTCCGCACGCCGTTCCCTGCCCGCCGTCGCCGACACCGGACGTGCGCTACGGACATTCGACGGACAGCCGTGTTTACACGGCGTAACCGGAACGAGTGCGAGGGACGGGAAATGCGTGGAATTCGTGCTGCATGGGTCCTGTCGGCGGTGATGGGCGTCGCCCTGATCGGCGGCTGCAACTCGCGGACGACTCCGGACGACACCGCCACCGTAGCGCCGACGAGCGGTGTGCCCGGTGCGCCGTCGGCGGCGTCCGATTTCAACAGTCAAGGCGGCGCTAGCGACGCCGTTACATCGGGCTCGGCCTCGAACGGCGCGTCGGGATCGCAGATCTATCGCCAGCAGCAGCCCGGCGCCCTTCCCCGCTGAGCGCCTTCGCCCGTCGGCGAACCGGCGGGCGCATGTTGCTGACGGCGACTCGGCTCCGTATAGTCATGCCTTCCCCGCCGGCCCAGGCGGGGCTTTCTTGTTGTGCACATTGGGTGGGGGACATGACGACGCGGATGCCTTTTGGGCCGGCTGCACGTTCCGCGGCCGCGGTCACGATTGCGGTTGTCCTGCTGGCGGCCGGAGGGACGGCGGTCTCGGCGCAGCAGCCGCAGGCGGGCAATGCCGCGGCGCTGGTCGAGGACGTCAAGGCGTCCGGCGATGCCGGCGTCGAGTTCATGGATTTCGTCTATCCGGGGCAGAGCATCCCGCTCGGCGCGCAGGGACAGCTCGTGCTCGGCTATTTCTCCTCCTGCCGCGTCGAGACGATCCACGGCGGCACCGTTACTATCGGGACGGCCGAGAGCAGGGTTTCGGGCGGACAGATGCGCGCCGCCAACCGCCCCTGCGACCCGAAGCGCTTCGCCGCGACGACGCAGACCGCCGAGGCCGGCGCGGCCGTGAAGCGCGTCACGCCCTTCGACGACCGGCTCTGGGCCGAGGCCTCGCTGAAGAGCGACCGGCCGGTGTTCCGCTGGCGCGACAAGGGACCGGCGACGGTCCGCGTGATGGAGGCCGGTCAGCCGGCGCCGCAGGTCGTCTGGACGGCGAGCGCCAGCAAGGGCTACGTCGAGTATCCCGGCCGGCCGGCGCTGCGGACCGGCGTGCAGTACGTCGTCGAGGTGACCGGCGCCGGCGGTACGAAGCACGCCGCCTTCTCTATCGATCCGGGTCTGGAACTCAGCGACGGGCTATTGAATCGCACCGTCGACGTCTCGCGGTGACCGCGGCAAGCGGATAGGCTTTGCAATGCCGGGCCCGTGGTTGCGCCACCTCGCGGCGGCCGTGGCTATCGGGCTCGCCGCGGGCGCGTTCAGCGCGACGGATTACGGCGCCTTTCTCGACCGCAAGGGGTTGGATTACCTCTTCTGGCTCCGCAATAGCGCAGTCGGCCCGATCTATCAGGCGACGCGGTCTCCGGTCGCCGTCGTCGTCATCGACGAAGAAAGCTACGACGCCGAGCCGCTCCGCGACCGGCCGCAGGTCGCCTGGACGCCGCAGATCGGCGCGGTGCTGAGCGCGCTCGACACGGCGGGCGTCAAGTCGGTCGGGATGGATCTCATCTATCCGACGACTCTTGAGAGCCTGGTTCCCAACTACGACCGTCCGTTGCGGCAGGCGCTGGGCCGGTTGGCCAGGAGCCAACGCATCGTCCTCGGCTCCGTCGACGCCTCGCAGCAGCCGGTGCGGCCGGGAAAAGGTCTGGAGTTCGCCGCGGGCGGCGACGAGAACGTCCGTACGCTCAACCTGATCTCCGACTACGACAACGTGATCCGCGAGCATCCGGGCTGGCGGACGGCGACGGACGGCAGCCGGCAGCCGTCGTTCGTCGGCGAGATCGCGCGGCGCGCCGGCGCCGTTGTCCCGGAAACGTTCCTGATCAACTACGATACCGGCGAGGACGGCTTCCCGGTCTTCAGCTTCGCCGATCTGCTCGCGTGCGCGTCGGCCGGCAACGACGCCTTTTTCAGCGAGACGTTCAAGGATCGCGTCGTTCTGGTCGGGACCGCGCTGGACATCGAGGACCGCTGGATACCGGCGACGCAGTACGTCAACGGCATCTACAGCGGCCCGACGCGGCGCTGCACCGAGCGTCCGGCTGGCGCACGGCGGTACGGGGATTCGGTCGAACGCCATACAAGGCCGGGCGTGTTCATCCACGCCGCCGCGCTCAACACCCTGCTGCTCGACGTGCCTCTGCATTTGCCGGGGCGGCTCCCGACGAGCGGCGGCTTGGCCGCAACCGTCGCCGCCGGGACTTTCGGCTTCCTCGCGCTGCCGCCGGTCCTGGCATTCGGGACGCTGCTGCTCGCGCTCTGCGCGACCGTCGCGGCGAGCCTTGCAGCGCTGCTGAATGGCACGGTGCTGCCGATGCTGACGCTGCTCGGCGCCTTCGTTCTCTCCGCCGGCATCGTCTACCTGCTGCGCTTCATCGAGGAGCTGCGGGCGCGGCGGCGCACAGAGGCGGAGAAGCGGCGCCTGTCGGAGCGGTTCGGCCGCTATCTCGCGCCGGCGATCATCGCCCGCCTCACCGACGACCCCGACGCGCTGCGCCTCGGCGGCGACCGGCGGCGCATCTCCGTGTTCTTTTCCGACATCGTCGGCTACACGACGCTCAGCGAACGGCTGCAGGACGATCCGGAGCGGCTGGTCGAACTGGTCAACGAGTATTTCGGCGTGATGGTCTCGATCATCGAGCAGCACGGCGGCTACGTCGACAAGTTCATCGGCGACGCTGTCATGGCGGTGTGGGGAGCGCCGCTGGCGCGCAACGACCAGGAGCGGCAAGCGGTTTCCGCCGCGCTCTCCTGCGTCAAGGCGCTGGAGACCTTCAATGCCGACCGGGTGGTCGGGCAGTACGGCCTGCCGCCGATCGGTGCGCGCATCGGCATCAATACCGGTCCGGCGATCGTCGGCAACATGGGCTCGCCGGAGCGGCTCAACTACACCGTCACCGGCGACACGGTGAACCTCGCGTCGCGCCTCGAAGGCGCGAACAAGGCGTACGGCACGCTGGTGATGATCGGACCGGAGACGGCCGACGCGGTGCACGACGAGTTCCTGCTGCGCCAGCTCGACCTGCTGGCGGTGAAGGGCAAGAAGATCCCGGTTCGTGTCTACGAAGCGATCGGCCCCTTGGATGCGGCCGACGATACGGCACGTCAGCGGATCGCTGCTTATAATGCGGCGCTTGACCTTTACGCGGCGCGGCGGTTCAAGGAGGCGGAACAGGCGTTCGCCGCGCTGGCCGAAGCCACGGGGGACGACGTTTCGGCGCTGTATAGGAAACGCTGCCGGGCTTACGTCGAGATGCCGCCGCCTGGGGATTGGGACGGCAGCTTCGGGCTTACTGAGAAATAAGGGGACCACCTCGATGCGCGACATGGTTTGGAGAAGGGAGGCGCCGCGACGCCGCGAGGTCGTGAGCGCCCTCGGGCTCGGCGGGCTGACTCTGCTGCTCCAGGGCTGCCTTACCCAGTCGGACGTGCAGCAGCTCGTGACGACGCAGAACTTCAATACCCTGATCGGGTCGTTCAAGAGCAGCGAGGCGGACGAGCGGCAGATCGGCAGCGCGCTCTACGGGCCGACGATCGACGCCAGCGGCGGCGCCTACCGCAATCCCGGCGTGCAGCGCGCGATGCAGAGCTTCGCCCAGCCGCTGTTCCGCAACTCGACGCGACCGAACCTGCCCTGGGAGATCACCGTCCTCGACGACAATTCCGTCAATGCCTGGGCGCTGCCGAGCGGCAAGGTCGGCGTCAACAAGGGCCTGCTGCGCTACGTCGACAGCGACGCCGAGCTGGCCGCCGTGATCGGCCACGAGATGGGCCACGTCGAAGGCAGCCACGCCGTCAACGAGATGAACGCCGGACGATTCGGCAGCAACGTCACCGGCATCCTGCGCGATTTCGGGGCCAACAAGGCCCAGCAGGCGACGAGCTTCGCCGGTACCGGCGACTTGGCGAAAACGGCGATCGATCAGATCCGCGAGCCGCTGATCACGCTGGTGACGTCCGGCTATTCTCGAAGCCACGAATTTGCCGCCGATGAGAACATCCTGCAGGTGTTCGGCCGCACGGGACACGATCCGCGCCGCTCCTACACGTTTTTCGAACGGCTCCTGGTCCTGATCCCGCCCGGCACCAGCGCGACGACGTCGCTCTATTCCACACACCCGGAGACGCAAGCCCGCATCGACGCGCTGCGGACCGCGTCGGCAAAGGCGACGGTCGCGGGGGCGCCGCCTGCGTCCGACGCCTTCGCCCAGCTCAAGCGCACCTTCCCGACGCGGACGGCGCCGCCGGCGTTCGCCTCCGCCTGATATGGAACTCGGATGTCGTGCCGGTTATTGTGTCACGCAACTTCTCAACCCGCAGTCGGAGAATCGTTGAGCGATCTTTAGTAATTGGTCGCTATCCCCGGAGTCCCATGGGTATCGGTCGATGATGTGTCAGCGCCCCTTGCGTGCCCGCCGCGCCCGGACCGCGATAGGGGTCGTTGCGATGTTGCCGCTGCTTGTCGGCGGCTGCACGGCGGTCGAGGACTGGTTCAAGGAGCAGACGGCAGCGCCGGCGGAGCAGACGCCCGTGACGCCGCCGCCGCCGAAGCGGACGGCGGCGCTGCCGCCGCCAACCGTGCTCCAGCCGGAGTTGCCCCGGCCGGTCAGGAAGCCGTCGCCGCCGGCTCCCTCCGCTCCCGGATCGGCTGCTCCAGCCTCGGTCGCGCCGCCGCCGGGCGACCGCGACGCGACATCCTCCTTACCGGTGGAATCTACGGACCCGGAGAGGCTGATCGGGATGAGCCAAAACGAGGCGGCGTCGCTGCTCGGCGATCCGACGCAGCGGGCCGAAGCAGCGCCCGCGACCGTCTGGCGTTATGCCGCGCCGCGCTGCGAACTCGACCTGTATTTCTATCTCGACCTGCAGAGCCAAGTGCTGCGGGTCCTGCACTACGAGGTAAAGGGCGATGAGCCAACCGACACACGGCGAGGTCGCTGCTTCGAGCAATTCGTCGCCGAGCACCGCGACAGGAACCGTGCCAGCGGCGGCGGCGGCGCCGGCGGAGAAGCCGGCGCATATCGTCCTCGTTGACGACGACGATCTGTTCCGCGAATCCCTCGGCCTGAACCTCCTGGACGAGGGTTATACTGTCGTCAGCTTTTCCGCCGGCCAGCCGGCGCTCGACTATTTCGCGAAGGGCGGCGGCGCCGACGCGATTCTGCTCGACTGGCGGATGCCCGGCATGAACGGACTGGAAGTGCTGCGCCAGCTTCGCCGCTCCAACATCACGACGCCGGTGATCTTCCTCACCGTGCTGAGCGACGACATCTACGAGGAGGCGGCGCTCGAAGGCGGCGCCGTCGACTTCATCGACAAGTCGCGCCGCCTGTCGATCCTGGTGAAGCGGCTGGGACTCATCACCGAGGGCACCCGTTCGCTGCCGGAGACGCCATCGCTCGACAATCGCAGCGACACCGTCCATCTCGGGCGGCTGGAACTGCGCTTCGACATCAACCGCGCCACCTGGGGCGGGAAGACGCTCGACCTCACCCTGACCGAGTTCAAGATCGTCGCTCTGCTCGCAATGCGCGCCGGCGAGGATGTCTCGTACCGCGAGATCTACGACCTCGTGCACGGCAAGGACTTCATCGCCGGATACGGCAATGAGGGATATCGGGCGAACGTCCGCACGTTCATCAAGCGCATACGCAAGAAGTTCCGCGATGTCGATTCCGCTGTCGACCCCATCGAGAACTACGCCGGTTTCGGCTACCGCTGGGCTCCCGACAACAACTGACGCCGGCGGACAGTCCCGCGGCGGCACCGGCTCCGCGTCGCTGCCGCGGCGCGGCCCGCGTTCCTATCGCTCGCTTGCCGCGAAGGCGGCGCTGCTGGTGATGATCTTCCTGATCGTGCCGGTGATCCTGTACGACCAGTTCCGGCGTGCCGACGACGAGAAACAGGCGCTGCTGCTGCGCAGCGTCCGCGAGCAGGGGCGCATCATGGCGCAGGCGCTGTTGCCGATCCTGTCCGCGAACGACCGCCCGGCGCTGCCGCAGGTCGGCCGCGAGCTGTCGCGCTTTGCCGACGACCTGACGACGGTGAAGCTGCTGTTCAAGCCGGCCAACGACAGCGGCTTCTTCTACATCGCTTCGTCGCCGGTCGTGCCGTCGGCGCAGCTCGACATCGAGCGCGAGAAGCTGCGCCAGCAGAAGGTGCTCGACCGGCTCGCCGAGACGTGCGAGGGCGAGCTGCCGATCGCGCTGCGCTACCGGACGCCGTTGGGCGCGGACGAGGTGGTGACGTCGCTGACGCCGCTGCGCACCGCGGCCGGATGCTGGGCGATCGTCACCTCCTTCTCGGCGACGGCGCTGCCGGGAGCGCATCTCGGCGTTCCGTACTGGGCGACGCCGGAGGTGAAGGTCGCGGCCGTGATCTATCTCGGCATGGTGATCCTGACGCTCACGACCTTCTGGAGCGTGCGGCGCGGGCTCAGGCACTTCGCCGAGCAGGCGCGAGCCGTCCGCGAGCGCGGCCCGGCGGTCGGCTCCTTCCGCGCGCAGAACGACATCCCGGAACTGGGCGAGGCCGCCCGCGAGTTCGACCGCATGGTCGAGGTGCTGCACAATTCCGCGCACGACATCCGTCGCGCGGCAGAGGACAACGCGCACGCCTTCAAGACGCCGATCGCCGTCATCCGGCAGTCGCTGGAGCCGCTGAAGCGCGCGATCACCGCCGAGAACCAGCGCGGCGTCCGCGCGCTCGGCCTTATCGAAAGTTCGCTCGACAAGCTCGACGGGCTCGTCGCCTCGGCGCGCCGGCTGGACGAAGCGACCGCCGACCTGATCGATACGACGCGCGCCGAACTCGACCTGTCGGCGCTGCTGTCGAGCGTGCTCAACGCCCACGCCGACGTGCTGCTGCATCGGCGGCTGCTGCTGAAGGGGCATATCGAGCCGGGCGTCGTCGTCTTCGCCAACGAGGAGATGGTCGAAACGGTGATCGAAAATCTCCTCGACAACGCGATCTCCTTCTCGCCGGACGGCAGCAGCATCGGCGTGCGCCTGACGCGGCAGGGCGACGTCGCGGAGTTGCTGATCGGCGACGCCGGCCCGGGCGTGCCGCATGAGAACCTGTCGCGGATCTTCGAGCGCTACTTCTCGCAGCGGCCACGCGAACATGTCGGCAACGGCGAGATGGGCGGCGGCAACGGCGGCGGCGGCAACGGCGCCGGTCATTTCGGCATCGGCCTGTGGATCGCCCGCCGCAATATCGATGCGCTCGGCGGAACGATTACGGCTGAGAATCGCCGTCCGACCGGACTGCTGATGCGGGTGACCCTGCCGCTCGCCGCGGAGGGGTTGCAGCGGCTTTCCGGTGCTCGCGTCGGTTCCATGACTCGCGGTACGCCACAACTTTGACGCACCCATGCAATCGTCAGATCCATAAGCTCCGTGATCAGGCAACTCACGATTGGGAGCGTATCCGTGGATCTCGCGAAGCTGGTTCTGGCGATCGAGGCGTCGGCAGACGGAAGCGAATACCTCGACTACTCGATCCAGCGGCTGTTCGGGCTCAAGAAGCCGGTGCCCCTCTATACCCGTTCGGTCGATGCGGCGCTGGCGCTGGTGCCGGAAGGCTTCTCGCTGCACCGGTTGCAGCAGCGCACGGACTGCCGCGGCAACTTCGCCTCGTGGCTTGCCGAGCTGTACCGCGCGACGGACGTCGTGATCGACATCCCGTCCACCTCGTCGGCGGCGACCGCCCCGCTGGCGCTCTGCGGCGCGGCGCTCCGCGTGATCCGCGCTCTTCAGGATGCGGCGGACCAGCGGGGGCTGCCGGAGATCGTCGCCGCCCACGCAACGCGCTGACCGGCGCCGGTCGGCCGGATCGCCCGGCGAATCAACATCGAAGTGTTGAACTTTTACATAAACAATAATACAGTGTAATCAGGCTTGAGCCTCAATCGTCGTGGCGTACATGCCGATTGTCGTCAGACGTTTCCTCCCTACACTTGGACCGTGAAGGGGGGCCTGCTCCGCCGATGCGGATGGGCTGCCCTTCACGGTCACTCTCTCAGGTCGGGTTTGGGAAACGCATGTCTGGCGGCGGCAAGGACGGCGACGACGCAGCAGGTACCGGGATCGAGATCGTCGAGCACCGGAACGCCTACAAAGGCTTTTTCAGGATCGACGTGGTGCGTTTGCGGCACCGGCTTTTCAGCGGCGGCTGGAGCCCGGTCTTCCGGCGCGAAGTGTTCGAGCGCGGCACGGCCGCCGCGGTCCTGCCCTACGATCCGGCGCGCGACGAAGTCGTCCTCGTCGAACAGTTCCGCCTTCCGGCGCATCTCGCCGGATACCGCGCGTGGCAGATCGAAGTCGTCGCCGGAATCATCGACAAGGAAGGCGAGAGCGGCGCCGACGTGGTGCGGCGCGAGGCGCAGGAGGAGGCCGGCCTCGACCTCCTCGACCTCGTGCCGATGCATCGCTTCCTCGTCAGCCCCGGCGGCACGACCGAGGTTCTCGACCTCTATTGCGGCCGCGTCGACTCCTCGAACGCCGGCGGCATCTTCGGCCTTCCGGACGAGCACGAGGATATCCGCGCCGTCGTCAAGCCATGGGACGAGGTCCTCTCGCTGCTGCGGAACGGCGGGATCGAGAACGGCTTCACGCTGCTCGCGCTCTACTGGCTGATGGCGCACCGCGAGGAGCTGCGCCGCCGATGGGCGTAGATCACGTCGCGGCGGACGGACAAAGCCTGCATCCACCCGCGACCGGGCTCGGCTCGATCGGCACTGCGTCAGACCGGCGCAATGATGACGGGGCGCTTCCGGGAAAGCTCCCGGATTGCCGCGCGGCAACTCCAGGCGCTGAGTTCATTTTTAACATCAGCACTCGCCGATAAATATCAGAAATCAAACACATAGATATCGTCACTTGTCTGCCTTTAACACTGATGGGTGGTATTTTGCGATCTGTGTGGTATCTTTGAAGGGTAGCGTCCGTATCCCGCTTCGCCGCAATTTGCTCCGCTTTTGATGCGATCGAGCTTTTTTAACGGGAAGAGATCGGTAGAGTAATCCGTTATCACCGCGGTAACAGTGATGCGGGAGTGCAACACCCCGGCATCTTCGTTCAGACCGGTGTCAAGGACAGGAACAACTCGGCCGCCAACCTGTTAAAATGCGAGTATTCGGGCGGCGCTTCTGAAGTTTTCGGCAAGTTCATGTCGAGCGTTGGT
>Ga0265327_10002777_pt1 | contig 17694 bp, 11 predicted proteins | sample 41621metaG_FD_202089 | JGI IMG/M metagenome (GOLD analysis project Ga0265327, IMG submission 202089) | Rhizosphere microbial communities from Carex aquatilis grown in University of Washington, Seatle, WA, United States - 4-16-21 metaG | ecosystem: Host-associated > Plants > Roots > Rhizosphere... | reverse complement strand
GCCAATTTCATCGCCCGCGCTTGACTTCCGACGCAAAGGCCCCCGTATGGCCTTCTTCCCGAAGCCTCAAATCGCGAGCGCCATGACCCTCGACTTCCACCATGAGATCGCCGACCGTCACGACAAGACGCTGGTCATCGACTTCGGCTCGCAGGTCACGCAGCTCATCGCGCGGCGGGTGCGCGAGGCGGGGGTCTATTGCGAGATCGCGCCTTTCCAGAGGGCCGCGGCAGCCTTCGCCGAGACGAGGCCCAAGGCCGTGATCCTCTCGGGTGGGCCTTGCTCGGTGACGGAGAAGGGCTCGCCGCGCGCGCCGCAGGCGATCTTCGATGCGGGAATTCCGGTTCTCGGGATCTGCTACGGCGAGCAGCTTCTGGCCGAGCAGCTCGGAGGCAGGGTCGAAGCCGGCCTTGACCGCGAGTTCGGTCGCGCCGACCTCGAGGTCGTGACGCCGAGCCCGCTCTTCGACGGGGTCTGGGCGGTCGGCGGGCGCCATCAGGTCTGGATGAGCCATGGCGACCGCGTGACGCTTCTGCCGCCGGGCTTCAAGGTCATCGGCAAGTCGGAGAACGCGCCTTTTGCGGCGATCGCCGACGAGCAGCGCGGCTTCTACGGCGTGCAGTTCCATCTCGAGGTCGCCCATACGCCCGACGGCGCGAAGCTCATCTCCAATTTTCTGCATAAGATCGCTGGGCTCAAATCCGACTGGACCATGGCGGCCTTCCGCTCCGAGGCCGCGCGGGCGATCCAAAAACAGGTCGGGCAGGGCAGGGTGCTCTGCGGGCTTTCGGGTGGGGTCGACAGCACCGTCGCCGCCGTGCTCATTCACGAAGCCATCGGCGACGCGCTGACCTGCGTCTTCATCGACCACGGGCTGCTGCGCCAGGGCGAGGCCGAGGAGGTGGTGCGCCTATTTCGCGACCACTACAACATTCCGCTGCGCCATCTGGAGGCGCAGGAGCTTTTCTTAAGCGCGCTCGAAGGCGTCGAGGACCCCGAGGTCAAGCGCAAGACGATCGGCCGCCTGTTCATCGAATGTTTCGAGGCCGAGGCGAAAAGAATAGCCGAGGACGGCCGCGGCGCCCCGCAGTTTCTGGCGCAGGGCACGCTTTATCCGGATGTGATCGAGAGCGTCTCCTTCTCGGGCGGGCCGTCGGTCACGATCAAGTCCCATCACAATGTCGGGGGCCTGCCCGAGCGCATGAACATGGCGCTGGTCGAGCCCTTGCGCGAGCTTTTCAAGGACGAGGTGCGCGCGCTCGGCCGTGAGCTCGGCCTGCCTGAGGCCTTCGTCGGGCGCCATCCCTTTCCGGGGCCGGGCCTCGCGATCCGCTGCCCCGGCGCGATCACGCGCGAGAAGCTCGAAATCCTGCGCAAGGCCGACGCGGTCTATCTCGACGAAATCCGCAAGGCCGGGCTCTATGACGAAATCTGGCAGGCTTTCGCGGCGCTGCTGCCGGTTAGAAGCGTCGGCGTGATGGGCGACGGGCGCAGTTACGACTATGTGCTGGCGCTCCGCGCCGTGACCAGCACCGACGGCATGACCGCGGATTTCTACCCCTTCGACATGGGTTTCTTAAGCCGCGCAGCGACGCGCATCGTCAATGAGGTGAAGGGCGTGAACCGCGTGGTCTATGACGTGACCAGCAAGCCGCCGGGAACGATCGAGTGGGAGTGATCTAAGGTCATTTCAGACCATCTCGCTCTGTGCCAAAAGCCGCACAATCTAGTTGATTAGTAAGGATTATTTTTCTCACCCCGTATCGCTGCGTGTCACCTCAACCGAGCCACTTTGTTGGTAGCGATGCTGGTATGGCGCAGGATGGTCGAGAAGCGGGCTTTCGGTACCAACATCCCCTCCTGTTGGTATCCGTTAGCCCCCGGACCGGATGCGGCTTCATGGGCGATCTCACTGATAAAGAACTGAAAAATCTGAAGCCGAAGGCCAAGTTGTACAAGGTGACGGATCGCGACGGGATGCACGCGGCCGTCACGCCGACCGGCGTCATATCGTTCCGGTATCAGTACAGGGTGAACGGGCGGCAGGAGGTATTGACCATCGGCCGATATAGCGCCGACGCGGCGCGCAAGCTGACACGGGCGCCCGACGCGCTGGAATACGGAATGAATGTATCGCTTGCGGAAGCCCGGGCGCTGCTGGCGCGCGCCAGGCGTCAGGTTGAGCGGGGCGAGTCGCCGTCTAAAGCCAAGGTGGAGAGGCGTACCGCGTCAGCTGAGGCGCTGGCGTTCGGCGGATGGGCGGAAGCCTACTTCAAGCACAAAGCTGACCCTAAGTCGGCGGCCGAGAGACTGGCTGACAGCACCTTGGCGATGCGCCGATCAGTCTATGATCGCGCCATTGCGGGAGAGTTGTCGAAGCTCAAGCTGGCGGAGGTGACGCCGCAGCGTCTCAAACGTCTGTGCGACGAGGTGAAGGAAAAGCGCGGGCCAGCCGTCGCCGTACATGTCCGCGAGGTCGTGCTGCTGGTATTTCGCCACGCCCAAGGAAGCGGGCTGGACGTGAGCAACCCGGCCGAATCGATCCGCACCAGCGCCATCGCCACTTTCGAGCCGCGCGACCGCTCCCTCTCGCCGTCAGAGGTCCGCTCAGTCCTGGCAGCTTTGGAGCATGTGACGGCGGCGCCCACTCTGCGCTTAGCGGTGAAGTTTGTCCTGCTGACCGGTGTCCGCAAGTCGGAGTTCATCGACGCCACATGGAAGGAAATCGACTTCGCCGCCGCGCGCTGGACGATCCCGGCCGAGCGCATGAAGGCCGGCAAGGCGCATGTCGTCCCACTGAGCGATCAGGCTCTGGATATCCTGACGGCGTTTCGCACCATGTTCGGCGGCAGCAGGTACCTGCATCCCGGCCGATACGACGCCGACACGCCCATCAGCAACGCCGCGCTCAACCGCGTGATCGACACGGTCGTAGAACGCATCCGCGAGGATGACCCAGACTTTCAGAGCTTCGGTGTTCACGACCTGCGACGCACGTTCTCGACCGGGTTAAATCGCGCCAAGTTCGATGATCGTTGGATCGAGATGAGCTTGGCACATGCGCCCCGGAACCGGGTCGCGGCCGTCTACAACGTTAACCGCTACCTCGCCGAGAGGAAGATCATGCTTCAGTGCTGGGCTGATATGCTCGACGCTTGGGTGAAGGGCGAATCCGCCAAGGAGCTGATCGCCGACGCGAAGCGACGTGCCGCCGAGGTCCACGACGACGAACTTGACAACGATCTCTGAACTACGTGCGGCTCGTGTCCATTCTGGCAGTCGTTGTCATTGTGGCCCGCCAGCGAGGGGGATCGGCGATCCATCGATCGATGTCGGACTCCCTCCAGCCAGCGCCGTTGACGCTGATCCTGATCTGAGCCGGGAACGTGCCCTCGGCGATCTTGCGGTAGAGGGTGGAACGGGACAGGGCGGTCCGGGCGAGAACGGTCTTCAGGCGGATGATACGGTCTGACGCGGGCATGGCTCCGCTGCCTCCTGCCGGTTGTCTCTGACAGCCCCTGGAGCATACAGAACAAAGGTTTGTGCAGGCGCAAGAAGGTTATTGGCGCCGTCGTAGCGAGGCGTACGTGCGGCGGAAAATACCGGTGTTAAAGTCCGACGCCCCGGCCTCTGCCGAGATCAATGCCATGACTGAAGGCGAGCTCCAGTCCGAGTCGCCGGCCTGATTCGGCCTCTATGCCGAGGTCCTTCTTGCGGTTGGCGAGGATGGATTCGAGCTGCGGATCGCGTTCGAGGCTTCTCGCTATGTCGCCCATGGCTGCCCGCGTGACTTTGTAGCCGGACATGTCGCCCATCTGATACTGGCGCTGGCTGGTCCGGTCGAGGCTCCGCCAACGCTCAACGAAGCGATTCGCACGAATCTGCGGATCGGTGCGGATTTCGGTTTCGAGCTGCAGCGCGCGGACGGCGCGATTGACCCGGCCCGTCCTCGCCGCGTGGGCGAGCTCCGGATCTTTGACATAGGCCGCCTCGGCGTCGCGCCAGCCATGCAGACGCACCGCCTCGAAGGCTTTGCGGGCGTCGCTCAGCTCGCGCAGCTGCTCGGGGCTGGCCTTGCCCTCCGCATTCCCCGTAGCGAGGATCGCATCCACGGCGCGCGCATGGCGGATGAGCGCCTTGGTTCGCGCGCGGCGCTGCGCCGTCTCCGGGTTTTCCGCCGCCTTCCTTGCTGGCGTTGCCCGATCCGGCGCCTGTCCGACGTCGGCGGGACGGCGCAGACCGTCGAAGATGTCGCGCAGCTTCTCCGGCACGATCTTGCGCACGATCTCGGCAACGCGCGCGCGGAACGTGATCCCACGCCGCTCGGCGTAGTGCTGCGCCGGATCGAGCCGCTCATAGTCCGACGCCATATCCTTGGCCCGGTCGCGCGACAGGGTCTGGGTGAACCGGTCGCGGCTGATGAAGTCGTCGCGGCCGTAGTGCAGCTCCATGCCCTCGCGATGTCTCGAGAGGGCGACATAGCTGCCGTGGGCGTCCAGGCCCGGCGTCGCCAGAACATGAGTCCGGTCCACGGTCATGCCCTGCGCCTTGTGAATGGTCGCGGCGTAGCCGTGGTCGATGCGGTCGTAATCCTTCAGGTCGAACGAGACGTTCCGCCCATCGTCGGTGCGCACAGTCATGCTTTGCACGCTGACCACTTCGATGGTCCCGAGCGTGCCATTCTTCACGCCGAGGCCGCGCTCGTTTTGCAGGAACATGACGCGGTCTCCGCGGGCAAAGCTTCGCTCGCCACGTTCGACCACCAGATGCACGTCATCGCCCAGATCGCCCGCCGCCCACATCCGCCCGCGCGCAGCCTCGTTGAGCGCACGCACCTCGTCGTTGGTGTGGGTGAGGATGATGCGGCTGCGGTCGGGCGAAGCGTGACGGTCGCGATCCCAACGATCGATCAGATTTTTCCGCGCGTCCTCGCGTGACACGGCTTCATGCACCATGCCGTGCGCATCATAAGCACGAATGGCGTCGCCCGTCCTGCCGGTCGCCAGATCGCGGGTGGCATCGCGCTGCCAGTCCTCGCGCTGGCGGCGCACCTCGCCGATTTCCGCGCCGCCGTGGCGCTCGAAGATCGAGCGGAAGGCCGCGCCGGCCTCGATGGACTGCAACTGCTGCGGATCGCCGACCAGCACCACCTTGGCGCCAGCCTCGGCGGCATGGGACAGCACTCGCTCCAGCTGGCGCGTGCCGACCATGCCCGCCTCGTCGATCACCAGAATATCGCGCGGGTTGAGCCTGTCGCGGCCCTGTGCCCAACCATGTTCCAGACTGGCGATGGTGCGCGACGCAATGCCCGAGCCGCTTTCGAGATTCTCGGCCGCGATGCCGGAGAGCGCCGCGCCCCGGACCTCGTAGCCCGCCGCTTGCCAGGCTTCCCGCGCGACGCCCAGCAGCGCGCTCTTCCCCGTTCCGGCATAACCCACCACGATCCCTAGATCGCGTCCGTCGGTGATATGCGCCAGCGCGTCGGCCTGCTCTCCCGAAAGGACGAGGCCACGCGTTTCCGCAAGCGCCAGCGCGGCCTCGCGGTCCCTGTCGCTGACCTCATGGCGCTCCTTCTCGGCCATGAGATCGGCGGCGCGATGGAGGCGTTGTTCGGCCTTGATCATCTTGACTGTGGTGAAGCGATCCTCGCCGCGTCCGTCCTTGCCCAATTCGACCAGATCGGGCGCGCCACGCATCACGCCCATCACGGCGTTGAACTGCTCGACGCCATCGCTGTGCCGGTGCGCGAACCTCGCCATGTCGCGGCGCGTGAAGGTGGATTGCTGATGCGTGATGGCGTCGAGCGCTAGAGCGGGATTGGCGATGATGCGCTCGCCGTTGCCGCGCGCGATCTCGCGGTGCATCTCCGCGCGGTCCGCTTCAAGGCCCTCGCTCTCGATGCGGTGCGCCGGCGCGCCGATCTGGCTTTGCGGCTCCAGCGCGATCCCCTGCGCTTCGAGGCTGCGATGGTCGATGCGTGCGTCAATGTCGAGTTGGGCCAGACGTTCGTTGGCGAGCTCCGCCCAGCGTTCCCGCCAGCGCTCGACCCTCTCCGTGCGGTTCCAATCCCGCACCTTTTTACCGAAGCCGCTTTCGTCCACCGCGCGCATGGTCAGCATGACGTGTGCGTGGGGCTTGAGCGCGCCATCCTCAGCCCTATCCGAATGCACATTGAGGTCGGCGATCATGCCCTGATCAACGAATTCGGACTGCACGAAGTCGCGGGCGAGCTCGACGCCTTGGCGCTCCGTCAGCTCGCGCGGAAGGGCGAACTCCACCTCGCGGGCGAGCTGCGCATCGCGCCTCACCTCGCACGCCTCGACATCGTTCCAAAGCCGCTCGCGGTCGCTCCAAGCCTGCGGCGCATTCTCCGGCAGCATGACCTCGGAATGAACAACGCCGCGTTTGCCGGAAAAGTCGTGAGTGCGCTCAAGCCGCTCGTCGCGCAATCGCGAGGCCGAGCGATAGGCGGCGGACGCCACCGCGCTCGAGCCGGACTTGCGGCCGATGATTTTGACGTGAAGATGATAGATCGCCATCGCGACGAGATCATCTACACGGCGAAGCGCACGTCGGAACGACGTATAAGCGCGCCCTCCCTCGAGAAAATCTCGGGAGGGACCGCGCCGTCCCAAATCGTCCTGGCAAGCTTACAGCATTCCGGCAGGCGCTCGACTATCATCGCTCCATCGGAAATTCATGGAGGACATGATGCGGAAGCCACGGGACTTCGATGCGGAGCTGAAAGCGCTCGAAGGCAAGGCGCGACAGCTCAAGAGCCGCAAGGTGCAACAGCTCGGCGAGCTGGTCGTCTCCACCGGGGCCGACACCCTCAGCGCCGAGGAACTGGCGGGCGCGCTGATCGCGCTGACTGAGTCCAAAGATGCCGGAAAGAGGGAGGCATGGGCGAAGCGCGGCGCCGCCTTCTTTCGAAGCAGGTCGCGGCGAACTGCATCGGTGTCTCAACGCAACAATGAAGGCGCCGCAGCGCAACCGAGCGGCGTGCAATCGGCATCAGGCGATTCGGGCGCGGCATGACATGCGCACGTGTCAGGTCGAGCGCCGCAAACGCACGCGGCATCTGATCGAACTCGGCGGCCTCGTCGTCAAGTCCGGTGTCCTGGACCTGACCGGCGATGATCGCGCAATCATTCTCGGCGGGCTACTCTGGATGGCCGAAAAGCTCCAAAGCGATCAGGGCGACCACGCGCGGCGCCTGTGGGCCGCGAAGGGGCGGCAGGCCTTCGGGGATGACTGAAGCGGCGGCAGACCATCGGCAGCGTGGCGACCGAAAACATCGTCGGTCAAATGTCGACCGTGCTCCGTTGCAGAACGGGCGTCCCATTCCTCTCCCGACGCGACCGGCGGGCGCTGCGTTTTTTCCACCAGATATAGACGCCGGTGACGCTGAGCGCCGTGATGACGAATCCCATCGCGCAGACGAAAATCTTCATCGGCAGGCCGAAGACGCGCGCCATGTGAAGATATACCAGCCACGCAGTAATCGTATCTCCAGCGAGGGCCGGCGTGCTTCCGGGCCACTTCGTGTCGCGCAGGGCGCCGGTATCGGCGTCGAAAGTCACGTTGACGCCACTGCTTGCCAGCGGCGCGTCGAGCGGGCCCGCCGCCGACAATGTATAGACGCCATGAGCGCGATCCAACCACAGCGTCTCTTCACGCCCGACAGTGAAGCCATGCTCACGCGCTTGCTCCTCGAGAAGTGCGTGTCCCGCTTCACGCGCCTCTCGCCAATTCAGTCGCGGCGTATCCAGAGGCATTGCAAGGGCGGCGATCTCCGGCGGAATATGCAGTCCTCCGAAGAGTGTCCGCATCGTCGGGATATAGACCTCGCTGAGATTGAAAGCGACGCTCGACCAGGCGAAGACGAAGAGCATCGCCCATGTCCACAAGCCGAAGGCGCGGTGGATGTCGAAATTGATGCGATAGGCGCCGCCGCTGAATTTGATCCGCCAAGCCGGTTTCCAACGGCTCCACCAGGACCTGCCAGAACCATCGCTGTCTTTGCGCCTGCCCAGCGGAAAGGTCAGATAGAAGGAGACGAAACAGTCGATCGTCCAGAGCAGCGCGACGACTCCGAGCAGATAGACGCCCCGTGCCGCCTGCGCTACCGGAAAGGCGAGCGTCCTGTGCAAGCGATAAAGAAATGAGATGATGTCCTTTTTCGCTATGGAGACCTCGCCCCATACGCGCTCGCCGAGCCCCTCACCCGTATAGGGATCGAAGAAAATCTCCCGGGTGACCTCGCCATCGGCAGTTTTCGTGGTGATTGAAAAACCAACGGACCGACTTGGCGGCGTGTTGAGTTGCACCCAGTCGATTTGCGCATCGGGAAAAAGAGCGAGCGCCTTCTCTAGCAGCGTGAACGGATCGAGCATCGGCGTATCGCGCGGCGTGACGGTCAGGAGCTCCGGATTGAGCCAGAGGTCCAACTCTTCGCGAAACGCCAATACGCTGCCGGTCAGCCCGACGACGACGAGAAAGATCGTCATCGTCAGGCCGACCCAGCGATGAACCCGGACGAACAGGCGCCGCATCGTTACGTTCCTCAAGACGCGCCGCGAGCCTCGACGTGAGGCCCGCGGCGATAACGCCGATCAATATTTGGCGAGCACCGGCGTCGGCGCGAAACCGTTGAAGTGGTAGTTCACGCCGCCGCGCAGGATGTTGATCTGCGGGTGGAAGTTGGCGTCGGTGTTTCCGCTCCAGCCGCCCGAGATTCCGCCGCCGCTGATGTCGGCGTAGAGATATTCGAGCTTCGCCGACCAGCTTTGCGTAAACATCCACTCCGCGCCGGCGCCGACCGTCCAGCCGGCGCGCGTGTTGGCGACGCCCCAGGCGTCGACGCCGTCATAGGCGAAGCCCGCCGTGGTGTGCAGCAGCAGCGTCGGCGTGACGAGATAGCCGGCGCGGCCGCGCAGCGTGCCGACATAGGGCAGGCTCGCCTGCGCCGTGTTGAGCGGCGCTGCGGGCACGAGCGCGCCCCCCGCCGAGAAGGGCGAGGCGTAGACGGCGTTCGTCTGCTTGCCCCCGCCCGCGACGCTCGTGACCGCGATGTCGGCCTCGGCGCCGATGACGACCGAGGAACCGAACTGATAGTTGTAGCCGACCTGTCCGCCCCCGAGCGCGCCGCTTCCGCCGCCATTGGCGCCGCCGGGAACATAGGCGAGGTTCGGATTGACGCCCGAGCCGAAGGGCAGGCTCGGATCCCAGAAGATCGCGGTCGGCGCCTGTCCGCTCTTGGCGTCGAAGACGCCGCCCGCGTTCACGCCGGCGTAGAAGCCGCGCCAGGGCGACCCTGGCGAAGGCAGAACCACGACCGGCGCGTCCTTGAAATGCGGGAGATCGGCGGCGACGACGAGCGGCGCCTGTCCCTCGTCGCCGAATTTGTAACTCACGCCGAATTCGACCAGATTTTGGTCGAGGCGGCGCGTTCCCGTATAGGCGGTCGTGACAGGCGCCGCGAGCGTCGAGGCGTCATTGATGCTACCGAAATCCGTGTAGCGATATTCGCCGCGGATGGCCCAGCTGCGCGTCATGGCCCATTCGGCGCCGGCGCCGAGCGTCCAACCGGCGCGCAAGGAGGAGCGGCTGCTCGAGGCGTTGAAGAGGCCCTGCGAGTCGCCTCCCCAGAGATAGCTCTGCTGCGTGAAGCCGCCGAGCGCGACGCCGCCCGTGACGAAGGGCAGGAGGCGTCCCCAGGCGTAGCCGAGGCGTGTGCGCAGCGAGCCCTGCAGGTTCGACTTCACCGCCGTCGTCAGCGTGCCCCCGGGCGTCGCGAGCCCGAAAAAGCCATTGGGATCATAGACCGGCAGCAGCGAGCTGCGTACGAGATTGGTCCCATCGAGCGACCCTTCGAGACCGGCGACGACGTGGTCGAATTGCCAGTTGTAGCCGATGTGACCTTCGACGCTCGCGACCTGCGCATCGTGGTCGAGCGGATCGTAAGCGCCAAGACCGCCGGGCGTCGTCACATAATAGTCGCCGTGATTGGCGCCCCAGATCATGCCGACCTGACCGCCCGCGTAAAGGCCGCCCCAGCTGTAGCCGGTCCAGTCGATCGGCGGCGCCTTCGCCGCCAACACCGGCGCAGCGACGGGCACGAGCAGCGGATCGCCGAATTTGTAGCTCGCGCCGAACTGCACCTGGTTCTGATCGAGACGGCGCCCGCCGGCGTAGAGGGTCGCGGGCGATGCGACGGTCGGCGTGTCCGAAACGGGGCCGAACTCGGAATAGCGATATTCGCCGCGGATCGACCAATGATCGCTGACCGCCCACTCCGCGCCGCCGCCCACCGTCCAGCCGAGACGCGTCGTCCATTGCAGGCCGTGCGTGGCGAAGCCGACATAGGTTGGCGGCAAATAAGCGCCGGGCGTCGAGGATGCGCCGCCCGCAAGATCCGACTGCGTGCCGAAATGGCCGAGGGCGACGCCGCCGCTCACATAGGGCAGCAATCTCCCGAAGGCGTAGCCCGCACGGCCGCGCAGAGACCCCTGAATATCCGACTGCACCATCGAGGTCAGCACGGCCTGATCGGCGTTGGCGTTGGTGGCGCCGACGGTCTCGCGCCGCATGAGCGTCGCGCCGTCGATGGAGGCCTCGAGGCCCAGCACGAGATCGCTCTCGAACTGCCTATTGTAGCCGCCGTGCGCGCCGAAGATCACGCCCTGCGCGTCATGCGACAGGGCGCCCGAGCCCACGACGCCCACCGGCGTGACGAAGCCAATGGGCGTCGAGAAATTATAAGCGCCGTGATTGTCTCCCCAGCCATAGCCGGCCTGACCGCCGAGATAGAAGCCGGTCCAATTGGCGGCATAGGCGGCGGGAAGAACCGGGCCACCCTTGTGCGACGGGAGATCGCCCAAGGCCGGGCCTCTGACGATCGGCGCAACGAGCGGGAACAGCTCCGGGTCCGTGCCGCCGAATTTATAGCTCGCGCCGACCTCGATCTGGTTTTCCGTCACATGACGGTCGCCTTGATAATACAACGGACCGCCGACGTTGTTGGAGACGCTCGTCGGCGACTCGGCGATATGGCCGAAATCGCTGTAGCGATATTCGGCGCGCGCGGACCAGCGCGGCGTGATCGCATATTCCACGCCCGCGCCGCCGGTCCAGCCGAGCTTCCAAAGCGAACGGTCATTCGCCGCCGCAAAGTAGAAATTGCCAAGCGAGTCCTGGCCGCCGATGCTGGACTGAAGGTTGAAGTCGCCGAAGGCGAGGCCGCCAGTTCCGTAAACCAGCAGACGGTTCCAGGCGTAACCAGCGCGGGCGCGCAGCGAGCCCTGGAAATCGGACGAGATGTGGGCGTCGATCGTTCCGCCGCAGCCGGAGTTGAAGAGTCCGGCAAAATACGTGCAGTATCCGGGGAGAAGGGTCGCGGCGATGTCTGTGGTGTTGCTCCATCCCAACTGCTCGCGCCTGTTCAAATCCGTGACGTCGACCGAGCCCTCAAGCCCCAAGACCCAATGGTCGAGCTGCTTATTGTAGCCAAGATGGGCGCCGGCGAGCACGCCATAGGCGTTGTTGGATAGGGACGGCCTGTCGGTGACGCCGTCGGGCGTGACGTAAGAGAAGCGGCCGTCGTTGTCGCCAAAAGCCATGCCGATCTGCAGGCCGGCATAGGGACCGGTCCAGTCGTGCACCCAGGTCATGGCCGGCGCGGGGGTCTTCGACGGCGCGGGGGGCGAGCCCGGCCATTGCGCGCCGATGTGTCCGAGCACGCTGAAAGGCGCGCCGTAGCTGCGCCCGCCATAAGGCCCCCCGAAGCCGACGAGAGGACTGACGAGAGTGGCGCTCGTAAAATAGGTCCGGTCGAAGAGATTGTGGATGTTTACGCCGGCGTCGAGCTTCCAGCCGTCGTAGGTGAAGGGATAATCGGCGAGCAGATCGACAGTCCCGTAACCGGCAAGGCTCGGCGTGAGCCAGCCGAGATTCAAGCCCGTGCCGTCGGAGACCCGTTGGGAGCCAGTGTAAGCATAGGTCGCGCCGAGCTTCAGCCCTTTCAGCGTCCCGTCCTGAAGCTCATAGGTTGTGGACAGGGTGGCCACATTGCGCGGAACCCCGGTGAAGGGCTGACCGAGTTGGCGCGACTGGTCGCCGAGGTAAGTCTTGGTGAGGGCGGTCGACTGATTGGTATAGGCCAAGATCACATTGAAACCAGGGAAAAGCGTGCCCTGGACGTCGACTTCCGGCCCCTTGCTGCGCCCGTTGCCGACCACGATGACGCAGCTCTGGGGCCCGCTGCCGCATTGGTGAGCAGGGTTGAGATCTCGCTCGGTCTGGTTCGTCTTGGTCAGATCGTAGTAATCGACGGTGGCTCTGAGCTTGCCGTCAAAGAACTCGAATTTGAGACCGGCTTCGGCGTCGCGCGCGCCGGTCGGAGGGGCCGGGTTGTTGGGATAAACGACGCCCGTATTGGTCGAGAACCCCTCGGCGTAGCTGATATAGCCGCTCATCCACGGAAAGGGACGCCACAACAGCCCGAAACGGGGCGTTACATACTGCTTCGCGTCCGCGTGATTGGGCGTCGCGGTCTCGGCCGCCAGATTTTGAGCGAAGCTTGGTCCGCCGGTAAGCCCCCCGCCCTGGCGGAAATATTGATATCGGGCGCCGGCCATAAAGAAGAGATCATAGGGCAGCTTGATCTGATCCTGCACATAGAGGCCCGCGGTGTCTTGCGGTGTCGTGTACTCCCCACTGGGCGCCAAGGGCCCGAGAAACGGTATCCCCGGGTGAACCGGAAAGAAAACGCTCTCGGGCGAGTTTACGGGGCTCGCGTAAAATATGTTCCAATTGAGCGTCTTGTAGAAATCCCCGCCGAAGAGCAGAGTATGTTCCGCGCCCCAGGTGTCGACGTGTCCGGTGAGGTTGGCCTCCGTCGCAAGCGTTTGTGTCGAGTAGAGGGCGAAACCGAGAGAGCGATTATATGCGGGGGATGTGTATGGACCGGGAAACCCGAATGGATTTACGGAGTATGGGAAGCTAAAATTATCCATTCCGCCACCATAACGGGTCGTCAATTGGGTATCATAGCGGTTGAAATAGATATACTGCTTGAAAGACCAATTATTATCGAAATTATGAGCCAATGTCAGCGCGGTAAATATGTTGTTATTTTGCTCTGGTGAATATTCGCCGTAATTGGTATTACGCGGCAGCGTAACAAAGCTGCCGTTGATCTGCGCATTGAACGGAAACATATTGGCTTGATTGTTCCTATAATACTGTCCCTCGAGCTTCACCCAGCTGTCATTGTCAATGCTCCATTTGACCACGGGCGCGATGAAAATGTTTTCCGCATGCGTGTTGTCGATGAAGGACCCGAAGGGCGCGCCATCATTCTCATAGGACAAGTTGATTCGATAGAGCCAGGACTTATCGGAGGTTAGCGGGCCGGTGGCGTCCAAGGTGGTGCGATAGTCGGCGAGCGAACCGATCTGCTGGTCGACCGCGTAGAAGGGCTGATCGAGCGGTTGCTTGGTGATGATGTTGACGAGGCCGCCCGGCTCGCTCAGCCCATAGAGCACGGCCGCGGCGCCCTTGAGCACCTCGATGCTCTGCACATTCGCGAGTTGCGCCGCCTTTGAAGCGCCCACCGAAAAAATCGTCGACACGCCGGGGTCGAGCCGGAAGCCGTCGCGGTAGATGTAATTGGTGGAAAATCCGCGAATCACAATGCTGTCATATGGATTGCCGTTGGCGGTCGGGCCGTTGGTGGTCGTCACGCCGCTGACAAACCGCAGCGCCTGCGCAATATTCGTGACCTGGTTGTCTCTGAGCACCTGCTGCGTGATGGACTGCACATTGACCGGCGTCTCCATGACCGGCGTGTCGGTCTTGAGGGCGGTGATGGCTTTCTCGTAGGTGTAGCTCGTGTTGAAAGGGCTCTGCTGCGGCCCGGCGCCGCCATAGTTCTGGGCGGCGGCAGCGGCTGCGGCGGCCTCGCTGATCCCGGTCGTTCCCGGCCCCGCCACGGGCGCCGAATTCCCGCGGCTGACGCCTGCGCTGCGACTTGCGCCGGTGCGCGGCGCGGGTTTGGCCTTCGCCGCCGTGTGCGCGACTTGCTTCGGCTTGCCGACGTCGATCGAGGGGAGGCTCGTTTGCGCCCAGGCGCCGGCCGGCGCGAGCATGAGGAGCATGGCGGCGGCGGAGACGCCGCGATGAATGTTAGACCTTTGCATGATGACCTCGCCGCTTCAGTGAGCCTCAGTTCGCGAGATGACCCTCGCAACACCTTGGCTTCCGTCTCTTTCCCTTCCCGGCCGAACTCTCCTGGTTCTACGCCGGCCGCCACGTGGATAACTTCCAAAGCTGCCCTGAACCTCTGCTGGAGCGGATCAACCCAACAAATGTTGGGTTCGGGACTGCATTTTTTCTTCGGCTGTGGCAAAGTGGCAACACATCGCGCAGGCGATGGGGTTGGCCACAGCCCCACCACGGCGCCACGCGGGGCTCCAAGCAAAGTACAGCAGATGCGGATATTGATCCTGGAGGACAATGACGACCTCGCGCTGAGGCTGGTCGAGCAGATTGCAGCTGACGGCTTCGAGGTTGACCGAGCGGCCACGATCCTTGAGGCGGGCGAGAAAATCGCCGCCTTCACCTATTCTCTTGCGCTGCTCGACCGCCGATTGCCAGACGGCGACGGCGTTCGGCTGCTACCGGAAATCCGGTCCAAGCAACCAAATGCGCGAATCATCATGCTCACGGCGCTCGACCAAGAGCATGAGAAGGTCGCCGGCCTCGACGCGGGCGCGGACGACTATTTGGCCAAGCCCTATAACCCAAAGGAATTGATGGCGCGCATCCGCGCCAATGTGCGTCGGCTAGACGGCGTCTTTACGCCCGTTGCAAGAGTTGCAAATCTTTGCCTTGCGCCCGACAGCAGAGACGTCACTGTCGACGGACGCGCCGTCGTTTTACAGCGGCGGGAATTGACGCTCTTGGAGGCGCTGATGCGTCGTCCCGGACGCGTCGTGCCGCGCGATAGAATCGTCGAGGACCTCTATGGAGATGACGACGATCTGCATTGGAATCACTTGAACAGCATCGTGTCGCGTTTGCGCAAGACGCTGACGGAGGCCGGAGCCAGGGTCGAGATCCATGTCGCGCGCGGCATCGGCTATTTCATCACGACATGCGACTAAAATTTATCCCGCAGTCCCTCGCGGGTCGGCTTACGCTCGTCTCGGTCATGGGCAGCCTAGTCGGCCTCACTTTGCTCGCCGCCGGGGCCTCTGTTATTCAGCTTTTCGAGGCCGCGAGTTCGGAACCCTACACATGGAGCTATCTCGGCGCGTTTTCCGCCCAACAACTCGTCGTCAAATCCTTAGTGCGTACGCAGGAGGGAATCGTCGAAATCGAGCCTGTCCCTGATTTGGCGCGGCTCGCGGCCAACATGCCGAATTTGAGATACGCCGCTTTCGATCTATCAACGGGCGAGGCTCTGAGCGGCTCGTCTCCGGAGCTTGCGCTGCCCCTGAAATTCAGTAGCAATTCAAGGTTTCTAAGTGTGGGAATTCTCTCTGTCGCGAGCGAGGCCGAGAACAGCCGGGAGATCCACTCATTTACTGCCCTCACGCCCTACGGGCGCTATGTGGTTGCCGTCTCCGGCTCCGTCTTCCGATGGCGAGACGTTTTTTCAGATGTCTATAGTGACGTGCCGCGCATCGTACCTCAGGTAATCCCCATCACTTTGACCGTAATTGGATTTCTGTGGCTCGAATTAAGACGGAGCATAGCGCCGCTCCGAAGGGTTGCGCAGCAGGCGCGGGAAATCGATCTTCAATCGATCAATCAACGCCTGCCCGAAAACCAGGTCCCGACCGAAATCGAACCCTTCGTTGCTGCCGTGAACAATGCTCTGACCAGCCTCAATGCCGGGATCGAGCGCGAGAGGCGCTTCAGCGCCAATGCGGCGCATGAGCTGCGAACGCCGATCGCGATTTTGATCGCTCTCGCGGAGACGATGCCCAATGACGCCGTTTCGAAAGAATTGAAGCGCCATCTCAGTCAGCTGCAGAGCATTGTCGAGCAACTCCTCGCCTCTGCGCGCCTCGCCCGATCGCCGTCGCAGGGCGCCGAGGATGTGGACCTCGCGGCGACGGTCTTCGCGAAGGTTTCAGATTATACGCCGCTCATCATGGAGAGCGGCAGGGACATCGTCTTTGAAGGCCCGACGTCCGGGGTGATGGTGAAGGGCAATCTCCGAGCCATAGAGAGCGTCGTCGGAAATCTTCTCGACAACGCGCTGCGGGCGGAACCTCTCGGGGGCTCCGTGCTGGTTTCCATCGACCCCGGCGCCACGGTCTCGATCGTCGATCATGGCGCAGGGGTTCCCGTCGAGGACCGAGAGAAGATTTTTGAACCCTTCTGGCGCAAAGACGAGAACACTGCGGGAACCGGACTGGGGCTCTCAATAGCCAAGGAGCTGATGGAGAAGCTCGGCGGACGCGTCTGGGTGGAGGACACGCCGGGCGGCGGCGCGACGTTCAAGCTGCAATTCCCAAGAAACCTCTCTGCATGACTTCGGTCAAGCTACGTACTCTATTGCGAGATCGACGCCCTTTGTGCGCACGCCGCTCCGGGCCGAGTTCAAGGCCGTTCGGGATCAATCCCCCGCGGCGACGCTGACCACGCCGAGGCGGCGCAGGAGCGAGCCGGACCAACCGCGGCTCCTGAAAGGCCTCGCGACCTTCGCCCGCGCCGCGCGCGAACCGATGCGCAAACGGGGAAGAGCGCTTTCGCCGCGACCATCTGGGGGCGTCTGCTCAAAAGGTAGAAGTGGCCGATCGCAAAGTGCGCATCATAGTCCACAAGTCTGCTGCTTCTCACGCTGTCACCTCGGGAAGCGCGCAAACGGCGGGAACTGGCCTGCCCAGCTTTGTTCCGAAGTGGCGAGCCTCAGCGAGAAAGGCAGGGGGAGGTGTCTTCTCACGAAGTTCAGTCTCTATTGGTCCGCACTCTCGCGGAAGTCGTTTATGATCCGCGCGCGTTGATGGCGCGAAGGATCGCTGTAGCGAATCCGCGAATCTAGCGCCCCTAGCTCGGTGGTATCGTAGTTGGTATGCGCTTGGAGCGTGGGTGGAAAACCCAATAATTACAATGAAAACTCAATCCAGTTGACCATCGAGTGGGAGTGATTTTGAGCCATCCCAGAGTATCCCGTAGCGTCCGGAAAACACACATAACCTATTGAAATTAAGAATAATATTCTCCGACAGCATTCGGCAGCTATCGGCCGGCAGAAATCGCGCCTGACGTATCTTCTGACGGTTTGCCTCCCTGTTGCAAAAACGGCTTGTCTCCGATACCGTCAGGCTGTGAGCGTCCTTTGACGGTCTTTTTTCCAGCAAAAATATCTGTAAGGAAAAAGGATTTGTCTACGAGGATGCCTGAAAACGGCCTGACGGTCTTTTTCGTGGAGGAGGGGCGAGATGCTGACCGATACAGCCCTCAAACATCTGAAACCAAAAGACAAATTGTACAAAGTGACAGACCGGGACGGCATGTATGTGCTTGTATAGCCGTCGGGGACCCTCACTTTTCGGCTAGTACCCACTATCGCAGATAGGTGAGTCGTGATTCAAGGCTGCATGATCAGCCTTGTCGAAGCCACGACGATTATTTTGACGAGCTCGGAACGCGCCGAACTTGAGGGTTTTGCTGGCTCGA
>Ga0265327_10002776_pt1 | contig 17700 bp, 13 predicted proteins | sample 41621metaG_FD_202089 | JGI IMG/M metagenome (GOLD analysis project Ga0265327, IMG submission 202089) | Rhizosphere microbial communities from Carex aquatilis grown in University of Washington, Seatle, WA, United States - 4-16-21 metaG | ecosystem: Host-associated > Plants > Roots > Rhizosphere... | reverse complement strand
CGACTACACCTTCGACTGCACCGGCAACACCACGGTGATGCGCCAGGCCCTGGAGGCCTGCCATCGCGGCTGGGGCGAGAGCATCATCATCGGGGTGGCCGAGGCCGGCAAGGAGATCGCCACGCGGCCGTTCCAGCTGGTGACCGGCCGGGTCTGGAAGGGCACGGCCTTCGGCGGCGCCCGCGGCCGCACCGATGTGCCGAAGATCGTCGACTGGTACATGGACGGCAAGATCCAGATCGACCCGATGATCACCCACGTGATGCCCCTGGAAGACATCAACAAGGCCTTCGACCTGATGCATGCGGGTGAGAGCATTCGCAGCGTGGTGGTCTACTGAGCAACGAAGCGCCTCCTCTCCACACCCCCGTCATCCTCGCGCTTGTCGCGAGGATCCCTGCTGCAGCCGCTGAGACATCGCCGGCAGGTTCTGAGCAGCGGACAGAGGGATCCTCGGGACGAGCCCGAGGATGACGGAGTGGGGCGGGGATCGACCCGCTTGACGGCCTCGCCGCGAGCGGATGGTAATGGCTCCCAATTCAAACAAGCGTTTGGCCCGAAGCGGCTGGACGGCGCCCGGGGAACCGCCACCATGATCAAGACGCGCATCACCGAGATGCTGGGGGTCAAGTATCCGATCATCCAGGCGCCCATGGGCTGGATCGCCCGGGCCCAGTTGGCCTCGGCGGTGTCCAACGCCGGCGGGCTGGGGATCATCGAGACCTCTTCCGGCGACCTGCCCGCCGTGCGGGAGGAGGTGAAGAAGATGCGCACCCTCACCGACAAGCCGTTCGGGGTGAACATCGCCCAGGCCTATGTGCGCGACGCCGACATCGTGTCCTTCGTGGTGGACCAGGGGGTGAAGTTCGTCACCACCTCGGCCGGCGATCCCAACCGCTACTGCGCCGAACTGAAAGAGGCCGGCCTCACTGTGTTCCACGTGGTGCCGTCCCTGGCCGCCGGCCTGAAGGCCATCGCCGCCGGGGTGGACGGGCTGGTGGTGGAGGGCGCCGAGGGCGGCGGGTTCAAGAACGCCCGGGACGTCTCCTCCATGGTCCTGCTGCCCCTGGTCTGCTCCAAGGTGGACGTGCCGGTGATCGCCGCCGGCGGTATGGTCGATGGTCGAACGATGGCCGCGGCCTTCTGCCTGGGCGCGGAGGGCATCCAGATGGGCACCCGCATGGTCTCCGCAGCCGAGAGCCCGGTGCACCAGAACTGGAAGGACGCCATCGTGTCCGCCAAGGAGACCGACACGGTGTTCCTCAACCGCTTCGGTCCCGGGGCGGCGCTGCGGGCCCTGCGCACCGAACGCACCTCGCGCCTGGAGCGCGATCCGGGCGAGGCCGGGGTGATGGCCGAGTTCAAGAACACCCAGGACCTTTATTTCGGCGGCGATATGGAGGCCTCCATCGCGCTGTCCGGCCAGGTGGCGGGCCGCATCGACAGCGTCAAGCCGGTGGCCCAGATCATCGCCGAGATCGTCGAGGAATTCGAAGAGGTGATGGGCCAGATGGCCGGCAAGTACGCGGTGCGGCAGCCGGCCTAATGCGGCGCCGGCGCCCGACGGGTCGGCGCGGGCGTGAGGCCGACATAGCCCAGGGCCGCGGCCTCGCGCACGGCCTGGGAGCGGCCGACGACCCGGAGTTTCAGAGCGGCGTTCTTCAGGTGGAAGCGAACCGTGGGGGCCGAGATCTGCACGATCTCGGCGATCTCGCCGTCGGTCTTGCCCATGGCCGCCCACTTCAGGCACTGGATTTCGCGCCGCGTGAGGCGAGCGCCGCCGGCGCTGGGGAGTTCGCCGCGGGCGTCATGATAGGCGCCCATGAACTTCAGCGCCGCGGCGTGCAGGCGCGGGGCCTCGGCGGCGAAAATCTCGGCCACCCCCAGATGCGGATCGGGGGTCGCCCAGACCACGGCCCCGATCACCCCGCCGGGCAAATAGGCCGGCGCGATGATCGCGCCCCCGATGCCATGGGCGCGGGCGGACTCCGCCACCTCGATCGCGTCGAGCCCCCGGGTTGGCCGCCAGGTGGCGAAGCGACCCGCGGTGAAACAGAACGGCTCGGACATGTAGCGGACCGCCAGGATGAATGGCGCCTTGAGCGCGAAACTCCGGTCGTTCCAGTACTGGAGGTCGGGTTGGATCCAGCGGAAGTGGCTCTCCGCAAACGGCTGGCCCCGGGCGTTCAGCATCGGTTCCGGGCTCGAGATGTCGGCGCTGACCGCCACATAGGGCAGGCCAATCTCGCGACCGAGGCCGGCGATCTCCTCGGCCAAAAGCTCCGGCAGCTGGGAGGGCTTCATCTCCATCCCCACAGTCTTGATCGGTTTCCTCAAGGGGAGGCTATCACTCTCGATAGCTTGCCGGAGACGGCGATCCTGGCCAAGCCGATCCGCACGGCGCCGGTCCCCGGCCCGACCCAGGGAGCCCTTCAGCCATGAACCTCGACCTGACCCCGGACGAGCTGGCTTTCCGCGACGAGGTCCGCGACTTCCTGGACGCGGCCCTGACCCCGGAGCTGCGCCAGGCCGGCCGGCGGGCCACCAGTGTGTTCATGGATCCGACCTTCAGCCTGGCCTGGCAGAGGATCCTGCATAGCCGGGGCTGGGTCGCCCCCAGCTGGCCGGCGGACTATGGCGGACCCGGCTGGAACGAGATGCAGCGCCATATCTTCGCGGCGGAGTGCGCCCGGGCCGGCGCCCCGAGCCTGGCGCCCATGGGCCTGCGGATGGTGGGGCCGGTGATCATGGGCTACGGCACGGCGGAGCAGAAGGCCCACTACCTGCCCCGCATCCTGTCGGGTGAGGACTACTGGTGCCAGGGCTATTCCGAGCCGGGGGCGGGGTCCGACCTGGCGGCCCTGCAGCTCAAGGCCGAGCGGGACGGCGACGACTATGTCCTGTCGGGGTCCAAGCTGTGGACCACCCACGCCCAGTGGGCCAATCGCATGTTCTGCCTGGTGCGCACCCGGGCCGAGGGCAAGCCCCAGGCCGGGATCACCTTCCTGCTGCTGGACATGGCCAGCCCCGGCGTCACGGTGAAGCCCGTCGTGACCCTGGCCGGCGACCACGAGGTGAACCAGGTCTTCTTCGATTCCGTTCGCGTCCCGGTGAGCGGGCGAATTGGGGAGGAGAACGCCGGCTGGACCGTGGCGAAGTACCTGCTGGAGTTCGAGCGGGGCGGCGGCTCGGCGCCCGGGCTCAGGGTCGCCCTGGAACGCCTGCAGGGCCTGGCGGCGGCCGAGGACCGCGGGGACGGTCGCCGGCTGATCGACGATCCGGGCTTCCGGGCGAAGCTGGCGGCGGCCGGGGTGGCGCTGGACGCGATCGAGATGACCGAGCGCCGGGTGCTGGCGGCGTTGGCCTCCGGCAAGGCGCCAGGGCCTGCCTCCTCCATGTTGAAGACCCAGGGAACCGAGCTGATGCAGCGGCTGGACGAGCTGGCCCTGGAGGGCCTGGGCGCCTATGCCGGTATCGATCAGCGCGAGGCCCGGGCGCCGGGGGCGAACCTTCCCATCGTCGGGCCCGAGCATGGCCTGATCACCACCGCCCGCTATCTCAACGATCGCGCGGCCTCGATCTATGGCGGCTCCAACGAGATTCAGCGGGACATCATGGCCCGGCTGGTGCTGGGCCTCTGAGGGAGCTCGCCGGGACACCCTATCAGCTTCGATAGCTTGCGCGGTGGGGCGGGCGTGACGAGCCTGCGCCCCAGATCGAGCGGCCGCCCATGCAGGCGTCCCGCCGCTTTTGGGGAGAGACTCACATGACTTCGTCGCAAATGCGCCGCGTGCTGCTGACGCTGGGCGCCTCGGCCGCCGCCCTGTCCGTCAACGGGCTCGCCCGGGCCGCCGAGGCTCCGGCCGCCGGCGCCAGCACCGTCGAGACCATCGTGGTCACCGCCCAGCGCCGGGAGGAGAGCGCCAATTCGGTGGGCATGGCGATCCAGGCCTTCCGTGGCGAGCAGATCAAAGAACTGCACGTGACCGACGTGAAGGATCTCTCCAGCATCGCGCCGAGTTTCAGCGTCTCGCAGAGCTACCAGGGCATCCCGACCTATACGCTGCGGGGGATCGGCTTCAACACCATCAACATGTCGGCCACTTCCACGGTCGGCACCTATACGGACGAGGTCGCCTACGCCTATCCGATCATGAACACCGGCCCGATCTACGACCTGGATCGCGTCGAGGTGCTGAAGGGGCCGCAAGGCACGCTCTATGGCCGCAACACCACCGCCGGCCTGATCGATTTCGTCACCAGGAAGCCCACACAGGCCTTCGAATCCCAGGCGAGCGTCGACATCGGCAACTACAAGACGCTCAATTTCGAAGGGGTGGTGAGCGGGCCCCTGGGGGACAAGGCCCAGGGGCGGCTGGCGTTCCGCAAGGAGACCAGCGACGAGGGCTGGCAGGTGAGCAACACCCGCGGGGAGCGCCTGGGCAAGGTGGACCGGCTGGGGATCCGCGGCGCCCTGGCGTTCCAGCCCACCGAGAAGCTCTCCATCGACGCCTCGCTGGCCTATTGGCAGGACAAGTCCGATCCCCTGGCCGCCCAGGCCATCGCCTTCAATCCGGCCACCACGGGCAGCCCGTTCAATGTGGCGGGCCTGGCGGCCTATGTGGCCAGCCACCAGCCCACCAGCGCCACCCAGGCCGACTGGGAGCCCTACGCCCAGCGCGCAGCCGATATCGGCACCGGCCTCGGCCTCAAGGGGCCGCTGCGCAACGACAATTCCTTCACCGCCGGCAAGCTGCGGGTGGGCTATCAGTTCAATGACAGCCTGCGGATGGTCTCGCTCACCAGCTATAACAAGCTGGAGCGTGACGCGACCTTCGACTGGAGCGGGGCGCCCTATGAGATCCTGGTCCAGCGCGGCTATGGGGACATCAAGTCCTTCGCCGAGGAGCTGCATTTCGAGGGCGAGGCCGGCCGCCTCAACTGGCTGGCGGGCCTGTATTACGGCAAGGACAAGATCCTCGACGCCGACCGCACCATGCTGGGGGACCACGCGCTGGCCAACCAGGTGACCACGCTGTCCATCATCGGGGTGCCGGCCATCGGCCTGCCGCCTCTGGCGCTCAATCCGTTCAACAGCGCCGGCTACACCGCCACGGAGATGTCCCAGGCGTTCCGCACCTATACGGACATCGCCAATTTCCAGACCGAGACCAAGAGCGTGTTCGTCAATGCCGACTGGCGGGTCAGCGACCAGCTGAAGCTCACCGGCGCGGTGCGCTACACGCAGGACAGCCAGGCCTATGCCGGCTGCTCTCGGGACTTCAACGGCAACATGCTGCCCAATGTGAACGTCTTCAACCGCACCTTCTATTTCGGCGTCTATGGCGCGACCCCCGCGCCGATCACCCAGGGCGCCTGCGTGACCTTCTCCACCACCACCAAGGACTTCGGGATCGTCACCTCGAACCTGGACGAGGACAATGTCGCCTGGCGGCTGGCGCTGAATTATCAGCCTACGGAATCAGTCCTGCTCTACGGCTCGATCTCCCGGGGGGCCAAGGCGGGCTCCACGCCGGTCAACGCCGCCAATATCGCCAGCCAGAACGCGCCGGCGAAACAGGAACTGCTCACGGCCTATGAGGCCGGGGTGAAGGCGGGCCTGTTCGACCACCGGCTGCAGGCCAATATCGCGGCCTTCTATTACGACTACCAGGACAAGCAGCTCAGCGTCTATTTCAAGGACCCGATCTACACGGCCCTGGCCCGGCTGCAGAACGTGCCCAAGTCCAAGGCCTATGGTCTTGATGGCGACGTGACCTGGCGGGCGACGTCAGACCTGACGGTGATCGCCGCCGGGACCGCGCTGCACACCGAAGTCATTGGCTATACGGGCATCAACGCCGCGGGCCTGTCGGAGAGCTTCGACGGCAAGCCCTTCCTCTACAGCCCGGAGTTCCAGGGCAGCCTCACGGCGCTCTACAAGCATGACCTGACGGAGAACCTGGGCCTGCAGGCGGCGCTGAACGGGCGCTACCAGTCCAAGTCGCATGCCGACCTGTCGGGGGATCCGCTGTTCACGATCCCCGCCTACAGCCTGCTGAACGCCAGCATCGGGATCCATTCGCTGAAGGATCGGTGGGAGGTCTCGATCTGGGGCCGCAACCTCACCGACGAATATTACTACCCGGCGATTAGCAACAACTCGAACCTGATCGTCCGCTTCCCAGGCACGCCGCGCACCTTCGGGGCTTCGTTCACGGTGAAGTACTGAGGGGTCGCGTCCATCCCACCTGACGTCATCCTCCGGGCGTCGGAACGACGATCCGGGGGACCCAAGCTGAGGTTCGGACCGAACTCCGGCGCTTTATCGCCGTGCTCGGCTTGGGTCCCCCGGACCGGCTTTCAGCCGGCCGGAGGATGACGGCGGTGTTGGGCGTCACGCCGCCACTGACCGGGGCGTCTCGTCGGCGTAGCTGTCCTCGTCCCAGAGCGCGTCCCACTCCGCCCAGTGGGCGGCGGCGTCGCGGATCCGGGCGTCGTCGCGCACATTGACCACCTGGCCCTCGGTCTCGTCCCAGACCACGGTCAGGTCGGCCAGGCGATAGTCGCCTGGGGCCAGGCGGCCCTGGGCCTGCAGGGCCTCGATCATCTGGGCGGAGAGCCGCAGCTTCAGGCGGCCGCCGGCCAGCCGGGTCGTCAGATCCGCATGGGTGATGATCTTGTCGATCATGTCAGCGCTGGCGGCCGTCTGCGGGCGCCGCGTGTCGAACAGGAACAGCGGCTCGGCGCGGGTGATGCGGGGGCGGCGGAATTGAGACACGTTCGGCACGGGCGGCTCCTTCGTCTTGGCAGGATCACTCTGGGCTGGCGTTGCGTCAGAAACGGTCGTAGGTTTTTGATCTGTTCCGGTTTTCGAGGGAGAGGCCGCCTTGCGGCATGAAAAGGCGACCCGTCTGCTGGAGCTGGCGCGCCTGCTGGCGTCATCCGCCGAAGGTATGACGCTCGACGAGATGGCCGGTTCCATGGGGGTCAGCCGGCGCACCGCCGAGCGGATGCGGGATGCGGTGCGCGAGGCCTTCCCGCAGATGGAGGAGGTGGAGGATCCCCCCACCCTGCGCTTCCGGATACCGTCCGGACTGGATGGCATCTTCCAGGCGCCCACTGCCGATGAATTCGCCGCCCTGCATGCCGCGGCGGAGAATTTCCGCAATCTCGGCGCCGCCGGACGGGCGGCGGCCCTGCTGAGCCTGGAACAGAAGGTGCTGTCGGCCATGCGGGCCGGCATGCGGCGCAAGCTGGCCCCGGACCTCGAGGCCCTGCTTGAGGCCGAGACCATCGCCTTTCATGCGGGTCCCCGGCCGTTCGAGGACGAGCGGGTGCTGGGGGCGGTGCGCGAGGCGATCAAGTCGCTGCGGCGGCTGAAGTTCAAATACGAGGGTGGGTCGACACCTGGGCGGGAGCGGGAGGTGACCCCCTTCGGCCTGCTGTTCGGCCGGGCCAACTATCTGGTGGGGGCGGAGGGGAGCTCCACCGAGCCCCGGACCTGGCGACTGGACCGGGTGCGGGATCTGGCGGTGTCCTCCACCCCCGGCGCGCGGCCTGCGGACTTCACCCTGCAGGCCTTCGTGGAACGCAGCTTCGGCATCTACCAGGACGCGGTGGAGGAGGTGGTGCTGAAGATCCTGCCGCACGGCGCCGAGGAGGCCCTGGGCTGGCGATTCCATCCGACCCAGACCCTGGAACCCCAGGCGGACGGCTCGGTGATCGCCCGCTTCCGCGCCGGCGGCATGCGTGAGATCGCCTGGCACCTGTTCACCTGGGGCGACAAGGTCGAGATCCTGGCGCCGGAGCGGCTGAAGATCGTGATGCGCGAAGAACTGGCCGTGGCCCTGAAGGCGCACGGGGCAGGGTAGGACCGGCGGCGGGGTTGGCGCAGCGACATCCTCCTCCGTCCGCGGGAGGGGATGTCCAGGCGGTCAGACGCCTTCGTACTTGAAGCTCACCCGCAGACGGGTGCGGAAGCTTTCAACGGCGCCCTCGGCGGTGAGGGTGATGTCCTGCTGCACCACCTCGGCGACCCGCAGGTCGCGCAGCGAACCGGCGGCGGCCGACAGCGCGGTCTTGGCGGCATCCTCCCAGCTGGTGACACTGGTGCCGATGATTTCGGTGACGCGATAGACGCTCATCTTGGGCTCCTGCCTGTGGTTGGTGGACGCCCCCCATATAACTGGCGCCCCAATCCCCTGGCAGGTCAAGCGTGAGCGCCCGACGCGTCAGGCCTTCATCGCTTTCAGCACCGCATCCGGCCGGATGGGCAGGTGGCGGACCCGGGCGCCGACGGCGGCGAAGATGGCGTTGCCGATGGCGGGTCCCACCACGGTGGTGGCGGGTTCGCCCAGGCCGACCGGCGGCTCCGCGGAGGGGACGAAGTCCACGGCGATGTCCGGCGCATCACCCATCCGAAGGGGCGTATAGGTGTCGAGATTGGTGTCCTTCACCTGGCCGTTCTCGAAGCTGGTGCCTTCGAACAGGGCGAGGCTCATGCCCCAGAGGGCCGCGCCTTCCATCTGGGCCAGAGCGCCGTCGGGATGGACGATGGTCCCGGCGTCCACAGCCAGCCACAGCTTCTCCACCTTGGCCTGGCCGGTCTTGCGGTCCACCTTCACCCGGGCGCAGCAGGCGACCCAGGTGGGCATGTCCCGCTCCTGGCCGAAGGTGGTGGCGAGGCCGAGGCCGGTGTCCTTGGGCAGCTTGCCACCCCAGCCGGCGTTCCTGGCGACCCGCGCCAGCACCGCGGCCTGGCGCCGGGCGCCGCCCTTGGCGTTGGGGCCATCGGCCTCGCCGGAATTGCGCCCCGCGCCGTCCAGCAGCTTGAGCCGGAAGGCCAGGGGGTCCTGGCCGGCGGCGTGGGCCGCTTCGTCCATGAAGCTTTCCACCGCCCAGTTGGTCCAGCCCGGTCCCACCGAGCGCAGCCAGCCCGGCCGGAAGGACCGATTGGCCAGGTCGTTGGACACCGCCCGCACCCGCTGGGCGCCCACCGTGTACCAGTGGTTCGCGCCGGAGATGGCGAAGGGGTCATAGGGGACGCCATTGGCGCCCTTGGGCATGAAGAACGGCGCCATGACCTCGGTGGGCCAGCCGGCGCAGGCCGAGTGCTCCATGGCCATGACCTGGCCGCCCTCGCCGAACGCCATGCGCACCACCTGGACCGAGGGGGAGCGGAAGGAATCGAACCGCACATCATCGGCCCGGGTGCAGACCATCTTCACCGGCTTGCCCAGCGCCTTGGCGGCCAGCGCCGCGGGCACCGCATAGTCCCCGTTCAGCCGCCGCCCGAAGCCGCCGCCCAGCAGGTAGGTCTTCATGACGATCTTGTCTTCCGGCCGGCCGAGCGCCTTGGCCAGGGTGGGCAGGATCAGCGACTGCCACTGGTTGCCGGTGTGAATCTCGAAGATCCCGTCCTTCTCCAGGGCGAGGGCATTGATCGGCTCCATCTGGAAGTGGAGGGCGCTGGCGGTGGTGTAGGTGGCCTCCAGCGTCGACTTGGCGGACTTGAAGGCGTCATCGACCCCCTTGTCCTCCACGACGAGCGAGCCCTTGGACTTGTCGGCGATGAGCTGAGCGGCGTGGATCTGGAGGTCGCCCTCCGAGACATGGGCCGCCTCGCCGGTGGTCCAGCTCACCTTCACAAGGTCGCAGGCGCGGGTAGCGGCGACGAAGCTGTCGGCCAGCACCATCACCCAGCCGGGGACGGTGTTGGAGGGATCGTCGAGTTTGAGCACACCCACATAGCCGGGCACGGCCTTGGCGGCGCTGTCGTCGATGGCGGTGACGACGCTGTCATTGCGGGTAGGAGGGATCTTCGGCCGGGCATAGACCATGCCGGGCGCGACGGCGTCGATGCCATAGACGCCGGTCCCGTTGGTCTTGGCGGGAAGGTCCAGGGCGTGGCCGGGCTTGCCGATCACCTTGCGGGCGGCGGCGGCCTTGAACGGCATGGCCTTGAGCTCGTCGGCGGTGAAGCTGCGCTTCAGCTCGCCCTTGGCGACGATATCGCCAAAGCTGACGGACTTCTTGCCGGCGACGATGTGGCCCTTGCGGGCGATGCAGGCCGAGGGCGCGACGCCCAGCATCTTGGCCCCCGCCTCGATGAGCGCCATGCGGCCCGCGGCGCCGGCCTGGCTCATCAGGGGGTAGCTTTGCCAGACGGACCAGCTGCCGCCGGTGACCATCAGGCCCCATTTGGGATCGGAATCCACATGGACGATGCGGACCTTGTCCCAGTCGGCCTCCAGTTCCTCGGCCACGATGCGGGCGATGGCGGTGCCCACATGCTGGCCCATCTCGGCGCGGATGATGTTGACGGTGACGATCCCCTGGCGGTCGATGCCGTACCAGAGGGTGGGCTCAAATCCGGCGGGGGCGGAACCTGGCCCGAACGCTGTGGTGGCGGCGGCCTCGCGGGCGAAGCCGAACATCACCGACGCGCCGGCGGCGGCCACCAGGAAGCCGCGCCGGGAGGGCTCGGCGGCGGGGCGGATATCGGTTTCGGGCTTAGACATGGGTGGCGGCCTTCTTCGCGGGGCCCTTGGCCTTGGGCGAGCCCTTGGCGGCGGCGAGCTTGATGGCCTTCTTGATGCGCACATAGGCCATGCAGCGGCAGAGGTTCCCGCCCATGGCCGCATCGATCTCAGCGTCGGTGGGGTGCGGCTTGTCCTTCAGGAGCGCGGCGGCCGACATGATCTGGCCGGACTGGCAGTAGCCGCACTGCGGCGCCTGGGTCTCGATCCAGGCCAGCTGCAGGGGATGGGCGCCATGGGGGTCCAGCCCCTCGATGGTGGTGACCTTGGAGCCCTCCACGGCGGCCGTCGGGGTCAGGCAGGCGCGGACCGGCCTGCCGTCCACATGAACCGTGCAGGCGCCGCACTGGCCGATCCCGCAACCGAACTTCGTGCCCTTCAGGCCGAGCTCGTCCCGCAGGGTCCAGAGCAGGGGGGCGTCGTCGGGCCCCTTGACCGTCACCGGTCGCCCATTGAGGTGGAACCTGGCCATGCGCGCCTCCCTTGCGTCGTTAAAGGGAAGCTGCGCCTGAAGACCGGGCTTTGTCGAGACCGCGTTCGGCGATCACTGGTCGCGCTGCGACCGCCGCCAGGTCCAGAGATAGAGGCTGAGCGGCGTGACGATCATGGCGACGGCGGCGATGAGGACGCCCATGCTCTCGAAGCTGTCGCCCACCAGGGCGAGGGGCGTCCCCTTGCCGGAGACCACGATCAGCAGGGCCAGCGCCACATTGAACAGGCTCTCGCCGACGATCAGACCCGACACCATCAGCACCCCGAGGCGCTTGGCGACGCCGCCATGGGGACCACGCATCACCAGGCGGTCATAGATCCAGCCGGCGAAGGCGCCGATCACCACGGGAAAGGTGACGGCGGCCGGCAGGTAGATGGCGATGCCCACCCCCAGCGGCGGCAGGCTGAGGGGCCGGGCGCTGTGGCGGGTGGTGGCGCGCAGGGTCTCGTCGATGGCCACCAGCACGGCGCCCAGCAGGCCCCCGACCCCGATCAGGCCCCAGTCCAGTTTCCCCTCGATGACGCCGCGGGCCAGGGTGGAGATCAGGGTCGCCTGGGGGGCGGGCAGGGGATGGGCCGCAATGGCGTGGCTGTTGACCGCGCCGGCGAAACCGTAGGCCTGGTTCAGGAGGTCGAGGATCGGGGGGATCACGGCCGAGCCGGCGACGACGCCGATCACCAGGGCCACCTGCTGGCGCCAGGGCGTGGCGTCCACCAGCTGGCCGGTCTTGAGGTCCTGCAGATTGTCATTGGCGCTCACCGCCACGGCCATCAGCACGCCGGTGATCATCAGGGCGAAGGCCACCAGGGGCTTCAGATCGCCGCCGCCCATCATCGGCCTGGCGATGGCGCCCACCATCAGGGCCGCCCCAAGCACCGCCAGGATGGCGAGGCCCGAGACCGGGCTGTTGGAGGAGCCGATCAGGCCGGCCATGTAACCGCAGACCGCCGCCACGGCGAAGCCGATCACCACGATATAGACCAGGGCCGCCCCGGTAAGCTGCGCGGTCAGCGGGGCCAGGGGGCCGTCGCCGATGAAGCGAGCCACCAGATAGCCGATGGGGATGATGCAGAGCACGCTCACCAGGGCCACCCAGCCGATGGGCATGTCGCGCTCCACCCGGGGCAGGTCGGCGCCCTTGCCGGCCGTGCGCTGGCTTTGGGCCGCCAGGGCCGAGGCCAGGCCCGTCCAGACCGGATAGGCGAGCTTGCCAAGGGTCCAGATGGCGGCGACGCCGATGGCGCCGGCGCCGATGAAGCGCACCTTGGTCTTCCAGACCGCCTGGGCCACCTCGGCGGCGGAGCCTGCGGCCGGATACATGTGGGTGAGGATGGGCACGGCGGCGCCCCAGGCGATCGACAGACCGGTGAGCATGGCCACGCCCACGGCGATCCCCATCAGGTGACCGGCGCCCAGCAGGGCCAGGGAGGTGGAGGCGCCGATGCCGGTGGCGGTCCCCGCCTTGCCGATGCGGAAATAGCGCGAGACCTCTCCGGCGAAGATCCCGGTGGCGGCGATGGCGGCGAACACCGCCGAGGCGACTGAGCCCATGGTGATGGCGATGAGGCCCGAGCGTCCCTCGGCCGCGGCGTCGAGATCGTCGGCCCGTGAGCCGGACCCGACCTTGAGCACCTCGGCGGCGGCGACGCCTTCGGGATAGGGCAGGCTCGACTGGGTCACCAGGGCCCGGCGCAGGGGGATGGTGTACATGACCCCCAGCACGCCCCCGAGCGCGCAGATGCCGAAGGCGGTCCAGAACGGGAAGCCGGTCCACCAGCCGATCATCACCAGGCCCGGCAGCACGAAGATCACCGAGGCCATGGCGCCGGCCGCCGAGGCGACGGTCTGGACGATGTTGTTCTCGTAGATGGTGGAGGTCTTGAAGCCCCGCAGCAGAGCCATGGAGATGACCGCAGCGGGGATGGAGGAGGCGAAGGTCAGGCCGACCTTGAGGCCCAGATAGACATTGGCCGCCGTGAACACGAGGGTGATGAGGACGCCCAGGATCACCCCACGGACGGTGAGCTCGACGCGGGGCGCCTCGCGGGCCAGGGCGGCGGTTTCAGCGGACGAGGTCATGGGCGGCGATCCGTTCATGGCGCCGTCATGGCGCGTCGCCCCTGTTAGAGCCGCATGCGCGCCGCCGCTCAAGGGGGGCGCGCGTTCAGGCCCCCAGGCGACGGGCGGTGTCGAGGGCGGCCACCAGGGCGTCCAGATGCTCAGGTCCGGTGAAATGGCTGGTGATGCAGGCGCGCAAGACAGGGCGACCCTCGAACCGGGCCGGCGAGATCCAGGCGCGGCCGTCCGCCACCACGCGTTCGGCGATCAGGCCAGGATCCAGGCCGGTCTCGCCATCTATGAAGCACAGGACCCCGAGTTCGCTGTCATTGAGCACGGGCCAACCCTCGGCGCGCAGCCGCAAGGCCAGCCGGTTGGCCAGGTCGAGGGCCTGGTCGATATGGGCCCGGTATCCGTCCCAGCCGAGCGCCGCCAGCGCCATGAACAGCTTCAGCCCAATGAACCGACGCGACCATTGCACCGAGTGGGAATAGGGATCGCCGGCGGACTCCGTCGCCGCCGGCATGTAGCTCGCCGACACCCGGAACGCTTCCCCCACCACCGCCTCGTGACGGCAGATGAACATGCCCGCGCCCATGGGGGTCGCCAGCCACTTGTGGGCGTCCATGGTGATGGAGTCCGCCAGGTCGATCCCGGCCATGCGTGCTGGCGGCCGGGCGCCAAGGATGGCCGCGCCGCCCCAGGCTGCGTCCACATGCAGCCACAGGTCTTCCGTCCGCGCGATGCGCGCACAGGCGGCGATGGGGTCGATCATGCCGGCGTTGGTGGTGCCGGCGGTGGCGCCGATGAAGAAGGGCCGGCGTCCCTGGGCCCGATCTTCCGCAATCGCGCGGGACAGGGCGGCCTCGTCCATCTGGCCCTGGCCATCTGTCGCCACCAGGCGGACGGCGTCGCGCCCGATGCCGCACTGGTGGGCGATCTTCAGCCAGGCCAGATGGCTTTCCACCGAAACATACAGGCGGGGCGCGCCGTCAATGGCCTGGACCCCCTCGTCGCCAAACCGCGGGAAGGCGTGGGTCAGGGCGCAGACCACGCCGGTGAGATTGGCCTCGGCGCCGCCGCTGGTGAAATGCCCGCAGGTGATCTCTGAAGGCCACCCGAACCGGCGGGCGATGGCCGTCAAGGTATGGCGTTCGATCTCATTCGCTGCGGCGGCATGCGACCACGCCGCCAGCTGGGGATTGAGCGTGGCGGTGATCTGGTCGGCCAGGACTGCGGGAAAGACCACGGCGGGATTGAACAGGCCGAAATAGCCGGGGTGCATGACGTGGACCATGCCGTCCTTCATCAGATCGATCACGGCGTCGCTGACCTCGCTGATGGCCAGCGGCGTCTCGAAGTCGAACCGGCGCAACGCAGCCTGGACCTCCGCTGGCGTGGGCGTGTGGGCCACGTGGCCCTGGCCGATCTCCTCCAGGGCATCGGATAGCTGCGCCGACAGCCGCGCCTGCTCCGCCAGGCGTTGCGCGCGGTCCGGCCAAAGGGCTTTGGGGGCGGCCATGGGATCCTTTCACGGGACGCGAGGGTCGCCATCCGGTCCGCGGCGGCCGCGCCTGTCAGGGCTTGGATAGCCGACGTGGCCGGTGATGTCAGGTCGCCGCGCTTGTCGATCAGGGCGCTTCGCCGGAACCGGCATTCGCACTATTGGGTTGTGGCGGGACCAGGCGTGGAGGCGGACACCAGGTGGGCAGTGCGATCTTGACGCCCCGGGCCGACGGGCGGGTGGAAAGCCACTCGGCGGTGCTGCTGCCGATCATGGCGCCGCGGCTGCAGGGGGAGGTCCATGCCGACGGGGCCCTGACCCTGGCGCTCTGGGGCGCCGGCGCCCTGGGGCGTCTGAGATTCACCCCCATCCCCGGGCCCTATGTGCACGCGCCAAACCTGATGATCGCGCCGGCGGGCGGGGTCTATGCGGCCCAGTCCGACCCGGTTCTGGTGTTGCGGGGGGCGGCCTATCTGGGGTTTTCGCCGGCGCGGAAATGCGCCTCCTGGGACCGCACCGCCCATCCTCGCACCCGTCAGGTGCGGGACGGCGACCGGCGGCGGTTTGAGCTGCCCTGGGGCGTGGTGCTGGTCGAGGCCCGGGGCCCCGACCTGATGGTGGCGGCGGGCGCCAACCTGGACGAGGCGGAACGGGGCCTGGGCCTGTCGGTGGAGACGATAGTCACCGAGGCCGAGCACTACGCGATGCATTGCGACCGCCTGCCGGAAGCCGACCCGGTGCTGCGCTCCATGGTGATGCAGGGGACCCATGCCGCCCTGTCGGCTGTCCGCCGCGACGAGCGGGGGCGGTTCGATGGCCTGGCGGCGGGCCTGGCCTATTCCACCCCGGCCCGGACCTATTACCGCGACGGCTACTGGACCCTGCAATTGCTGCTGACGGCTGCGCCTGCGGTGGTCCATGCCCAGATCGACCTGCTGGCCGCCGGCGTGCAGCCGGACGGGGAGGCGCCCAGCGGGGTGATCGTCTCCGGCCCGGAACAGGCGCATGCGTGGGAGGCGCTGCGCAGCACGGTGTTCGGCTTTGACTGGATCCATAAGCGGCGGGCCGACTGGTGGAGCGACCATTTCGACAGCCCGTTGTTCTTCGTCCTGACCCTGGCCGACTATGTGCGCGCCACCGGCGATCTGGACCCGGTGGACCGCAACTGGCCGTTCGTGGCCGCCATCTATGAACGCTATGTGGGGCTGTCGGCGAACGGCCTGCCGGTGAAGCCGCGGCACGACCGGGACTGGGCGGACAATGTCTATCGCGCTGGCCATGTGAGCTACGACATCGGCCTGTGGGTCGGGACGCTGGACGCCATCGCCGAGCTGGGCCGGGTCCAGGATCCTGACCTGGCGGCGCGGGCGACAGCGACCGGCGCTGAGGTCCGGGCGGCGATCGCGGGCGAGTTGAGACAGCCCGATGGTCTCTATCCGGACTATTCAGACCGGACCGGCACCCATGAGGACCATCTGACCCTCGATAGCCTGACCCTGCTGCGCTACGACGCCGTGCCGGCAGACGATGCGCGCGCGGTGCTGGCGGCGGTTCGGGCGCGGCTGGAGACCCGGGCCAACGGCGCCCAGGGGTTCGGCGACTGGGGGATGATGTGCGCCCATCCGCCGTTCAAGCAGCGTCGCGACCTGAGATCCAAGACCGTGTTCCCCTATCGCTACCACAATGGCTCGGACTGGCCGTGGCTGGATGGGGTCTATGCCGAGGAGCGCCTGCGCCGCGGCCTGCCCGGCTGGCGCTATCCCATGACCCGATGGTGGGAGATGTGCCTGGCGAAGGGCTGGATGGGGGCGGTGGAATACTTCTCGCCGCCCTGGGGTCGTGGCTCCCTGCTGCAGGGTTGGTCGGGCCTGCCGGCGGCGGTGGCGCTGAAATACCGCGACGTGGTGCTGGCGGGGGATGCGGACGGCTAGGGGCGGCTCATGGCCGGAAGCAGTGGACCACCGAGCCGATCCAGGCCCGAAGGCTCGGGCCGAGTTCGGCGGGCGTGCGGCCGTGGCGGACCATCACCAGGTCGAGTTCGGGGATCACCACCGTGTACTGGCCCTCATGGCCATTGGCGGAGAAGCTGTCGGGGCCGGCGATGCCCAGCCACCAGTGGGCGCCATAGCGGCCCTCCGCCTCGGTCTGTTGCCAGGTGGGGGTGCGGGCATAGTCGACCCAGCCGGCTGGCAGGATGCGCCGGCCGTCCCACACCCCGTCCCGCAGATAGAGCAGGCCGAAACGGGCGAAGTCCCGGGCCGAGGTGAAGCAGAACGAGGAGCCGATGAAGGTCCCGGCGGCGTCGAACTTGGGGACCGGGGTGGTCATGCCCAGCGGCTCGAACAGGCGCTGGCGCATGAAGGCCTCGAAGTCCGGGCCATAGGCGTCGAGGGTCCGGGCCAGGGCGCGGGCGACGATATTGGTCGTACCGGAGGAGTAGGACCAGAAGCTGTCCGGCCGGAAGTCCAGGGACTTGTCGGCGGCGTAGTGGGCGACGTCGTCCTTCCCTGCGCCCCACATCATGGCGATGGTGTCGGACGGCTTTTCCGGCAGATAGACTTCGGAGAATTCCAGGCCGCTGGACATGCGCAGCAGCTGGTCGAGGGTGATGGCGCCGCGCGGGTCGCCGGGGGCGGACCACTCCGGCGCGTCGGCGGGTGCGAAGACATCCAGCTTGCCGTCCCCCACCAGGATCCCCGCCAGGGCCTGGGTGAGGCTCTTGGCCTTGGACCAGGACATGCATGTGGCGTCCGGACCGTGCTCAGGGCCGTAGCGTTCGAACACCAGCCGCCCGCCCTGGACGATCACCACGGCGTGGGTCTCCTCGAAGGCGGAGAAGCCATGCTCGATCAGGGCGTCGAACCGGCGGCGGTTCAGGCCTGGCGGCAGGTCGCCCAGGGGCCAGTCGGCGGTGGGATAGGGGGTGGCGACAGGCTGGGGCGGAAGCGGAGCGAGGGTCATGGAGCCAGGGTGGCCTAAGCGGTTGAGATTGTCAGGACCTTGGATGCTCCCCTTCTGGGGGAGCTGGCCCGAAGGGCCTGAGGGGGCTCATAGGGCTGTGGGTTTCAGCTCGTCAGATCGATGGGCCTCTGCCCCCACCACCG
>Ga0265327_10002775_pt1 | contig 17701 bp, 18 predicted proteins | sample 41621metaG_FD_202089 | JGI IMG/M metagenome (GOLD analysis project Ga0265327, IMG submission 202089) | Rhizosphere microbial communities from Carex aquatilis grown in University of Washington, Seatle, WA, United States - 4-16-21 metaG | ecosystem: Host-associated > Plants > Roots > Rhizosphere... | reverse complement strand
CTACTCCACAACTGGGACTTGGTGTTCCTCTTGCCGGCGCAGGTACTTTGGTGGCTCCACGACTTATACGTATTACAGATACCCCAACCGCGGAAGGTGCAGTGGCCGTGTATGTTCCAGGCATTCCTGCTGTTATGGGAACGAGTACCGAAGCCTCAACGACAGTTATCACTCCTGCAGTAGATCCTGATGTGCGTATCCAGTACATCGAGCGAGAGAGTGGAAACATGTACGCTTTTACAGCGCACGCACGCATACTCACGCGCATCACCAATAAAACCCTCCCTGGCGTGCAGTACGCATCGTGGCTTTCAGATGGTTCGCTCGCCTATGCTCGGTTTATCGAGCGTAACGGCAATGCCGAACACATCGATACTTATGCGCTTCCAGCTGATGGCAGTGCCGGATACTTCCTCGAACAGGACCTTTCCCAGGTGGCGACAGCAGGCACTACAACGCTCGTAACACTGCTTCCTAGTACGAATGGCTCAACAGGAACCGTCTCAAGTCCTTCTGGTGGAAACCTGCACACACTTTTCGCCTCGCCACTTGCCTCTATACTCATGTCACTTGGCGGAAATGCGTATGTCGCAACCACACGCGGCTCGGCGTCCATGGACGGTTTTGCATTTATCATAGACCCGGCGACAGGAACGTTCACCCGTTTACTAGGGCCTTATCAGGGACTGAGTACGGTCCTAAGTCCTACGGGGAAGTCAGTCCTGTTTAGTTATGTATCGGGAGGTAAGCCTGTGCTTGCGGTACTCGACATTGGGACTCACAGCGTGACTCGTGTTCCTCTCACCACACTTGCTGAGAAGTGTGCGTGGGCAAGTGACGGTCTTTCTATCTATTGCGGAATACCGACCTCGTTCTCAGGAACTATTCCCGACGCCTGGTACCAAGGAACGGTGTCGTTTAGTGACCGGTTGTGGAAAATCGACCTCGTGACACGTACCGCAAACCTTCTCATTGACCCGAGTCAAGCAGCGAATACCCCTATAGATGCGGTGGCCCTTACAGTTGATCGTACAAACGATGTGCTCGTATTTAAAAACAAGCGTGATGGAACGCTTTGGGTCTACGACCTTTAGGTCGTTGCGGTTATTTGGATAGCCTTGCCGCGTCTCGCGATGAACTCTTGGAAGAGTGCAACGAAGTTACTGGTGATGAAGTACAGAGCAATGGCGCCTGATGCGTAGGCCACAAAAGCGATGACGACAGGGAGCATGTAGCGTGCCTGGAGTGTCATGGCGCGCGCAAAGTCGTCTTGGGTAGAGGCACCCACCTCAACAGAAGCTGGTGGTATGGGTATGGCGTACCAGGCCTGTGCAAGCTGTGTAAGGCCTGCGATGCCTGCGAGTATGATGCTATGGCTCGTAACTACCACAAGACCCAAGAACAGGGCTGACGCGCCGGCAGGTGCGTGAATAAAGGGATAGAGCACAGTGGTGTCTATGTGTGGGAGGGTTTCTGTTCGAAACACCCAATACAGACCGATGATAATGGGGAGTTGAATGAAGACAGGAAGCACACTTGCGAGGGGGTGGACGTTGTACTTCTTATACAGCGCCATTATTTCCTGCATTTGTTTCTCCTTATCTTCTTTATACGTCTCACGTACACGCTTCATCTCTGGGTCCATGGCCTTGATAACCTTCTGAGTACGTGCGGCACTCATAGAAAGCGGCCACAGGACGAGTTTGACGATTATGGTGGCTCCAATGACCGCGAAGCCTATATCACCACCCGGAATGATGCTTACGAGGAATATGAGGAGGTTATAGATCGGAGCATAGAGAACTGCGTGGAAGAAGGCACTCATAGTTTGTATACCTTATACCGTTTGGGGCTTGATGAGAAGACGAGAGAGAAGTTCGGTAAGCTCTATGTTGAGTGTTTGGTAGGGGAGTGAGGGACTACCTGAGCGGGCATAGACCACAAAGCCTGTATTCCCGGCCACAAAGGGTGCCGCCACGTCCATAATCCGCCTTTTGAGGAGATGCCGGTCTGTCGCTCGTTTGGCTGTTTTCTTGGAAATCACCGCGGCGGCCCCATGAGTACCCGCAGGTCCCACAGAAACGGAAAAATGCGCCGAAATGGCGCGTTTACCGGCTGAAACTGCGCCGAACGACGCCCGAGAGAGGCGGTTCGGGCGGGATAGCATGACTACTCAGAAGAGACCGAGAGGCTCGCGCGACCCTTACGGCGACGGCGTAGGAGCACATTCTTGCCTCCAGGGGTGCTGGAGCGGGCACGGAACCCGTGGGTGGTCGCGCGCTTCTTCTTTTTTGGCTGATAGGTTCGCTTAGGCATGGTTTTTTGTTGTCCACAGGATAATAACAGGTTCCGTACCCCTGGGCAAGAATTGAGGGTGGCGTATGATTCCTATATGCAATCAGAGATTACGGGTATACTTGGGCGGACCATGAACAAACTTGATGCGCGTGAACTTTGGGAATATGCACTAACGCAAATCGAGCTCTCTATCTCTTCAGCAAATTTCAATACGTGGTTCCGAGACAGCTCTATCGTGAAGATAGAAGAGGGGATTGTATACATTGGTGTGCCGAGCCAATTCTTTCGTGATTGGTATTTGAAGAAGTTCCACACACTCCTCCTTAAAATAATTCGTTCTGTCTCGTATGAATACCGAAATATTGAGTATGTCATCGTAAAAGATGATCGACGAAAACCAAAAGAGGTGCGTCGTCCTCTTCAACAGCAAGTGGCGGAGCTTCCTCTTGATGAGTTTTATATTAATAAGAGCGACAACCTAAACCCTCGTTATACGTTCGATACGTTTGTTGTGGGAGCTTTCAATGAGCTCGCCTACACAGCAGCCCAAGCCGCAATACAGCGTCCTGGCATCACCTACAACCCGTTCTTTATCTATGGTGATACCGGAAGAGGGAAGACACACCTGATTCAGGCCATCGGAAACAGTTTCAAGAAGATGTACCCGACACGCAAGGTCTTCTACCTCACGTCTGAAAAGTTTGGGACCGACTACACTGACTCGCTTCAAGCCGGAACGGCAAATCGCTTCAAAGAAAAGTACCGTCAGTATGATTTGTTAATCATGGACGATGTGCAGTTCCTTTCGAAAAAGGAAAAAATGCAGGAAGAGTTGTTCCATCTTTTCAATTCTCTCTACGACAACAATAAACAAATCATTTTCTCGAGTGATCGCTCTCCTGCATCGATAGCTGACATCGCTGATCGTCTTCGTGGGCGTTTCCAGAGTGGTATGACGGTCGATATTGCCGAGCCAGAGATGGAATCACGTATGGCAATTGTGCGTAAAAAGGCCGCTGTACACGGCGTGGTGCTCGGAGAAGATGTGGTGGAGCATATAGCGACCTCTATTTCAGGCTCTATTCGTGAGCTTGAGGGCGTCATTAACTCAATTGTCTGTCACACACAAGTGAAGGGGGTTCCACCAGACTTAGCTGAAGTGCGACAATCGCTCAGATCTTTCTCTCGCCCAACAAAAACTGTTTCGGTGAAGCATGTGGTGTCGAAGGTGGCTGAGTTTTATGGCATAGATGAAGAGAGCATCTATGAAAAGACTCGTAGGAGGGAAGTCGTGCGACCCCGCCAGGTGATTATGTATATTTTGCGAGAGGACTTCAGCGTTTCGTATCCCACTATTGGTTCGAAGCTTGGTGGACGCGACCACACGACCGTTATTCATTCGTGCGAGAAAGTGAAGCGAGAAGTACTTGAAGATATGGAACTCGCAAAGGAGATCCAGGATATTCGTGGGCTGTTGGTATAACTCTGAATAACGCGGGGATATCGTATGGAAAACACACAGCACAGTCTGGGGAGAACTACAGAAAAAAGAGGGGTTGTCCCCAGCTCCCCTGAAATGGTTTTCGTTCTCCCCACCAGCAGTTCTTTGTTTTCAACAGGTTGTACAAAAACCTCTCGCCCCATGAGCCTTATTTCAGGCTACGGAATTGAGTTTTCCGGATATCAACAGCCCTAATAATAGAAATAGTATGGTTATCACTTTAGGAAAGAAAGAATTCGCGGAGGCTGTGAATATCGTTTCTCGATTTGCTGAACGGAAGTCAGCAACACTCGCAGTACTCTCAGGAATAGCAATTATTGCCGGTGATGATGGTATTAAATTACGTGCAACCAATCTCGAGACAGGTATCGATTTACGTGTAGAGGGTGTCATAAAGGAACCGGGAGTGGTTGCTCTTCCTGCAAGTGTGCTCCGTGATATAACCTCATCTCTTTCAAGCTCTGGTTCAGTCACACTTGAGCATGCAGGGGAAACCGTCGTTATAGCCTCAGATAACGGTAAGAGCACCATTAAAACCCTTCCCTACGAGGACTTTCCATCACTCCCTCTCCCCGAGTCTCCTAAGGCTACTAATACGCTTAAGGGGAGCCTCTTCTCCTCTCTTGTCGGTGCGGTCGTCTCGTGCGCCTCTACCTCGACCGTGCGCCCAGAACTAGCCAGTATTCTTATTTCAGCTGAGGGTGGTGTTATGAAGGCTGTTGCAACTGATTCGTTCCGTCTCGCTGAGAAGAAGATGACCATAAGTGGAAAACTATCTCCATTTACGATGCTTATTCCAGCAAAAAACGCTGTCGATATCCTACAGGCACTTCCTGAATCAGATGTAACCATCTCTCTCGATGACCACCAATGCGCTTTTTCCTGGGACCACGGAACGCTGGTTACTCGACTTGTGGCTGCGAGTTACCCAGACTACACACAAATTATTCCAAAAACGTTTGTGAGCGAGGCAACCGTTTTGCGTAAGGATCTTGAATCAGGCCTCAAGAGGGTCGCGGTCTTCTCGGACACGTTCCAGAAGGTAAAATTGGGCCTCTCAGGCACAGATAAGACGGTCTCTCTCTCAGCAAGAAACAACGACATTGGGGAATCAGCAGAACACATACCCGCGGCTGTCGTTGGGGACTCCATAGAGCTTTCTTTCAACTACCGTTATCTGACGGCACCACTCCCGCTCATTGAGCCAGACAGCATTACACTCTCCGCAAGTGGTATTGGACGAGCTGTGGTCATCAAGGGTGCGGGCGACACCAGCTTCCTCTACTTGGTAATGCCAATGAATCAATAAAACCGTGGGACGGCTTTATTGAGCGTGGGCCAACCCACTCAAGGGTGGGTTACGTTCTATGTTGAGCGTGGCCAAACCTCCTGAAGTTTACTGCCCACCAATATCACTCCCATCAATACCTATTCCTGGAATGCCACTTGAGCCAGTCGTAGATGCTGCGGGGGAAACAGACGCACCACCACCCCATAGTTGTACTGGGTATTCCCATGCAGCGAACTGAGGATCACTCGCAGGATTCACGGGTGGAGGACCAAGCGGATTATTCTTATCTATCCAGTACAGGATGTCGTGTGCCCCCGTAGTGCCGATATATACCCCTCGAAGAGCAGGAGGTGCACTGTCTGGTATCCCTGGGGCTTCGCCGAAGTAGGTGACCGGATACTTCGTTAGTGCGTACTGCATGAATGCGTGCCACATAGGGGCGACCACGTATCCAGCGATTTCCTTCACCATCGGGTGGTTATCGTTATTTCCGGCCCACGTACCCACCACTATTGATGGCGAGTAACCGATGGTCCATACGTCGCGGTAGTCGTTCGTGGTTCCTGTCTTGGCAGCTACATCATAATCATCGAAATGAAGAGGGTTGTCTGGCTGATATTCAGGGAAGCGTGCCTGATTATCTGAGAGCATTTGTGACATTTCACGAGCCACACCCGTATCAAGCACTTGGTTGGGTTGGTCTTTATACTCCTCGAGTTTCTTTCCGGTCGAATCAGTGACTGACAAAATACCCGTCGGAGGATTGAGGACACCATCGTTAGCAAACACGCCATACGCGCTTGTGATATCGAGTAGACGTACTTCTGCCGCACCAAGTGCGAGTGTGAGACCATACTGATTTGGGTTTCCAAGAGTGCCGATACCCATAGCAGTCGCGAGGTTGATAACGTTCTGAATACCTGCGAGGTAGAGCGTTTTGACTGCCGGTACGTTTATAGATTGGGCAAGCGCCGTAGTGAAGGTCATGGGACCACGGAACTGATTATCAAAGTTCGAAGGTGAGTAGCAAGGAGGAGTATCGTTCGTGTTGTCAGTTGGGCTACAGGTGGTTGAGAACTGCGTCGGAAGATCGAACACAGCAGTCTTTGGGGTGTATCCCTTTAGGAGTGCAGCAGCATACACAAATGGCTTAAATGACGAGCCAGGCTGACGAAGTGCGAGTGCATCGTTGTAGCTTCCTTGTACGGAGGCATCAAAGTAGTCACGCGAGCCGACCATGGCGAGTATCTGGCCCGTCTTAGGGTCTATGGCAACAAGTGCAGCATTACTCGCATTAAACTTTGTCTCATTTATTGTTGCGTACTGATTCACTGTTGTCTCAGCCTGGTGCTGTAGATCAGTATCTAGAGTGGTGATGACGTTGAGGCCTTGATTCACCGCATCAGATCCATACTTATCTTCGAGGTACTGCTCAATATAGAAGACGAAGTGAGGCGCAATAATCGAGCCATTCTCGGCCGGGTTAAAGGCGACCACCTCGTTCTTTGCTTGCTGGTATTGGTCGTCGGTTATGTATCCCAACTCCTTCATGCGTGAGAGCACGAGATTCTTGCGAGCATCGAGTTCTGCGCGGTTGTTTCCATACGGCGATAGATGGGTCGGCGCTTGAGGAAGGGCAGCGATGTACGCTGCCTCTGCAAGGTCAACATCCGCAGCGGACTTGCCATAGAACGCACGGCTCGCAGCCTCGACCCCATAGAGTGTCCCTCCGTACGGTGTGTCATTTAAATAAAATCCCAAAATCTGATCCTTCGAATACCGCTGCTCGAGCTTGTACGAAAGAATCCACTCATGCACCTTACGGCTAATACTCTTCTGCCCAGTGAGCAGGCTGTTTTTTACGACCTGTTGTGTAAGGGTCGAACCTCCTTGAGCGAACGAGCCAGTCAGCACATCGGTGATAAACGAACGAATAATAGCTGTGAAACTGATAGCCCCATGCTGGTAGAAACCGGAGTCCTCTATTGAAATCGTCGCCTGCTTCAAGTACGGAGAAATGTCCTCGAGAGGGACTTGATTGCGACGGATGTCACGATTGAGATCGTAGAGTACGGTCTTTCCCGTACGATCGTATATTTTTGTCGACTGAGTAACCTTTCTTGTATCAAAAGAATCCAAACCAGGGGTTGGTGTAAGGGCTATCCAGAGTATTCCAGCACCTGCTATAAAAAACCCAATGCCGAATGCAAATAACCCCAGCTTCACCGCCAGGCTCGGGTGGTGCAACTGCTTCTTGAGGTACTGGAGCAGTGCCTTCGACTTCTTAGTTCGTACCATTACAGAATGCTATCACAAGCACTCGCCTACCTGGCAGGAGATCGGGGTAAAGGAAAACGGCCCCTGTGGGGCCGCTTATCCTAGAGCGCTTCGTCTTCCTCTACCTCGTCGTCTTCGAGCTCGTCAGTATCGTCCTCCTCTTCGTCAGCGACATCGTCAATGCTCAATTCCGTTTCTTCGTCCATATAAATAGGTTTACCTTAAGTACTTCATGATTGAAGCTTCTCTATTTGAACAAACTCGAATATATTTGCAAGCAATTACTTTTTCGTGTGTGGATAGCGGTGTGAAAGACCCGCAATGGCAACCGCAATTGCATCGAGCTCGTCATCCAAACGTTTCTTCTCGGGGAGGGTAATGAGATGGGGAATCATCTGGGCAATGGCCTTTTTATCAGCACTACCATAGCCCGTAACGGAGAGTTTTATTTGGCCTGGTGAAAACTCAATCACTGGGAGCCCCGCTGCCCCGACTGCAGCAAGCACTGCACCACGTGCTTCAGCTACCGAGAGCGCGGTCTTCTTATTGGTGCTGAAAAACAAACCCTCAATAGATACTAGGTTAGGTGTGTAGGTTTGTATTGCCTCAAGAATCGCAGTGTGTACCACCGCTAGGCGCACGGAAGCGTCTCCTTTGGGAGGGAGTATACAGTCACTCCACACATGGGTAGGCCTACTTGCGTCACCTTCAAGCACCGCAAGCCCTAAACGATCAAACCCAGGATCTATACCGAGTACACGATTACTCATCGTCGTTCGTGTTTTCGTATCCACGCGCGTTCGTACTTATGCTTTGCACATCGTCCTGCTCATCAAGGAGAGAAAGGAGGTGTCCCAGTCGCTCCTCGTCTTCACCAACCACGTCCATCAAGGGTTCGTTTGGTGTGAGGAGGCCGGCGGGAGACTTAGAAAATGCCCAGAGTGCACTCCCAGGAGTGCCGAGCTCATACGTATTTTTAGTAAGGATAAGTTTTATCTCCTGCGTGGTGCGATTTTTATTGTCAGTGAGTGCGGACACAATGATGGCTACTGCTCCTGGGCCATAGAGTTCGTAGGTGACCTGTTCGAGATCTCCTCCTTCTTTACTTGTTCCTTTTGCGACCGCTCGCTCGATATTGTCTTTCGGCATGTTGGCGGCTTTGGCGCGAGCTATCACTGCAGCAAGACCGGGAGACGTTATGTTTCCGGAAGCTTTTTTAGACTCGAGTGTTATCTCACGAGCAAAACGAGAAAACACTCTGCTCTTTGCAGCATCAGTGACACCCTTCTGGCGCTTAATTTGTGACCACTTTGAATGTCCTGACATGGCTATAACTGTAGCAAATAACGTTTACCGTTGTCAGTAAGTACGCGACCACGGCTTGAACGCTCAATAAGACCAAGACGAAGGAGATAGGGCTCATACACGTTCTCTATAGTGTCCGGATCCTCATGCATGGCGCTTGCGAGTGCACGCACACCAGCAGGACCTCCTTTAAAACCCTCCTTGAGCGTCTCAAGATAGCGGCGATCGTCTTTGGTAAGCCCGATAGAATCGATACCAAACATCTCGCACGCGGCGTCAGTGACCTCTGGCGTAAGTTCTTTCTCGTGTACTTGGCCATAGTCACGCACACGCTTCAGGAGTGCATTGGCTACGCGAGGCGTGGCACGGCTCCTGCTTGCGATACGTTCGATGACGGCATCGTTCGCGTCGATATTGAGCATGTGTGCAGAGCGCTTAATGATGGCCCGCAAGTCTTCATCGCTATAAAAATCGAGCTGATACACACCACCTCCGAAACGTGAACGAAGTGGACCGGAGAGCTGCGCCATGCGAGTTGTTGCACCCACGAGCGTGAAGGGAGGGAGGGTAAGCTCAACGGTGCGCGCGGACGGACCCTTACCGAGCACGATATCGAGTGAGCCAGACTCAAGTGCAGGATAGAGGAGCTCTTCTATTTTGCGAGAGAGCTGATGTATCTCGTCGATAAACAGGACTGTGCCCGGTTCGAGATTGGTGAGAATGGCCGCAAGATCGCCGGCGCGCTCAATAGCTACACCAGACGTGGATTTCAGAGGTACGCCAAGTGTAATCGCGACCAAATGGGCGAGTGTGGTCTTGCCGACACCCGGCGGACCATAGAACAATATATGTTCAGGCATGTCACCGCGCTTCTTGGCCGCCTCAAGGAGTACCTGGATGTTCGCTTTTACGTGACCCTGACCGACATATTCGTCCCACACGGACGGACGGAGCGCCGAATCGAGCGACTGATCTCTTACCTTCACACCATCTGGGGTACTTGACATAAAATGCTACTGTGCTAGCATTCTATCACACGAGGGTCGGCCTTGTGAGGACCTTTCTCACGAGGCATTTTTTGTGCCCAACTGATGAATCGTACGCATCACCCTCTAGGCAGGGCTTGACGGCTTAGGGCGTCTTCCCAAGGATCATCCTGGTACCACTCTTGTTAGTGGCCCACTGGGTGTCTCCTCAGGCATTTCGTTCACCTTCTACTTGTAGAAGGAGTGCCTGGAGGGTAATGCGCGTGATTAAAAGAAAAGCCCCGCGAAAGCGGGGCTTTTCTTAAATATCTATAGCAAAACGCCACTTCATCGGTATAAGAGTGAAATTAATAGGGAACTCAAAAGCACGTTCCTTTTTCCACGCAGACACCTTCCCGACCATAGTGTCAAAGAGTTGGTCAAAGTTTTCTATCTTTTGTTCAGAAATCTGCACAAATATTTCTATGGGCGCTGTTTCCATACACAAATACATCAGCAATACCGGTGGTTTCTGAGACAATATCGCGAACCGCATGTGACATGCGTTCAATTTCTGAATTGGGTACTAGGGTTTCGTCGTACTCAACGCGGATGAGAGGCATGTCTAGGTATTAGTTTCGAGGTAGGTCTACCACACGGAACACCTCGTCGAGCGACGTGACACCATTCAACGCTTTGATGACACCGTCTTGCGCCATATTCAAATACCCCTGTTTCCGCGCCTCGTTCGCAACATCAGCTTCACTCGGATTGTCTCGCAAGAAGACACCAAGCTCATCGGTCATGAACACTGCTTCATAGAGTCCCACGCGACCTTTGTAGCCTACCGTCGCGTCATCACCCTCCACTGTGTCTGGTACCCATGTCATATCGAGCGAAGTAGGCAAAAGCGTCTTATCTTCGACCGTCGAGAGAATCTTATCGACAATGGCGCGCTGTTCTCCTTCGAGCGGCACCTGCTTACGTTTATTTGGGTCAAGCTTGCGTACGAGACGTTGCGCCATGGCGACAGTCACTGCTGACGCGAAGTTCTTCGGGTCGACGCCAAGGTCAACGAGGCGAGGGAAGGTACCTGCAGCATTGTTGGTATGCAGGGTCGAAAACACATAGTGTCCGGTGAGCGCCGCTTGAATAGCGGTCTCCGCGACTTCGTTGTCACGGATTTCTCCCACCATGATGACGTCAGGGTCCTGACGAAGCACTGAGCGAAGACCTGAAGCGAAGGTATAGGATTTTCCGTCCGTCTGCGTCTGTACGATACCCGGGAGATGATACTCAATAGGGTCTTCAATCGTAATAATTTTTATATCCGGAGTATGAATGTGGCGCAGGAAGGTGTAGAGGGTGGTGGTTTTACCTGAACCCGTTGGACCGGTCGTGAGGAGCATGCCGTTCGGACGCTTTATTTCCTCTTCGAGCTTGGTAAGTAGTTTCGGATGTATACCGAGACTATCGAAGGTCACCTGAATAGCTTTTGGATCGAGAATACGAAGCACAATAGACTCGCCGTAGTTTCCAGGAATCAAGGAGGTTCGAATTTCTACCTCACTACCACCAATGCCTACAGAAAATCGCCCGTCCTGAGCCCGGTTATCGACGTTCAACTTCAAACCCGAGAGGAGTTTTATACGAGACGCCAGTGTTTTATATAGGTGTACGTCAAACACATACGCATCGGTGAGGAGACCATCAAGACGCAAACGTAGACGCACCTCAGTCTCCTCCGGTTCGATATGAATATCAGACGCTTTCATCGCGAACGCTGCAGCGAGCACCTCCTCAAAAAGCTGTGAGGTCACGGTATGTTTCTTATCGGCGATAAGAGCACCTATGTGTTCAGCGAATGCAGGTACATTCGTGAGTTTTGCCTCAAGGGTCTTCAGTTCTTCTTCCGGGATAGTGAAGACACCCGCATCATTCTCGTGGGCGAACGAGAGGTCGGCATAACGCACATACGCATGGTCGAGGCTTTTTTGGGAGACCATGAACTGATCCACTACAAACCCGAGCTCATCGAGATGAGCAAGAACAGACGGAAGTGCCTGGTTTTGAGGATTGCGGACTGCAAGAGATACGTGCTTCCCATTCTTATCAAAGGCGACCACTTCAGCCTCACGTGCTTCCTTCTCCGGAATGATGCGGAGTGCGTCCACGTTGACCGGCATCACACTCAAGTCGGTATAGGTGAGCTTATATTTTTCTGAAAGGATGTGGGCCAAGTCTTCCTCTTCACGCTCACGGATACCGGCGAGCTTTTGGTCCTCAGCATCAGTATTGAAGGGCATCTGCATAGAGGCATCATAGCATCGCCTAAAGGCTGGGTAGGGGACACTTGACAAAAGTACATATTCCTGCTAATGTACTAGTACATTCACCAGGAGGTTTCCTATGTTCCGCAAACTCGTCCTGGCTGCTCTTTCTATCGCAGCCATCGCCTCGACCGCCCACGCGGCCGTCATCGGCACCATGCAAAACAACGGCACGACGCTCATCGTCACCGATGACCAGAGTGCGCCCGGCCCCGGCTACACCCTTCGTGGGTGTGGCCAGTCCACCACCGGAAAGCACATGTGCACCTGGGGGGTTTCGACCTCTCCGGCTGCGCCTGCGGCCCCAGCGGCGCCTCCGCCTCGTGTCGTTCCGGACGTGAATGTCGCCGATCAGGGCAATCCCTTGGTCGGCGGTGTACAGCCGGACGCTCAGGCAGCATGCCAGTGGAGCTCGAACTCCGCTCGCTGCGTCCAAGTCCGGCCGAAAACGACAATCTTCGACTGGGTCATGGGCGTCGGCTCCCTCGTCATCCTCGGCGAAGAAGCTAGTCACGGCAACGGTGGCTTTGGCTGCTGCTCTTCATCGAGCGGACAGACCGGCGGAACCTGGGTCAACGGAAGTTGGATTCCCAATAACGCCGTCTTCAGCCGCGGTGGCGCCCCCCGCTAGTAGGAACTAAACCTCCTCCTGGCACACTATGAAGTGCTCGTCCTCTGTAATGGGGGGCGGGCGCTTTTTCTTTTCCCGGGTACAATTTCAATGTGGAAAAGACGATACATTCACTCGAAGAGCTCGGCGCAGAAGCTCAGACTTTTATTGCATCACTCACCCCTCAGGTCGGAGGGGCGACCCTCATTACACTTTCGGGGGAGCTCGGTGCTGGTAAGACCGCTTTTACTCAGGCACTCGCACTCGCACTCGGCATTACGGACGTTGTTCAAAGCCCAACGTTTGTACTCGAAAAGATTTACACCCTTCCTGAGGGGAGGTCATTCCGACGTCTCGTGCACATTGATGCATACCGTCTTACCTCAGGAAGTGATTTGCGCACCATCGCATTTGATCAAATGATGCACGACGAAGAAAATCTTATTGTGGTCGAGTGGCCCGAGCGCGTAGCTGATATGCTCCCGCCCGCCGACGCAGCTATCACACTCGTCGCACACGATGACGGCACACGCACTATGACCTATGCCTAAAAAAGCCGACACAAAAAAAGCACGCCTCGTCATACTCGATGCGCACGCCATCATTCATCGTGCGTATCACGCACTTCCGGACTTCACCGCTCCTGACGGTCGCCCAAGTGGCGCACTCTATGGACTTACTTCAATGTTGCTACGCATCTGTGCGGACTTGAAGCCGGACTATATTGTCGCCGCATACGATCTTGCAGGTCCTACTGTGCGCCATGAAGCCTACGCAGAATATAAAGGAACACGTACGAAGACCGATGATGCACTCGTAGCGCAACTCAACACCTCGCGCGATGTGTTTGCAGCTTTCAGCATTCCTATCTATGAGCGTGAAGGATTTGAAGCAGACGATGTACTCGGAACTATCGTAAAGATGGAAGAAAAGAATAATGATCTCGACATCATTATTGCGTCCGGAGATATGGACACCATGCAGCTCATTACTGGTAAGAAAGTGCAGGTATATACCCTCAAGAAGGGACTGAACGACACCATTCTCTACGATGAACAGGCTGTGATAGATCGCTACGGGTTTGCACCGAAGCTCATTGCTGACTATAAGGGTCTTCGAGGTGACCCATCAGACAACATAAAAGGAGTACCGGGTATCGGCGAAAAGACTGCCACGGACCTCATTCAAAACTTCGGAACGGTAGAGGCACTCTACAAGACCCTGAAAAAAGACGAGGCAAAATTACTTGCTGTAGGCATCAAGCCTCGCATCATACAGCTCCTCAAAGACAATGAAGAAGAGGCATTTTTCTCGAAGATGCTCGCCACGATACGTCTCGATGCTCCTATAGCCTTTACGCTCCCTAAGAGTGTTTGGCGGGACGAAGTAGAAGCAAAAACCCTCATAACTTTTTTTGATGAATGGGGCTTCCGTTCGCTTCGTGGGCGCATGCTTTCACTTCTGAACGCAGAAGATGAGCTCGAGGACGAGACAACTTCAGAGAAAGCTGAGGAGGATATAGATCCTCGAAAGCTTGCTGAAGCGAAAGTCATGCTCTGGCTCCTCCATTCCGACTTTACGAATCCTGCACTTGAAGACGTGCTCGGTTACACGCGTACCGACTCGTTTGCTGACGCGTACGCATCTTTAGAAAAAAGCATCAAAGAGACTGGACGCCTTTCTGAGGTCTACGAGCAGATAGAGCGTCCCCTTATTCCGCTCCTCGAACGCATGGAAGCGCACGGTATTCTCATCGACAAGAAGGTGTTTACTAAGCTCGCGAAAGAGTATCGAAAAGATCTCGAGACATTCGAAAAGCAAATCTATGAGTTTGCAGGAAAAGAGTTCAACATTAACTCTCCAAAACAGCTTGGAGATATTCTCTTTGATGAGCTTGAGCTGAAGGCTGTCGACGGCAAGAGCCAGAAGAAGACTGCTACCGGACAGCGTTCCACCAAAGAGTCTGAGCTAGAGAAACTCCGCGAAGTTCACCCTATCGTCGACGCTATTCTCCAGTACCGTGGGCTTCAGAAATTACTCTCGACGTATATCGAAAGTATTCCGGAACTCCTAGACGCGGAGAATCGCCTACATGCTCAGTTTATTCAGACGGGTGCGGTCACGGGCCGCATGTCGAGCCAGAATCCGAATCTCCAAAATATTCCAATACGTACCGAGCGAGGTAGGGCTATTCGTCATGCATTCATAGCCCAGGAAGGTTTTGCACTACTCGGTTTCGACTACTCGCAGATAGAGCTTCGTATCGCAGCTATCCTCTCCAAGGACGAAAAAATGTGTGACATTTTTAGGAACGGTCGCGATGTACACCGAGAGGTGGCCGCAGCCGTGTTCAACGTCGCTCCGGACAAAGTGGACGCAGAAATGCGTCGACGCGCGAAAATAATAAACTTTGGCATTCTCTACGGTATGGGAGTAAATGCGCTCAAAGCACAGCTTGGTACCACTACCGGTGAGGCGCACCAATTTTATGATGACTACTTTGCGACCTTCGATACGCTCGCGAAGTATCTCGAGTCGACGCGTGGTTTCGCACGCAAGAATGGATTTACCGAAACCCTCTTCGGTCGTCGTCGACAATTTGCAGAGATGAAATCACCACTTCCTTATGTACGTGCTCAAGCGGAACGCATGGCTATTAATGCGCCAATACAGGGAACACAGTCAGACATTATAAAAATAGCGATGGGACGCATCGACCACATGCTTACCGAGAAGAAGGCCGACTCTGATGCATACCTCCTCCTCCAAGTGCACGACGAACTGGTATACGAAGTACGAGAAGAGCGACTGCACGAGCTTGGCCTCCTCATACAAGACCTCATGGAGCACGCACTTCCGGAGAGTGAGACCCATGGCGTACCCATACTCGTCGAACCAAAGTCTGGACCTACCTGGGGAGACACTGAGCCTATTGTTCTCTAGCGCTTCAGGTGCATACTCGAAAAGGACTAACAACCGCGGGAATAGGGAGGAACCAATGACCCGCACTGAACCTGCTAATGACGGAGGGAAGAAAGAAGAACCCGGCGCGTCCTCGACGTGGCTTGGCATGATCGGTGTGCTGATTGCGGTCGCGGCGATAGTCATCCTCGGTGGCATCGCACTCGCAAGCCTGTTCGACTCTCTGAAGCCCATCGCCCTACAAGCAAACGCCGCGCTCACGCCCCACGTACGACCCTACTAGACTACACACCTAGCAGGGGAAAAGGCGCTCCTCCGGGAGCGCCTTGACCCTATCAGGTAGAATAGAGACATGGTGTATTTCTTTGAGGGCACAGATGTCGCTAAGACGCGCGCAAAAGCGTTTGCTTGGCTTGCTGCTGCACGCACCAAGGAACCGAATGCGGCATACACACGACTTGGAAGTGAAGACGTCACTTCAGAGTCCCTACAAGAAATTATGCAGTCGCAAGGACTCTTCTTTTCAAAAATGCTCGTGCTCCTCGACGACCCTTTCACACTCGCTTCTTCAGCCGATGCCGTACTAGAAGCTCTCCCTCGTCTCGCAGCGTCAGAAAATGCCATTGCTATTCTCGCTCCGAAACTTCTTGCTACACGAGCGAAGAAAGTTACCGCGCATGCCACAAAAGTATTTACACAAGATGCTTCTGAAAAAAAACCAGCGAGAGGTTTTAATAGTGGACTCGTGAACGCGCTTGGCTCCAAAAACGGACCAGCACTCTGGAAAGAAATAGTCTCTGCGGAGCGCCTCGGCGACGCCCCCGAAATGATTCATGGGCTCCTTCACTGGAAAGCGCGCGACCTTATGCAAAAGGGGAGCCGTGTGTGGACCCCTATGGAGGCTCGGCTGCTCTCTCGCTCACTCATCGAGCTGCTTTCTGACTCCAGAAGTGGTGACTTGCCGCTCGGCCCTGCGCTCGAACGGTTTGCGCTCTCGCTTAGAAGTTAGACACACCCCTCCATTGCGCAGTCCCTGGCGCGTGCTTAGATGTGCTCCAGGTCTCGCAAGAATAAGCTTCGAGACAAGAGAGGGGACGTCACGTGAAATTGAAGTGGGGAAGACTTATCGCCGCACTCCTGCTGTACGTTGTGGCCGCACTATTCGTCCTCACGCTCAGTAGTGCGGGAACGAGCATCAACACCAAAGGCCTCATGCTCCTCACCACTTGGTCAACAAGCCTGGTGAGCACCGCCATCGTGGGTGCGTTCATTTGGACGCAGAACAGGAAACTCCTGATCGCACTGTCCGTCCTGGTGGTACCGTTCATCGCCGGTATCGTGCTGTACCTGGTCGTCGCTGAGGTGCAGTTTTTCTTCGCTATCTCGGCGCTCGGCTTCGGTTTGCAACTCACCGCAGCAACCATCTGGTTCGTCGAGGGCCTCCTATCAATCCAGCACAAAGCGTCCACTGAAGACGCAGTCGCCACAGAAACAGCAGAAGCTTTTTCTTAGGGCGAATGGTCCACCTGCCCTTAGGCAAAGCGCTCTCCAGAACGGAGAGCGCTGACCTTTTATATAGTTGGTGCGCCCACCAGGGCTCGAACCTGGGACCGTCTCCTTAAAAGGGAGCTGCTCTACCGACTGAGCTATGGGCGCATCTGTTGATACCTGTAAAACCTAGCATTTACTAAGCTGATTTTCTAGTACGAATACGTGTCGACGGTAGCGCCATTCTGATCAAGAAGGGTAATAGTTTCTGGTGAAGGTCCCCACAACTCTCCACTCTGTCCGAGATACATGCGCCAGATGGGTAGAGAGAATCCGCTATCAGATTGGTGAGCAGACACGCAGCCGTTGTAGGTAAGATACTGCTGCGCGAAAGCAACGCACAATGATGAGCTCCCAGGGAGTGATGAGGCTAGTGTGCATCGAGGGAGCGCCGATAGTGCTGCACTACACGTTCCTGTATCACCTCCGCGATAGTACCGTCCGGCTTCGGTGGCCGGAAGCGGGCATGACTGTGCGAGCGCCGGAACGTAGTGCTGGAACTGCCCGAGGTAGCCCGTACACTCGTTTTCTCGGAATGACGCTCCCATGGGTGACACTCCAGTCGTAACGTAGGCGATGTCTCCAGGACGAAGGAGTATGGGCGCAGAAGCATTTACCGAGCCCGAGTGAACCACCTCGCTTCCAGAGCCTATC
>Ga0265327_10002774_pt1 | contig 17709 bp, 10 predicted proteins | sample 41621metaG_FD_202089 | JGI IMG/M metagenome (GOLD analysis project Ga0265327, IMG submission 202089) | Rhizosphere microbial communities from Carex aquatilis grown in University of Washington, Seatle, WA, United States - 4-16-21 metaG | ecosystem: Host-associated > Plants > Roots > Rhizosphere... | reverse complement strand
GTATTTCTTCGGCTCCCTGGCGCTGCTGGTGCTCGTCATCCAGATTGTGACCGGGATCTGGCTGACCATGAATTACAAGCCGGACGCCAAGCTGGCTTTCGACTCGGTCGAATACATCATGCGCGACGTGAGTTGGGGCTGGCTGATCCGCTATTTGCACTCGACCGGCGCTTCGGCTTTCTTCATCGTCGTCTATTTGCACATGTTCCGCGCCTTGTTCTACGGATCGTTCAAAAAGCCGCGTGAACTGGTGTGGCTGTTCGGCATGGTGATATTCCTGGCGCTGATGGCGGAAGCCTTCATGGGGTATCTGCTGCCCTGGGGGCAGATGTCCTTCTGGGGCGCGCAGGTAATTATCTCCCTGTTTGGCGCCATCCCCGTGTACGGCGAGGATTTGGCCCTGCTCATCCGGGGCGATTATGTCATCGCCGACGCGACCTTGAACCGCTTCTTCGCTTTCCATGTGATCGCCGTTCCGTTGGCCTTGGCCGGGCTGGTGGTTCTGCACCTAGTCGCTTTGCACACAGTGGGCTCGAACAACCCCGACGGGGTGGAAATCAAAAAGAACAAGGACGAAAGCGGCATCCCCCGTGACGGCATACCGTTCCATCCTTACTACACGGTCAAGGATCTGTTTGGTGTTGTCGTGTTCTTGTTGGTTTTTGCTTTTATCGTGTTTTATGTGCCGGAATTTGGCGGGTATTTCCTGGAGCATCCGAATTTCGAGCCGGCCGACGCGATGCGGACGCCTGAGCATATCGCCCCGGTGTGGTATTTCGCGCCGTTTTATTCGGTCTTGCGCGCCGTCCCCGACAAGCTCGGCGGCGTCATCGCCTTTGCCAGCTCGGTCGTCGTGCTGTTCTTCTTGCCGTGGCTGGATCGTTGCGAGGTCAAGTCGATACGCTATCGCAGCGGCGTGTTCAAAATCGCGTTGTTCGTGTTCATCATTAGCTTTCTTGGGTTAGGTGTCCTCGGCACCCTGCCGGCGACGCCAACGGCCACGATGTTTGCGCGCATTTTTTCAGTTTTGTATTTCCTTTTCTTCTTCTCCTTGCCCATCTATTCCGGCAGGGAAAAAACCAAGGCTGTTCCAGAAAGGTTGACCCACGCGATCATTCCGCTGGAAGAACGGCAGGGCTGGCTGTGGGATTGGGTGCGCGGTTTCCTGGCTTGGATCGTCGCCACCGAGGCGTATCGGCGACTGCGGGATGTCATCTGCGGTTACTTGGAAAAAATCAAAAAGACCTGCTGCAAATCACACCCATGAAAACATTTATCGCGCTTGTAATTCTTGCCTGGTCGTTTGGTGCGCAGGCAGCGGAAGGCACTTTGCCCCTGGAAAAGGCGGATGTCGATGTGTTTGAGTTGGAATCCGTACGCCGGGGGGCCGGCTACTTTGTCGATTACTGCATGAGTTGCCACTCGATCAAGCATCTGCGCTACTCCCGCCTGGGCCGTGACTTGAAAATGACGGATGCGGACTTGCGCAAAGACGTCATGCCAGATGGGGCTAAAATCCATGAGAGCTTGATTACCTCGTTCAATCCCGAAGACGCGGTGAAATGGTTTGGCGTCGCCCCCCCCGACCTTTCCCTGGTCGCCCGTGCCCGTGGCGCAAACTGGCTGTACAGTTATCTCAGAGGTTTTTACGTGGACTCGTCCCCGACTCGTCCGACAGGCGTGAACAACGCCTATTTCAAGGATGTGGCCATGCCCAATGTGTTTTGGGATTTCCAGGGTCTGCAAAAACCGGTTTACACCATAGAGGACGGCAAAGATGTCCTCGAACGGCTGGAGAATGTGGGCGGCGGCAAAATGAGCCCCAAGGAATTCGACCAGGCCATGCTTGATTTGGTCAATTTCCTGGTCTACGCGGCGGAGCCGGCGCAATATGAGCGCCTGAGCTTGGGCAAGTACGTTATTTTCGTGTTGCTCGTGCTGGCGGTTCTTCTTTTCAAGCTTAAGAAAGAGTACTGGAAGGACATTAAATAAGCGTTTCATGCTAGAATGCCCCCGGTGCCAAGACCGGTGACTCGGCGCTTGCCCGGGGGGCTCAAGCCTTATTGCCACCTTGTTCGGTGTTTATCCGAAACCGCCACCCTGTTCCCGGAATGCGGCGTTTAGCGTCAAAGCAGCCGAGTTCGTTTCTTCGTTACCCTAGAGGTGTTGAGCGTGGCAACTGCCGCCAGTCGCAAATCCGTGATGACTTTGTTCTGTTCTCCGACCTGCGCTTACAGCCACAGGGCGCGATTCGTGCTCATGGAGAAGGGCATTGCGGTGGACGTCGAATATATTGATGTCAACCACCCTCCTGAGGACTTGCTTGAGCAGAGTTCTCATGGAACCACACCGACCTTGATCGACCGGGAGTTGGTGTTGCGTGATTCCAGGATCATCATGGAATACTTGGACGAACGCTTTCCACATCCGCCCCTGCATCCAATGGACCCGGTATCCCGCGCCCGCGCCCGCATGATAATGCACGACATAGACCAAGACTGGTACAGCTTGCTGGATGAGATCGAGCGGACACCCGACAAAAAGGCGGCCAAGCTGCGAAAGATGTTGCGGGAAAGCCTGATCGCCGCCATTCCAGTGTTCGATGCCAAGCTCTATTATGCGAGTGACGAATTTTCCTTGGTGGATTGCGTGGTCGGCCCCTTGCTCTGGCGTTTGCCCATGCTCGGCATTGACTTGCCGAAGCAGGCTGAACCGATCAAATCCTATGCGGCCCGCTTGTTTGAGCGCGACGGCTTTCAACTTAGCTTGAGCGAACAAGAGCGGGAATACACCAGCCTTATCGACATCTCCCCAGCCTAATAATGTCCTCGTTGAAGCCCTATTTGATTCGCGCCGTGTACGAATGGTGCGTCGATCAAGATTTTACACCTTACTTACTGGTCAACGCGCGGGCCGACGAAGTCGTTGTGCCCCGCCAGTCCGTGCAGGAAGACGGCCGCATCGTGCTGAATTTGAAGCCACAGGCGGTGCATAACCTGTCTTTGGGCGACCAAAAGATCGAATTCAACGCGCGCTTTGGCGGCAAGCCGATGCAGGTCAAAATCCCCTTGTCGGCGGTGCTTGCGATTTATGCGCGGGAAAACGGCCAAGGCATGGTGTTTGACGGAGGCGAGGAGGGTGAGCCTTCGCCGCCTCCCTCGCCCCCTGCCGACAGCGCCGACGCCAAGCCGCCGTCCAAGCCGCGCCCCGTGCTGAAAGTGGTGAAATGATTTCCCGGGGGCTTGGTTTGCAAACATCCGCCACCAATGACAGGAGCAAAAAGATGAACCCGACCAATTTGATCCGACAACGCTGGGCATTGGGTGCCCTTGCCTTGCTGATGGCGCTGACCCGGTTCCATCATGAAGGCACCCCCTTCGCCCTCCCCGACGCTTCGCTGGCGGTTTTCTTTCTGGCCGGCTTTTATGCGAACAGGCCCCGGCATTTTGTGGCATTGCTGGTTTTGGCGTTGGCCGTCGATTATCTGGCGATTGCCGGTTTTGGCGTGGACGATTATTGCCTGTCGCCGGCTTATGCCTTCCTGATTCCGACTTATGGCGTGATGTGGTGGGCGGGAGTCTGGCTTTCCGGCCAATCTAGCCAACCCTGGTTGTCCTATATCGCCAAGCTCGCAGGCGCGCTAGGCGCTTCCACCAGCGTGGCTTTCCTGGTTTCCAACGCCAGCTTCTTCTGGTTTTCCGGCAAGCTTGCCTCGGTCGGATTCTTCGAGTATGCCCAGGGGCTTTCCAGCGAATATTTGCCTTATGTCGGAGCCGCCGCCGTGTATGCCATGCTGGGTTTAGGACTGGGGGCCATGCTCAGCGCGGTGGCGGCTGGCGCGCGCTTGGGTGGAATGGAAACTCGCTAGTCTCGTCTAATTTCCAATCGCTGTTTTTCCGGCATGGATGCCGGAATCCAGTGCCATGGAGGGTTGCAAGAGGTGTGCATTGAAAAAGCAAAGCGTGTTATTTGTCTGCATGGGCAATATTTGCCGCTCGCCAACCGCCGAGGGCGTGTTTCGGAAACTGGTGCGGGAGCAAGGCGTCGAGGACTGGTTTGAAATAGACTCGGCGGGCACCCATGCCTACCATGTCGGCAACCCCCCTGACGAGCGGGCGCAAAAGACCGCCCTGGCCCGGGGCATTGACCTAAGCGACCTCCGCGCCCGCCAGGTCTCCCACGCCGACCTCGAGTCCTTCGACCATATCCTGGTCATGGATCGGCAGAATCTCGACACCCTCCTGTTCGTCTGCCCCAAGCCCCACGCCCACAAGCTCAAGTTGTTCCTGGAATACGCCCCCGCCTTGAAAATCGCCGAAGTCCCCGATCCTTATTATGGCGGCGACAAGGGGTTTGAGAAGGTGCTAGACATGGTGGAGCGGGCCGCGCTGGGGTTTTTGGAGTCTGTGCGGCGGGATTTGCGTTAAAGAGGTTAGGCCAAATGTAGCCCGCATGGGGCTTGCGAAATGCGGTGTGCTGGCTTCCCGTTCCTCTGGATCCGCGCTCGCTTCATCCGAACATGCTGCCACATCCGAACGTCACGACGGGGTAAATACCCCGTCGTGTTCCGTGTCAATTTCCGCCAAGGCGCTACTTTGTCCTACGGGCGGTCTCTGCGCCGTCAATGCCGTATAACACCACAGAAGTCTAACTAAGGCGTGAAGGTTCCTTTCAATTCCGCATTGGCCGGCGGGGGGGATGTGTCCGTCGTGTAATTGATTGCGACAACGGACATGGCTTTGGGTGTTTCGTCACCCGCCGCTATTTTTACATCACAGTACGTTCGGGTGTTGATGTGTGTGCCTGGGTCTTCGCAGACGATTTGGTAGAGATGGTCGAAAGTAAGCTCATATCTTAATGGCTTGCCTGAATTTACCTCGGCCCTTGGCCAGGTGACATGAACCGTCACGCCATCGCCTAGCAATTCACCTTCCAGTTTGGCGGCATAGGGAAAATAGGGTGTTTCCTGGTCTGGCGATGCCAACGGCGCTGGCGGCACGCTGAAATTGACCCTGGGCATGTCGATGTGGTCAAGTCCCATATACACGATATCGCGCGCATAAGCATCGTCAGACCAATTGGCCGACACATTGGCTCCCGGGCAGGAGGAAATGAGATTGAAGTCAGAGTGGGCCTTGCAATACTCCAAATCCTCCTTGCTCAGCGAAGTCGTGATCTTCTGGTCTCCGCTCACCGTGTCCCCCACTGGCAAACTCATCACATTCACGCTTGCGCCGGTGTAAGTGTCCACCACTTGTTTTTGCACAAGAGCGGTCTTAAAAGCCAGCGTGTCGCCATGCTTGTCGGTTAATTCAATCTCACAAGGTTGGTAAGCGTTGTCCTTGAATGGCATCGCCATGCTATGGTTGCCAGGGCCGTCAATACTCACAGTGACACCACACACCTTGGCGCTCAGCCAGTTGTTATTGTTGGACACCGCGTCAGAATGCGCTCCGGTGGTTCGAATCGTGTCATACAAGAGGGCTTTGCCCGCGTTCCAGACCGTATCGACATCCCAATCCAGCACCGCGATGGCTCTCCCATCCGCTGCGGCGGGATTTAACCGCGTCTCTGGGAAAATGCTGGACTTCGCGTCATACAAGTGGTCAAGCAAGAGTTGGTAAGTCTTCGATTGGCCATTTGAATTGGTGTATTCGCGTTGCGCCAAGGCTTCCAGAGCTAGTCTTGTCGTCACTTCGGTCAGCTTCCAGGCACCTTGCCTGTCTTGCCCCAGCATGACCAGCCTATCATCCGCCAACTTCATCAAAATCGGGTGATTTTCATACTGCGCGGCGATCTGCCGCAATTGCGCTTGACTGTTGACAACATCCACCCCCGGCGCCAGCCGAGCCACGCTGATTTTGTAAAGATTATATCCCCAGGACAGTTTATATTGCTGATAAGGATCGTAAGCCGCCTGGTTTTGCAGTTCGCTCACGCCGCCCGCATCGACGATAAAACCGGAGGAAGCATCCCGGAAATTGCCATATTTATCGTCAATTGAAAAAGAGTAAGCCACCGCGCCAACACCATCTTTGGTGTTGTGAATGAAACGGGTGAATGGATCAAGGTTGAATTCGCTGTCATACGGCGCGGCGAACAACAAGAAAGGATCAAACTGATATTGCCGGTGGGTTTTTTCAGGATCGTAAGCCACACCGCGCAACAAGGCTTGCACCCGGCTGGGCAGTTCGCCAGTCAGCATTTGTGAGTTATAGCCAACTATATGCTGGATAATGCAAGGGATTTTCAACCGATCATCGTCTTTGGCCGGTTTTACATCCGGATGGTTTACTTCGTCGTACAAACCGCAATCACTATAAAACGCCAGCCAATTCTGGCTATTCAGGCTGGGTTTTGTCTTATACACGCCCTGAGTGCCATTAAAACCGTCAGACTTATCCTCCAAAAAATGCTCCCACACCAGTTGGACATTTTCGCGGAATTTTTCGCAAAAATTCAGCTTGTCAAATGCTTCAGTAATATTGTCTGGCCATTTCAGGCCGCCCAAGTTGGCACAAGGGCCGGTATAAGGCTGGTCGGCGGCAATCCAAGACTTCCAGCGGTCAAGGTATTTTGAAAACTCCGTGTTGGCGGGAATTTTGGTGGTTTCATCATACTGAACCCCAGTGATAAGGTAATTGGGTTGACCCGGCTTGTCATGGACTCTATAGAGTGCGGACAAGGGACGGCCAAGGGTATTGTTTATGCTGTTGTAAGCAGCCGGAATGTGCCCGAACAGGCTGGCATCAGCCGTGTTATTTAATTGCGTCGGCAATAACTTGGCGAAGGCATTGTAAGCCGGGTCTGCCTTCAAGTAAGCCGCGTAAATAGGCCAATTTAGCTGGGCACCCATGCCTTTGTCAAGCCCAGTAAAGCGATTGACGCGCGTGTTAAATTCGGTCAGATCAAGCGCCAATCCCATGTAACCGGTCGCGCCGTGGTTATCGACCGATGCCGCCAGTGGGAAAGCCAAGTCATCAACATTGGAAACATCAATGTCAGCCATGGGTATCCCCGTGTCTGGATCCAGGTTAGGGCTACCGCCATCCGAATCAAAGGTGTATTCCGCCAACTGGGCGGGCACATCCGCTGAAAATGAATTTTTCGCGGTACCGATTTTGCAGAAACCGGGGTCGCCTTTTTTTTGCATGCTGCCTTGAAAACACGTCGCCTGTTTAGGGTGTTCCGGATCGGCATACTTTGTGATCATGTCATCATTGTTTGAATCCAAGGCAACCATTTTTTTCTCAAATTCAGACAAGTCCACCGCAAAAATATAGATGCGGCCCGCTTGATACCAGCAATTACGCACCACTGTGGTTGGTTTGCCGTTGACATCGACTGTCACCTCCTTTTTATCATCCGTGCCATTGGGTATCAGCACCGTCACCGTGTCTCCGGACGCCAAGCCTTGCTCACCCTTGGTATTGACCAAAATTCTTCTCACGCCTTTGTTCTGCGCACCGTCACATATATCCGCAGGAACTTGTATTACCGGAAAAATCGGGAACGCAAAATCATTTTTGAAGGTGATATAGCGTTGATAGTTGACCGTCTCTTTGACATGCACCGGAATCTTTGCGTAGCCAAGCCAGGTGGAAGCGTCGCCCGGGTCTTTAGTGCCCGCCGGAGCGGCGACCAAGTAGAAAGTGTATTTTCCTGCCATCACATCGGCAGGCAATTGTGTGGAATAAAAGTTAGGCGCGTCTATCTTGGCGAGGGGAAACTCGGAGAGTATTGGTTGCAAAGTAGGCTGCCAAACGGCGTCGCTGCCGAGTGTCCATACGCTGTCGTCTGGCATAACAACCGCCACATAGACATCGCTCTGCACGTTTGCGTCATTGGTCGTACTTATGCCGCCGGACAGGGACAGCATATCGCCAGCGTTGAAAGTCGATTGATTTGTGGTCAAGCTTAAAGTGGCCGCCTGCGAAGGGGCGATAAAGCTCGCGAGTAGGCTTGCCACCGGCAAAAAAAATCGAGCGAATGTGCGCATGATTCTGACCCTTATAATTTTTTGGTGTTTAGAGCAAAACCGGGGTGATTTCCACCGAAGGTCATCTCTAGGGGTCAAAAATAGCACCACTCTTCCTCAGGTGTCAAACAAAATCAGACGTGCGCTTTTGCGCGAAGCGCCACTTCACTTCCGCCAAAACACCGGCGTGAACACCACGAAAGCCGTCAATATCTCCACCCTTCCTAAGAACATCGCCAAGGTGCAGATCCAGGTTTGGAAGTCGCTGAGGCCGGCGTAGGTGGCCGCCGGGCCGACTTCGCCCAGGCCCGGCCCTGCGTTGTTGAGGCAGGCGACGATGGCGGAGAAGGCGGAGACGAAGTCCACGCCGCTGGCCACCAAGACCAAGCTCAGCATGACGATGCTCATGAAATAGACGAAGATGAAGCCCAGCACGGCGAGCTGGACGTTGGACTGCACGATCATCTTGCCGAGTTTGAGGGGGTGCAGCGCGGTGGGGTGGGTGAGCAGAAACATCTGCACCAGGCTTTGCTTGGCCAGGATCAAGGTGCGCATCATCTTGATGCCGCCGCCGGTGGAGCCGGTGCAGACGGTGACGCAGGCCAGAAACAGCATCCACAGCGGCGCGAAGACCGGCCAACGGCTGTAGTCGGTGTTGGAGAAGCCGCAGTCGGTGGCGATGGAGATGACGTTGAAGGCGGCGTAGCGCAGCGCGTCCCAGAAGTCCGGGTAGACGTCTTGCAGGTGTAGAAAGCCGGCCAGGCCTAGGCAGCTTCCCAGGATGATGGCGAGATAAGGTTTGGCTTCGACATCGTAGCGGTAGGGGGCGAGGCTGCGGTTGCGCACGGCGAGGAAATGGGTGGCGAAATTCATGCCCGACAGCAACATGAATATCATCAGCACGCCTTCGATGAGTGGCGAGTCGAAGAAGCGGATGTTGGCGTCGTGGGTGGAGAAGCCGCCCAGCCCCAGCGTGGAGAAGGCGTGGCAGATGGCGTCGAACCAGTCCATGCCTGCCAGTTTCAGGGCCAAGACGCAGGCCAGTGTCAGCCCGGCGTAGATGCTCCACAGGTTTTTCGCGGTTTCGGCGATGCGCGGCGTCAGTTTGCTGTCTTTCATCGGCCCCGGCGTCTCCGACATGAACACTTGCCGCCCGCCGACGCCGAGGATGGGCAGGATGGCGACGGCCAGGACGATGATGCTCATGCCGCCCAGCCAGTGCAGTTCGTGCCGCCACAGGTTGATGGCGGGGGGCAGCTTGTCCAGCCCGGACAGCACCGTCGCGCCGGTGGTGGACAGCCCGGACATGGATTCAAAATAGGCGTCGGTGAACGACAGCTCCGGCAGGTAGCCCAGCAAGGGCAGGGCGGAAATCGCCGCCATCCCGCTCCAGGCCAGCAGCACCAGCAGAAAGCCGTCCTTTGCCTTGAGCTCGCGCCGGTGGTCTTTGGACAGTATCCACATGACGCCGCCCAGGGTGAAGGTCAGCAGCAGGTCCTGAAGAAACAGCGGCGCGGTGCCGTCGTGGTAGATCCATGCCGTCAGGATGGGCAGCGTGTACGCCGCGCTGAAAACCATGAGCATGAGGCCGAATACCCGGGCAAGAGAAAACAGTCTGATCATGTTTATCCGTGGCTGGGGGCGGGCGTTGGAAGGGAATCGAAAGACGGGGGACGTGGCTGCGGCCTGGCTTCCCCGCCGCGCGCAATCGCGGCGGGGAAAGATTGGGCGGATTAGCGGGGCAGTTCGGATGAGCCTGTGAGGAATTCGTCCACCGCGCGGGCGGCCTGGCGGCCTTCGCGGATGGCCCACACCACCAGTGACTGGCCGCGGCGCATGTCGCCGGCGCTGAACACTTTGGGCTGCGAGGTTTGGTAGCTCAGGGTGTCGGCCTTGACATTGCCGCGCTCGTCCACGTCCACGCCCAGTTCTTTCAACAAACCCTCTTGCACCGGGTGTAAGAAACCCATGGCGAGGAATACCCGCTCGGCTTTGATGGTGAACTCGCTGCCGGGAATTTCATTCATGACCCAGCGGCCGCCTTCGTTTTTCCATTCCACGCGGACGCAGTTGGCTTGCTTGACGTTGCCGTCCGCGTCGCTTTCAAAGGATTTCGTGGACACTGAATAATCGCGGTCGCAGCCTTCCTCCTGGGAGGAGGAGGTTCTTTGCTTGTTGGGCCACAACGGCCAGGTCAGCCCCTTGTTTTCCTTTTCCGGCGGTTGCGGCAAGATTTCAATCTGGGTGACATGGGCCGCGTTTTGACGGATGGAGGTGCCGATGCAGTCGGAGCCGGTGTCGCCGCCGCCGATGACCAGGACGTGCTTGCCCTCGGCGCTGATGCCGACGCCGTCGGGGATGTTGTCGCCGGCGTTGCGCTTGTTCTGCTGCGGCAGGAATTCCATCGCGAAATGCACGCCTTTGAGTTCGCGGCCTGGAATCGGCAAATCGCGCGGCTTTTCGGCGCCGCCGGCCAGCACCACGGCGTCGTACTCGTCAAGCAGGGTTTGCGCCGGAATGTCCTGGCCGATGTGGCTGTTCGGACGGAAGGTGACGCCTTCGGCCTGCATCTGCGCCATGCGGCGGTCGATGATGTGCTTTTCCATTTTGAAGTCGGGAATGCCGTAGCGCATCAAGCCGCCGATGCGGTCGTTCTTTTCGTAGACCACCACGGCATGGCCGGCGCGCGCCAGTTGCTGGGCGCAGGCCAGCCCGGCCGGCCCGGAGCCGACGATGGCGACGCGCTTGCCGCTGCGGCGCTGCGGCGTCTGCGGTTTGATCCAGCCGTTTTCCCAGCCCTTGTCGATGATCGAGCATTCGATGGACTTGATCGTGACCGGCTGGTCGTTCAAGTTCAAGGTGCAGGCCGCCTCGCAAGGCGCGGGGCAGATGCGCCCGGTGAATTCGGGGAAATTGTTGGTGCTGTGCAGCACGTCCAGGGCTTCCTGCCATTTGTCCTGGTAAACCAGGTCGTTCCAATCGGGGATGATGTTGTTGATCGGGCAGCCGTTGTGGCAGTAGGGAATGCCGCAGTCCATGCAGCGCGCGCCCTGCTTGCCGGCTTCCTCGTCGGTCAAGGCGATGACGAATTCCCGGTAATGGTGGATACGCTCTTCGACAGGGCGGTATTTTCTGTCCTTGCGGGAGATTTCCATGAATCCGGTGGGTTTACCCATGCTGTGTTGCCTCTGTGTCGTGTTCTTGGGTCTGAAGCCGTCGCGTCCTGTCCAACTGCCGGTTTTTTAGGGCCGGCAATAAAACGGGGAAGCGTTGGCGGCTTCCCCGCGGGTCGGGCTTAGGGTGGTGATTAGTGACGTATTTCCGCTTGCTTTTGGATGGCCTGCATTTTTTGCAGCGCCTTCTTGTAATCAACCGGCATGACTTTGACGAAGCGCGGCAGGAACGCCGCCCAGTTGTCCAGGATGCGGCGGGCGTGGTCGCTGCCGGTGTAGCGGGCGTGGCGCTCGATCAAATGCCGCAGCCTGCGGGCGTCGCCGTTGGTCATGTCGCGCATGATGTCCACCAGTCCGTGGCTTTCCAGGTCGTCGCCGTTTTGATCCAGCCCCAAGGCGATTGCGTTTTCTTCGGCGACAGGCTCCAACTCCACCATGGACAGGTTGCAACGGCGCTCAAAGTCGCCGGCTTCGTCCAGCACATAGGCGACGCCGCCCGACATGCCGGCGGCGAAGTTGCGGCCGGTGTGGCCTAGCACGACCACCACGCCGCCGGTCATGTATTCGCAGCCGTGGTCGCCGACGCCTTCGACGACGGCGATGGCCCCGGAGTTGCGCACGGCGAAGCGCTCGCCGGCCACGCCGCGGAAATAGCACTCGCCGCTGATCGCGCCGTACAGCACGGTGTTGCCGACGATGATGTTTTCCTCCGGCTTGATCGGGCAATCCGCCGGCGGGCGGATGACGATGCGCCCGCCCGACAAGCCCTTGCCGACATAGTCGTTGCCTTCGCCTTGCAGCTCCACGCTGACGCCGGCGGCGAGGAACGCGCCGAAGCTCTGGCCCGCCGTGCCGGTGGCGAGAATGGAGATGGTGTCTTCCGGCAAGCCTTTGTGGCCGTAGCGCTTGGCGACTTCGCCGGAGAGCATCGCGCCGAAGGTGCGGTTGAAATTGCGCACGCCGGTTTCAATCTGCACCGGCTTGCCTTCTTCCAGCGCCGGGCGGGCCTGCTCGATGAGCTTGTGATCCAGCGCCTTGTCCAGCTCGTGGTCTTGCTTTTCACAATTGAACAGAGCGACTTCAGGCCCGGCCTGCGGCTTGTGCAAAATTTTGCTGAAGTCGATTTTCGAGGCTTTCCAGTGGTTGATCGCCCGGTTCATGTCCAGCTTTTCGGAGCGGCCGATCATCTCGTTGACGGTGCGGAAGCCCAGTTTGGCCATGATGCCGCGCAGTTCCTCGGCGATGAAGAAGAAGAAATTCACGACGTGTTCAGGCTGGCCGGTGAAACGCTTGCGCAGTTCCGGATCTTGCGTGGCGACGCCGACGGGGCAGGTGTTCAGATGGCATTTGCGCATCATGATGCAGCCTTCGACGATCAGCGGGGCGGTGGCGAAGCCGACCTCGTCCGCGCCGAGCAAGAACGCAATCGCCACGTCGCGGCCCGAGCGCACGCCACCGTCAGCCTGCACGGCAATGCGCCCGCGCAGCTTGTTCAGCACCAGGGTCTGGTGGGTCTCGGCCAGGCCGATTTCCCAGGGCAGACCGGCATGTTTGATCGAGGTGATCGGGCTCGCGCCGGTGCCGCCGTCGTAGCCGGCAATCGTCACATGGTCGGCATGCGCCTTGGCGACGCCGGCCGCGACCGTGCCGACGCCAATCTCCGACACCAGCTTGACGCTGATGCGGGCCTGCGGGTTGACGTTCTTCAGGTCGTGGATGAGCTGGGCCAGATCCTCGATGGAATAGATGTCATGGTGCGGCGGCGGCGAAATCAGGCCGACGCCGGGCGTCGAATGGCGCACCTTGGCGATGATTTCGTCCACTTTGTGGCCCGGCAACTGGCCGCCCTCGCCGGGTTTCGCGCCTTGCGAAATCTTGATCTGGATGTCGTCGGCGTTGACCAGGTATTCGGCGGTGACGCCGAAACGGCCCGAGGCCACTTGCTTGATCGCCGAACGCATCGAATCGCCATTCGCCATCGGCTTGAAGCGCTCCGACAGCTCGCCGCCTTCGCCGGTGTTGGACTTGCCGCCGATGCGGTTCATGGCGATTGCCATCGTCGTGTGCGCCTCCCAGGAAATCGAGCCGAACGACATCGCCCCGGTGGCGAAGCGCTTGACGATGTCTTTCGCCGGCTCCACCTCGTCCAGCGGCACCGGCTCGGCGTCGAACTGGAACGCCATCAGGCCGCGCAGGGTCAGCAGGCGCTCGTTCTGCTCGTTGACCAGCCGGGCGTATTCGGCGTAAGTCTTGGCGTCGTTGGCGCGGGTGGCGTGTTGCAGCTTGGAAATGGTTTCCGGCGTCCACATGTGGTTTTCGCCGCGGATGCGGTAGGCGTATTCGCCGCCCACGTCCAGCGCGTTCTTGTACAAAGGCGCGTCGCTGAAGGCCAGGCGGTGGCGCAGCACGGTCTCCTGGGCGATTTCCGTCAGGCCCGCGCCGCCGGTGGTGCTGCTGGCCCCGGTGAAGTAATGGTCGAGGAAGTCCTGGGCCAGGCCGATGGCGTTGAAAATCTGCGCGCCGCAATAGGACTGGTAGGTGGAGATGCCCATTTTCGACATGATCTTCAGCAAGGCTTTGCTGACCGCCTTGATGTAGCGCTTGTGGATTTCGTCTTCGGACAGCTTCTCCGGCAGGGTTTCGCGCAGATGGGACAGGGTGTCGAAGGCGAGGTAGGGGTTGACCGCTTCCGCGCCATAGCCGGCCAGCAGCGCGAAGTGATGCACCTCGCGGGCCTCGCCGCTTTCCACGACCAGGCCGACTTTGGTGCGCAGGCCGGTGCGGGTCAGATGGTAATGCACCGCAGAAGTCGCCAACAGCGCCGGGATCGCGACATGGTCGGCGTCCATCTGCCGGTCGGACAGCACCAGGATGTTATAGCCGTCGTGGACGGCCTGCTCCGCCTGCGCGCACAGCGACTTCAAGGCCGGCTCCATGCCCGACGCGCCGGTGTCCGCCGCGTAGCAGATGCTCAGGTTTTTGGTTTTGAACGCGCCGGCGGTGCGGGTCTCGATACGGCGGATTTTTTCCACGTCCTTGTTGCTGAGGATGGGCTGGTGGACTTCCAGGCGCTTGTTGGTGCCGCCGTCGTTCAAGCCGAACAAATTGGGGCGCGGGCCGATGTGCGACACCAGCGACATGACCAGTTCCTCGCGGATCGGGTCGATGGCCGGGTTGGTGACCTGGGCGAAGCCTTGCTTGAAATAATCGTAGAGCAGGCGGGGGCGGTTGGACAGCACGGCCAGCGCCGCGTCGATGCCCATCGAGCCGACTGGCTCCTGGCCGGTCAGGGCCATGGGCTGGAGGAAGAATTTGATGTCTTCCTGGGTGTAGCCGAACGCCTGCTGGGCGTCCAGCAGCGTCTTTTCATCGGGGGGCATCGCCGCCACCTCGGAGGGCAGGCTTTCCAGATGGATCTGGGCCTGGTCCACCCACTGCTGGTAGGGCGCGCGCCCGGACAATTCAGCCTTGATTTCGGCGTCGTCGATGATGCGGCCTTTTTCCAGGTCGATCAGGAACATTTTGCCGGGCTGCAAGCGCCATTTTTTGATGATTTTGCTTTGCGGAATCTCCAGCACGCCCATTTCCGAGGCCATCATGACATGGTCGTCGTCGGTGATGAGGTAACGTGCGGGCCTAAGGCCGTTGCGGTCCAAGGTCGCGCCGATTTGGCGGCCGTCGGTGAAGGCCACGGCGGCGGGGCCGTCCCAGGGCTCCATCAGGGCTGAATGGTATTCATAGAAGGCGCGGCGCTGCTCGTCCATCAGCGGGTTGCCAGCCCAGGCTTCCGGGATCAGCAGCATCATCGCGTGGACCAGCGAATAGCCGCCGGCGACCAGCAATTCCAGCGCGTTGTCGAAACAGGCCGAGTCGGACTGGCCGTCGGCGATCAGCGGCCAAATCTTGCCCAGATCCTCGCCCAGCAATTCGGACGACATGGAATAGCGGCGCGCCGCCATCCAGTTGACATTGCCGCGCACGGTGTTGATCTCGCCGTTGTGGGCGATCATGCGGAACGGATGGGCCAGATCCCAGGTCGGGAAGGTGTTGGTCGAGAAGCGCTGATGCACCAAGGCCAGCGCCGACACCATGGACTCGTCGGCCAGATCCAGGTAATACGAGCCGACCTGGTCGGCCAGCAGCATGCCTTTGTAAATCAAGGTGCGCGAGGAGAACGACGGCAGGTAGAACGCCTTGCCTTCAGACAGGCCCAGGTCGCGCACCGCGTTTTCAGCCTGCTTGCGGATGATGAACAGCTTGCGCTCGAAAGCGTCTTGGGTATCACAGTTGGCGCCCTGGCCGATGAAAATTTGGCGCACGACAGGCTCGACCGCCTTCACCGACTCGCCCAGCCCTGCATTGTCCACCGGCACGTCGCGCCAGCCTAGCACGGCCTGCCCTTCGCCCTCGACAAACTCGGCGAGGATGTTCTCGCATTTCGCCCGCTCGGCGGCGTCGTGCGGCAGGAACACCATGCCCACGCCGTACTCGCCCACCGGCGGCAAGGCGATTCCCAGCTTGGCGGTTTCCGCGCGCAGGAAGGCGTCCGGGGTTTGAATCAGGATGCCCGCGCCGTCGCCCGCCAGAGGATCCGCCCCCACCGCGCCCCGGTGGGTCAGGTTTTTCAGCAACTCCAAACCTTGTTGGATGATGTGGTGGCTCTTCGCGCCCTTGATGTGGGCGATGAAACCGACGCCGCAGGCGTCGTGTTCGTTGCGCGGGTCGTACAGACCCTGCTTGGCGGGTACAGTGTGGCTCATTTTTTTACCTCGTTTGGGCATAGGCCAGTGGGGAAAACCTATCCGTAGGCATCGCATTAGACCGGCAAAATCGGCCCGTGTGCCGCGCAGACGGCTGCCATGCTGGCTGCTTCGTCGTTAAGCTATTGTTTTTAAAGTGTTTATTGGCCCGGCGGCAAAGTCGGCCAGTGTGCAAATGGTGCGTGAATATAGGGAATCCAGCCAAACTTTTCAAGCATTTGCTTCAGTCTTCTTAAGCGCCCCCGCCTCTTTGTAAAGAATAAACCGGGCGGGGCATCCTGGCGACGGCTAAAGATGCTAAGGCCACGGCAATCTTTTTAATTTATTATTCACCGTTTTGAATACTCGGACGACGAGTAAGGGCTTGGAGAGACGCTATGAACGAACATTACGATGTGTTGATTGTCGGCGGCGGCATGGTTGGCGCGGCGCTGGGTTGCGGGCTGGGCGGCAGCGCCTTGCGGGTGGCCGTGCTGGAAGACGCCCCGCCGCCCGCGTTCGAGCCGGGCCAGCCGCATGATTTGCGCGTCTCGGCGGTCAGCATCGCCTCGGCCAGCATCCTCAAGACCGTGGGGGCTTGGGTCGGCGTCGCTTCGCGCCGTTTCTGCCCGTTCCGGCGCATGCGGGTCTGGGAGGACAAGGGCGATGTGGAATTCCGCAGCGACGACATCAACGAGCCGCTGCTGGGCTACATCGTCGAGAACCGCGTCATCCAGTTGGCCTTGCTGGATCGGCTGAAAGAATTTGGCAATGTCGATTTCCTCTGCCCGGTGAAGACCCGCTCCATCGACTATGCGCCGAGGCAGTCCAGTGTCACCTTGGAAGACGGGCGCGTGCTGACCTGCCGCCTGCTGGTGGCCGCCGACGGCGGTTATTCCCGCGTCCGCCAGGCGGCGGGGCTCGGCGTGCACAACTGGGACTACGAGCAGCACGCCCTGGTGCTGACCGTGGAGACGGGCTACGGCCAGCAGGACATCACCTGGCAGCAGTTCACCCCCACCGGCCCGCTGGCCTTCCTGCCGCTGGACGGGCCGAACGCCTCGCTGGTCTGGTACAACACGCCGGAAGCGGTCAAGCGCCTGAAGGCCCTGTCTGACGAGGACTTGCTGCAAGCCCTGCGCGAAACCTTCCCGGCGGCGCTGGGCGAAATCGTCCGCATCACCGCGCGCGGCAGCTTCCCGCTGCGCCGCCAGCACGCCCAGCACTACGCCAAAGAAGGCGTGGCCCTGATCGGCGACGCCGCCCACATGATCCACCCGCTGGCCGGCCAGGGCGTCAACATCGGCCTGCTCGACGCCGCCGCGCTGGCCGAAGTGCTGGTCGCCGCCAAGCAAGCTTCCAAGGACATCGGCGCGGCCCCGGTCTTGCAGGATTACGAAAAAATGCGCCGCCAGAATAACCTGCTGATGATGACCACGATGGACTTGTTTTACCGCGTGTTCGGCAACGCGCATCTGCCTTTGAAGCTGGTGCGCAACCTCGGCCTGGGGCTGGCCGAGCGGCTGTTCCCGGCGAAGAAGCTGGCGATGAAATATGCGATGGGGCTGGGGGGGGCTTTGCCTAGGTTGGCGAAGGGCGAAGCAATTATTAGGCAGTAGGCGCAATAGCGAAGCGTATTGCGCCGGATGGCGATTTAAACATTCGGCGCAATACGGCTATCGCCTATTGCGCCCCTTGTATTATGCACCTGTCCGAGTCGCTCTCGGACAGACGAGCTTCCGGACGCCGGTTGCGCCCTTCAGACGTCCGAGTCCGTTGCGTAGATTTTCGCGCCGGAGGCTCATTTTTTTAGCGAGAG
>Ga0265327_10002773_pt1 | contig 17719 bp, 19 predicted proteins | sample 41621metaG_FD_202089 | JGI IMG/M metagenome (GOLD analysis project Ga0265327, IMG submission 202089) | Rhizosphere microbial communities from Carex aquatilis grown in University of Washington, Seatle, WA, United States - 4-16-21 metaG | ecosystem: Host-associated > Plants > Roots > Rhizosphere... | reverse complement strand
AGGGTACCCGTAGGGCGTGGCAGGGGGTGCCTTTTGCTTTGGTTACTTTCCTTTGGGCAAGCAAAGGAAAGTAACTCGACTGTCGGGCGAGACCGACCAGCATCATCAATAAAAAACATACCGCGTGGGCAGAAAATCTGCCCACCCTACGAACTACAACGTTACCCCGATTAAACGGTTTAAATGTTTTCCGAGCTATGTCCTTGCGCTATGATAGCCACCTTAACAATTAACACTTTAAGAGTCCTGATATGGCACGCACTGTAAATTGCATCAAACTTGGCCACGAAGCCGATGGCTTGGATTTCCCCCCTTACCCTGGCGAGCTTGGCAAACGCATCTATGAGAATGTCTCAAAAGAAGCCTGGGCTGGCTGGCTTAAACAGCAAACCATGCTGGTGAATGAAAATCGCTTGAGTCTGGCTGATCCAGCCGCTCGTAAATACCTGAGCCAGCAAACAGAGGCTTATTTTTTTGGCGCCGGTGCAGATGCTGCATCAGGATATATTCCACCCAAGCCTTGATCTGCCGCAAAGCCCGAGCCGGCATACTCGGGCATTCTGAAAGCATTGCTGTCATCGCTTTGTAACATAACTGCCATAAAGTCGAGGATCATAAACTTTGGCCGTACCTAAATTGAATCCCGAACATTTCATCAATCGCGAACTGGGCATACTTGCCTTTAATCGCCGTGTACTTGCACAAGCTGAAGATGATCGCGTACCTTTGCTGGAGCGCCTCAAATTCCTTTGTATCTTCAGCAGCAATATGGATGAATTCTTTGAGGTGCGGGTAGCTGGCATCAAGGAACAGATCAAGTTTAACTCCCCCTATATCGGCCCCGACGGCCTACTGCCCAAACAGGTACTGAACCGTGTGAGCACGATTGCCCACGATCTGATCGACCACCAATACAAAATTCTGAATGACGTGGTACTACCGCGTCTGGCTGAACAGGACATCCGATTCCTGCGCCGCACCGTATGGAACGACACCCAGCGCGAGTGGATACGTCAGTATTTCTTCCGCGAGTTGATGCCTATCCTCACCCCTATCGGGCTAGACCCGGCGCACCCTTTCCCACGCGTACTCAACAAAAGCTTGAATTTTGCGGTGGAACTGGAAGGCAAAGATGCCTTTGGCCGTAACTCTGGTGTGGCCATCGTACAAGCACCGCGCTCACTGCCACGTGTAATACGACTACCGCCTGATATTGGCGGTTGCGAATATGGCTTTGTGTTCCTGTCTTCAATATTGCACGCCCACGTAGGCGAATTGTTCTCGGGCATGCAGGTGAAGGGTTGCTATCAGTTCCGCGTAACGCGAGATAGCGACCTGACGCTGGATGATGAAGACGTCAAAGATTTAAGACACGCACTACAAGGCGAGCTATCGCACCGACAGTTTGGTGATGCAGTGCGTCTGGAAGTCGCCGATAGTTGCCCGCCTGAAATGACGGCTTTCCTGCTTGGTCAGTTTGGTCTAGGTGCAGATGATTTGTATCAGGTGAACGGCATCGTGAATCTGGTACGCCTGATGCAGGTGCCGGACTGGGTAGACAGACCTGATCTCAAATTCGCCCGCTACAGCCCTAGCACGCCTAAAGAGCTGATCAAGGAACCGGATATTTTCAAGGCAATACGCAAGCACGACATACTCTTACATCATCCATTTCAGTCGTTTAACCCGGTGATTGAGTTTATCAAGCAGGCCTCTGAAGACCCGAACGTACTGGCAATCAAACAAACGTTTTACCGCACCAGTGCTGACTCCACCTTAATGACCTCGCTGATTGAAGCTGCCAAACGCGGCAAGGAAGTCACCGTCATCGTTGAGCTGTTTGCACGCTTTGACGAAGAAGCCAACATCAACTGGGCGGCCAAACTGGAAGATGCTGGCGCGCATGTGGTTTATGGCGTGGTTGGCCACAAGACGCACGCCAAGATGGCCATGGTCGTGCGCCGTGAAGAAGATAAACTACGCCGCTATGTGCACCTCTCTACAGGTAACTATCACCAGCGTACTGCACGTCTTTATACCGATTTTGGCTTACTGACATGCCATGACGAGATTTGTGAAGATGTGAATGATGTCTTCGCTCAACTAACAGGACTAGGCAAGGCAACAAAACTGCGTCACCTCTGGCAATCGCCATTCTCACTGCATCAGCGTTTGATCAAGGCTATCCATAACGAGACCGAGATCGCCAAATCAGGCAAGAAAGCCCGCATCATCGCCAAGATGAATGCTTTGCTGGATGCCGATGTGATCCGTGCACTTTATGATGCCTCGATGGCTGGCGTGCAGATTGACTTGATAGTTCGCAGCGTTTGCGCGCTGACTCCAGGGATCCCTGGCATCTCAGAAAACATACGCGTGAGATCGATCGTCGGGCGCTTTCTCGAACATACGCGGATTTTCTACTTTTTGAATGGTGGCCGTGAAGACGTCCACCTAGCCAGTGCAGACTGGATGTATCGCAATTTTTTCAGGCGGATTGAAGTGTGTTTCCCTGTGCTCGACGACAAGCTAAAGAAGCGCGTGATCAAGGAAGGGCTTGAAGCTTATCTTAAGGATAATCTGAATGCTTGGGAAATGATGCCGGATGCGGGTTACTTACAGCGCCCAGCACGCCGCGGCAGTGAATTCAGCGCACAGCAGTTCCTGACTACTGAATATGGTCAAGACTTGCCGATGGAAGGCTAGGTAGCCTGCTCCATCTCGCTGAGATCAAGTACGATCCCGGCATCTTTCCAGTAATTCACTTCGTTATTGAGTTCAGCCAATGAGAGCGGGTTAGAAGCCAGCCAGCCATGCTGAATCTGTAAATCAAAACCCTTGATATTGATACTTAGTTTGAGCTTGGGCTCGCTGTCATTGAGGCGACTGCGATGAAACAGTATCGCCAGTCGCAAAATCAGAATCAACAAACAGCGATCATCGGAAAGTGGTGGGAGATTGAACTTGCTCAGTGACCGACGTTGACCACGTACCAGCAAACCCAGATTCTCCTGATCCATCTTCGAAAAACCTGGCATATCGGCGTTTTCCACAATGTAAGCCGAATGCTTGTGATAGCCACTGTGTGCAATCGAGATGCCGATTTCATGCAACTTGGCAGCCCATGTCAGGTAGTTCTTGGCAACATCCAAATCCATGATTAGCTTGCTTGAGACCTGATTCAGTAAATCCAGTGCCAGCGTTTTCACACGTAAAGATTGTTCTTTATCAGCATGGTAGCGGCGCATGAAACTGGTGACCGTAGCTGCCCGAGTATCGTGGTGATGCATACGCCCAAGCAACTCATAGAGTACGCCCTCACGCAAAGCACTGCTGGAAGTTGTCATGCGGTCAATATTCAATAGCTCGAAAGCAGCACTCATGATGGCCCAACCACCGGGGAAAACCGCAGCACGGTCTGCACTTAAGCCATTGACTTGTTGTTGCAGTTTTTTGGTGTCTTTGGCTTTTAGCAGCAAAACACCTAACTGACGTAAACCTTCACGGGTAATCGAGCCATCCGACACTCCATTCAAACGCATAATCTCACCCAGTACGCGTGCAGTACCGGATGAGCCTACCGCCTCGTCCCAGTGCTCGGGGGAGTAATTTTTGACGATGTTCTGGATTTCACCAGCCGCTGCTAGCTGGGCACTCTGTATATTTTCTTCGGTGATTTTGCCTTCGGGAAAGAAGCGTAAGCTGTAACTCACACAGCCCATGTACAGGCTTTCCATCTCAATCGGCTGCAACCCTTGGCCAATAATGAACTCAGTAGAGCCACCACCAATATCGATCACCAAACGCCGATGGTTAGCAACTGGCAAGCTATGGCTAACGCCGACGAAGATCATGCGAGCTTCTTCTCGTCCGGCAATCACTTCAATTGGGAAACCAAGCGCAGCTTGAGCCTCTTCGAGCAATTGGGGAGCATTCTTGGCAACACGGAATGTATTGGTAGCAACGGCACGTACAGCTTGCGGGGACAAACCGCGCAGGCGTTCGCCGAAACGCTTGAGGCAATCAATGGCACGTTGCTGAGCATCAGCATCTAGTCGCTTATCTTTGCCAAGACCAGCGCCCAGACGCACGACTTCTCGCAGGGAATCATGAAAGATCAGGTGCCCATCGACCACCTTGGCAAGCTGCAGCCGAAAACTATTCGAGCCGAGATCAACGGCGGCAATTTCTGTAAATGCGGGGATTTTTCTAGCCAAAACTTAAATCTGTCATTCTAATTATCATGTTTGAGTATAAAACAATCTGCATGGATAAACCCATCCGAAAATGAAAAAAGCCCCGAAAAATTTGGGGCTTTTTACTTTCGCTACGATAACCAGATGCCTTAAGGATTCAGGGTCTCACGTTCCATTTCATCCACTGAGGTATGGCGTACATCTTTGCCCTTGACCATGTAGATCACATACTCAGCAATATTCTTTGAGTGGTCGCCGATACGCTCAATCGCTTTAGCAACGAACAGTACTTCCAGTGACATGGAAATCGTACGTGGGTCTTCCAGCATGAAAGTGATCAGCTGACGCATCGCAGCGCGGAACTGTTCATCCACCTGCTCATCCTGTCTGGCAACATCCACAGTCTTGCTGACATCGAGACGGGCAAACGCATCAAGCGCGGTGCGCAACATTTCGCGCACATGGCCAACCATGGTCTTGATTTCGTTGAAACGTGGCGTATACATACGGTCAGATTCGTAAATCTTTTGCGCAACACGGGCAATTTTGGTTGCTTCATCGCCAATACGCTCAAGGTCGGTAATCGTTTTGACCACCATCATGATCATACGCAGGTCACCAGCGGCTGGCTGACGACGCGCAATGATATGACTGCAATCTTCGTCGACCTGCACTTCAAGCGCATTAACGCGGTGATCGTTGGCAATGACGCTTTCCGCCAATGTGATGTTGGCATTGACCAAAGCATCTAGCGCATTGACGATCTGTTGCTCAACCAAACCACCCATCTGCAGAACTTTGGCACGAACTGATTCCAACTCGGCATCGTACTGTTTGTAAGTATGTTCAAACTGCATTGAGTGATTCCTTTTTCCTAGGTTACAACGACTTGTATTCTAAAGAATATAGTCTGAATATGACAGCTTAATGAATTAAGCCGCATACTTCGTCCTTATTTACGGTTGTATGTCTTCACACCATCTTCAGTAGCCAGCAACAGCACATCGGCACCGCGTGCTGCAAACAAACCGTTAGTGACAACACCAACGATCTGGTTAATCTTGGCTTCCATTTCCACCGGATTGCTGATGGTCAGGCCGTGTACGTCCAGAATCAAATTGCCGTTATCAGTTGTAAAGTCACGCAACTTAGGCTGGCCGCCCAGTTTCACCAGCTCGCGCGCCACATAGCTACGCGCCATGGGCAACACCTCTACTGGCAATGGGAATTTACCCAGCACTGGCACATATTTGCTGGCATCGCAAATACAGATAAAGCTCTTGGCACAGGCTGCCACGATTTTCTCACGGGTTAGTGCCCCACCGCCGCCCTTCAACATGTGCATGTGCTCGGTAATTTCATCAGCACCATCTACATAGATCTCCATACCATCGACAGAGTTCAAATCAAATACTTCAATACCGTGACTTCGCAAACGTTGCGCTGTCGCTTCAGAGCTGGCGACTGCACCATCAATCTTGGATTTAACCTTGGCCAGTTCTTCAATAAAAAAATTGGCTGTAGAGCCAGTGCCTACGCCGATAATCCCGCCTTTTACATAAGCGACTGCCGCTTTTGCGACCTGTTGTTTTAATTCGTCTTGTGTTGCCATGTTTGCATTCGCTCCTGGTTCGCGCACCCAGATTTAGGACTAAATCGGAGTTGCCTTTATAATCACGTACAAAAGATGAATGATACACGCCCTATAAGACAATGAAAAACGACTATCTGGAAAAAATCGAAACCGCGCGCGTTTACGATATCGCAAAAAAAACCCCACTTGAAGTGCAGGCCAACCTTTCGGCACGCCTAAATAATCGCGTCCTGCTCAAGCGTGAGGATATGCAACCCGTGTTCTCCTTCAAGTTGCGTGGCGCCTACAACAAGATGGCGCACCTGAGTGCCGAAGCCCTGCAACGCGGTGTGATTACCGCCTCGGCTGGCAACCACGCGCAAGGCGTAGCGCTAGGCGCACAGAAACTGGGCTGCCGTGCTGTCATCGTCATGCCAACAACAACGCCCCTGATCAAGATCAATGCGGTAAAAAGCCGTGGTGCAGAAGTTGTGTTGTTTGGTGACTCATACTCTGATGCTTATCAGCATGCACTCAAGCTGGAGCAGGAAGAAGGCATGACCTTTGTACATCCTTTCGATGACCCCTACGTGATCGCAGGCCAAGGCACCATCGCCAAGGAAATCCTAGATGAACACCCAGAGCCGATCGAAGCCATCTTCTGCTGTGTAGGCGGTGGCGGCCTGATCGCAGGGATCGCAGCCTATGTGAAACAAACGCGTCCTGAGATCAAAATCATTGGAGTTGAAGCCGTTGATGCTGATGCCATGACGCAATCCCTCAAGCTTGGTAAACGCGTCATGCTTGATCAGGTTGGCCTGTTTGCAGATGGCGCAGCCGTTAAACAGGTAGGCGAAGAAACCTTCCGTCTCTGCCAGCAATATGTGGACGAGATGATCGTGGTTGATAACGATGCGATATGTGCTGCGATTAAAGATGTCTTTGAAGATACACGCTCTATCCTGGAACCGGCTGGTGCCTTGGCAACTGCCGGCCTTAAGGAATATGCAAAGCGCAATAACCTGCAAGGTAAAACGCTGATTGGTATCGCCTCGGGTGCCAATATGAACTTTGACCGCCTGCGTTTCATCGCTGAGCGTGCAGAAATCGGTGAAATGCGCGAAGCCGTAATCGCAGTGACGATTCCCGAAAAGCCAGGTTCTTTCAAGACTTTCTGCCGTTTGCTGGGCGACCGCAACGTGACTGAATTCAATTACCGTTATTCGGATCCGAAAAACGCGCACATATACGTGGGTGTCGCCATCCATAATCGTAGCGAGTCAGACAAGCTGATTGCCGACCTGCAAGCCCATGATTTACCCACTGTCGACCTTACCGAAAACGAAGTCGCAAAGCTACACCTGCGCCATCTGGTGGGTGGCCATGCACCTTTGGCTGTAAATGAATTAATTTATCGGTTTGAGTTTCCGGAGAAACCGGGTGCTTTGCTTAAGTTCTTGGAGAGTATGGGACAGAACTGGAATATCAGCTTATTTCACTATCGCAATCATGGGGCAGACTTTGGTCGTGTGCTGGTTGGCATGCAAGTGCCTCCTGAAGATAAAGCCAAGTTCAGAGACTTTTTGGAACACTTGGGTTACCCCTATTGGGATGAAAGCAGCAATCCTGCGTATAAACTGTTTTTGGGTTAAGTACAGCCTTTTGGTGGCTGATAACAGCCAGCCTCGCGCGCAAAAACGTTCATGTTGTTGATTTTAAAAAACTAAAAATCAAGAACGAAAATTGCAGCACATTGAATATGCCATTGAACTGAATTAGCTATCTCAGTGACTAACATGCGAACTTCACAGCTTTAAGTAACAAAAAATTATCCGGAGGCTTTAATGAGCAATAAACACCGACTTTCAGCATTGGCCACCTCTTTAGCCATTGCTGCTTTCGGCCTGGTCAACACAGGTTCAGCAATGGCAGACATGGGTAAAGCCTACGTTTCCAATCAGGATGGCGGCGTAAGTGTTATTGATCTGGAAACACTGGAAACCACTGGCAATTTTGACATTCAAGCCAAAGGTCCTCGTGGCATTGGTATCAGCCCAGATGGTAAGTTACTGGTAACGGCTAACAAGGATGACGACAATATTTCCGTCATCGATACCGCAACTGGCAGTGTCGTTCGCCAAGTCAACGTAGGCAAAAACCCTGAATTCGTTCGCGTATATGGTGACCTTGCTTATATTACCTATGAGCCAGCCCCAAGCACCGGTGGTCCGGCTGCAGCTGTTGAAGCTGCTAAAGAGCAAGACGATGATGACCGGGAACCAGGCCATATTGCAATCATCAACTACAAAACTGGTAAAGTCATCCACGATATCACGGGCAAACCAGAAACCGAAGGTCTGGAATTTTCACCCGATGGCAAAAACCTGTTGGTCACAAATGAATCAGACAATTCCATCACTATCCACAACCGCAAAACCGGCAAATTGCTAAAAAACATCACTGTCAGCAAATTTGGTGAGCGTCCTCGTGGTATCAAAGTTTCACCTGACGGCAAGACTTATGTATCAACGTTGGAGCAATCCAACAAGCTTTTAGTACTGGATAGCAAACTGAAGCCGCTAAAGACTGTTGATACAGGTCAATCACCCTACGGCGTGTCATTTGATCGCGCTGGCAAATATGTATACGTAGCGGCAGCTCGGGATGGACTGCTACAGGTATTCGATGCCAAGACCTTCGACAAGGTGAAAGACATCCCGACCGGCAAGCGTTGCTGGCATTTCACCTTCACCCCAGATGACAAGCAGATTCTGCTCGCCTGCGGCAAATCAAACGAGATTGTGGCGGTTGATCTTGAATCAATGGAACCAGTCAAGCACATAGAAAACAAGGGCATGCCATGGGGTATCGTGACTTACCCAAAATCTATGGGCAGTCTAGATAAAGCGCAATAAGTAATTGAATAATAAAAAAGCCCGCAGATGCGGGCTTTTTTATTTGAGTAATCCCATGATGGTTTCCCAATCGCGTGGGTCAACTGGCGTAATCGATAAGCGATTACCACGCTGCAATATGCGCAAATTGGCAAGCTCAGGTGTCTCCCGCATTTGCTTTAGGCTCAGCAACTTGGTCTTTTTAACCAGTTTCACATCTACATTCACCCAGCGCGGATTCTCCGGTGTGGCTTTCGGATCATAGTATTTGTGGCCTTTGATAAATTGCAACCTGTCCGGATACGCTAGCTGACTTACTTCAGCGATGCCGGCAATTCCTGGCTCATCACAGTTGGAGTGATAAAACAGCACACCATCCCCCACCTTCATCTGGTCACGCATAAAATTGCGCGCCTGATAGTTACGCACCCCATACCAATCCACGGTTTGATTCGGCATGGCTGCCAGATCATCAACGGAAACATCACCAGGCTCAGACTTCATTAACCAGTAGCGCATAAATCTTCTCTAAGAACTTAAGGATAGGCTTATCATAACCCAAGCAATCGCAAATTTAACCTGAATGGATATAAGCAATATGCAACGCAATGTACTAGGCACACCCCTTCAGACATGCAGCATGGACCCGCTCACTGGCTTTACACGAAATGGCTGTTGCGAAACCGGGCCTGAAGACACGGGTAGCCATACCGTGTGCGTACAAGTCACCGAAGAGTTTCTGGTGTTTTCCAAATCTCGTGGTAACGACTTGAGCACACCCAGACCTGAATATCGTTTTGATGGTTTACAAGCGGGTGACCGCTGGTGCCTGTGCGCAGCCAGATGGCATGAAGCCGCCGAGGCCGGATTCGCCCCACCCGTGATCCTGGAAGCGACTCATGAAAAATGCCTGGATATTGTGAGTCTGGGAGATTTGAAATATCACGAACTGCGCTAAAAAATCAGCTACTAGCATTAAGCTGATGGCCAGCAAATTCAGTGGAATCAATCTGGAATAACAAGGCGTCGAGGCGAAGACAGTACGATTAGTACGGCAAGCCGAAGACAACGCCGTTAGTGCAGATTGAAACACTGAAGAAAGGGAAGTTCCCCGCAGGTGCCACCTAAGCAAGCATCCTGAACCAAAAAGGTTCAAGTGGTAACAGCCTAGAGCTCATTAGGTGCACCCACTTATTGGAGCGCGCTCACAGTAACTCGAATGACCGAAACCGGTGCCAAAAACTAGTTCAAGGAATATATAGCTTAAGCAACATCGCAGGGAACAAACTGGAAAACCAGAAAATCTGGCTTTGAAATTCGTATGAGGGACTCGGAGAGTTTACAGCTTAAAACAACTTGTTTTGCTCAGCGACTACATCGTCAATCTGTTCCTGCATGGAGATGATTCTACGCTTCAAATCCCCGATGTCAACGCCGCCGGAGCGTGTCGTCAAAAGTTCATGTGCCAGATTGAGTGCTGCCATGATAGCAATACGTTCTACACCAACGATCTTGCCGGTATCGCGTATCTCGCGCATTTTCTTGTCGAGATAGCTTACTGCGGTCTTCAGCCCTTCTCGCTCATCTTCCGGGCAGGCGACCTTGAATTCACGACCCATGATATTGACATCAATAGCCTGTTGCTCGCTCATAGCGCCCCCTTAATATCCTGAGGCAAACGCTCTATCAGCGCATCCAGCTTACTGCCTGCCAAATTCATGTTTTCTTTGAGTTGCCGTGTTTCATCTTGCGTTTGAGCAAGCTCTTGCCGCAACTCGGTATTCTCTGCGCGCAAGCTCAGAGACAGCGTAATAAGCTGCTTAAGTTTTTCTTCCAGCGCTTTTAAATCTGCATCCATGACAGCACTATAATTGTAAAAAACCTGTAAAGTCAACTGCTAAGAAGAATTTATGAAAGTATTACAATACCTTATGAAAAAATATTCCCTTTGCACTGAATACATTGCATAACTTATAATCGATTCAAGTTGTCAGGTGCCGAAGTTGTTAATCAACAATCAGGTGAAACTGGGAAACAGGTGAATTTCTTGAAATATGAAGGAAATAATTCCTGTGCTGCCCCCGCAACGGTAAGCAAGCGTGGGTTCATCCTCATGCCACTGAACACAGCGTGTTTGGGAAGGCGATGAACCAAATCTTGTGAGCCCGGAGACCGGCCTGCGCAACCTAAGTCTGGAATTACCGCGGGGTGACGGTTTCGAGCGTATGGTCTATTGGCCAGTCGTTTCTATCTTCTCTCATCGGTATTCCATTGTTGAACAACATGCGGGGTCGCATGTTTTATCACTGGAAAACACATGAAAAAAAGCACCATTGCGGGCCTTATTGGCCTGCTATTCACCCATGCAGCATTTGCCGAAAACACCTCGATTTACGCTCATGAAGTTGTCGTCACAGCAAACCGCATACCAGAACCAAGAGATAGCGTGATTAATGACGTCACCGTCATCACGGCAGAACAAATCGAGCGCTCAGGCCAATCTACACTCGCTGAATTACTCAGTACCGAGCCAGGCATTGAGATAGAGTCCAACGGCGGCGTTGGCGCCACTTCCAATATCCATATCCGGGGCACCAGCTCACAAGCGGTCGTTGTCCTGATTGATGGCATGCGCGTCGCATCGGCCACGTTGGGTACCACCAATTTCAGCCAGATACAGCCTGAGCAGATCGAGCGTATCGAGATTGTGCGTGGCCCGGCATCCAGCCTTTATGGCTCTGATGCGATTGGCGGCGTCATCCAGATCTTCACCAAGCAAGGCCAAGGCTCACCGCATTTATCTGCTTCAGCCGGTTATGGCAGCTATAACACGCAACAATCTTCTGCCATGTTCAGTGGCGCGACCGAATCCACGCGCTATGCATTAGGCGTGGCGTCTCTTACCACCGATGGCATCTCATCCTTACGCACCAACAAGGGCGTGGATGGCGACAAAGATGCTTTCCGTAACCTCAACTTCAACGGCAATATTACCCACACTTGGGCTGAAGGCCAGGAAATCGGCGCGCAAGCTTACAGCTCTGAAGGCCACTACAACTTTGACGGCAACAATTTCCGCGCCTATCAAAATCTGCAACAGCAAATCTTTGCGCTCACGAGCAAAAACAGAATCACCAACAGCTGGGTGAGTAATTTGCGCTATGGCGAGAGTATGGATGACGTCGACAGCCTTGGTAGTTTCGGCACCAGCGCTATCCGCACTAATCAGCGCCAATACTCATGGCAGAACGATTTCAAGCTGCCGCTGGGCAATCTGATACTGGCTTATGACAGGCTAGAAGACAAAGTAAAAGCTGATGTCGCATTCACGCAGAAAGAGCGCACCAACAATGGTTACCTCGCCAACTACCTGTTGCAAGAGGGTGACCATGCATTCAAGTTTGGCTTACGCCGCGACAATAACTCGCAATTCGGCGATCACAACACAGGCAACATCGGCTATGGTTACCGCATCAACCCGCAGTGGCGTTTAGCAGGTAGCTATGGCACTGCATTCCGTGCACCTACATTTAATGATTTGTACTGGCCGTTCCAGAACTTCGGTTTTGGCTTCACCTTTCAAGGCAACCCTAACCTCAAGCCTGAGACTTCACGCAACAAAGAAATCTCGCTGACATTCGACCAAGGCCATCATCGCGTCACGACCACGGTCTACCACAACAAGATCGACAACCTGATCGTCGGCAGTCAAGGTATTGCCAACGACATCCCAGTCAACGTTGGTACAGCGACGATTCAAGGCCTCACCGTGGCTTATGAAGGCTGGTTCTCCAGATACCATCTGCGCGCCAGTACTGATTTCCAGGATCCACGCAACGACGACACTGATAAGCTGCTCGCGCGTCGTTCACGCACCCACGGCTCGGTATGGCTGGGGCAAGATTGGGGCAAGCTGGAACTGGGTAGCGAAATCGTCGCCAGTGGCAAGCGTTACAACGACGCTGCCAACGATTTCGAGCTGGCAGGCTATGCGCTGGTCAACATGACCGCCAAATACAAGCTGGATGACGACTGGTCGTTGAATGCACGCCTTAACAATCTGCTGGATCGTCGTTATGCACTGTCAACCAGTGCCAACTCATTCAGCCCGACATCACCAGATTACAGCACGCCAGGCACCAATATCTTCGTGAGTTTGAGATATTCGCCCAGCAACTAAGTAGCACCAGCCTTGTCAGGCAAAAAGGCCTGATAAGGTTTACAATACATCCATCGTGATAAGGAGTGTTTTATGTTCAGTTCCAAACAAACTTCAATGCTAGTCAGCGTGATCCTGATTGCCCTGATCGTATTAACCCGCACCAACCACTTCGGTGACAGCGTTTATCTGCCAGATGCGACCCTTGCTGTGATGTTCCTCGGTGGCCTGCTAGTTGCAAACCCACGCTGGGCACTACTAGCCATCGTTGCTGCATTCGGCATGGATGCTTACGCGCTCGGCCCTAAAGGTGTTTCTGATTACTGCATGTCACTGGGTTACTGGGGCCTGATCCCCACCTACCTGCTGGTATGGGGTGCAGGCCGTTTACTGGCCAATCGCAAACAACCATTCGCAATCACTGCCTATGCTGTTTACGGCTGGGCTGCTGCGAGTCTGGCTTTTGTGCTTTCCAACATGTTCTGGTACATGTATTCCGATAAGATTGCCACCATGTCTATCGTTGAGTTCGCACAGCATGTTGCCGTTTACTACACCCCATACGTTGGTTACGCCATGATGTATCTGGGCGTGGCATGGGCACTCAGCCGCGTATTCTCAAGCAAGCTCGTTGCTTACAATGCCCGCCAGGTGTGAGTGAACTAACCAAAGACCAACGCCACATTGCGCGCATGCAGCGCAAGAAAGCGGTGGTAGATGCAAAAATCTCGACAGCCCATGTTCAACGTGGGCTGTTTCTTATCCACACTGGCAACGGCAAGGGCAAGTCCACCGCCGCCTTCGGCCTGCTGGCACGTGCGCTCGGTCATGGCATGAAAGCCGCCGTGGTGCAGTTCGTCAAAAGCCGTTCAGATACAGGTGAAGAAGCCTTCTTTAAAACCTCCCCCAATGTCAGCTGGCATGTGATGGGCGATGGCTTTACCTGGGAAACCCAGAACGCCGAGCAAGATAAGAAAACTGCGCAAGCGGCATGGGAGCTGGTCAAAGGCTATCTGCAGGATGAAAGCATCGACCTCATCATCCTCGATGAATTCACCTACGCACTCAAATACCAGTGGCTGGATGTCGATGAAGTCGTGAATGCAATCGATAGTCGGCCGGAGATGCAGCACTTGGTGGTCACTGGTCGTGGCGCGCCACCAGCCTTGGTAGAGATCGCTGATACCGTCAGCGAGATTCATCTCGTCAAGCACGCATTTGAAAACGGCGTGCAGGCCATGCCCGGCATCGAATTCTAAGCAGATGCAAACCTTAAACTGCCCCGCCGTTTTAGTCTCTGCCCCTGCCTCAGGTCAAGGCAAGACCCTCACCTCCGCCGCCCTCGCCAGAGCCTGGCGCAATCAGGGCCTGAAAGTGCAGGCTTTCAAATGCGGACCGGACTTTATCGACAGCATGATTTTGCAAGCGGCTAGCGGCAACCCGGTTTATAACCTCGATCTCGGCATGTGTGGTCTTGAAGACGGCAAAGCCAAGCTGTATGCCGCGGCCCAGCATGCCGATGTGATTCTGGTGGAAGGCGTCATGGGGCTTTATGACGGCACGCCTTCGAGTGCAGACCTTGCCGAGGCCTTTGGGCTAACTGTGCTACTGACGATTGAGGCCAGCGGCATGGCACAAACCTTTGCTGCCATTGCGCAAGGCTTGCTGCATTACCGCTTGCAACTCAAGACCGCTGGTGTCATCGCCAATCAAGTCGGCAGTGCTGGCCATGCACAGATGCTCAAAGATTGCCTGCCCAGCGATATCCCATGGTTTGGGCACTTGGTCAAAGATACACAATTCAGCCTGCCTGAGCGCCACTTAGGCTTGTATCTGGCGGATGAGATTCATGATCTGGATGCACGCATAGCAGCCGCAGCGCTCGCGCTATGCAACGGCGCTGAGCTGCCATTGCCACCCACCGTCAGCTTTGCCGCACCAGCAAACGAGCCAACTCCACCACTACTGGCTGGCAAAACCATCGCCATCGCCCGCGATGCGGCATTCTGTTTTATCTACCCGGCTAATATTGATTGCCTGAAAGATCTAGGCGCCAAGCTGGTCTATTTTTCACCACTAGCCGATGCCACGCTGCCAGAGGCAGATGCCTACTGGCTGCCCGGCGGCTACCCGGAGCTGCATCTGGATAAACTTTCGCAAAATGACACCATGCGCCGCTGCCTGCAACAAGCGCACGCAGCGGATAAACCAATACTGGCCGAATGCGGCGGCATGATGGCGCTGGGCGAAACCTTAAACGGCGCAGCTGGCTTTGGCCTGCTGGCTGGCAACAGCGAGATACAGCCTCGTTTGCAGGGCTTGGGCACGCAGTATGTCAGCACGCCTCACGGCAAGCTGGCAGCGCACACTTTCCATTACGGGGAGTTCAACACCTCTCTAGTACCAGCCACCAAAGCTGAGAGCCAGTGGGGGCAAGGCGAGGCGGTTTACCGAGTTGAAAATATCACCGCCAGTTTTCTGCATTTTTATTTTCCCTCCAACCTGCAAGCAAGCGCGGAGCTGTTTTTACCATGAACGAATTTCGTTATACCGATGCCGAACTAGCGGCCGTTTACAAGGTGATCGCCGAGCGGCGAGATATGCGTCATTTCCTCCCGCAGCCTGTCGACCAAGCTGCGTTGCAACGCATCCTCAACGCCGCGCACCATGCCCCCAGCGTTGGCCTCATGCAGCCCTGGCGCTTTATCCGCATCAGCGATGTTGAAGTCCGCAAGCAGATACACAAACTGGTGGATGAAGAGCGCATCAAGACCGCGCAAGCCATAGGTGAATACGAAAACACTGCGCGTATGGCCGAGTTCTTCCGCCTCAAGGTAGAAGGCGTCCTTGATTGTGGCGAGCTGCTGGTGGTAGCTTTGTGTGACAAGCGCGAGCAGCACATCTTTGGCCGCCGCACACTGCCCGAGATGGATATCGCCTCTGTCAGCTGCGCCATCCAGAACATGTGGCTGGCCGCCCGTGCCGAAGGCTTAGGGATGGGCTGGGTGTCGATATTCGACCCCGCAAAACTAGGCGCACTGCTCAATATGCCAACTGATGCCAAGCCACTGGCTGTACTGTGTCTGGGTCATGTCAGCACCTTTTACAAAGAACCCATGTTGGTAGAAACTGGCTGGGCAAAAGAAAGACCGCTCACCGATATGCTGATGGAAAATGGTTGGGAATCGAAATGAACGGTTTGCCACAGCGTATCGTCTGCCTGACCACAGAAACTACGGAAGTCCTGTATCTATTAGGTGAGCAAGACCGCATCGTCGGTATCTCCGGCTACACCACGCGCCCAGCGATTGCCCGCAAAGAGAAACCCAAGGTCGCCGCCTTCACCAGCGCCAAGATCGACAAGATCCTTGCGCTAGAGCCAGACCTCGTCATCGGCTTCTCCAATCTGCAAGCCGAGATCGCGGCCTCACTCATTAGCGCCGGGGTTGAAGTGCATGTGTTCAACCAGCGCTCGGTCGATGACATTTTGCGCATGATACTCAGCACCGGGCGGTTGGTAGGCGCAACTGAAAAAGCCGAGAAACTCGTCAGCGAACTACAGGCGCAGATCGAAAGCGTGCGCGAAACCGCCAGCTACCTGCCGCGCAAACCCAAAGTGTATTTCGAGGAATGGGATGAACCCATGATGTGCAGCATACGCTGGGCCGCCGAGCTGATCGGCATTGCAGGCGGCGAAGACTGCTTCCCCGAGCTCACCAAGTTCCAGAGCGCACGCGACCGCATCGTCACCCCGCAACAAGTCGCAGAACGACAACCAGACATCATCATCGGCTCTTGGTGCGGCAAGAAATTCCAGCCCGAGCAAGTCATGGCACGCCCCGGCTGGGCCGAGATACCCGCCGTGCGCGATGGCCATCTCTACGAGATCAAATCGGCCGACATCCTGCAACCGGGGCCATCCGCCATCACCCACGGGCTCAAACAGATTCAAACTATCATCCAACAATGGGGCGCTCGTCAGGCGCACCTAAAGCATTGGGGTTAACCATGTCTATCCATTTGATTCTAGGCGGCGCTCGTTCTGGCAAAAGCGCTTATGCTGAAAAGCTGGCAGCCGAGTCCGGCCTGCCCGTCACCTACATCGCCACAGCCCAAGTCTACGACGAAGAATTCGGCACCCGCGTCAAACACCACCAAGTACGCCGCCCAGCCGAATGGAAAACAGTAGAAGTGCCGCACCGCCTAGCACATACCCTGAAAGCAGAAGCCGCCGAAGGCCGATGCCTCATCATCGATTGCCTCACCCTCTGGCTGGCACAATGCATCTGCCCGGAATGCGCACCGCCAGAAAGTGTAAATTGGGAGCAAGAGAAACTGGCACTACTCGAAACACTGCCCAAACTCCCCGGCCAGATACTCATTGTCAGCAACGAAGTCGGCATGGGCATCGTGCCGCTAGGTGAGATCAACCGACAGTTTCAGGATGAAGCCGGCAGGCTCAACCAAGCTGTCGCCCAAATCGCCAACAAAGTCAGCTTTATTGCGGCTGGCTTGCCGCTAACTCTTAAAGGATAGCTATGGAATTTGAACTCAAAGGTGAATACATCGCCCTCTGCGATCTACTCAAAATGGTCGGTATCGCCGAATCTGGCGGCCGCGGTAAATCCATGGTGGCTGAAGGCATCGTCAAGGTCGATGGCAAAGTCGAGCTACGGAAGACAGCCAAGATACGGGCGGGGCAGGTAGTTGAATGCATAGGAGAATTGATTACTGTAGTATCCCCAATCTAATATGTAATATTGGGATTCGCATATGCCAAATGAATCACTATATGAACAGGCGCTTAAAAACATGGACATGTCAGTTCATGCACTTGGTTCCAGAGTACCAGCACCTGTCCTTGTTTCTTTGGAAAGCTCCCTCGGGTATCGACATA
>Ga0265327_10002772_pt1 | contig 17724 bp, 15 predicted proteins | sample 41621metaG_FD_202089 | JGI IMG/M metagenome (GOLD analysis project Ga0265327, IMG submission 202089) | Rhizosphere microbial communities from Carex aquatilis grown in University of Washington, Seatle, WA, United States - 4-16-21 metaG | ecosystem: Host-associated > Plants > Roots > Rhizosphere... | reverse complement strand
TGGATCAAACCCGCTACGCGCTCCTTGGGGTGCGAGCGTGTGAACTGGCGGCAATCCGGGTTCAGGACCGGGTTTTCCTGGACGGGCCTCATCAGGATCCAATCTATCGCGAACGACGCGAGCGTCTTTTTGTCATGGCCGTGAACTGCACGCAGGCTGCCAGCACGTGCTTTTGCACTTCCATGAAAACCGGACCTCGCTGTGAGCAGAGCTTCGATCTCGCGTTGACGGAGATTGGCGACGAATTCCTGGTTGAGGTTGGAACGGATCAGGGAGCAGAGATCCTGTCGCAGTGCCAGGTTGCCATCTCGACCGAGCAACATCGTGCTGCGGCCGAGGTGGCACGACAACAGGCTGTCGACCAGATTCAGAGGTCGCTGGATACGACGGATTTGCCGACGCTGCTGCTGAACAGCCTGTCGCATCCGCACTGGAAAGAAGTCGGCGATCGCTGCCTGTCATGCACCAACTGCACGATGGTCTGCCCCACCTGCTTTTGCTCGTCTGTGACGGAAGTTCGTGACCTGAACATGGAGCGAGTTGAACGAGAACGCGTTTGGGACTCCTGTTTCAATCCTGACTTCAGCTATCTCGGCGGCACACCCGTTCGCGATGATATTCCGTCGCGATACCGCCAATGGCTGACGCACAAGCTTGGATCGTGGCACCAGCAGTTCGGCACGTCGGGTTGTGTCGGCTGTGGCCGATGTATCACCTGGTGTCCGGTGGGAATCGACATCACCGAAGAAGTCGCCACCTTTCAGAAGGATGCCCGCAAGTGACGACATCCAACTCCAGTTTGCACACCAATCCGTGGCTCACTCAAACCGTACGAATTGCGGATGTGGTGCCAGAGTCCGAAGGAGTTGCCACGTATCGACTGCAATGTGACGGTCCGCGACGACCCGGCGCTTATGGATTTGCTCCGGGGCAGTTCAACATGCTTTACCTTCCCGGTGTTGGAGAATCCGCGATTTCGATGAGTGGCAATCCCGCCCGTGAGGACGGTTGGATTCACACCGTCCGTGTGGCTGGCAACGTAACCAGGACCCTGGCTGGACTTGGCAAAGGTGAGACGCTTGGATTGCGAGGCCCGTTCGGAACGGGATGGCCGATCTCGCAGTTGAAAGGAAATGACCTGGTGATCGTTGCGGGAGGACTGGGACTGGCGCCGCTACGCCCGCTGATTTATCACGTCCTGAATCATCGCAATCAGTTTGGAAGGGTCTGGCTGATTTGCGGTGCGCGATCGCCGGACGGGCTTCTCTATCAAAATGAATATGATGCCTGGCAGCAGCAGTTGGATTTGCAATGCACCGTCGACCGTGCGACCTCTGGCTGGAATGGACAGGTTGGTGTCGTCACCCTGTTGATTGACCGCTTGATCCTGTCACGTCCTGATCAGACACATCTGGTGGCCTGTGGTCCTGAAGTCATGATGAAATATGCGGCCCTCACCGGCATGCGGCGGGGGATTTCTCCTGAGCGAATCTGGGTCTCGCTGGAACGAAACATGCAGTGTGCCGCCGGACTCTGCGGCCACTGCCAGCTTGGTCCCGAGTTCATTTGCAAGGATGGCCCGGTGCTGCGGTATGATCGCGTCCAACCACTGCTGTTCGTGGAGCATTTGTGATGGTTCGAACCGCAAAGCCGCGACTGGCGGTCTTCAAGTTCGCTTCCTGCGATGGCTGTCAGCTGTCATTGCTGGATGCCGAAGACGAATTGCTCGCCGTCTGCGAACTGGTCGAACTGGCCAACTTTGCCGAAGCGAGCAGCGATCTGGGGAGCGGACCGTATGACGTCGCGCTGGTCGAAGGATCGATTACGACATCCGAGGATGCCGAGCGGATTCGTCGTGTCCGTCGCGAGTCCGGATTCCTGATCACCATCGGAGCGTGTGCCACTGCCGGTGGGATTCAGGCACTGAGAAACTGGGGCCGAATCGACGAATGGGTGTCGTCCGTTTATCCATCGCCGGAATTCATCAGCACGCTGGCGACATCGACTCCGATCGCGGATCACGTCCATGTTGACTTTGAACTGCACGGATGCCCGATCAACCAGCATCAACTGATCGAAGTTCTGGTTGCCGTGGTCGAAGGACGCAGACCACGAGTCTCCACTCACAGCGTCTGCCTTGACTGTAAACGGCGCGGCAATGTCTGCCACGTCGTGGCCAGTGCCGTCCCGTGCCTCGGGCCGATCACTCAATCCGGTTGCGGCGCGATTTGCCCGACCTTTAATCGGGGCTGCTATGGATGCTATGGACCCTCGCACCAGCCAAATCCCAATTCGCTTGTCTCGCAGTTTCGATCCCAGGGGCATTCGTGTGATCAATTGGTACCCCTGCTGCGGAATTTCAATGCCAGCGCTCCGGCCTTTCGCGACGCATCCAACGCGTTGACTGAGCAAATGAACCGTGACAGCAATCCTTAACCTTCACGTACAACCGGTTGAATCCTGATGTCCAGTTCCGCAGAGACAATTCGCGTCCCCATCCTGACCCGAGTCGAGGGTGAAGGAGGGGTCACCGTGCACACGCGCGGCGATACGATTGAATCTGTTCAACTCGATATCTTCGAACCACCGCGACTGTTTGAAGCGTTACTGCGCGGCCGCCCCCTGGAAGAGGTTCCTGACATCACTGCGCGGATCTGCGGGATCTGTCCGGTGGCCTATCAGATGAGTTCTGTTCACGCGTTGGAGGCCGCTCTGAAGATTCAGATTACTCCCGAAATTCGCAGGTTGCGACGCCTGCTGTATTGTGGCGAGTGGATTGAAAGTCACGGCCTGCATATTCATTTGTTACACGCCCCGGATTTCTTTGGCGCGGCGAGCGGGATTGAGCTGGCCAGGACGTTTCCCAACGAAGTGCAGCGTGGACTGCAGTTGAAGAAATTCGGAAACCGGTTGCTTGAAGCGTTGGGTGGACGGGCAATCCACCCCATCAATGTGCGCGTCGGTGGCTTTCACCGTCTGCCGCGACGTGATGAACTGACTCCACTGATTCCTGATTTCGAATGGGGTTTGCAGGCGGCCATCGATGCCACCCGCTGGGTGGCTGGGTTCTCATTCCCCGATTTCCAGCAGAACTACGATTTCGTGGCGCTGGCTCATCCCGACGAATACGCGATGAATGAGGGCGAGATCGTCTCCAGCAGCGGCCTGCGGATCCCGGCGAACCGTTACGATGATCACTTTGTCGAGCATCATGTCCCTCATTCCACGGCGTTACATGCGGTTCAACGTGAGGACCATCGTGCGTACCTGCTGGGGCCGTTGGCGCGAGTTCACTTGAATCGACAGAAACTGTCGCCCGCAGCGCGGCGACTGGCTGATGAAATCGCATTTCCCACTCACTGCCGCAACCCCTTCATGAGCATCGTGGCACGGGGCCTGGAACTGGTCCACGCCTACGAGGAATCGTTGTCGATCTTGCGGGATTACAAGCCGAGTGGTCCGGCACATGTCGAGTATGACCCCGTTGCCGGCCAGGGCTGTGCCGCGACCGAAGCTCCCCGGGGACTGTTGTTTCATCATTATGCGATCGATGAGCAGGGGAAGGTGATCTCAGCCAGGATTGTTCCGCCGACGTCGCAGAACCAGGGACAGATTGAACGAGACGTGGCAGACTATTTGAAACTGCGAATGCATGAATCGGGACGCGAGCAACTGGCGATCGATTGCGAACAACTTGTGCGGACATACGATCCGTGCATCAGTTGCTCAACTCACTTTCTCCGCGTTCGCTGGGAGGCCGCACCGTGAGTCGACCACTGGTCGTCGGAATCGGCAGTCATCATGGAGATGACATCGCGGGTTGGCTGGTCCTGGATCAATTGCAGGCGATCGGAATCTCACCACAATATCTCGTCCGGATCCGACACCCGGCGGCATTGCTGGATGTTGCCGAGCCCGATCGTCAACTGATTCTTTGTGATGCCTGTCACGGCCTGGGACAGCCCGGTTCAATCCGGCTCTGGAACTGGCCGACGGATTTGCTGATTTCCACACGCCATTGCACCTCGCACGATGTCTCGCTGCCAGATGTTCTGCAACTGGGCGTGCGACTTGGAGCATTGCCACAATTGATCGCGATCTGGGGAATCGAGGGTTTGAACTGGGAACCGGGAAGCGGGCATTCTCCCGAAGTGTCGCAGGGGGCCGTGGCTGTTGCGAACAGGCTTTCAAGGAACTTCAGCGGTGCATGAACGCTCCTTCGTTTCGAATCTGATCGCACAAGTTCTGGACGAACAACGCCGTCGGCAACTGGGCCGGCTGCATGGGATTCGATTGGAACTGGGCGAATTCTCTGGATTTGAACCCCAATTGGTGGAGCTGGCGTTTGAGGAACTGGCGGCGCATTTCTGGAAGGGTCCCGTCCGACTCGAATTGAGTGTGGTCATGCTGTCGGCGGAATGCTTGAATTGCGCGACGCTGTTCCGCGTCGAATCCTTTCGTTTTGTATGTCCAGCCTGTTCGAGCTCATCGGTGCGGATCACGTCAGGGAACGAAACGCGTCTGGTCAGCCTGGATGTGGAACCGATCGGCATTCACGAGGAATCGATGTCATGACTGTCGAGACAATTCCCGTTTCGCGGGATCTACAATCCGAGCGTCGGGCCGCGGCTGAGGCGTGGCGGCAGGAACTGACGGCGCGCGGGATCCTGTGCGTCAACCTGATCTCATCGCCTGGCGCTGGAAAGACAAGCCTGCTGCAGGCTACGGCCCGCCACTGGTCCGCAGGAATACCAGGTTCGAATCCGGGGCCGCGGATGGCTGTGCTGGTCGGGGATATTGCAACAGATCGCGATGCACAGCGACTGGCCCCACTGGTCCCCGTTCGGCAGTTGACAACCGGGGGAGCCTGCCACCTGGAGTTGCCACTTGTCAAAACGGGCTTTCAGCAGCTGACCAGTCGTGAACTTGAAAACGCGCAGTTCCTTTTTGTGGAGAACGTTGGCAACCTGGTCTGCCCGGCCTCGCACGATTTGGGTGAACATCTGCGCGTGGTCGTGCTGAGTGTGACGGAGGGCGACGACAAGCCGGGCAAGTATCCCAAGGCGTTTCGGACCAGTGACGCGTGTGTGATCAACAAGATTGACCTTCTGCCGTACGTCCCATTCTCAATGGAGGCCGTCACAGCGGATGCCCACCTTGTGAAGGGCGATCTGCCCGTCTTTCCTGTCTCGGCGTTCCAAGGAGACGGCGTGGCTGAATGGTGCCAGTTCCTGCAACAGCAGCGAGCGCTGCGTTGTTGCAGGCCGTAGTTACGAACTCTCTTCGTCCGACGCTGACTCCGATTCCGATTCCGACTGGCGTTCGGCCTGAATCAGCAGTCGGTCAATTTTGGGGCCGTCCATGTCGACGATCTCAATGCGCAGATCGCTCCATTGAACCACGTCGGCAATGGCGGGGGGGCGTTTTAACAGGGCCAGGACCAGCCCGGCGACTGTTCCAATTCCACGCGGTGCGGGTTCGGTCCAGCGGCTCACTTCCAAAGCCTGCTCCAACTCGTGCAGGTTCACGGTTCCATCGACCAGCAGGCTGCCGTCTTCACGCTTGACGATCGACTGTTCCTGATTCTGCTTCGAATTGCGTTCGTGCCTCAGTTCATCATGGATTTCGCCCACGAGCATTTCCATGACATCTTCCAGCGTCACCATTCCCTGTGTCCCGCCATATTCATCCAGCACAAATGCCAGTTGCGTTTTGTGTTCCTGGAATAATTCCAGCAGGCGGCTGATTGTCAGGGACTTGGGGATGAACAGCGGTGGACGGATCAGTCGACGAAGGTCAATGGGTCGGCCCAGGTATTGTTGCAGGAACACGTCCTTAATGTAGACAAAACCGACGATGTGATCGATGGTCCCCTCGCAGACGGGAACGCGGGAAAACCCGGACATGGCAATCGAACCAACAACTTCATCGGCCGGGGTGTCGATGTCGACTGCATCGATGTCGATGCGGGGACGCAGGATGTCGACAACCGTCCGATCACCCAGGCGCAGTGCTTCCATCGCGACCTTGTGTTCGGATTCTTCGAGCAATCCGGATTCAGAGCCGGTCTCGATCAAGTGCTCGATATCCTCGACGGACACCGACCTTTGGGGCGTGATTTTTTGACCCAGCATGCGCAGGATCAGCGACGTCGTGACATGAAGTCCCCAGATCGCCGGTCGCGAGATGCGCTGCAGCAACAGCATGGGGTAGGCGACAAACCGGGCAATCGGCTCGGCGTTCTGAAACGCAATCCGCTTGGGGACCAGTTCACCAATGATCAATTGCAGAAATGCGATGGCACAGACAACCAGCCCAAGGGCGATGCCAACACGTCGCTCGGCAATCCAGAGTATGGGCGACTGACGGAGAAACTCGGCAAGGGGATCAGCCAGCCTGGCTCCCGCGAAGGCGGATGCAAATGTCCCGACGAGCGTGATGCCCACCTGGACCGTGGGTAGGAACCGGTCGGCATCACGGGACAAGGCTAACGCAACCGCCGATGCGCCGTCTCCTTCTTCAGCCCATTGTTCCAGTCGTCCACGGCGCGCGGTGAGGATTGCGATTTCGGCGGCGGCGAAGAATCCGTTCAATAACGCCATCAGCACGATCACGCTCAACTCGACCGCCCAACTCGGCACGTTTCACTCTCCCGGCAGGTTTCAGAACACCCTTAGATGTCGTAGTACATCGCAAACTCGTAGGGATGCGGTCGCTGTCGCAGCGCTTCGATCTCCTTTTCGGTTTTATACCAGATCCAGGTGTCAATCACGTCCTCGGTGAAGACGTCACCCCGCAGCAGGTACTGATGATCTCGACGCAGTGCCGCCAGGGATTCGTCCAGGGACGCGGGTGTCTTCGGCACGTCGGTCAGCTCGTCCGGCGCCAGGTCATAAATGTCCTTGTCGAGCGGTCGGCCTGGATCGATTCGCCGCTGGATTCCGTCCAGTGCCGCCATCAGCACGGCGGACATGGCGAGATACCCATTGGACGATGCGTCCGGGCAGCGGAATTCAATCCGCTTGCTTTCGGGCCGGGGTGTATGGACGGGGATACGGATTGCGGCCGAACGGTTTCGGCTGCTGTAGGTGAGGTTGATTGGTGCTTCGAATCCCGGAATTAACCGCTTGTAGCTGTTCGTTGTCGGGCAGCAGAATGCCATCAGCGATGCCGCATGATGCAGGATCCCACCAATCGCGAACATTGCAGTCTCGGACATGCCGGCATAACCGGATCCGGCAAACAGGTTTGTCGCCCCGTGCCAGAGCGAGAAATGCAGATGCAGTCCTGAACCGTTGTCGTTCCACAGCGGCTTCGGCATGAATGTCGCGGACTTGCCATACTTGGCGGCAACGTTCTTGACGACATATTTGTACAGCAGCAGGTTATCGGCCGTTTTGACCAGCGGAGCATATCGCATGTCGACTTCGCATTGGCCGGCGGTCGCCACTTCGTGATGCTGGGCTTCGACCGGGACTCCGCAGTCTTGCAGGACCAGCATGATTTCCGTTCGCAGATCCTGCAGCGTATCGACCGGGGGGAGCGGAAAATATCCTTCCTTGTAGCGAACCTTCTGGCCATTGTTGCCACGATTTTCAATTCGACCGCGGTTCCATTGTCCTTCGATACTGTCCAGGTGGTAGTACGCTTCGTGCTCATTCTGATCGAAGCGGACATCATCAAAAACGAAGAATTCTGCTTCAGGACCAAATTGGGCGACGTCGGCCAACCCCGTCGACTTCATGTAGTTTTCGGCTTTGCGGGCAACATTGCGCGGATCTTTGGCATAGTCCTCACGCGTGATCGGATCCTGGATATTGCACGTCATCACCAGTGTTTGAGACATAAACGGATCAACAAAAGCCGTTCCCGGATCCGGAACGACGAGCATGTCGCTCTCATTGATTGCCTGCCACCCCCGGATCGAGGATCCATCAAAGCCGAAACCGTCTTCAAAACTCTTCTCGGTTAACGCCGTCACAGGGATCGTGAAGTGTTTTTGAGTACCGGGAAAGTCCATGAACCGCAGGTCAACGGCACGAACTTCCTTTTCACGGCACAGGGCCAGAACTTCACGAGGGGTCGGGGAATGCACGGACGCGGTCTCCGCTGGACAATCAAAGATGCCATGAATCGACTGAGGATACCGCCACGATATGCAAACACGATACCACCGGGCAAGCGGAGAGGCGGATTCGACCTCCGAATGCCGTGACATACGGTTCCCGATCGCAGGCGTATCGCCGCCGACTGGTGCGTCCAGTGGCCTCCTGAATGGGACTTTCGCTGGAACGTGGCATTCGCTAGTCTGAAAGTCAGGCGAAATGTCTCAGAATCGGATCCGTGATGCAGGGAGGCACACATGTCACGCACGATCGTCAACCGGATGAATGCCTGGTGTTGGTCCTCAGGCTGGCTGCTGATCGCCGCGATGGTTTTCGGAGCCCAGTCTGTTCACGCGGGACCGGAGTCGTCAGACGGATCGATCGATCATCCACTGGTCGTCGTTTCTGCCGCCAGCATCGATCGGCTGTGGGATCGTGCAGCCGATGTGCTGCGGACCTACAACCCGGCCGCCGATCGCGCCGAGGTTCATGCGCGGCTGTGCGCAGTCAATTACATCTCCAAACAGGAATCTGAAACGTCGATCAAGGAAGTGCTTGAGTGGATCGACACGACAAAGCCGGTCGGAGTCATGGTCTTCTATGACGCGTCCCTTGATGCGGACGAAGAGCATTCGGGGAAGCAGGCCGAAAATAAGGAGTCGTCCGAGTTGTCTGCCAGGGAAACGCGCGGTGATGGCATGCTGGAACTCTACATGGGGTTGAGTGAATCGGTGGATTTGACGCGTGCTGCGATGTTCTTCCCTGTGCGTCACTACGAGAAATTCCTGGCAAACAACAAGTTCACCGTCGACAGCAGCAAGCCGTTTTGCTTTCGCGATGAGTCGAACAATGAAATCTTCTTCCGCCGGTTTGGTGACTATTTTGTCGCAGCCGACGATCCGGATCTCCTGGAGCATATCCCGGATCCGCGTGAGATCGTCAAGCCCCTTCTGGGGAAGAACGATCTGGTTGTCTCGGTACAGCTCAAGGGACTTCCACCGCTGCTGCGTGGGGTGGGTGCCGAAGGAATCAAGGCGGTCTTCGATGCCTCTCTGCAACGACGCGACAACGAGTCGGATCGCAGCTACCAGCTGAGACGAGCGTTTGGTGATCTCTACCGTGAGTTGCTTGATCTGGCCGTGCTGCAGATTGACGACGTGAACGTGGGAATCCGGCTTGTCCCCGAAACCCGGCAATTTGTCGCGGAGCTGGATTTGAAGGGACCGAAGGATGGAAAGCTGGCCCGGGCGGCGAAGGAGTTCTCGCCGCGGCGCGCGCCGTTTGATGAGCTCTGGAATCCCGGCTGCGAACTGTCCGTCGCGATTTCGCTGGGGTTGCCGGAACGACATGCCAAACCGATTGCCTCCGCAATTCGAAACTACGTTTCCACGGCAACGGATTCCAGCGAGAAACAATGGCTGGCGGGCTATGGGCTGCTGATCGAATCCGCCTGCAAAATCCTCGATTCACGCCAATTGGACCTGATCGTCACCGGTGACGGCGATTTGAAAACCGGTACGATGCTTGTCGGTCTGCGGATTCCCGGTGGACCACAGTTTCCTGAGCAGTTTCAACAGTTCCTGGAGTTCCTGCAGCGCGACTCACAGATTATCAATGGACTGGAATTCGCAACGGATTCCGTCCACGGCTGGCCTGCGCATGGGAAGTCATCTCGAGTGCTCTCCGGAGTGTTCAAATCGAAATTCGATTGGGATGTGGCGAGCAGCAATCCCGATCAGGAGGAGAATTCCTGGATCCTGGCGACTCCGAACGGAATCTGGCTGTGCGCGAACATGGATGCGCAAGGGAAGTCGATTCCTGACATCTTCAGCAAGGCCGTGGCGCAACAGACCAGTCCCGCGAAGAAGTCGACCGCGGCAGGTCGCGTTTCATCACCGGTACGATTGCGGTTTCGCACCCGAAGCTGGAAGGTCAGTGATGAAAACAGCCCGGATCGGCCCCTCGCGGAGGGGGGCGCGAAAGACGAGAATGCGGAACTGAACGCTGCGAGAGTGAAGCAGGTTGCTGCAGAGCAAACGGCCGAACGTCAGAGGTTGTATGATGAGAAGTCCGATGCGATTTCTGTGGAACTGCAACCGTCGGAATTCGGCTGGAAATTATCCGTCGTGCTGGACGAAGTCTATCTGGCACTGATTGCTCACGAGTTCTATTCCGTGGAGCAGTCTACAGAGACCGGGAACTGAAAGCCTTGACCAGGACTCAACCCTCGTAGAACCCTGTCGATGCTGGCCCGCGGATGATTCGAATGCCCAGATTTGCCATTCTCAGCCATGATCATCCCTTTCCGCACTGGGATTTTCTGATCGAACAGCCAGATGCCTGTCGGACGTGGCGACTGCTGAAGTTACCGAATTGTTCGAGCGAAGTGCCGGCGGAACCTTTGGCGGATCACCGTTTGATGTATCTGGACTATGAGGGCCCTGTCAGTGGAAACCGGGGGACTGTCACCGCCTGGGATCGAGGATCGTTCGAATGGCTCGTCGATCTTCCATCGCAAATCCAGGTGACGTTGCAGGGGAACCGCCTGAATGGTGTCGCCACCGTCATCCAATGCGGTCAGGGTTGGTCATGGACGTTCTGTCCTGAACCGGGTTGAGAGGTGAGATTCTTTCGTCAGGGGCGATTCCAGCATCCGAGCGGCAGCTCAAATTGGGTTGAGGGCACTCCCCACATCAGGGATTTCCTGCGAACCAACATCCCACTGCGGAAAGGAGAAAGATCCAGAAGCAAAGCTTGAGGGTCTTTCCACGCAGTCCGCGTCGATGAAACGGTTCCAGAATGGCCAGCGAACCCCATTTAGTCAGGATCAGCCCGGCGAATCCCGCCAGAGTGTACAGGAACCATCCTTCACACATTTCACGTCGCAGCAACGATTGGACAAGCGGCCACAGGATCTCATTCTCGGGAAGTTGATTCTTTCGCAACCAGTTGCGCACGATGGCAAGTTGTTCCCGTGTCCATTCGCGCGAGACTGGCTGCAGGTCTTCGAAGTCGACGGTACAGCCGCGATGCTCTTCTGAGTGATACAGAGTCGGTTCCGGAAACGAGATCAGATATCCTCCGGGTGTGGGAATGGGAATCAATTGACGTAGTGCTTGGGCAAGTGGCTTCAGGTTAGGGCTTGGCTGTCGACCGCGGTCGTCAACGGCGCCGCTGACCCGGATTGACGTATTCTCGCCCAAGCCATAATGCGGTAATTGGATTCGACGGATCGTTTTCTCGCCCGAGCGCACGGTACAGGAGTCAAACACGGTCACCAGGGGAAATCCGGTCACCGGACTGTCAAATTCGTTCGGATTCGGCGGGGTCTCATGGACGACGGCAAGATCATATTCGCCTGCAGGCAACCAGACACTGACGGGCGGGGGACCCAGCAGACCATATGGAAGTTGCATCCCACCCGACTTTCGCAAATAAACCCGTTCACGGCGAACAAAACGCGAACCCCACGAATCGCGACCCTTTTGGGCAGGATCCCTGTCATTCAGCAATTCCTCCCAACCATTTGTCGTGGGGACTTCGACCGCGATTTGCAGCAACGCGGTTTTCCCTGGTCGATTGTTCTGTGATTCCGATTGAAATTCCCCGGGCCGGACCACGACGGGACTGGCGACTTGACTGGCGATGACGGATGTCAACCGGAATGCGTTGAACCAGATCAAAAGTGCCAGCGGGATGAATCCGATGAGGGCTGCCAGCACCATGGCGACAAAGCCGCGGAATCCATATTGCCGCAGGATGTCGATGACAAAAAACGGACGAGCCTGCCACGAACTTCCTGATGAGGACGATGTCGGCTGAATGATCTGGCCCATGACCCACCCTGGTCTCAATGAGGGCAGGGCCCTCAACCCAATTCGAGTGACCGCTGGGATACTGTTACAGCCGCTCCCGTTGGTCGCTGATGTGAAGATGAGCGCCATTGGCGCTCATCTTCTGCCGAAAGAAACGAATTTCCCTGATCACGTACGGACAGGAGACCGACTGACAGCGGGAATCACAAGACAATTCCGACGCAAATCCTGTCAGATGGTGAGGATTGCGGCGCAGGATTGAAAGAAGCCGCCCTGCCAGCGATGGAGGTTATGGCGATTTGCTGCTGTCGTGAGTCTTTAACTCGCGTACGCACAGGATCGGTTTTGGCGGGGACTTCTCATCGATGGTCCGTTCGACGCGACCCCTGGCGATCACCGATTTTCCGACCAGCGATTTGGCATGAATGTTGGATGCCGTGTCTCCCAGATCCAGCGGCCACTTCATCCCCGCGGCGTCGATTACCATCGGCGACGATTCATTCTTGTTATCCGCGGCGTGCAGGATTCCACGAATGATTGCCGTTGTTCCCGCTTTGGGCGAGGCGCCGTCCACGGCCGAGATTCGCTCGACATCGATAATCCAGCGGAGTGGAATCGTGGTTCCTGCCACTTGACGCAAGGTTCCCACCACGCAGACTCGCTTCTTATGGTGCTGTTGCGCCAACTCGCGGCTGGGATCGTCCGGAAGTTTCAATTCCCATGTCATCTGATCAAACGTGATGGTCGTCCCCGTCGTTTCTCCACCGATCGCGACCACACCGTGCCTGAGTTGTCCATGGCACTCGACATGGACGCTGCCGACAGGTTCTTTGGCGGGTTCGGCTCCGAGGGCAGCCGTCCCGACGATCACGACCAGATTGAATGCCAGTGTCGACATCGCGAATTCCAGCAAAGTGTCAAACAGGGGAATTGAGTCAGCGGAGCTTGGTGGGATCGACCTTCATTCGGAACTCCACCAATTTGGGTTTCGGCGTCCCGGTGTTGCTGGCTGGATCGATCAGGAACGATAGGTCAAGGACGCCACCCGGAATCCGCGCCGGAGCCGTATAGCCCCAGAATCCCTTCAGGGCGGGGACCGGACGCGCATTGGCATAGATCAGATCTCGGACCGTCGTCATCTGCACTTTGTCCTGACGTGGTGTCGCGTACGTCCTGGCCCAGACGAGTGCCGCGGCGCCTGCGACATGCGGCGCCGCCATGGAGGTTCCATCCAGACGCGCATACTGACCGTTTCTGACCGTGCTGACAATACCGACTCCCGGCGCGCCAATGTCGACGGAGCGTTGTCCATAGTGGCTGAACGATCCTCGGGCATTGTTCGTGTCGATGGCCGCGACAGAAATGATGTTCGCGTTGGTCAGCGATGCGGGATAGTAGGGTGCCGTATCATTGTTATTGCCATTTCCCGCCGAATTGCCCGCCGCAGCGACAAACAGGACACCCTTCTGCTCGGCACGCGTGACAGCTTCGGACAGTTCTCGTGATGTGTCCGGCCCGGCCCAACTGTTGGAAAGAATGTGCGCGCCATTGGCAACGGCCCAGTCAATACACTTGACCGCATCCGATGTGGCCCCCGAGCCGTCGGGACCAAGAAAGCGCATCGCCATGATTTGCGCTTTCCAGGTGACTCCGACCACGCCAATTCCGTTATTTCCCGCGGCAGCGATCGTGCCAGCGCAATGAGTGCCATGACCTTCTTCATCAAGGGGATTGTCATCGTCGTCGAAGAAGTCGTACCCGAATTTTCCCCCGCGAGACCACATGTTGGCACGCAGATCCGGGTGATTGTAATCGACGCCGGTATCAATCACCGCGACGATGATATTGGGAGTTTCACGAATTGTCGGCCAGACCTGTGTCGCGCGAATGTTCTGCATCCCCCACAGATGGCTGAAGAGGGCATCGTTCGGCGTGATGGAAGTCGCGGCCGCTTCAACCATGATAACCGGACTCGCAGGGGTCGCCTTCACGATGTAGTCCGGAGCCGCGTAGATCACCGCGTCATCGCTCAGCAGCGTATCCACGGCTTCGGCCGTCACCTCCTGCTCGGGTTCCACCAGCAGGAACGATCCTTTTTCGTAGTCCTCGACTGTTTTCAATCCTGCCGCTCTGAGCGTATCGCGCGACGGCTTGGCTCCGTTTTCGGGATAGCTGATCAGTAGCCGCCGGGATCGGGCGTTGACTTCGGGGACGTTGGCCTCGACTCGAACTGCCATCGAACGAACGGTGTTCGTCTTGTCCGTTGGGACGCCGAAGATGGCCTTTCCGTTTCGGCCAATTCCCTTGAAACGGCAGTTCCCTCGCTTCAACAGGTCCAGTTCGGGAGCCAACCGGCGTTCGCGACTGGCCTGCGGTTTCACCGCCCAGGTTTCGGCCATGGCGGCATCTGCGACCAGCAGCAGCCCAATGACCAGAATCCAGCCATTTCTGATTCGCGGTGCCATGCGTTTCTCTCGACTCATTAAGGACTTGTGTCGTTGACTCTGGGTTCGTCGGTTTACTGGTGCTTGAACCGACTCACGCTGCAGAGTGCGATCTGTCGGCCTTGCGTGAAGTATCAGAAGATTACGGTTTCGTAAACATTAGTATTAAGGTTACGTAAGAATTCTGGTTAATTGGTGAATTGTCGCGCCGTCATCATCGCGGTTGCAGGTGCCGTTCACGGGCACTGATGAATACCGCGGACTGCGGAGCGAATGTGAGGCGCTAACACGTCGCAGCACCGGGAATCCGACTGGCGCGAGAGCGGATTGCGGCGTGTGATCCTGACAGAATTCAGAACTTCGGGACGGCCGATGGTTGAGGTTTCGCTGCCGAGATCGTTGAATGCATGGCGCTGAAGTTGACTCTTGCGGGCTGCGGAGTTTCAGGGATCCATCTGAAAACGACGAACACGAGAGGATTGAGCGATGAATCTGGAAGATGCGCGGGGGCTAGTTGTCGATGGCCAATTGCTGAGTTCAGCTCGATTCGATGAATATCAACAAGGCTGGCTTGATGCCAATCGCCCTGCCGAGGATGGCGAAGGATTTGTCCTGTGGCTCGTCGACGAAGGTGAGCTGACCGAGTTCCAGGGTGTCGCCGTTCTTGCTGGTCTGTCCGGGCCGTATCAGCTGGGGCCCTATCGCGTTCACAGCCGGATTAAGGCGGGCCGACTGGGGAACATCTACCAGGCCGAGCAGGTGGAGTTCCAACAGCCCGTCAGTCTGAAGGTCTTTCCAACGACCATTGCGATTGATGCAGTTCAGTCCGCGCGACTGGGCCGGGAAGCTCGAATCTCACTGCAACTCGACAGCCCCTACATTGTCAAAACCCACCAGATCGGTCGAGTCGGGCCGATACGTTTTCTGACGCTCGAATCGCTGAGCGGTGAGACGCTGGAGCAGAAACTGAATCGCGATGGACGCCTGCCATATCTGGACGCCTGTCAATGGATTCAGCAGGCGGCGCTCGGGTTGGCTGCAGTTCACGCGCAGGAGATCATTCACCGCGACATCTGTCCGGGAAATCTCTGGATTACGGACCAGGGGACCGTCAAGATCATGGAATTCGGTTCCGCCCTGGACGCGATGTCGTATGTGGATACGGTCAACGAGGAGAGTCCTGCAGAGCTCGATCCTTCCGACGAAGTCATCGTGGGCAACTATTCCTACATGTCGGCCGAGCAGGCCAAGGATCCACAGTCGGCCGGTGTCGCCAGCGACCTGTACAGTCTGGGCTGCACATTTTATCACTGCCTGACGGGGCAGCCGCCATTTACCGATGGGAACCCGGTTCGACTGATGCTTCGGCACGCGCTCGACACGCCCCTGCCGTTGGCGGAATTCGATCCTGAGATTCCTCCCGTCGTTCAAGACGTCGTTTCGTACCTGCTGGCGAAGCGTCCCGAGGATCGATATGGCTCAGCGGACGAAGTGGCAGCTGCATTGGCGGCGATCAATCCCGTGGCGGCTTTGCCTGCAGCGGCTCCGGTGGCCGTCGGCTTTCTTGATTGGGTTCAATCCGTCGATGATGACTTGTATGGCGTCGTTGCCGAGGAACCGCAGGAACCGGAATTGCAGAAATTCGTCGCCTGGCTTTCCGAGAACGTGACGGACGAAGAGGAGTAGGACGACTACCCGAGAGCCTGACGGACGACGTTGCCATGAACATCCGTCAGGCGGAAATCGCGTCCGGCATAACGGTACGTCAATCGTGTGTGATCGATTCCCAGCAGGTGCAGAATCGTCGCATGGTAGTCGTGCACATGCACAGGGTCTCGCACAGGGAGAATCCCGTACTCATCCGTTTCTCCGATGATGGTCCCGCCTTTGACCCCCGCGCCGGTCAACAGGCAGGAGAATGAGCGATGCCAGTGACTGCGCCCGAGCCCCTTGTCCCAGGGGGTGCGTCCGAACTCGGTGCAGATGGCCACAAGAGTGTCATCGATCAATCCGGTGCGATTCAGGTCGCTGAGCAGCGCGGCCAAGGCCTTGTCGACACGTGCCGCCTTCGGGCGGTGCGCCTGCATGTCTCCATGAGCGTCCCAGTTGTCGCTGGCGCCGGTATCGATCAGCTCGACCGTTCGGACGCCACGTTCAATCAGCCGCCGCGCCATCAAACACTGCCATCCAAATGACCGGCGATCTCCTGTCGGGATTCCATAATCCGCCAGCGTCCCGGCGGTCTCACTCGCAAGATCAAGAACTTCGGGGGCCACCTGCATCATTCCGCGTGCGGTATGAAAGCTCGACATGCGGCCTCGAAGTTGAGGATCGGCCATTCGAGTGGACGCATGCATTTCATTGAAATCCGTCAGCAGCATTTGCTCCAGATCGGCAAGTGTTGCGGTCTCGACCGGCGGTTTCAGGTTGGGTATGGGTGAATCGCCAGGGATCAGTCGAGTTCCCTGATGGTCTGGCGGAAGAAAGCTGCTGTCCCAGACCTGTGCTCCCGCATAGGGGAGATGCTCGCAGAGGACAACATACGGGGGAAGATTGGGATTCAGTGTCCCCAGGCCATGGCTCAGCCACGATCCGATGCTCGGCATCGGCACCGTGGCGGAACCGGTGTGCATGGCCAGGGCCGCCTGGAAGTGTTCCAGGATGTCGGTCTGCATGGTTCGAAACAGGCACAACGAATCAGCATGCCGACCCAGGTGCGGAAACAGCTCACTGATCTCCATTCCGCAATCACCATATCGGTCAAAGCGGAATGGCGAACCAAGCAGCGGTTCCTGAGTCACTTCGCGCAGCGATTCGGCTGAAATGGTTTTGCCGTGATCTGCTTTCAGCCGGGGCTTGGGATCGAACGTATCGACATGGGAGAAGCCACCCGTCAGGAATACGAAAATCAGCTGCTTCGCCTTGGGAAGATGATGAGTCCGTGCCGCGGGACGCAGTTCGGCGCCATGAGCCCTGACGGCGATGGCCAGTTGCGAGTAGAGCACGCTGGAAGAGAGCCCGGCGGCCCTGGTCAGGAATTCTCGTCGCTGCATGAGATCAGTCCACATAAAAGAACGGGTTTGAAATCAGCATTGTTCTGCAGTAGCTGCGCCATGCCAGTTGCTCGGCATTGGTCACGGTGGTCAATCGCTCCCGAGCCAGTGCCAGGTACTTGCGTCCTCGCTCAATTTCGCTTTCGCCCGCGGCACGGGAATAACAGATCTCATGGGCGCGAATGATCCGGTCACGATCGTCACTTCGATCCGCCAGCAATCGGGCTGCGAACGAATCAGCAATGGACGTCATCTCCGGGTTGTTGAGCAGATACAGCGCCTGGGTCGGAACCGTGGAACTTGTGCG
>Ga0265327_10002771_pt1 | contig 17740 bp, 19 predicted proteins | sample 41621metaG_FD_202089 | JGI IMG/M metagenome (GOLD analysis project Ga0265327, IMG submission 202089) | Rhizosphere microbial communities from Carex aquatilis grown in University of Washington, Seatle, WA, United States - 4-16-21 metaG | ecosystem: Host-associated > Plants > Roots > Rhizosphere... | reverse complement strand
AAAGAGTGGCGAGTGATTCACGCATTTCTGATGAGTTTAAGGCATTTCTTGCGCGCGGGAACCCAATTGATTTGGCACGGGCAGCTTCCTAAGATAGCCCGCTTCGGGTCGAAAGCACCAGTTCACTTTTTCCATAACCAGACGCTCACGCCCTATCCTTAGAGCTGTCCGAGCCCAAGCTTTAACACTCCCGCAAATCACTACCCACGCGCATCCGCCGCACTAACCCATTCTCGCCAGAGCCAATCGCCTTCGCGGCTCCAACCAGTGCATGTCAGCGAATGTCAGTTCTAGCTGCATTTAGTTGTGCGACTTTTAGTGGCTAACGAAAATGCAGTGCCACGGAGGGTTAGAAGTATTTCGGGTGCCGGGGCGCAATACTGATATTCTCGTTTAAGTGCTATCATTTATGCATTCAAATTGAACGCTAAGGTGAAGTCATGGCAAGCATGAGTATTCGTGGCATGGACGATCAGGCATTAGCCCGGCTTAAAGCTCAGGCCGAACAAGAAGGCAGCAGCCTTAATAGCTTGGTATTGCGCTTGTTGCAAGGCGCTGGCACCAGCGGCCGGTCAGGTGCATTGCAAAAATTTGATGATCTCGATGCATTGGCGGGGACATGGAGCAAGCGGGAAGCGCAAGCGTTCGAGCGCAATACGGCTGCATTTTCCGAGGTTGATGCAACGCTCTGGAAATAATCCATGCGCCCGATTGCTCTGGACACCAATGCCTACACGGCTTTCAAGCGTGGCGATAGCGCTATAGTGGCCGTCCTGCAACATGCGCCCAGCATCATTGTTTGCACGACGGTGCTGGGCGAGTTGCTGGGCGGCTTCGCGGCCGGTCAACGGGAAGATTTTACCGCAGCGAACTGACGCAGTTTATCAACGTGCCGCGTGTACAAATCGTCCCCATCACGGCGGCAACAGCCGACCTTTATGCGCTGGTCTATGTCGCGTTACGCCGCAAGGGGCAGCCTATCCCCACCAACGATTTGTGGATTGCCGCCAGTTGTCTGGAGCATGGGGCAGCGCTTCTGACCCTCGATGCACATTTCAAAAGTATTGACGGATTGCGTGCCGGAACGCGACTGGAGGAATTTATTCCGTAACGAATTCTTGTGCCGTTGTAATTCTGTTCAGGCAATGGCGCGACGTGTTCACCGACAACTGTTTGCTATGTAGTTCTGCCAGAGGTTATTTGATGGGCAATCCAAGTGAACCACACCCTGCGTCTCGAGCACTGAGCTGGGAATCCATTCAGGATAACTTGATCGAGCGTCTTTGGAATGCCTTGGTGGTTCTCGCCGCAGTCGGAATGCCAGCCTCGGTCGCCCGAACTTTCGTGACCGGTTGGCTGCCCACCTATGGAATCCATATTGCGCTCGCCTGCACCTTTTTTGTTTTGACTCTATACCGTAAGCGGGTACCTGCGAAAATAAAGGCCGTGCTTAGGAATTGCCATCTTCCCCGATCACGCGACCGATGCGGCTACGTTAAGGCGTTCTGCCGATGCGGCCATGTACCAGGTTAAGCGCTTGGGGAAGAACAGTTTCGCGTTCTCCAGCGAGGCGGCTGTAAAGGCTGTAAAAGTGGCTAACCCCGCGTAGCAAACGCATAGATGCAAGGCGCAATGCCGTGTCGGCCAAACGCCAATTTTAGTCAATCAAAATGAATCCATCCATTCGCTCTACAGGCAATTGACATCATCGCGGTTGTCAGCGCAATATGTACCTGCTTGGCAAACTTATCGAAAGGTAGGGGCGCAAAGTCACCGGCCTAAGGGGAGCTATGGTAGCGGGACTGCGACATGGGCGTTCGTTCATGTCACTTAATTATTCAGTTCCCAGGTTGTCGGTTTATTAACCCTTTACTTGGGAGGTTGCGCATCATGGATGATCACGCAAAACAAATTGACAGCCAGGTGGCTGAAAGTATCCTGAAGAGCATTCGCATTCCGCCTTGCCCCGAGGTGGTGGTGGCACTCATGGAGGAATTGCGTCAGCCGGATGTGGATTTCGTGAAACTGGTCAAGCTCATCAGCGGGGACGTTGGCTTGGCGGCAACGATGCTGAAAATGGCCAATTCGCCGTTCTTCGCTTTGCGCAACAAAGTCAGTTCGATCCAGCAGGCCGTATCGGTTCTGGGACTTAAAAATCTGACGCAGATCGTACGCGGGTCTGCCCTGCAAAAGGCATTGGGCGGAGACAAGGTCGCCATGGAGCGCTTCTGGGAGCGCTCCAACCTGACTGCCGTGGTGGCCTCTCATATGGCGGCACAGCTTGACGATATTGCCCGTGAGGACGCCTACACGCTTGGCCTGTTCCACGACTGCGGCATTCCCATTCTGATGCAGCAATTTCCCGATTACAAAGAGAAGCTCGCCGCCGCCAATCAGTCCGCCGAACTGGTCATCACCATCGAAGATAAATGTTATTCCACTAACCATGCGGTGGTCGGCCACATGTTGGCGCGCAACTGGTGCCTGCCCGGACATATCAGTCAAGCCGTCCGGGTACACCACGACCACAGCATTTTCACACAACCGGATGAGCACTCCACGCCGGAGGTCTGCGCGTTGGTGGCTATTACCATCGTCGCCGAACATGTCGCCGCCGCTTTTCTGGGGAGGCCGGACGATGCGGAATGGATCATCAGTGGCCAGTTGGCACAGGATCATCTCGGCATCAGCCCCGAAGACATGAAAGACATCTCGGAAGATGCGCTGGACGAGTTGGAGGAAATTCGCGCCTACCGCTAACAAGATACCGCCGGAATTCACACCTTAATTCCACCGTTCGGAATCGGACGTTCGTGTTCTATCGCTCGTTGCTGATGACCGGAAGCGGAGTGTCAGCAAATGTCAGTTCAAGCCGCATCCATAATCCGATACTGACCCTCCACAAATGCCAAGCAGGTATGGAGGTCATCATGATGCGCAAAATCAGACACGCAGAACTTGCCATTGGGCAGACCTTGGCTTTCGACTGCTACGATGCACAGGAGAATTTTTTGCTGCGGCGCGGGCAGGTGATTTCGAGCGAGAAACAAATCGAATTTCTTATCGCCAGAGGCTTCTTCAAAAATTTGCCCGCCGGAGTCAAGAGGCCAAGTACGCCGCCAGCCAATGAAGCGCCCAAAGAAAAAACGCCCTTCGGTATCTTGGAATATTGCAAGGATCAGGTGCGTGCGCTGTTCAACAAAATCAGGATCGATCGCGGTGCGAGACAGCCGGGAGTGAACAATTTCGACACGTTGAAAAAGTCATACCGCGAAACCATACGCAATATCGACGGCAATAAAACTGCCGATTTTCAGGGGCAGATTCTCAATGTTTGCAAAGGCATTCAAGATATGTGCCGGGATGATCAGGATGCCGCCATCGGCAGTGTTCATCTTGATCCGCTATGCCGCTACACCACGGTGCAGCCGCTGCATAAAGCGATCTTGAGCGAAATCTTGGCTTCCCGCTTGGGGGTGTCTCAGCAAGAGCGTCTGTCCATTCTTGCAGCCGCGCTCACTGCCAATATCTCCATCCTCGACTTGCAGGAATTGCTGCACACGCAAGCCGCTCCGCTCAGCGAATCGCAACAGAAAATGATCAAGCTGCATCCGCTACCGTCCATCGAGATGCTGCTGGAACTCGGTGTAAGCGATGACATGTGGATACAGACCATCCTGCATCACCACGAGCGTTTCGACGGCAGCGGCTATCACTGCGGCCTGAAAGGATCGGCAATTTCGCAAGGGGCGCAGATACTGTCTTTGGCGGATACCTACAGCGCCATGCTCAAGCCGCACGCCCATCGCAACGCGGCTCGTGCCAAGGAAATCCTGCAAAAAATGTTCATGAATCGCGGCGCGGTATTCGCCGAAGAACTGGTGCAGGCCTTCATCAAAGAACTGGGTATTTATCCTCCCGGCTCCATGGTCAAGTTGCAAAATGGCGAGCTGGCCATCGTCACCCGCCGCAGTCCGTCGCCCTCGGCACCCAAGGTGAAAAGCATACTCAATGCACTGGGTATGCCGATGACCACGTCTGTTAGCCGCGACACCACTATGGGGCCGTTTGCGATTTGCGCCGGCATTCCGCGCAGCAGAATCCAGAAGGTCAATTACCACGCGCTATGGGATTACATGGCGGCGGCGTGAAGGTTCGTAGGGGCGCGTTCACCCTCCGGGTGCGAGAACCTTTGCGATGAATCGCGCCCCTGCGTTGATTTTCTGAAAGAGAAATTTTAACCCTTGCGTGCCTGCCGGAACGCGGCAACAAACTCGTCGAATTTTTCTTCCGCAATCGCCGCACGTATCCCGCTCATCAGCTCCTGATAATAATGCAGATTGTGGATGGTGTTGAGGCGCGCGCCGAGTATCTCGTTCAGCTTGTGCAAATGATGCAGGTAGGCGCGAGAGAAATTGCGGCAGGTGTAGCACCCGCATTGCTCGTCCAGCGGGCGCGTGTCCATGCGGTATTGCGCATTCTTAATCTTGATGTCGCCGTGGCGGGTGAACATCATGCCGTTGCGCGCGTTGCGGGTGGGCATCACGCAATCGAACATGTCGATGCCCTGCGATACCGCATCCACCAAATCCTCCGGCGTACCTACGCCCATCAGGTAGCGCGGCTTGTCCTGCGGCAATTGCGGCGCGGTGTGCTTCAGGATGCGCAGCATATCTTCCTTAGGTTCGCCCACCGACAGTCCGCCGATGGCATAACCGTCGAAACCGATGCGCTCCAACTCGCGCAACGACTCGTCGCGCAACTGTTCGTGCATGCCGCCTTGCACGATGCCGAACAGCGCGTTGCTATTGCCCGCATGTGCCTGCTTCGAACGCTCCGCCCAGCGCAAGGAAAGGCGCATGGAATCGGCGGCCTGACGCTCGTCCGCCGGATACGGCGTACACTCGTCGAAGATCATCACGATGTCGGAATTCAGCACCTTCTGGATGCGCATGGATTCTTCCGGCGACAGGAAACATTTATCTCCGTTCACCGGCGACTGAAACGTCACCCCCTCCTCGGTAATCTTGCGCAACGCCCCCAAGCTGAACACCTGAAACCCGCCCGAATCGGTGAGGATAGGCCCGTCCCAGCCCATGAAACGATGCAGCCCGCCGTGCGCCTCGATCACTTCCAGACCGGGGCGCAGCCACAGATGAAACGTGTTGCCCAGCACGATGTGTGCGCCGATTTCTTTTAGTTCGAGCGGCGACATCGCTTTCACCGAGCCGTAAGTGCCGACCGGCATAAAGGCAGGGGTTTCGACGCTACCGTGGGCGAGTTGTAATGTTCCGCGACGGGCGAGGCCGTCGGTTTTGTGTAAAGTAAATTTCATGATTTTCTTTCGATCAACATCGCATCGCCGTAACTGAAAAACCGATATTTCTGCTCAACCGCATGGCGATACGCAGCCAGTATTTCTGTCATGCCGCCAAACGCGCACACCAGCATCAGCAGGGTAGATTTTGGCAAGTGGAAATTGGTGAGCAGCACATCTCCCCCCCTGAACTGATACCCCGGCGTGATGAAAATGTTAGTCTCATTTTCACCAGCTTTTAGCGCACCCGACGCTGCCGCGCTTTCCAACGCGCGCAAACTGGTGGTACCCACCGCAATGACTCGCCCGCCGCGCGCTTTCGCTTCGCGTATGGCATCCACCGTGGCTTGCGGGATGGTGTAGCGTTCGCTGTGCATGACATGCTCGTGGGTGTGTTCCGCGCGCACTGGCTGGAAGGTTCCCGCACCCACGTGCAGCGTGACGTAGGCGGCCTGTACGCCGCGTGCGCGCAACGCGGCTAGCATGGCGTCATCGAAGTGCAGCCCGGCTGTTGGCGCGGCCACAGCGCCCGGCTGGCGGGCATATACGGTCTGGTAGCGCTCTTCGTCCCCGGCGTCGGCGGCGTGAGTGATGTAGGGCGGCAACGGCAACTGGCCGTATTGCTCCAGCAGTGTTGAGACATTCTCGCTGCTATCGAAGCGCAGGTGGAAGAATTCACCCTTGCGCCCCAGCATGATGACTTGCAGGCAGCCCGCCAATATCAATTTGCTGCCTGGTTTGGGCGATTTGCTGGCGCGGACTTGCGCCAGCACTTCATGCTCGTCCAGCACGCGCTCGACCATCACCTCGATCTTGCCGCCGCTGGCTTTTTCCCCGAACAAGCGCGCCTTCAGCACGCGCGTGTCATTAAAAATTAACACATCGTGTTCGCGCACCAAGTCCGGCAAATCGGCAAAACGCCGGTCTTTCAGATCGGTTCCGCACACATGCAGAAGGCGGCTGGCACCACGTTTTTCCGGAGGATGTTGCGCGATCAAATGCTCGGGGAGCGCGAAATCAAATTCGTCGGTGCGCATTGCGAAATATTGCCAATATGTGAAAAGGCCGCATTGTAGCTTGATGAAGCGGGCTGTTTCATGGATAATTCGCGCCTTCCTAATGCCGGGATGATGGAACTGGTAGACGTGCCGGACTCAAAATCCGGTGCCAGAGATGGCGTGGGGGTTCGAGTCCCCCTCCCGGCACCAGACAAATTTCACTGTAAGCTTGTCAACCAAACAGGAATGCAGTGCGTTATTGCTGCTGACATTAGTAATGTCATAAACGTTTATCAACCTACTAAGAGAATGGAGTTACCATGAAACTGTTGTCCACACTGATCGCTGCTGTATTTGCCGCTGCTTCTTTCACCGCTGTTGCTGCTGATGCTCCTAAGGCTGCTGCTGCCGCTCCTGCTGCCGCCGCTGCTGCTCCTGCCAAGGCTGAAGCCAAGAAGGAAGAAGCCAAGGAAGAAGCCAAGCCAGCCAAGAAGCACAAGGGCCACAAGAAGGCAAAGAAAGAAGAAGCAGCTAAGTAATTTGCTTCACGCTTAAAAAAGGCAGGGGAAACCCTGCCTTTTTTGTTTGTATATGACAGAATTTCAACATGATCTGGAAACCTAACGTCACCGTCGCCGCCATCCTTGAGCAGGATGGGAAATTCCTGCTGGTAGAGGAACACACCTCGCAGGGTCTACTATTCAACCAGCCCGCCGGGCATCTGGAAGCCAACGAATCGCTGCTTGCTGCCGTAGTGCGCGAAACGCTGGAAGAGTCCGCTTACGATTTCGAGCCGCAATATCTGGTCGGCATTTATCGCTGGCACGCAACGGCATCCGACACTACCTACCTGCGTTTTGCTTTCGCCGGACGCCTCCTCGCCCACCACCCGGAACGTGCGCTGGACGAAGGCATCGTCCGCGCCGCATGGATGACTCTGGAAGAAATTCGCGCCACTCAAGCGCGCCACCGCAGCCCGTTGATTCTGCGTTGCGTGGAAGACCATCTTGCCGGGAAGCGTTATCCGCTGGAACTGATCACCCACTATGATTAATGAGCAAGCTCGTTCCCCCACCCCAACCCTCCCCCGGTGGGAGAGGGGGCAAACGTGAGCGGCAATCTTCAACCCCGGCGCGTTGTCGTCGGCATGTCGGGAGGCGTGGATTCGTCAGTCACCGCCTTGTTGCTGAAACAGCAAGGCTACGATGTCACCGGCCTGTTCATGAAGAACTGGGAAGATGATGACGATGAGGATTTTTGTTCCTCGCGCCAGGACCTGATCGACGCGGTTTCCGTCGCTGACACTATTGATATTCCTATCGAGGCGGTCAATTTTTCAACGGAATACAAGGATCGCGTATTCAGCTATTTTCTGAGCGAATACGAGGCCGGGCGCACGCCCAATCCGGACGTTTTATGCAATTCGGAAATCAAATTCAAGGCCTTTCTTGATCATGCTATGAGCATGGGCGCAGATGCGATTGCTATGGGGCATTACGCTCGCGTGCGCGAGCAGGATGGTTTGTTTCAACTGCTCAAGGCAAAAGACGACAGCAAGGATCAAAGCTATTTTCTGCATCGCCTGAACCAAGCGCAGCTGTCCAAGGCGATGTTCCCGCTGGGCGATCTGCTTAAATCGCAAGTGCGCGAGATCGCGCTGCGGCATAAGCTTTCCACCCACGCCAAGAAGGACAGTACCGGCATCTGTTTCATCGGCGAGCGCCCGTTCCGCGAATTTCTCAACCGCTACCTTCCTACTACGCCCGGTGCCATGGTCACGCCGGAAGGCGATGTGCTCGGGCAGCATGTGGGATTGTCGTTCTATACCATAGGTCAGCGTCAGGGCTTGGGCATAGGCGGCGGCAAGGACGGAACCGGAGAGCCGTGGTTCGTGGCGGACAAGGATATGATCGGCAACCGCCTGATCGTGGTTCAAGGTCACGACCACCCCGACTTGCTGACGCGGCAACTGCACGCATTGAACATGCACTGGATCAGCGGTCACGCACCCGATTTCAAACATCACTATGCCGCCAAGACCCGCTACCGTCAGGCTGACGCGCCGTGCCGCATCGCGCCGTCGCCGGGCGGCAACTCAAGCTTTGTTTTTGACGAAGCGCAATGGGCGGTTACGCCGGGGCAATCGGTGGTGGTTTATGACGGGGAGGTTTGTTTGGGCGGCGGAATTATTGAGACTCGCGGATAAGATTTGATGGATGGTTGGCGGGGGTAAATCTTATCGGCATTTGCTCGTTACGCGTAGTCCGGTTTCATCATCATGGCATTTGCCTTGCCCCTTAGGTAAAATGCGCCTCTTTCGCTAACGGATACATCATACACATGCCCGGAAAATCCCAGAAAACACCCGGTTTCGAGGCGGCGCTGGCCGAGCTGGAACAGGTGGTCGCCGATATGGAGTCGGGTAAACTTTCGCTGGAAGATTCGCTGGATGCCTACAAGCGCGGTGCAGAGTTGTTGCAATCCTGTCGCGCGCGGCTGGAGGATGCACAGCAGCAGGTGCGCGTGCTGGAAGAGGGGACGTTGAAAGCCTTTCAGGTTGTGGGCGACGCGAGTCAGCCGTGATGTCAGAGCAAAATTTCCAAGGCTGGTCCAGCGGCCATCAGCGCCGCTTCGAGGACGTGTTGCGCAAGCTGCTGCCGTCGGCAGATATTGCGCCGCAACGTTTGCACGCGGCGATGCGCTACAGCGTGCTGGACGGCGGCAAGCGCGTGCGCCCGCTGCTGGCATTTGCTGCGGGCGAACTGGCAGGAGCTGATCTTGCCCGCGTCAATATTGCCGCCGCAGCCGTTGAATTGATCCATGCGTATTCGCTGGTACACGACGACATGCCATGCATGGACGACGATGTGTTGCGTCGCGGCAAGCCGACCTGCCATGTCGAATACGACGAGGCCACGGCGCTGCTGGTGGGCGATGCACTGCAAAGTCTGGCCTTCCAACTACTGGCAGAACATGCGCTCAACGATGATCCTGCGCGCCAGTTGCAAATGCTCAAACTGCTCGCCGTTGCTTCCGGTTCGCGCGGCATGGCGGGCGGGCAGGCGATTGATCTGGACAGTGTGGGCAAGCAGCTCTCGTTGCCCGAACTCGAATACATGCATATCCACAAAACCGGCGCGCTGATCCGCGCTGCCGTGTTGCTCGGTGCGCATTGCGGCGACGCGCTGAACGAGGCGCAGATGATCAAGTTGGATCGTTTCGGCAAGAGCGTCGGTCTAGCGTTTCAGGTGGTGGATGATGTGCTCGACAGCGAGGCGGACACTGCCACACTGGGCAAGACGGCGGGTAAGGATGCCGACAATGACAAGCCGACTTATGTCACGCTGCTCGGCGTGCAGGCGGCAAAAAAAATGGCGGCGGAGTTGCACGCCGAAGCGCTGGATGCGCTGGCCGAATTCGGCGATCAGGCGTGCCGCTTGCGCGAACTCGCCGACTTCATCGTGTTGAGAAAGTATTGATGTATTCCCTGCTCAACAGCATTAATCTTCCCGATGACTTGCGCCAACTGGAGCGCAAGCAGTTGCCGCAACTGGCGCATGAGTTGCGCCAGTTCCTGATTGAGTCGGTGAGCAAAACCGGCGGGCATCTGTCTTCCAATCTCGGCACGGTGGAACTGACTGTCGCGCTGCACTACGTGTTCAATACGCCGCACGACAAACTGGTGTGGGATGTGGGGCACCAGACCTACGCACACAAGATACTTACGGGGCGGCGCGAGGCGATGAACCGCTTGCGTATGCCGGGCGGGATTTCTGGTTTTCCGAAACGCAGCGAGAGTCCTTACGATGCTTTCGGCACGGGGCATTCCAGCACCTCGATTTCCGCCGCGCTGGGCATGGCGGTGACGGCCAAGTTATCCGGCTCTGACAGCCGTTCCGTGGCGATCATCGGCGACGGCGCTATGACCGGCGGCATGGCGTTCGAGGCGCTGAACAATGCGGGTGCGATGGATGCCAATTTGCTGGTGGTGCTCAACGATAACGATATGTCCATCTCGTCGCCGGTGGGCGCGCTCAACAACTATCTGGCCAAGCTGATTTCCGGCGGTTTCTACACCGCCATGCGGCGCGGCAGCGAGAAGGTGTTGAAGGGCATGCCGCCGGTGCTGGAGTTCGCCAAACGCGCCGAAGAACACGTCAAAGGCATGGTCACGCCGGGTACCTTGTTCGAGGAATTCGGCTTCAACTATATCGGCCCGATCGACGGTCACGACCTCGATGTATTGGTCACCACGCTGAACAACATCCGCCATCTCGAAGGCCCGCAGTTTCTGCATGTGGTCACGCAAAAGGGCAAGGGCTATGCCCATGCGGAAGAAGATTGCGTGTTGTACCACGGCGTGGGCAAGTTCGACCCGGCCAACGGCATTGCCCCGAAAAAATCTGACAAGCAGACCTACACCCAAGTGTTCGGCGATTGGCTGTGCGACATGGCGATGCAGGACGGCAAACTGGTCGGTATCACCCCGGCGATGTGCGAAGGTTCCGGCATGGTCGAGTTCGAGCAAAAATTTCCCGAGCGTTATTTTGACGTCGGCATCGCCGAACAGCATGCGCTGACGTTTGCGGCGGGTATGGCCTGCGACGGTTACAAGCCGGTAGTGGCGATCTACTCCACCTTTTTGCAACGCGCTTACGATCAGTTGATCCATGACATCGCGTTGCAAAATCTGCCGGTGATGCTGGCGATAGATCGCGGCGGGCTGGTGGGCGCGGACGGCGCGACGCATGCAGGAAGCTTTGATTTAAGTTTCCTGCGCTGCATCCCCAACATGACGGTGATGACGCCAGCCGACGAAAACGAATGTCGTCGCATGTTGACTACGGCCTTCCATCTCGGCGCGCCCAGCGCGGTGCGTTATCCGCGCGGTAGCGGGCCGGGGGTGAAAATAGAAACGGCTTTGCAGTCATTACACGTCGGTCGCGGCGAGATACGTCGTGCGGGTGCGAAGGTCGCTATCCTCGCTTTCGGTTCCATGCTCGCCCCTGCACTGCAAGCAGCAGAACAGACCAACGCCACGGTCGCCAACATGCGCTTCGTCAAACCGCTGGACGAGGAGTTGGTGCTGCAACTGGCGCGCGAACATTCCTTGCTGGTGACGGTGGAAGAAAATACCGTACAGGGCGGCGCGGGCAGCGCAGTGGCGGAATGTCTGCAACAACATGGCGTGACGGTGCCGCTGTTGCACCTAGGTTTGCCAGATGCATTTTTGGAACATGGCGACCCGGCGCAAATGCTGGCTGCATGCGGGCTGGATGCTATCGGTATTGCGGCTGCCATTTTGCGTAAATTGCCAGAGTAAAACAATCGGGTATTGGCTATAATTAGCTAATACTGAATCCGAATGAGAGGCTAGTCATGAATTCCCCTGCACCTAAACCCATCGCCGACGTGCAAAACCAGGCCGATACGCGCCATCTGGCGATCAATAAGGTCGGTATCAAGGGCATCCGTCATCCCGTGGTAGTGAGGGACAAAAGCGTGGGCGGGGTGCAGCACACCATCGCCACTTTCAACATGTATGTGTATTTGCCGCACGATTTCAAAGGCACGCACATGTCGCGTTTTGTCGAGATACTCAACCAGCACGGGCGCGAGATTTCGGTGGAATCGTTCGAGGGCATCCTGCGCGAAGTGGTGGAAAAACTGGAAGCGAAATCCGGCCATATCGAAATGAGTTTTCCTTATTTCGTCAACAAGACGGCACCCGTATCCGGCGTGCAGAGCTTGCTGGATTACGATGTCACTTTCGTCGGCGAGATCGACAACGGACAATACCACTTCACCATGAAAGTGCAGGTGCCGGTGACTAGCTTGTGCCCTTGCTCGAAGAAGATTTCTGAGCGCGGCGCGCACAACCAGCGTTCGCATGTCACCATCACCGTGCGCACCACCAGCACGGTATGGATCGAAGAAGTGGTGCGCTATGCCGAGGAACAAGCCTCCTGCGAGCTGTACGGATTGCTCAAGCGCCCCGACGAAAAATACGTCACCGAACGCGCTTACGACAACCCGAAATTCGTCGAAGACATGGTGCGCGATGTCGCGGCGGCATTGAATAATGATGAGCGCATCGAGGCCTACGTTGTCGAGTCAGAGAATTTTGAATCGATCCATAACCACTCGGCGTATGCGCTGATCGAGCGGGATAAGACGGAGAAGGGGTAAAGGGAGAAGGGTAAAGCCGGCTCGCTGAATTTTCTCCCCTTGAGCACCGAAGGTGCGTTCCCTTCCCCCTTAACCCTTCCCATATTGTTATGAAACCCGTCGCTATCTTTCGCCACATGTCCACCGAAGGTCCCGGCTATTTTGCCGAGTTCCTCGACGCGCGTGGCATCTCGTGGCAGCTCATTCGCATCGATGCGGGAGATGCCGTGCCTGCTGATGTCGCTCAGTTTTCCGGCTTGGTATTCATGGGCGGGCCGATGAGCGTGAATGATGACTTGCCGTGGATCGTACCGGTGCTGGAATTGATCCGAGCTGCTGTGGTGTGCGACATTCCCGTGCTCGGACACTGTCTTGGCGGGCAGCTCATGTCCAAGGCATTGGGCGGCGTGGTGACGCGCAATCCGGTCAAGGAAATCGGCTGGGGCAGGGCGACAGTATCGGATAACGCTACGGCGCGCGCATGGTTCGGCTCCACGCAGTCCTTCGATGCCTTTCACTGGCACGGCGAAACCTTCAGCCTGCCGCAAGAGGCGACGCATCTGCTGTCCAGCGCGCACTGCGCCAATCAGGCTTGGGCAAAGGGCAAACACCTCGCCCTGCAATGCCATGTAGAAATGACCGAGCAGATGATTCGCGACTGGTGCGATGCGGGTGAGGGCGAAATCGCTGCCAGCAGTGATAGCCCCGCCGTGCAGCCCGTGTCCGTCATGCAGGCGGAAATGGCGCGCAAGCTGCCGCCGTTGCATGAGGTGGCGGGGCACTTGTATCAAAGGTGGATTGCGGGGTTGTGAGTTTGTCGTAGATCCGGAGCAACAATCAGGAGCATCCGTGAACAAAAAAGGCGACCCGCAGGTCGCCTTTTTTCGCATTGCAGCAAGCTTAATCTCGTTCGCCGCTGAACGCCATCAGCAATTGCAGCAGATTGATGAACAGGTTGTAGATGTTCAGGTACAGCCCCAGTGTCGCCATCACATAGTTGGTTTCGCCGCCATTAACAATCCGGCTAACGTCGAACAGGATGTAGGCCGAAAAAATCAGCACGGCAATTGAAGAGATGGTCAGCGACAGCGCGGGAATCTGGAAGAACATATTGGCCAGCGACGCAACGACCAGCAGGATCATGCCGATGAACAGAAACTTGCCCATGAAGCTGAAATCTTTCTTGGTCACGGTGGCGATGGTTGCCAGCGAGAAGAAGATGATCCCGGTGCCGCCCGCCGCCATGCCGATCAGTTGCGCGCCATTTTTGAGGTGCAGCGCCACTTGCAGAATGGGGCCGAGGAACACGCCCGCTACCAGGGTAAAACCGAGCAGCGCCACGACGCCCCACACGCTGTCGCGCAGCGCGGTGACGGCGAACATCAGTCCCATCATTGCGCCGAACATCAGCAGCGCGGACATGACCGGGCTGGCCGCCATGAAGGAGAAATTGATGGATGTACCGATGAATGCGCCAATGATGGTCGGGATCATGGTCAGCGCCAGCATCATGTAAGTATTGCGCAGCACCTTGTTCTGCCCGGCGGCGAGCGAACCGGGATGCGTCAGGACTTGAGATTCGTATTGCATATTTCCTCCAAAAGAATGCGATTAAAACAATCAGCGGGTGTGAGACTACATAAGTGGGATGAAAGTTGCAATCTCGCGTTTGTCGCGCCCGGCGCGCGTCAGCATTCAACCAGAGAGGACAGCGCCGTCAGCAGTTTGCCGGGCAGGTTTTTGTCCTTGTACAAGACGGCGTTGAAGCGCACAAATTCGGGGATGTTATCGCTCTTGCTGGTAACCAGAATGACCGGGATATTCTGGTTTACGCTTTGGGAAACGCGTAGTGCCGCGATTACGGCAATGCCGTTCAATTCTTTGAGTTCGCGCCCTATGATGGCGAAATCGAACGGCTCGCGCAGTAAGCGTTCCAGCGCCAGCATGCCGTTGTTTACGGCCACGAGCTGCACTTGTTTGGACGATAATGATTTCTGATACATTTTGCTCATCATGCCGGACGACTCGGCGATGAGCCCGGCTTTGAGGGATTTTAACTTGGAGCGGCGCAGCGATTCGAGCTCGGCCTCGATACTGGTGTAGTCCGGATTTTCCAGACGTCCCGGTGCTTCGATCTTGCGCAAAATATCGACATAAGCCAACGCGCAGTCGACGAAATTGGAATCAAAAATTTCCGCTGCCGCCGCAGCTGTTAGAACCCCTTCCAGATGATGGCAGGTGGTGGTGATAATACCCAAGCCATGCATGCCACCCGACCCTTTCAGGCTATGCACCTGACGGTAAGTTTCGTCAAAAACGCTTTTGCTTCCGCCGGTTTTTTCCAGCGAGAGGATCAGGTTGTCCAGATTGTCACAACGCTCTGCCAGTTCATCCAGAAAGGCGCTGCGCATGCCCTGCAGCAGGTATTGAAATTCTTCTAGGCTCGTGCTCATTTTGTTTACTCCACGTTGCGTCAGGCGCTTTGGATAGGCGTCCTTATGCGGACCTTGGTGGTGTGCTATCGGTTGGAACGATCAGGGAAAAGCCTGTACGCTTGCTGCCCATTATGCCTCAAAGTAAGACCGCGCAATATTGAGTCGGGCGTACCCAATTAAATTTTTTGCCTGCGTACTCGATGCGAGCGGGGGTAAGAATAGGCCTCTCGGCGCGGTATGCGAGCTACAGCGCGGCGTTAACTATCAACCTGTTTTTTCCCTTGCCTGCGCCATTCCAGCAAGCTCATCACGAAACCGGACAACCCGTAGCCGACAAATAATGCAAACAGAATGATGGGCGGATCAACCGATACCAGAATAAAGAACAGGGCGAACAGAAAGATGACGATGAACGGCACGCTCTTGCGCATGTTGATCGACTTGAAGCTGTAGAACTTCAGGTTGCTCACCATGGTGACGCCCGCAAAAATGGTCAGGGCGCAAGCGTACCAGCGTACTTCCTGCCCGGTGAAATGATTGTCCAGCATCACCCAGACGAAGCTCGCGATCAGAGCGGCAGCAGCCGGACTGGGCAGCCCCTGAAAATTATTTTTATCGACGACTTCGATGTTGGTGTTGAAGCGCGCCAGACGCAGGGCGGTGCCCGCGCAATAAATAAAGGCGGCAAACCAGCCCCATTTCCCCAGTCCCTTCAGCGCCCATTCGTAAACGATCAGCGAGGGGGCGACACCGAACGACACCATGTCGGAGAGACTGTCGTATTCCGCGCCGAATTCGCTCTGGGTGTGGGTCAAGCGCGCCACGCGACCATCCAGCCCGTCCAGAATCATGGCGATAAATATGGCCACGGCGGCCTGCTCGAACTTGCCGTTCATCGCTTGCACAATGGCGTAGAAACCGGCGAACAGCGCAGCCGTAGTGAACAAGTTGGGTAACAGGTAGATGCCGCGCCTGCGCAGATCCATCGGTTTACGGGTGTTCAGATCGGGCATGGTTGCGTGTTATAGCTCCGCCAAAATGGTGGTTGTGGCGGACACTTTATCACCGATAGCGACCTTGATAGTAGCATTCAGAGGCAGATAAATATCCACGCGAGAACCGAAGCGGATGAAGCCGTAGCGCTGGCCGCGCGCGAGCACATCGCCCTTTTTTACGTAGCACAGGATGCGGCGCGCGATCAGGCCGGCCACTTGCACGAAGGTAATGATTTGTCCGGCGGTAGTATTCAACACGATTGCATTGCGTTCGTTTTCCAGCGAAGCCTTATCCAGGTCGGCGTTCACAAATTTACCGGGGAAATATTGCACTTTTTGTATCGTGCCATCAGCCGGGCTGCGGTTGGAATGCACGTTGAACACGTTCATGAACACGCTGACCAGAATCGCCTCGCGCTCCCCATAATGATCCTGAGCGCGTTCGACCTTGATCACGCGACCATCGCAAGGAGACAGTACTGCGTTAGTCTGTTGCGGAATTTCACGTCCGGGATCGCGGAAGAATTGCAGCACGAACAGTGCGATTATCCACGCCAAGAAAGACAAAATGCCGGGAACGAAAGTGGAAGCCAGAATCGCGACAACAACGGCTATCGCCAGAAACGGCCAACCCTCGCGGGCGATGATGGGGTGGGGGTATGAAGTCATTGGGAAGGGGGAAGGGTTTAAGGGAGAAGGGTGGAGAGTTCGGAGCGCGGAATGATTTTACCCTTTCCCCTTCCCTCTTCACCCTTCACGCTTCTTAGTTTTTCGACTGATCGACTAGCTTGTTTTTGCCGATCCACGGCATCATGGCGCGCAGCTTGCCGCCTACCACTTCGACCGGATGCGCGGCGTTCAAGCGGCGGCGTGCGGTCATTTCGGGGTAGTTGGTACGGCCTTCCAAGATGAACTGTTTGGCGTAGGAACCGTTCTGGATGTTCTTCAGGCATTCCTTCATCGCGGCGCGGGCTTGATCGCCGATCACGCGATGGCCGGTGACGTATTCGCCGTATTCCGCGTTGTTGGAAATCGAATAGTTCATGTTGGCGATGCCGCCTTCGTACATCAGATCAACGATCAGCTTGAGTTCGTGCAGGCATTCGAAGTAAGCCATTTCCGGAGCGTAGCCCGCTTCGGTCAGCGTTTCGAAACCGGCCTTCACCAGTTCCACTGCGCCGCCGCACAGCACGGCTTGTTCACCGAACAGATCGGTCTCGGTTTCTTCGCGGAAATCGGTTTCGATCACGCCGCCTTTGGTGCCGCCGTTGGCTGCGGCGTAAGACAAGGCGATGTCTTTAGCCTTGCCCGACTTGTCTTGATATACCGCGATCAGCGTGGGCACGCCGCCGCCCTTGAGGTATTCGGAACGCACGGTATGGCCTGGGCCTTTCGGGGCGATCATGATCACGTCCACGTCGGCGGGCGGCACGATCTGGTTGTAATGGATGTTGAAGCCGTGCGCGAACGCGAGAGCCGCGCCGGACTTCAGATTCTTTTCCACGTCACCGTGATAGATTTGCGGCATGGTTTCGTCGGGCAGCAGCAGCATCACCACATCGGCACCCTTCACCGCGTCGGCGATCTCGGCGACCTTGTGCCCGGCAGCCACGGCCTTGGCCCAAGAGGAACCGCCCTTGCGCAGTCCGACCGTCACGCTGACGCCGGATTCTTTCAGGTTCTGCGCGTGGGCATGACCCTGCGAGCCGTAGCCCACGATAGTTACTTGCTTGCCCTTGATCAGGGACAGGTCTGCGTCTTTGTCGTAATAAACTTTCATGTTGGCCTCTTTAAAAAATTAAAAATTAGTTGGTAGGGTGGGCACGT
>Ga0265327_10002770_pt1 | contig 17740 bp, 13 predicted proteins | sample 41621metaG_FD_202089 | JGI IMG/M metagenome (GOLD analysis project Ga0265327, IMG submission 202089) | Rhizosphere microbial communities from Carex aquatilis grown in University of Washington, Seatle, WA, United States - 4-16-21 metaG | ecosystem: Host-associated > Plants > Roots > Rhizosphere... | reverse complement strand
ATGTCGTCGTCATTGTCGCCCTCCTGCAGGGCGTCGATGATCGCTCCGCGCAAGGGGTGGAAGAGCGCGTTGCGCTTCTCCGGGCGATTCATGGTCACCCGCTTCACCTGGGGCAACGGGTAGTCGACGATGACCAGTTCTTCAGCCACGGGATGTCCTCTCGATCGGGCAGTCTGGGGTTGTCAGCACCCGGTCAGTATGGATCGCATCCGCGCGGCGCGAGGCTCCGCTCACCGATCGACGCCCGACTCCTTCGGCGTCGGCTCACCGAGAGCGTTGAATGCGGCGAGGAAGAGGCCGCGCAAGCGGTCGCCATCGGGCAGTTGCAACCCCATCGATTCCTTCATTCCGATTCCGAGCGAGAGCGTCGTGATCAGCCAGGCCACCTCGTCGGGCTCGCGGAGGTCCGACACTGCGTCGCGGATGTGGTCGATGCGTTCCTCGTAGAGCTCCGCGAGGCCGGTGGCAACATCCGGGTCGTGGCGCGCGGCCGCCGCGGCGTCGACTTCGAGGAGACGGGTTGCGCGGCGGCTCGTGTCGAACATCAGGTCGACACCGCGCGCGGGATCGCTGGTCGCCTCGCTGAATCCCACCGCGTGGTCTCGGTCGGCGAGCTGCCAGCGGATGACCTCGACGAGCAGTTGCCCCTTCGAGCGGAAATGCCCGTAGATCGCGCCGTGGGTGAGCCCGGCCGCGCGCGCGATGTCTCGCATTGACACGGCGTTGTATCCGCGATCGACGAACTGCTTCGCAGCGACGTCGAGCAGGTGTCGGCGGGTCCCCGCTGCTTTGGGCGTCTTGGGGGGCGACGGCGGCACGAACCGGGGGCGCAGTTCTCGCATCACCAGAGTCCCTCCATCCGTCTCTCCGGCCGCCAGGGGCGCCTGGACGAGCCGACGAGCGAATATTACGTTGGTAGAAACTCGGAGTCGAGCGAGACAGAGGACCTATGGCGTCACAGGACAGTTCGGGGGACGACGCTCCTCACGATGCGAAGACCTGGCCGCGGCGCGCATTTCTCGGCGGCAGTGCTCTGTCGGTCGCCGGACTGGTCGTCGCGAACGAGTTCGGAGGCTTCTCGCGCGCCGCTTGCTTCTTGAGCGACGAGGCGTTCGCGGCGGCCCCGCCGAAGGCTCGGAACGTGCCCGAGGCGGCATACATGCGCCAGTGGGGCTCGGCCGGACCGGGACCCTGCGCCTCGCTCGGGGACCAGGAGTGCGCCACCGGGCAGAGCACTGGTCTGCGGACGCTCATCGGTGGCCTCAGCGTGCCGGGATTGGGGATCCCGCTCGGCGGTGTGGGCGCGGGGTCGTTCCACTACAACCTGTTCGGGACCTTCGGGCCGTGGAACATGGGTGGTTCGCAGTCGTCGGACTTCTGGGAAATGCGCACACTCCCCCAGGGGGCGTTCCACATCCGCGAAGTGGTCCACGGAGCTGCGGGAAGCCCGACCGTGAAGACCCTCGCGACTCGCCACGAGAACATCGCGCCGCAGCGGAACTTCGGCGGCGTGCTCCCTGCGTGGAACCAGTTGAGTCCTGGTGACGGCACCTACGCCGCCTTGTACCCGTTCGGGTGGACCACGTACAAGGGCTTCCAGTCGAACGTGTCCATGCGGTTCTGGTCGCCGATCGTGGCCGGTGAGGACGAACGGACGTCGATGCCGGTCGCGTTCTTCGACGTGACACTGGCGAATCCCACCAGCAAGGCGATGGACGTGTCGGTCATGTTCACGTTCCCGAACGCCACCTCGCATGCGACCGGCACGACGCGGGAAGGGCTCTCGAGCCACTTCGACGCAGACGAGCGATCGGGGGTGAGCGGCGTGACGCTCGGTTCGGACAGTCCGACGAACACACCCGACGCCTACAAGTCGGCATGGACGATCGCGGCCATGCCGACCAAGGACCAGAAGCTGACGTACGTCACGTCGTGGAACGGTGCGGGTGACGGGAGCGACATCTACGCACCATTCACGGCGACGGGCACACTGCCCGACGGTGCGATCGACGACTCGAACTCAGCCGGGGCCGTCGCGGTGACGGTGCAGCTCGCACCCGGCGCCAAGAGCACCGTCCGCTACGCGCTGTCGTGGGACTTCCGCAGGTGTACTACCGCTCTCGACGAGGCGCGCAGGCGGTCTGGATGCGGCGATACACCGAGTTCCTCGGCGCCACGGCCTCGCCGACCAACGACTACGTCCCCGGCTCGTATCCCTTCGAGCAGTCCTTTCCGATTGCGAAGCGCGAGCTGCAACGCCACGACCAGTCGCTCGCCAAGGTCGAGTCGTGGTGGAAGCCGATCGCGGAGCACCCGAAGTATCCGGCATGGTTGCGGACCGCGGCGTTGAACGAGCTCGTCGAGATGGTGTTCAACGCGTCGTTCTGGGAGGCGGGCCTCGTCAGCAGCACCATCACCCCCACGCCCGGAGGTCCGCGCCTCGGCGCGGAGATCCCCGGGACGCATCTCTTCTACACGATCGACGCCGGTAGCGGCGGCGCAGGAGCGAACGAGCTCGACGTCGACAGCGCCGGATACCTCTGCTACACGAAGCTGTTCCCCTCATTGGAGCTCGGCCGCGTGCGCGCGTTCCTGCAGCTGATCAAGCAGAACCCGGTCGGGCGAGTGCCACAACAGATGCTCCCCGACACCGGACCGTTCATCAGTGCGACGTCGGCGATCCAGGGTGAGCCCGCCGACTCGGCACCGGTCTTCGGTGCGCCGCCACCGGCTCCTTCGACCGACCTCGGGCCGCTCTTCGCACCCACCGGCGGCGACTCGTTCCGCGACACGCCCCACAAGGTGATCTTCCGCGCGTACGCGCTGTACAAGGAGACCGGCGACGAGAGCCTCGTGGCCTACGGCTACGCACCGATGCTCAAAGCCCTGCAGCACATGTACTTCTTCCGCCCGCCTGGCTCACATCTCCCGCAAGACCCACCGTCGAACAACCCGCCGAACACCATGGACCAGATCCCCGTCGACGGTCACGGCATCTACAACAGCATGCTGCACCTCCTGTCGCTCCAGATCCTCTCGACACTCACACCCAAAGCCAGGAAACTCGGCGTCCCCGAAGCCACACCCGCGGTCGAGAAGGAGCTCGACACCGAACTGGCCGCCGCCAAAGCCGAGTTCGAGAAGATCTTCTGGAATCCGAAGACCGGGCGGTACCGCTTCTGCGACGGCACCGGCGGGATCACCGGTCGCACCGGCACCATCCAGGGGAACCTCAAGGTGGTGCCGCCACCCGACGCCGTCTTCGCCGACTCGTTCTACGCCCAAGCGATCGCATCGCAGCTCGGTCTCCCGGACCTGATCGACGTCAAGCACGCGAGGACGCACTGGAACAACACTCTCGACGCGTTCCTCGCACCGAAGGACGCCGCCGGGAAGCTCATCGGTCCGCCGACGATGCTCGACGAGCAGCTTGACCACTACGCGATGTTCCACTTCCCCAACGGTGGTGTCCTTCCCGAGACCAGCGAGGTGATCCCCGGTATCGCGTACATGGCGACAGCGGCTGCGGTGCACATCGGCCGCGCGACGGGCGACAAGAAGCTCGTCGCCAAAGCTCTGAAGATGGGGGAAGCCGTTGCGAACAGGGTGTTCGACGACGGCGGCGCATCGACGATGGGCATGGCGTTCGCCACACCCGAGTCTTGGTTCGTGGACGACACCACCATCGTCAGATACACCGCATACACACGAGCACGTTCCGTCTGGCAGATCGTCGACGCACTCGACCCACTGCCATCGAGGACGACGTCACCCCGGCGCCCGTCGAGCACCAGTACGAGCAGCGGATAGCCCCGACGCCGGGAACGACGCCGGCGAGAGGCTCGTACCGCGCCGGTCACTGTGGCCGGGCAGTCTCAGAGGAACCGTGTGCCGCCCGGCCACTCGTCTGCAGGGATCATTGCTGCGTCGACCGCAGCTGCGCCATCGGCCCATTGCGCGTGATCTTCCACCTCAGTCACCCCTGATCCGCCACTCGTCGCGCCAGTCGATGAGCGGCTTCTCGCCGTCGAACCGAACAGGGAGCCAGACGTAGTCAGCGATCGACGTGTCGGGATCGCTGAGAAACGCCAGTTCGTCTCCCGCGATGTGCTCGATCGATTCGCCACGGTAGAGGCGTGCGAACACGTCGGTGACGTTGGACCTCTCGGCGGACACCTGTGGAAGCCATCGATCTGCCATCGCGACGTAGAGATCGTCGAAGCCGGGGTGCCGGAAGACGCAACTGATCTGCGACCGGAACGACGTGTGTGACGGATCCGTCGGATGAGGGTCGCCGAGGACCGTCCACGGCCCGTGGAAGTCGGAGGCGACTGCGACCTCCGACGGGTTCGGGAAGTACCCCGTGGTTCCCGACGTGATCAGGTAGTGCAGACCGTTGCGCACGAAGTGCGCCGGCGCCTCACGGACGAACGGAGGATGCGGATGAGGGAAGTGAGTGGTGAAGGTCCCGGTGACGTCCGTGTAGTCGTCGGTCAGGTCCGCGCACACCAGCTCGCTGTGCACGCGCTCGAAGTAGTAGTACGCGCGCCCGTCACGGTCGTCGACCGCGATGTCGAAGTCACCCGCGTTCATGCCGAGCGGGTGAAACCACGCACGTTGGATGCTGTACGGCCCGAGGAAGTGCGAGGCGGTGAGCACGGTCACCGACTGGATGTCACCCTCCCCCATGATCTTCAGCCAACAGACGTATCGATGCGTCGCTGCGTTGTAGACGATGTGAGGACGGTCCATCTTCTGGGCCGGATGGAGCGGCGATGACGGGTCCTCGAGGTCGGGCGGGATGATCAGACCCTCGTCGCGCCAGTTGTACAGATCAGACGACGAATAGCAGCGCACACCCCAGTGCCAGATCCCGCTCCCGGGAACCGTCCGTTCCTTGTTCTCGCCGTACCAGTAGAAGGTCGATCCGTCGTGGTACATCGAGCCGCCATGCGCTTGGATGCGCGTTCCGTTGGTGTCGTACCAAGGACGCCCAGGATGGATCGCGTCGTTCACGTCGAGAGACCTCGTCATCATTGCGAAGGCTCACGCGTCGAGCTTGAACGCTTCAGCGCTGACGATCCGCTCACGCTCGATGCTCGGCACCTGGTCGCTGAGCGCCTGACGCCGACGACGGATCTCCTCGGGATCGAGATCCTCGTGGACGTCACCGTCACGCGGCGCGAGCGAGAACCCGGTGTAGACGACGCGCCGCTCCTGGTCGATCGGAGGCCGGCTCATGTGGAGCGTGCAGCTGCAGTGCACGGTGACGTCGCCGGTGTTCGTCGGCAGCGGGATGCGCGGCAGATCGAGGTCGGGGCGCACGTCGAGAGGCTGGACGTTCGCCCGGCTCGACCCCGCGACCACACCGAGCTCCCCGTTACGTCGCTGCGCGCCGGTGACCGAGATGCCGACCGTGAGGCCGCAGCAACTGCGCGAGTGGCCTCCGAGCGAGCAGTCCTTGTGCCACGACACGTCGGAGATGCCCTCGAGCACGCCGACCTTCTTGAGCAACCCTTCGGCGCTGTCGCCCGTGCGCGGGTCCCGCTGCACGAAGCTGTCGTCGGTGAGCTCACCGATCCGAGTGAAGCGGTCGGACGTCGTCAGCTCGCGCAACGTCGGCGACTTGAGGTTGAACCCGAGGATGCGCGACGGGTACCAACCGTCTTCCGTGCGCGCCCACCACGACGCCCCGTCGTCCTGGGTTGCCGCCGCCATCGCATCGTCGAGCTCGGCCGACACTGCGGCCATCTCCGCTTCGGTGAACACTCCTTCGAGGTGCAGGTAGCCCGCCTCGGCGAGGAAGTGCCCGATGTCCTCGCGCGGGTCGTCGATCCGGAAGGCGCGGCGCAGGTCGAGGTCGTTGCCATCGCGATCCCGGAAGTCGATCGAGCCCGGCTCGTAGACGGGCCGCCCGTCGATCGCGGCGCGGAGCACGGGCTCCCAGGCCACGAACTGGTCGGCGCGTGGACGCAGCACCTCGACGCGCCCGGGCAGCACCAAGCCGAACGTCGACGCGAGGTCCTGGAAGAGCTCGGAGCACGCGGCGGCGTCGAGACCGATCTCCGGACCGTCGGCGGCGCGTCCGTCGCGCAGTTGGAGGACGCCGTCGGCGACGACGAGGTGCGCGGCGGTGCCGTCGACCTCGAACGTCAGCGGCGGGAGATCGAGGACCTGGACGCCACGCGCGGCAACGTCACCCGTCTCCTGCAGGCGGTTCGCGAGATCGCCGAACAGCTGCTCGGCGCCCATCACCTCGACCGCGCCGGCGAAGCGCGTCCTCTTGTCGACCGTCGTCATCGGTTCATCCTCCTTCGGGCACGGTGGCCACCGTGGGGACGGCGCCGCTGCGCGCGATCGCACGCTCGTCGACACCCAGATAGCTCGCGATCACCTTGGGATCGTTGCGGACGGTCACGGGATCACCTTCGGCGATCACGCGTCCTATCTCGAGGCAGTAGACGCGGTCGCTGATGCTCATGATCAGCGGCATGTCGTGCTCGATCACCAGCATCGCCGCGCCGAGCTCGCGGCGGATCTCCTTGATCAGCGGTCCGAATGCCTCCGTCTCGCGCTGCGCGACGCCAGCGGTCGGTTCGTCGAGGCAGAGGACGCGCGCGTCGAGCGCGAGCAGACCGGCGAGCTCGACGATGCGTCGGGTGCCCGTCGACAGATCGGCGATGCGGTTGCTCGCATAGCGCCCGAGCCCGAGGAAGCCGATGAGGTCGTCGGCCTCCGCCCGTCGGTGGCGCTCACGTGCGAACGAGCGAGGCAGGAACAGCGCGGTCGAGAGCAGGCCCGTGCGCCCGCGCGCCTCGAGCGCGACTTCGACCGTCTCACGGACGGTGAGCTCGGGGAACAGCAGCGCGGCCTGGAACGTGCGGCCGAGGCCCATGCGGGCCCGGCGCGCTGCGCCCGCCGAAGAGACATCGTCGCCGTGCATTCGCACCGTGCCCGCGCACGGCACGAAGCCGCCGATCGCGTTCATCAGCGTCGACTTGCCCGCGCCGTTGGTGCCGATGAGGCCGACGATCTCCTCGTTACCCACCTGCAGAGCGGCGTCGTCGACCGCGACGACTCCTCCGTAACGCACCGTGATCCCCGACACCTCCAGCGCGGGGACGTGCTCCACGATCGGAGGCCGCACGGAGCGCACGAGCACCGGAGGTGTCTCGGTCACCCGCTCCGTCGACGGCGCCTCGCGCTTCGAGGCCGCCCACGCGAACAACGCGTCGCGGGCGGAGTACGCGATCTGCATCAGCCCGCCCGGGAAGTACAGGAGCAGGATGAGCAGGCCCAGGCTCGAGGTCAGCAGCGGCACCAACGTGTTGTCGGGGAAGAACGCCGGGAGACCCACGATCCACAGCGAGCCGAGCACCGCACCCATGGGCGAAGAGATCCCGCCGATCACCACCAGCGCGACGAGTGCGAGCGAGTCCGCGACCAGGAAGTACCGCTCGGTGAATGGCACCGCTTCGATCGCACCGGCCAGCAGCGCGCCACCGAAGCCGGCGATGAAGCCGGCGATGGCGAACGCGCGCAGCTTCGACGACGCCACGCCGACGGTGTACGCCGCGGCGCGATCGGCGTTGTCGCGCACCGCGATCGTCGTGCGCCCGATCCCCGACTTCCGCAGCCGACTAACCACGACGAAGGCGACCACGAGCACGGCCAGGCACACGTAGTAGTAGGTGCGTTGCGACGAGAGGTCGAGACCGAACAGGGACCCGCGCTGGAACGGCACCGTGGTGAGGTCGTCGGACAGCACCGGCTGGCGGAACAGGTACTGCGACGCCGCCACCGAGAACGCAAACGTGCTGACCGCGAGCAGCAGTCCCCTCACCCGGAGTGCACCGACACCGATGAGCGCCGCGAGCGCGGCCGACGCGAAGGCAGCGATCACGATCGACAACAGGAACGGCATGGCCGCGAGGTCGAGGTTGACGACTCCCAAGTCGAGGCTCAGGCCACGCGTCAACGCCGCCGCGACCAGGGCACCGAATCCGGCGAAGGCCATCTGGCCCAGCGACAACTGGCCGGCCCAGCCGGTCAGCACGATCAGCGAGAGCCCGCAGATGGCGAAGCACGCGATGGTGGCGTAGAGCAGGTGGCGCGAAGGCTGCGTGATTAGGAGCGGCATCAGGATCGCGAAGAGGAGGAGCGCACCGAGCACGACGACGTTGAGCCGCTTCACCCACCAAACGTCGCGCAGCTGCTCGGGGATCTCGCGCACCTTGGGGGCGAACGAGAAGGTCTGCGTCTCCGCCGGCCCGCGGCTGCGGCTCTGCAACGCCACCGCGATCAGCACCGCGACGAGCAGCAGGCCGTCGATCAGTCCGGGCTTGTCGAGGTAGTTGAAGTTGACCAGCGCCTGCACGACACCGATGGCGACGCCGGCCAGCATCGCCCGCGGGAAGGAGACCATGCCCGCGATCACCGCCGCTGCCAGCGCCCGCACCAGCGTGTTGGGGCCGAGCTGCAACAGGTCGCGCGCGGCACCGCCGTTGTCGGCCGCCACCAACATCATCGTGAGCGTGGCGAGGAACCCGGCGATCGACCACACCGCGGTGGACACGAACTTCGGGTTGATGCCCTGCACGCGCGCGAGGTCGGGGTTCTCGGCCGATGCCTTCACCGTCCGGCCGACGAGCGTGCGGTTGAGGAACCAGCCGAGCGCGAGCGCGACGACGGGCACGACCACCAGCACCGCGAGCTGCGCGCCGGTCACGCGTACACCCAGGACATCGCTCCACGTGGTGTCGACTGCGGGCGGGTACGACGCGCCGAAGTCGGTGATCTCCGGATACGCCGTGACGATCGCGAGCGCGAGTCCCGAGATGCCGATGGTCGACACCAGCACCACCACGCGCGGTGCGTAGAACAGTCGGCGGATGACGACCAGCTCCATGATCGTGCCGAACAGCGTGCCAACGATCAGCGATCCGATGGCGGCGAGCCAGAACGGGATGTCGTACTCGATGACGAGGAGCGCGAGGAGGCTGGCGCCGACCAGGCCCATGTTGCCGACTGCGAAGTTGATGACCCGGGTCGACCGGTAGACCAACACGATCCCCATGGCGAGGAGACCGATCTCGAGCCCGGCGATCACACCGTTGAACACGAGCTGCGACGTGATCCACGTCGCGACGACGGCCATCACCCGCCCTCGCGCCCCAGGAACACGGCGCGCGCGAGGTCGTCGCGCTCCGCCAGTTCAGCTGCGGGACCCTCGAAGCGCACCTGCCCCTTCTCGAGGAACACGGCGCGGTCGGACACCGACAACGCGACGTTGAGCGACTGCTCGACCAGGATGATCGTCATCCCTTCGGCCTTGAGTCGTTCGAGCACACCCAGGAGCTCCTGCACGACGAGCGGCGCGAGCCCGAGCGAGAGCTCGTCGATGGCGAGCACCTCGGGATCGTGGAGCAACACCATCGCCAGCGCGAGCATCTGCTGTTGGCCGCCGGACAGCTGCGACGCGGCGGTCCGGCGCCGTTCGGCGAGCGCGGGGAACAGGTCGTAGGCGCGGTCGAGCCGGCGGCGGAAGTCGGCGTCGTCACCGCGGTACACGAACGCCGCCATCTCGAGGTTCTCGTGCACCGTCATCGCCGGGAACACGCCCTTGCCGCCGAGGAGGATGCGGATCCCGAGCTTCGCCCGCTGTTCGGGTGTCGTGTACGTGATGGTGCGGCCGTTGAGGCGCACGACGCCGCGCGCCGGTGTGCCGAGCCCGGCGATGGCGCGCAGGATCGTCGACTTGCCGGCACCGTTGGTGCCGAGCAACGCCAGCACCTCGCCCTTGCGCACCTCGAAGCCGACGTCGAACAGCACCTGTACCGGCCCGTACGCGAAGTCGATGTCGGCAACCTGGAGCGCGGGGATCTCCGTGGGCTTGTCCTGCTGGCGCCGGTGCTCGGCCATCTCCTCCTGCAACTCGGCGACGACCAGCGACAGGTCGTTGCGGATGAACGACGCGCCGCGCAGGATCAGGAACCCGCCGACGATCGTCGAGGGAACCATGATCACGATCACCGCGGTACGTGCGCCGAACTCGTCGGTGAGCAGCCCGGAGAGGAGCGCGCCCCCGGTCGCGCCGATGAAGAAGATGTAGATCGACCCGAGGGCCGAGCCCATGCCCCGCAACCGGTACGGCACCACCGACTGCAGGACCGGCTGCACCATCGTGAAGCCGATCGACAGCAGGATCAGCTGCGGAACGCCCACGATCGTGAACGCGATGACGTTGGGCATGAAGAACTGCACCGGCGTGAGGAGGGCGGCGGGGAGGATCGTCAACCCCACGAAGCGAAGTGCTCGCGCGGGATCGCGCCGGTAGAGGCCGTCGTAGTACTTCCCGACGAAAGGCAGCACCAGCAACACGCCGATGCCGCCGATGGTGCCGAGCACCCCCCGATCGAAGGTGTCGGTGCCGTAGTGGTCCTCCATGAAGAGGTTGGTGAGCACGGGAAGGGTGAACAGCCCGAAGCCCAGCGCCGAGAACGCGACGATGACGGTCTTGAGCGTGCGGATCTGCCAGAGCCGAGCGAACGCGGCTTCGACCGAGATCGGCGCGGGCTGCTGGTCCTCGATGACCTCGCCGAGGACGTCCTGCTTCTCGAACTGGCCGCGCGGCGGCTCCTTCAGCTTGAAGGCGAAGAGCGCAACGATCGCGACCGGGAACCCGAGCAGCACGAACGGCCACCGCCAACCGTCGTCGCCACCGGCAGCCGCGGCGATGCCGGCGACGATGACCGGGCTGAGCACGCCGACGAAGCGCGACCCCATCGCCAGCCAGGCGTTGATGCGCCCGCGTGCGCTGATCGGGTAGGCGTCGCCGATCATCGACCCCTGCACCGGGTAGGTGTTCGACTTCGCCACGCCGACACCGAGCCGCGCCCAGAACAGCTGGAACGCGTTGGTGACCCCACCACAGAGCGCGAGGAAGCCAGCGAACGCGAGGTTGGCCCAGCCGATGATCGGTGGGCGGCGGTGTCGGTCGGCCAACCAGCCCATGGGCAGCGCGCCGAGCACCAGGAACGAGCCCGACGCCGCGGCGAGGAACACGATCGTCCCGTTGCTCACCCCGAACGCGCGGCGCAGGTCGGGGGCGAGCACCGACAGGGTCGCCGACTCGAGCTCCTCCAACGAGCGGAGGAGCATGAGCACGACGAACGTGCTGACGCCGCCGATGCGCACCGCCAGGCCGAGCGACACCTCCTCCTCCCCCACCCCGGGAAGGAGGTCGGTGGCGAAGAGCACCTCTTCTTGTGACGCGGCTTGTTGCGCCTCGCGCTCGGCCTCGGCGTCGAGGACCGCTACTGCGAGCTGTGCCGCCTCGCCGGGCGTGGTGGTCGACGCAGCACCATCGTCCATGTCACCCGATCTTCTTGTCGATCACCAGCTGCTTCGAAGTGGGGTCGTACTTGTACGTGTACAAGGTCTGTTGCCAGGTGTGCGTCTTCGGGTCGTACTTGATGGTTCCCAACCCGGGAACCGTCACGGTGCCCAGCTTCTCCGCCGCCTTGCCGAAACCGGCGACGGTCAGGTCCTTGCCCGCTGCACCCGCGAGTTGGGAGAAGAGCGAGATGTACTGGCACGCGGAGCGCGCCGACGCCTGGTAGTCGGGAGTACCTGGCTCCGCGCGCTCGACGATGGTCTTGCCTGTGGCCTTCTCGACTGTGGAGTAGCACTTCTGCAGGCTCGGGTCGTTGAAGTCGGCGGCGACGTCAGCCGTCGCCGAGCCCTTCCACAATGCCGGATCGGTTGCCTTGTTCAGGGCAGCGCCCTGGAACGTCGAGAACGGAATGCCCACGAGCTTGGGCCGGTAGTCGCTGTTCTTGAGCGCGTTGCTGAAGGCGCTCGGCGCGGCGCCGACCAGCAGCACGGTCTTGATGCCTTCCGACTTGAACTTCTCGGCGATCGTGCCCGCCTGCTGCGTGGCGGCGACGGTGTCGTTGAGCGGCGCGTCGATGATGGCCACCGAGTTCTTGATGCCGTTGCGCTTCAACGACGGGAGCACGGCCGCGTCGAGGAGGTTCTTCTCCTCGCTGGCGACGCCGACGACGCCGACCTTGCCCTTCAGGTCTCCGCTCTTCACGAGCGCGTCGACCGCCCGCGGCGTCACCTCAGGACCGGAATCGAGCGTCATCCACGGCGCCTTCGCCTGCTTCAGGTACGTGGGGTCCATGGTGCCGCCGAGGATCGGCGTGTCGTGCTGGCTCACGTAGCACAGCGGTGCGTCGAAGTAGAAGAAGCCGACCGTGGCGAACACCTTCTCGTCCTCGGTCAACTTCAGGCACGCCTCTTGCGCGGGCGCGGTGCCGATCGGGTTGATCGGCGCGAAGACGGGCACCACCTTGCGCCCGTTGACGCCGCCCTTCTTGTTCAGCTCGTCGATGACGGCGTTGTACGTGGCCTTGTAGTCACCGTGGCTGATGTCGGTGACGTCGCGGATGGCGTCGAGGTCGGGGTAGGTGACCCCGAGCTTGATCTCGTCCTTGGAGACGCCCGGCGTCGCCGCCCAGGCGACGCCGACCGCTCCGAGCACGACCCCGAGCACCGCGAACAGTGCCAGCAACTTCCGCATCGTTGGTTCCCCCCAATGACGCCAGGTTTCAATCCTGAGCGAACTAACCCACTGTAACCCGAGAGCAGCGCCCCGTACAGGACGCCATGTTCGAACTTGTGCATGAGCACGCTAACGGACACACGCCCGCTCGTCGAGTCAGCCCGACGCGCGCTCACTCCCCCGGGTAGCGAACGCCGATCTGCTCGCGGATCCGGTCCATGGTGGCAGCGAGGCCGAGCGTCTCCGCGTGCGGGATCACAGCACTCTCGTGCGCGCCGGCGCGCAGGCACCGATGCACCTCGCCGACCTGGTAGCGCAGGCCCTGCCCCACGATCGGTGCGTCTCGACGCTCGACGCCCCTCGGCGTGGTGATCGTGAGCGAATCGGGGCAGTGCATGAACGCGGGGAGGTCGATCACGCCGTCCGTGCCCGCGATGCGGGCGGTGCACTCGAGGTTCACGCGCGTGGCGGCGCGGACCGTCGCCAACGCACTGCTCTCGTGGGCGAGGACCGCGGCCACGTGCTCGTCGGCACCCGTGCTGCCGAGCGCGCCCACCGCGCGGACCTGCGTGGGCGCACCGAGGACCAGTGACGCCAACTGCAGTGGATAGATGCCCAGGTCGAGGAGCGCGCCGCCGCCCAGCGCGAGGTCGAACAGTCGGTGCGCCGGGTCCCACGGGAACTGAAGGCCGAAGCTGGCGTCGACGCTGTCGACTTCGCCGATGGCGGACTCGGCCAGCAGTTCACCGAGGATCACGTACGCGGGGAGGAAGCGCGACCAGATCGCCTCCATGACGAACAGGCCGCGCTCGCGCGCGGTGTCGATCATCCGCTGAGCCTGGACAGCATTCAGCGCGAACGGCTTCTCGCACAGCACGTGCTTCCCCGCTTCGAGGAAGAGCAAGGTGTCGGCGTCGTGCCGCGCATGCGGCGTCGCCACGTACACGATGTCGATGTCGTCGTCGGCGGCGAGATCGTCGTACGAGGCGTGCCGGTGCGGGATGTCGAACTCGGCACCGAAGCTCTCGGCGCGCTCGGCGCTACGCGACGCGACGGCAACGATCTGCGCGTCCGGCGTCTCGACGAGCCCCTGCGCGAACCCCCGGGCGATGCCACCGGTGGCGGCGATGCCCCACCGAATGCGGTCAGGCACTACGGTCAACGAACGCCGAGGAGCAACTCGTTGACCAACTGGTCGAGCCGCTCCAGCCCGAGGCCGGGTTGCGCGAGTGCGAGCGGATCCGGACGGTCGGCGCGGAGAGCGGCGATGCCGCCGTCCGGCCGGGTGGGCACCGAGAGCTCGTCGACCTTCGCCAGCGCGAGGGCGGCCTGGATCTCCGGATCCTCGTGGAAGCGCCGGGCCTTGTCGCGCAGGATCAGGTATGTGCGGATGCAGCCACGCGCGAAGTCCCACACGCCATCGGCATCCTCGGTGCGGTACGGGTGGGCGTCGAAGTGGCGCATGCCGTCGTAGCCGGCGTCTTCGAGCAGCTTCACGAGGTAGAACGCATCGCGAATGCCCTCGGAGCCGAAGCGGAAGTCCTGGTCGTACTTGCCCGGGCGTTGCGCGTTGAGGTCGATGTGGAAGAGCTTCCCGTGCCACAGCGTCTGTGCGACCGCGTGGTGGAAGGAGAGGCCCGACATCGTCTCGTGCGCGAACTCCGGGTTCAAGCCCACCATCTCCGGATGATCGAGCTCGTCGATGAACGCGAGCATGTGCCCCACCGTCGGGAGCAGGATGTCGCCCCGAGGCTCGTTGGGCTTGGGCTCGAGCGCGAAGCGCAGCGAGTACCCCTGCTCCCGCACGTACTCGCACGCGAGGTTCACCGCTTCTGCGTAGCGGTCGAGCGCGGCGAGTGTATCCATCGCCGCGTCGACCTCACAGCCTTCGCGACCACCCCACATCACGAAGATCTCGGCACCGAGCTCCACGCCGAGATCGATCGCATCGAGGGTCTTCGCCAACGCGAACCGGCGCACGTGGACGTCGTTGGCCGTGAACGCGCCGTCGCGGAACACCGGCCGCGAGAACAGGTTGCAGGTGGCCATCGGGACCCGGAGTCCCGTCTCGTCGAGCGCGCCCCGGAAGCGCGCCACGATCGCGTCGCGCTCCGACGCGCTCGACCCGACAGGCACGAGGTCGTCGTCGTGGAAGCTCACGCCGTACGCCCCGACCGCCGCGAGGTGCTTCACCGAGTCGACCGGGTCGAGCGGTGCGCGCACCTCGTGGCCGAAGGGGTCTCGACCCGGATTGCCGACGGTCCACAGGCCGAAGGTGAAGTGATCGTCGGGCACCGGGGTGAACGCGTTGCTCATGACATCACCTGGAGTTTGTTCGCTGACCACACTAAGGTCCGGTCATGGTAGCGCGGCCGAAAATCGACCGTCAGGTGATGCGCGCGCACAACCGGGCGGTAGTGCTCGACGCCGTGCGCCGCTCCGGTCCACTCGCGCGCACCGAGGTGGCGCGGCGCACGTCGTTGGCGAAACCGACCGTCTCGGCGATCGTCGACGATCTGCTCGCCGAAGGGCTGGTGCACGAGGTGGGAGTCGGCAAGAGTACCGCCGCCGGAGGCCGTCCGCCCACCTATCTCGATTTCGACGTCACGCGTGACGCGTACGTCGGCGTGCACATCGGCGTCGACGAGACCACCGTCGCAGTGGCCGACGGTCGCGGCACGATCGTCGCGACGCGCAGCTGCCGTTCCGCGATCGGGTCACCAACGCGCTCGATCGAACACGTCGAAGCACTGCTGCACGACGCGCTCGACGAAGCGCGCATCGCGCGCAAGAAGATCCGCCACACGACGATCGTCCTGCCCGGTCTGGTCGACCGCGAGACGGGCGTGTGCGTGTTGGCACCCAACCTCGGTTGGAGCGACGTGCCCGTGGCGCAACTGTTCGGCGACGCGCTCCGGGTGCCGGTGACGGTGTGGAACACGCCGCATGCGTCCGCCTTTGCGGAGAGCCGCCTGGGCGCAGCGCGAGACGTCGACACGTTCGTGTGGCTGTACGTGGGTCCCGGTGTCGGCAGCGCGTTCGTGCAGGACGGCACTCTGGTGACCGGCACCCGCGGCTTCGCGGGCGAGATCGGGCACTGCCGCGTGGCCGACCACGGACCCCAGTGCCACTGTGGCAAGTACGGATGCCTCGAGGTGTACACCTCGGCCGAAGCCATCGGAAGCGCCGCGCGCGACGCCGGCGTGTCGTCGCGCACGAAGACCCCACGCCTGTCCGACGTCGTGCGAGCCGCTCGGGACGGGCACGAGGGAGCACTCCGGGTGCTCGACGACGCCGGCCACATGCTCGGCCTCGGCGCCTCCTACCTCGTCGGCATCCTCAACCCGGAGCTCGTCGTCGTCGGTGGCGAGTCGGCCGAAGCATTCGACTTCCTCCTCGAGCCGCTCCGAGGCGCGCTCGCGCAGGACGCGCTGGAAGCCGAGCAGGTGCCCGTCGTGGCCAGTGGCATCGAGGGCGACGCCGCTGTTGCGGGTGCGGTCCTGCTCGCGTTCGAAGCCGGCGTCGCAAGGTCCGAGGTCGCCACGTGACGCTCGTTGCGGGTGTCGACTCCTCCACCCAGTCGTGCAAGATCGAGGTGCGCGACGTCGACTCCGGCGAGCTCGTGCGCAGTGGCCATCGTCCCCACCCGTCCACGTCTCCGCCGCGCAGCGAGCAGGATCCGAGCGCGTGGTGGGACGCGCTGTCGTCGCTGCTCGACGAGCACGGCCACGACGTGGCTGCGATCTCGATCGCCGGCCAGCAACACGGCATGGTCGTCCTCGACGAGGCGCGACGTGTCCTGCGGCACGCGAGGCTCTGGAACGACACCGAATCGGCGCCGCAGGCGGATGTCCTGGTGCGCGAGTGGGGCCCGTCGCGATGGGCCGACACGGTCGGCTCGGTACCAGTGGCGTCGTTCACCATCACCAAGCTTGCGTGGCTGCGCGACACGGAGCCCGACGTGTTCGCACGCGTCGCGCACGTGTTGCTCCCCCACGACTGGCTCACCCTGCAGCTCACCGGCGCCTGCGTGACCGATCGCGGCGACGCGTCGGGCACCGGCTACTGGTCGCCGATCTCGGGTGACTACGCCGACGACGCCCTGAGCCTTGTCGGGCTCGACAGGACGGTCACGCCCACGGTGCTCGCACCGGGAGCTACCGCCGGCACGTTCGGCGACACGGCGGTCGGCGCCGGCACCGGCGACAACATGGGCGCCGCGCTCGGCATCGGACTGCAGGAGGGCGACGTCGCGATCTCGCTCGGGACGTCGGGAACGGTGTTCGCGGTAGCGGGTGCACCGACCCGCGACGCCTCGGGCGCGGTGGCGGGCTTCGCCGACGCCACCGGCCGGTACCTGCCGCTCGCGTGCACGTTGAACGCGACGAAGGTGACCGATGCGATGGCGCGGCTGCTCAATTTCACGCGCGACGAGTTCGAGCAGCACGCACTCGCGTCCGCGCCCGGCGCCGGCGGGGTCGCGCTGCTCCCCTACTTCGACGGCGAGCGCACGCCCAACCTGCCCGACGCCACCGGCACGCTTGCCGGCCTCCGCACCGACACCGAACCGGCGCAGCTCGCGCGGGCCGCTTACGAAGGCGTGGTCTGCGGACTGCTCGACGCGTTCGACGCGCTCGGCGCGGCCGGAGTCACAACGGACGCGGGGCGCGTGGTGGTGGTCGGTGGTGGCGCGCGCTCAGCGGTCTACCCGCAGCTCCTCGCCGACCTCATGCAGCGTCCGGTCGACGTCGCCGCGGCGGCCGAGTACGTCGCACGGGGCGCGTGCGTCCAGGCCACGGCCACGCTCAGCGGCGAGGACGTCGCAACCGTCGCGCGCGAGTGGGCGCCGAGCGATGGACGCACGGTCGACCCCGACCCGACCGTCGACGCCGCCCGCGTGCGCGTCCAGTACCGAGATCTGCTCCGACGCACTCATCCCGAATCAGGAGATCGAACGTGATCCGCACCTCGTTCAACGATGACTGGCGCGTGCGCCCGAAGGTGAACGCCTTCATGGAGCTGGTGGGAGGCGGCGCCCAGCCGTGGGTGCCCGTCCGTCTGCCGCACGACGCGATGATCGACGGGACGCGGGACGCCGACCGCGACCCCGCCATCGGCTACTTCCCCGGCGGAGTGTGGGAGTACCAGAAGACCTTCGTCGCGCCCGAGACG
>Ga0265327_10002768_pt1 | contig 17755 bp, 19 predicted proteins | sample 41621metaG_FD_202089 | JGI IMG/M metagenome (GOLD analysis project Ga0265327, IMG submission 202089) | Rhizosphere microbial communities from Carex aquatilis grown in University of Washington, Seatle, WA, United States - 4-16-21 metaG | ecosystem: Host-associated > Plants > Roots > Rhizosphere... | reverse complement strand
GGGGAGCTGGCGGTTGTGCTCTGCTACGAGGCGACCCGCGACCTGGAGCTGGAGGCAGTCGACGTCGACACCCCGCTCGAGCGTGCCCCCGGCTGGCGGCTGTCGGGCAAGAAGCTCGGCATCGTCGCGGTGATGCGCGCCGGCGCGGGCATGCTGGACGCGCTGCTCGACCTCATCCCCGGCGCCCGGGTCGGCTTCGTCGGCCTCTATCGCGACGAGGAGACGCTGCGCCCGGTCGAGTACTACAGCAAGCTGCCGTCAGACCTTGCCGAGCGCGACGTGATCGTGCTCGACCCCATGCTGGCCACCGGCGGCACGGCCGCGGCGGCCGTCGCGCTCTGCAAGGAGCGCGGGGCGCGCCGGATCAGCTTGCTCTGCATCGTGGCTGCGCCGGAGGGCGTGCGCCGGCTGGCCGAGGCGCATCCGGACGTGATCGTGTACGCCTGTGCCCTCGATCGGGGGCTGAACGAGCACGGCTACATCCTGCCGGGGCTGGGCGACGCCGGCGACCGCTTGTTCGGCACCAGGTAACCAGAAGCTCTGACGACCGTCGGTCGCCGGGGGCGGCGTGTGCGATGCTTTGGCTGAGATGGCCGACCGATCTCCCGCGTGGAGTCCTGGGTGGCGAGAACCAAGCCTCGCAAGGACGCAGGGAGCGTCAATACTGGTCAGTATTGGCGCGACCGAGGACACCGCGAGGCGACGGTTCGCAGGCACAGTCACCCCTACGGGTATCCATCAACCAAACCTTCGCGGCGTCCAGGCCCGCGGGGGAGATCGGTCGGCCGTCTAGATGGTCGTAAATGCGGCGCTGATCGACTATCAGGCGGCGGTTGTCGGCTTTGCGGTGGCGTTCATGCTGGCCGTGCTGCTGACGCCCGTGGCGAGCGAGCTTGCCTGGCGGATCGGAGCTGTCGACCGATCGACCGATTCCCGCCGCTTGCACGCCAGCCCGACGCCGCTGCTGGGCGGCCTGGCGATTTTCGCTGCGATCGCGATCCCGGCGCTGGCGCTCGGCAACGCACACGGGTTCTGGGGAATCATGGCCGGCGCCGCGCTGATGGCAGGGCTGGGGGCGTTCGACGACATCCACCCGCTGCGCCCGGCGGTGAAGTTCGCCGGGATGATCGTAATCGCGGCCATCCCCGCCTGGCTGGGCATCACCATCGACCACATCACGCTGCCGGTGATCGGTGTCCACAACCTGGGCTGGGCGCAGTACCCGCTGACCGTGCTGTGGATCGTGGCGATCGCGAACATCGTCAACTTCATCGACGGCATGGATGGGCTGGCGGCGGGCTTCTGCGGGATCTCGGCGCTCACGTTCGCGATTCTCTGCGCCTCGCTCAGCCGCACCGATGCCGCGGCCGTCTCGGCGATCGTCGCCGGAGCCGCGTTCGGCTTCCTCCGGTACAACTTCCACCCGGCGGTGATCTTCATGGGCGACTCGGGATCGCTGATGCTCGGATACCTGCTGGCGGCACTCTCGATCCAGGGCGTGCTGAAGACCGCGGCGGCCGTCTCCCTCGTCTTCCCGCTGATGATCCTGGCCCTGCCGATCCTGGACACCTCGTTCGTGATCCTGAAGCGGCTGAAGTACCGGCAGCCGATCTACCAGGCCGACCGCTCCCACTTCCACCACCGGTTCGCCAACATCGGCTTCTCGCAGCGCCGCACGGCGCTCTACCTGTACGGCTGGTGCGCCTCGCTGTCCCTGCTCGCGCTGGCCATCCGCTTCGTGCCCAGCCACCGCCACGACTGGGGCTGGGTGAGCGTCACGGTGCTGGGCGCGTTGGGGCTGATGGCGGTCGCCACCTCGCTCTACGTGATCTATCTGCTGGAGATCCTCAAGCTGCGGCACCTGCAGGCCATCGGCCTGTTTCGGCACCATGTTCGGGAGGTGCCACAAAGCGAGCGCGCAGCGTGACCTCTCAAAATGGCAGATTCGGCCAGATATGGCCGATTGTGGCGGGTGAGAATGCACCCTTGTGGTTGTCACATAGTCCGCGGATCTGGCATACTACGGGCGGCCGCCTCCCAGAGAGCGGCGACGATCTGCGAGCTGATTGTGCAGGGTAAGCGTCCGGCTGCGTCCGCGGCATCCGCCGGGATGTTCTTGCTGGGAGCGCTGGTCCTGTGCGTCGGTATCGGGGTCGCCGCCGGTTGGCTGGGAGGGTATCCCTATGTGGGGGCGGCGGTCGGTGCCGCCATCGGTATCCCGCTGAGCTTTTACCTCGTTTACCGGCGCTACAGAGACATCATTTGAACCAACGCGGCACATCCCTCGGGCTCCTGCTCGCCCACAACATCGACGCCCTGATCGCGGTCGTGGCGCTGCCGGTGTTCCTGCTGGCGGGCTGGCCCGCGTCGGGGTGGTTCTGGGCCGTCCTGCTGTGGGCCGTGAACCGCTTCCTCCAGGTCTGGACCGAGCGCCGGGCCGCCCGGATGACAGCGCTGCGCGGCGTCGGCGTGATGGGGGTGAGCATGCTGCTGCGGCCGTGGATCGGGCTGCTGCTGCTGTTCCTGATCGTCCGCGACAACCGTGCCGAGGCCGTGTCGTCGCTGGTGCTCCTCCTGATCCTGGTGACGGTCGACATCGGCACCCGGATCGTCACGCATCGCAACGTCGGCCAGCAGGTCGGCGGGACGGAGACCGTCTAGATGCTTCTCACCTCCGACTTCAACCCGGTCTCGGAGTTCACGAACTTCCTGTCCAACCCCTACGTGAAGCTGCCGCTGGGGCTGGATATCAACAAGGGCGTTGTCTACATCTGGCTGACGGGGTTGGTGACGATCGTCGGCGCGCTGCTGGTCACCCGCGGCCTCAAACTGCGGCCGGCTCGTCCGCAGGCGACGGCCGAGATCCTGTACGACGTCGCCCAGAACACGATCGCTCGGGCCAACCTGCCGCAGGAGGGCATGAGGATCTGGTTCCCGTACGTGGCCACGCTGTTCGTCTTCATCGGGGTGATGAACCTGATCGGGTTCATCCCGCTGCCCTTCTCGGACGACCACGTCCACATCGGCGGGGTGGCCGTCCCGCAGCTCCAGATCTACGCAGCCTCCGCCAGCCTGTCTGTCTCGCTGGCGCTGACCCTGGTCACGTTCTTTGCCAGCCACATTGAGGGCATCCGCTACAACGGCGTCATCAAGTACTTCAAGAGCTGGGTGCCGTCCGGCAGCCCCAAGCCGCTGCTGGTGCTGCTGATCCCGGTCGAGGTTATCTCGCAGCTCGCGCGCCTGATCTCGCTCTCCGTCCGGCTCTTCGCCAACATGCTGGCCGGCCACCTCGTGATCGCCGTGTTCCTCGCCCTCGCCGGTCTGCTGACGACGGGCATCGGCTACTGGTTCATTCAGCCGTTCGGCCTGGCCATGGGCGTGGCCATCTACACCCTGGAGGTCGTCCTGATCGCCGGCCTGCAGGCCTTCATCTTCGCGATCCTTTCCGCCATCTACATCGGTGGAGCGATCCACCCCGACCACTAGGAGACATCCGAATGGCAGCAGCACCATCAGTCCAGGCCGCCAAGGCCATCGAGCTCGGGCTCGCGACCGCCATCGGCGCGATCGGCCCCGGCGTCGGAGTCGGTTTCATCTTCGGCAAGACCATCGAGTCGGTCGGCCGGCAGCCCGAGCTGCGCGGTCAGCTGCAGGGCATGATGTGGCTCGGTTTCGCATTGACCGAGGCCATAGTGTTCTACGCCCTGGTCATGGGCTTCGTCGCCTACATCCTGATCTGAGGCCGGTTCAATGCTTTCCCTGCTCTCTGCGAACGACCTGATCAAGCCCAATCCGGGGCTGATGTTCTGGACGCTGCTGACGTTCATCATCGTCCTCGTGATCCTCCGGTGGAAGGCCTTCGGGCCGCTCCAGGCCGCGATCGACGCCCGCCGTCAGGCGATCGCGTCCGACCTCGACGCCGCCCAGTCGGCGCGCGAGGAGGCCCAGGCTGCGCTCGCGGAGTACCGGGCGCAGCTGGCGGAGTCCCGCAAGGAGGCTGTCCGGATCGTGGAGGAGGCTCGCAAGGCCGCCGACGAGCGCCGCGCCCGTGACATCGCCGAGCTCGAAAGCGAGAAGGCACGCCAGCTCCAGCGGGCCAAGGAGGAGATCGCCGCCGAGGTGCGCTCGACCCTGCAGACGATCAAGACGCAGATAGCCGAGCTGTCGGTGATGACCACCGAGAAGCTGGTCAAGGCGAAGCTGGACGAGGCAGAGCAGAAGCGCCTGATCGAGGATGCGCTGGCCGGCGTCGACCTGTCGTCGTTCGCCGCGCTCGAGGCCAAGGAGTAAGGCCCCGTGGCCGATCTCACCGATCCCGCCGCGCGGGTCTACGCCGAGGCGCTTCGTCAGGCCGCTGTCGAGGCTGGGAAGCTGGAGCAGGTCAACCGCGACCTGGCCCGCTTCACGGAGTCGCTGGCCGAGAACCGCCAGGTGGCATCCGCGCTCTTCAACCCGCAGCTGCCGCGGGAGGCGAAGGAGCGGATCGTCGTCCAGATGCTCGCCGACGCCGAGCCGCTGACGCGAAACGGCGTGTTGGTGCTGATCAGCAATGGCCGCCTGCCGCTGCTGCTCGACCTGCAGGCGGTGTTCGCAGAGATGGCCGCCGAGGCCGAGCAGATTCTCGATGTCGAGCTCACCACGGCCGTCGAACTCGACGACGAGCAGGTCAATGAGATCGAGCGCCGGATCAGCGGCGCCACCGGCGTCAACGCCCGGCTGACTGCCCGGGTCGACCCTCAGATCATCGGCGGGCTGGTGCTGAAGGCCCGCGGCGTCCTCCTGGACGCATCCGTCAGGCGCGAGCTGGAGAACCTCCGCCGCGCCCTGGTCAATACACCTCTGCCAGTTGGGAGCGAAGCGTGAGCCTACGTCCAGACGAGATTGCATCGATTCTCAAGTCCGAGATCGAGCGCTACGAGATCGACGTCGACGTCGAAGAGGTCGGCACGGTCATCCAGATCGGCGACGGCATCGCGCGCATCTATGGGCTGCAGGGGGCCGTGGCGCTGGAGAAGCTGGAGCTTGACCACGGCGTGACCGGCCTGGCGCTGAACCTCGAGGAGGACAACGTCGCAGCCGTGCTGTTCGGCGAGTGGGAGAAGATCAGCGAGGGCGACTCGGTGCGCCGCACCGGTGAGGTCATGTCGGTGCCCGTCGGTGATGCCCTGGTCGGCCGCGTCGTCGACCCGCTGGGCAACCCGCTGGACGGCGCCGGCCCGATCGAGACCACCGAGACGCGCCCGCTGGAGTGGAAGGCCCCCGGCGTCGTCGACCGGCAGCCGGTGAAGGAGCCGCTGCAGACCGGCATCAAGGCGATCGACGCCATGATCCCGATCGGGCGCGGCCAGCGCGAGCTGATCATCGGCGACCGCGGCACCGGAAAGACCGCGATCTGCGTTGACACGATCCTGAACCAGCAGGGCCAGGACGTGATCTGCGTCTATGTCGCCATCGGCCAGAAGGCCTCGACCGTCCGTCAGGTGGAGGAGACGCTGCGGTCGGCCGGAGCGATGGACTACACGATCATCGTGTCGGCGCCGGCGTCGCAGGCCGCCCCGATCAAGTACATGGCGCCCTATGCGGGCTGCTCGATGGGCGAGTACTTCCTCTACAACGGCAAGCACGCGCTCTGCATCTACGACGACCTCAGCAAGCACGCCGACGCCTACCGGCAGATGTCCCTGCTGGTGCGCCGCCCGCCGGGTCGCGAGGCCTACCCGGGCGATGTCTTCTACCTGCACTCGCGGCTGCTGGAGCGGGCGGTGAAGCTGTCCGACGAGCTGGGCGCCGGGTCGCTGACCGCGCTGCCGGTGATCGAGACGCAGGCCGGCGACGTGTCGGCCTACATCCCCACCAACGTCATCTCGATCACGGACGGCCAGATCTTCCTGCAGTCCGACCTGTTCTACTCCGGCGTCCGCCCGGCCATCAACGCCGGCATCTCGGTGTCGCGGGTGGGCGGCAACGCGCAGACCAAGGCGATGAAGAAGGTCGCCGGGCGCCTGCGCCTCGACCTCGCCTCCTACCGCGAGCTGGCGGCGTTCGCCCAGTTCGGCTCGGAGCTGGACGACGCTACCCAGCGCCAGCTGTCCCGCGGCCAGCGCCTGGTGGCGACCCTCAACCAGCCGCAGTACCAGCCGTGGCCGTTCGAGGAGCAGGTGGCCGCCATCTGGGCCGCGACCAACGGCTATCTCGACCCGATCGCGGTCGAGCACGTGACCCGCTTCAATGACGACCTGATCTCGTTCCTGCGCGGCCAGCCGAAGGTGCTGGACGCGATCCGGGAATCCGGCGACCTGTCGGACGAGACCCAGGGGCTGCTGAAGTCGGCGGTCGAGACCTTCGCCGGCAGCTTCATCGTCGAGGAAGACACCCAGGCCGCGTAGGCGGCGGGCTCCCAGAATGGCCACCCAGCAGGACATCAAGCGGCGGATCCGGTCGATCCGCAACACGGAGAAGATCACCAAGGCGATGGAGCTGGTGGCGGCGTCGCGGCTGCGCCGCGCCCAGCAGCGAATCGAGGCGCTGCGGCCGTACGCCGACCGGCTGGCCGAGGTGATGGTGGAGGTCGCGGCGGCCGATGCGCACGCCTACGACCAGCCGCTGCTGGCACAGCGCGAGGTGAAGTCCGTGGCCGTGCTGGCGCTGACCGCCGACCGTGGCCTGGCCGGGGCGTTCAACGCCAACGTCGTTCGCCAGTCCCTGGAGATCGCGCGCGAGCAGCGCGCGGCGGGCCGCGACGTGCACTGGCTGGTCGTCGGCCGCAAGGGCGTCTCGACCATGCGCTTCCGCCGCCAGACGGTGGAGGCCGACTTCACGGGCATCACCGATCGCCCGAGCTACGGCGACGCCCGTGAGATCGCCGCCAAGGCCGCTGAGCTGTACGCCTCCGGCGAGGTCGACCGCGTGGTCATGGTCTACAACCGCTTCATCTCGGCCCTCGCCCAGAAGCTCGAGGTGGTCGAGCTGCTGCCGGTGCCGGAGGAGGCGCTGTCCGGCGCCGAGCCAGAGGCCGTCGAGGGCTCATACATCCACGAGCCGGACGTTCGTGAGGTGCTGGCGGCGTTGCTGCCTACCTACATCGAGACGACCATCTACCGCGCGATGCTGGAGTCGACGGCCTCGGAGCACGGCGCCCGGATGACGGCGATGCGGAACGCCTCGGAGAACGCAGGTGAGTTCCTCGACGTGCTGACTCTGCGCATGAACCGCGCCCGCCAGGCCGAGATCACCCAGGAGATCCTGGAGGTCGTGGCCGGAGCAGACGCCCTCACCTAGCGGACCACACGGGTGCCCCGTCCGAGGGGTCTTCTGCCCGCGTGACGATTCTCGCTAACTTCCCGTCCGCGGAGCCGTCATATCGTCGGATAGGGGAGTACCCCCCGCGTTGGGCGAGGTGTGCTCTGACTCTGACAAAAGGAGGGAAAGTGGGTTCGTTTGTAACCCGCGCGAGGTTCGGAGTGATTGCCGCGTTCGCCGTGGTGGCTCTTGCCGCTGCCGGATGCGGATCGTCGAGCAGTTCCTCGGGCAGCAATGGCGCCGGGTCGACGATCTCGACCAACGCCAACCTGACCAACGGCGGCACGTTCAACTTCCCGCTGTATGCGGAACCGGTGTCCATCACCCCGCTGCAGGGCCAGGAGTCTGAGGGTGTGTCGGTCGAGAAGAACATCTTCGAGGGCCTCGTCGACTACAACCCGCAAACCCTCGCCACGGTGCCGGACATCGCCAAGAGCTGGACGCACAACAGCCAGAACACGGTGTTCACGTTCCAGCTGCGAAACAATGCGGCGTTCGCCAACGGGGAGAAGATCAACGCCGACACGTTCGTCAAGGACTGGGGCATTGCCTGCGCCAAGTACACGGCGTCCGTGGTCGCCTACATCCTCGAGCCCATCAAGGGCTACGACCAGTGCGTCGCCAGCAACAACGCGGTGCTGTCGGGTGTCCAGGCCACCGGCCCATACACCCTCCAGGTGACGCTCTCCAGCCCGTTCTCTGACTTCGTCGAGACGCTCGGCCACCCCGTCACGTGGGCGTTCCCGCCTGACCTGGCCAACACGAAGTCCAAGCAGGCCAACTTCGAGAAGCACCCGGTCGGCTCGGGTCCGTTCGCGTTCGTCAGCTGGACGCCGAACAAGCAGATCATCATCAAGAAGAGCCCGACCTACACCGGCCCGAACAAGGCCCATCTGAACGAGGTCAACTTCCACATCTATCCGGACGGCGACGAGAACGGCCCGTTCCTGGCCTTCAAGTCCGGCAAGATGCAGTACGCGATGATCCCGAGCGGCCAGGTCAAGGCCACGGAGTCCGATCCCAAGCTGGGCAAGGACGTTCGCACCGGCCCGCAGCTGGCTCTCTACTACTACGGGTTCAACCTGAACACCAACAGCATCATCGCCAAGAACCTGAAGCTCCGGCAGGCCCTCAACTACGCCACCAACTCGGCGGCTGTGGTGAACAACATCAACGAGGGCATCGGCAAGGTGGCGGACGGCCTGGTTCCGGACGGCATGCCGTGCTACGAGCCGAACCAGTCGCCCTACCACTACGACCCGGCGAAGGCGAAGCAGCTGCTGAGCCAGGTCGGTACGGTGCCGCAGCTCACGCTCGGCTACAACACCGACCCCGGCCACCAGCGGATCGCCGAGGCCCTGATCCAGGGCTACAAGCAGGTCGGCCTGAACATCAAGGCCGAGAACTTCGACTGGGGCACGTATCTGGACAAGCTCCAGAAGGGCGAGTTCTCCTTCTGGCGCCTGGGCTGGATCGCCGACTATCCCTCGATTGACGACTTCATCTACCCGATGTTCTATTCGAAGGAAGCCGGCAACAACAACCTGACCTTCTACAAGAATCCGAAGGTCGACGCGGATCTGGTCGCGGCCCGTGCCGAGAGCGATCCGACGAAGCGCTGCTCGATGTACAACGCGATTCAGCGCGAGATCCTGGCAGATGCTCCCGAGATCCCGATCTACTACTACGGGTACGCTCGGGTGGTCTCGCCGCAGGTGGAGAACTTCGCCTACGACGCAATGGGCGTTCCCCACTTCGCGATCATGGGCATCGATCCGTCGAAGCCCGCGAGCTGATCGATTAGCCGCTCTCGCCGGGGCGCCCCTTTATCGGGCGCCCCGGCGAGAGTAGACTTCTGCCAGACCACGGGGCGCATTTCGCGCCGAGGACTCCCGACTCGTGCTTGTCTTCATCATCCGCCGCCTTCTCCAGGCGATTCCCACCCTTTTCGGGGTGAGCCTGATCGCCTTCGCGCTGCTCAAGGCGGTGCCCGGCGACCCGGCCCGCATCCTCGCCGGTAAGAACGCCACACCGATCTTTCTGGCCAACGAGCGGCACACGCTGAAGCTCGACGAGCCCTACTGGATGCAGTACAAGGATTTCGTGGGCGGCGCGCTCGACTTCCGCTGGCCCTACACCAGCAGCACCGGCTTCCAGGATCCGTGGAACCCGGACTTCGGCCAGTCGTGGGCCGTCCAGCGCTATACGTCCGTCAGCACGGTCATCGCGCAGAAGTTCCCGCGCACCGCGGCCCTGGCGATCTCGGCCATCATCATCGAGATCATCTTCGGCATCGGCCTCGGGATCTTCTCGGCCCTCAAGCACCGGACACGGCTCGACACCGGGGTGACGGTGGTCAACCTGGGGATCTACGCGCTGCCCGTGTTCGTGTTCGGGGTCGCGCTCCAGATCGTGTTCTGCCTGCCGCACAACAACCTGTTCGGCACCGGCGTCGGGTTCGACACGTCGAACATTTTCAACATCGATACCGACAACCCACCGAGCTTCCTGGGCGCGTTCAACCCGGTCTTCTTCGTCCAGAACCTGCTGCTGCCGTCCATCACGCTGGCCATGGTCTCGGTCGCCTCGACCGCCCTGGTCATGCGTACGAGTCTGCTCGAGGTGGTAAGAGCGGACTACATGAAGACGGCACGCGCCAAGGGCCTCAGTCCCCGCAAGGTGATCGGCAAGCACGCGCTGAAGAATGCACTGCTGCCGATGATCACGATCATCGGGCTCGACCTGGGCATCATCCTGGGCGGCGCCGTGATCACCGAGTCGATCTGGAACTGGGACGGCATCGGCCGTCTCCAGGTAACGGCCATCGGCGCTCGCGACGCACCGGTTGCGATCGTGGTCACCATGCTGCTGGCCCTGATCTTCGTCGTGGTCAGCGTTCTGATCGACATCCTCTATGCGTTCGCCAATCCTCGCATCCGACTCCAGGACATCGAATAGATGGCACTAGACCAACCTGAAGAGACTCCCGTCGTCGGCCAGCGCGGCGGAGCGCTGGCAGTCGGTGCCGGCGCGCTGGCGCAGCAGGCATCGGAAGCTGCCAGCCGCCGATCGGCCGGCCCGTGGCTGCAGGTCCTGCAGCGCACGTTCCGCGCCAAGAGCGCGGTCGTCGGCCTGATGCTGTTGACGTTCATCATCGTTATCGAGCTGTTCGGCTACCGCCTGGCGCCGTACAACACGACGCACATCAACCTCACCGAGGGCGCCGTGTATCACTCGCCGCCGTCGCTCAGTCATCCGTTCGGAACCGACGATCTCGGCCGCGACATCCTCTCGCGCCTGCTGGTCGGCGGCCGGATCTCGATCGCGATCGGCTTCGCCGCGACCATCATCTCGGTGATCGTCGGAGTCATCATCGGCGCCACGTCGGGTATGGCGCGCGGATTCGTCGACAGCGTGCTGATGATGGTCACCAACTGGTTCCTGAGCTTCCCGTTCTTCCTGCTGGCACTGGCCATCATCGCCGTGTACGGCTCCGGCGTGAACTCCGTTGTCGCCGCCCTCTGGATCAGCGGCTGGGCCTACTTCGCCCGGCTGCTACGAGGCCAGGTGCTCTCGATTCGCGAGACCGAGTACGTCGAGGCCGCGCGTGCCAGCGGGGCCGGCGGCCTGCGGGTGCTGCACAAGCACATCCTGCCGAACTCGATGGCGCCGCTGATGGTGGTCGCGACGCTCTCGATCGCCGGGAACATCACCGGCGAGGCAGGGCTCTCGTTCCTCGGCGTCGGCGTTCCGCCGACACAGGCGATCACGTGGGGCAACATGGCGGGCATCGGTGAGCAGTTCGTGACCTTCAACCCGGTCGAGGTGCTTGCGCCGTCGGCCGCGATCGCGATCACGCTGATCGCGGTGACCCTGTTCGGGAACGCGCTCCGAGACGCCGCCGACCCGAAGCTGAAGGACTGACCCTCTTCTCACGGATGGAACCACGTGGCTGAACCCGTACTCTCGGTCCGCAACCTGAAGACCTACTTCTCGACCCGTGCGGGCCAGGTGAAGGCGGTCAACGACGTCACGTTCGACGTCTATCCCGGGGAGACGCTGGGCATCGTCGGCGAGTCCGGATCCGGCAAGACCGTGCTGTCGCTCTCGATTCTCGGACTGGTGCCCGACCCGCCCGGCAAGATCGTCGCCGGCGAGGTGATCCTGAACGGGCCGGATGGGCCGCGCGACCTGGTGCAGATGAACGAGAAGCAGCTGCGCTCCGTCCGCGGCAAGGACATCTCGATGATCTTCCAGGACCCGATGACCAGCCTCAACCCGGTCTACAAGATCGGCGACCAGGTGGGGGAGCCGCTCGTCGCCCACCACAAGGCCGACAAGAAGGCCGCGCTGAAGCAGGCGGAGGAGCTCCTGCGCCGGGTCGGCATCGCCAACCCGAGCAAGCGCGTGAAGGAGTACCCGCACGAGTTCTCGGGCGGCATGCGGCAGCGCGCCATGATCGCGATGGCGCTGGCCAACAACCCGACGATCCTGATCGCCGACGAGCCGACCACGGCTCTGGACGTCACCATCCAGGCTCAGATCCTGGAGCTGATGCAGGCGATGCAGCGCGACTACGGCTCGGCGATCATCCTGATCACCCATGACCTCGGTGTGATCGCCGGCATGGCAGACAGGGTGCTCGTGATGTACGGCGGCCGGGTGGTCGAGACGGGGACTGCCGATGAGATCTTCTACAACCCGCAGCACCCCTATACGTGGGGTCTGCTGGGCTCGCTGCCCCGGCTCGACGCCGGCGGCGAGGCGCAGCTGAATGCCATCCCCGGGTCGCCCCCGAACCTGCTCAACATGGACGACCAGCGGTGCCCGTTCGTCAACCGCTGCAAGTTCGTCCACGAGCAGTGCTTCAAGGGCTTCCCCGAGTACGAGCGCCTGAGCGACACGCAGAAGGTGGCATGCACCCTGAGCACCGCCCAGCGCAAGGATCTGGGGGCCAAGGAGCTTGCCTCGACCGGAGCCCTGCTGTGAGCGCGACCGAGGTGCAGCCGGAGGCGGCGCCGACCACAGGCGGCGACGTCCTGCTGTCGGTGCGTCGCCTGAAGAAGCACTTCCCGATCCGTTCCGGGATCCTGGTGCGGCGCAAGGTGGGGGCCGTGTACGCGGTCGACGACGTCTCCTTCGACGTCAAGCGCGGCGAGACGATGGGCCTGGTCGGCGAGTCCGGCTGCGGCAAGTCGACGACCGCCCGCGTGATCCTGCGGCTGATCCCCGAGACGTCCGGTCAGGCGTTCCTGGACGGGGTCAACGTCCTCAGCCTCGACGGCAAGGACCTGCGCGACGCGCGCAAGGACATGCAGATCATCTTCCAGGACCCCTATGCGTCGCTGAACCCGCGCATGCGGGTCGAGGACATCATCGAGGAGCCTCTCATTTCGCTCCGGGTCGGCGACGGGGCATCGCGTCGCAAGCGGGTGCGCGAGCTGCTGAACACCGTCGGCCTGCTGCCCGACCACGCCGAGCGGTTCCCGCACGAGTTCTCCGGCGGGCAGCGGCAGCGCATCGGCGTCGCCCGTGCTTTGGCGCTGCGGCCGAAGCTGATCATGTGCGACGAGCCGGTGTCCGCGCTGGACGTGTCGATCCAGGCCCAGATCGTGAACCTGCTGGACGAGCTGCAGACCGAGCTGAACCTGACCTACGTGTTCATCGCCCACGACCTGTCGGTCGTCAAGCACGTCTCCGACAGGGTTGCGGTCATGTATCTGGGCCGGATCGTGGAGCTGTCCGACGCCGAGGAGCTCTACCGCAACCCGCAGCACCCGTACTCGCAGGCGCTGCTGTCGGCCGTGCCGGTGCCCGATCCCACTAAGGAGCGCCAGCGCCAGCGGATCGTGCTCGAGGGAGATGTGCCCAGCCCGGCGAACCCGCCGTCCGGCTGCCACTTCCACCCTCGCTGCTGGAAGGCGCAGGAGATCTGCAGGCACGAGTATCCGCCGCTCGAGTCCAAGCGGCCCGGCCTCGGCCACGTGACGGCCTGCCACTTCCCCGACCTCCCGAGCACCCCGGAGCCTGCAGCAGCCGCACCCGCTTCGCCGGCTTCCTGATGCTCAAGCAGCTGCTTCTCGCGTGTGCGGTCGCGGCCGCCGTGGCCGGCTGCGCGGGCAGCTCGGGCGGTGGCGGTTCGTCCGCACCCGCCACAACGACCGCCAAGGCGGATCCGGTGACCCTGACGGTCAACGGTCAGCCGATCCACCAATCGACGATCCAGGCGCTGCGGAAGGATCTCAAGTTCGCCGGCCAGCCTCACTCGGTGAAGGACGCCGAGAACCGCGCCATCGACCAGACGCTGATCGCCCAGGAGGCCGACCGCCGGTTCGTGACCCTGACACCGGACGAGGAGAACGCCGGCCTGGCCCAGGCGTTGGCGACCAGCGGCAACGTGAAAGCGGCGCTGAAGAAGGCCGGCATCACGATGGCCCACTTCCGCGAGGAGGTCAACCAGCGGCTGCTTGTGCGCAAGCTGATCGCGACCGAGTTCGCCAGGCTGAAGGCCACCAACGCCCAGCTCCACCAGCGCTACATCAGCGACCACCGCCTGTTTTGGGTGGGCACGGTGGTGCGGCTGTCGGCCATCCAGGCGCGCAACGCGCTGGAGGGCAAGGAGATCCTGCATCTGCTCAAGCAGGGGCGGACATTCGACCAGCTTGCAGGCCAGTACAACCCGGGCGGGGGCAGCGCCGACATTGGCTGGGGGCCGCTCAGCGCGCTGCCGCCGGCGACCCGGCTCGCGGTCGGCAAGTTAAAAGTTGGCGAAGTCGCGCCAACTCCCTTGCGCTTCGGGCCGTCATATGCGGTGCTGAAGCTGACCGACCGCAAGCCAGCCCACTACGACACATTCGCCCAGGTGAAGAACGCCATCGCAATCACCATGAACTCCGCTCTCAGGCAGAAAGCGTTCACGCGCTGGCTCAACGCCGAGCGCGCTCGTGCCGATATCCAGCGGCGATGAGGTCGTGGCTATGATCAGAACGCCGATGAGCAACCCGTGCGACAGCGCTCGAGAGTTGATCTCCGCAGGCCTCGACGGCGAGGCGAGCGAGCTCGAGCTGCGCAGCGCCGAGCGCCATCGGCTGACGTGCGAGACCTGTCGGTCGTTCGCCGAATCGGCAACGCGGACAACGCACCGGGTGCGCAGCTCGCGGCCGCTGGTCTCGACGCTGACGTTCGCGCCGCCCCGCCGCAGCTCTCCGGCGCGCCGTTGGACGGCGTCCATGGGAGCCGCCGCCGCACTGGCGGCGATGGCGCTGCTGGGTGTGTTCGTCTCGGAGCAGACGCACCAGACGCAGACCAGGCACGCGGCCGCCCCGATGAAGGTCGCCCTGCTGAGCCCGGGCCAGCTGCAGACCGAGAAGATCCAGATGCACCAGCCGGTGACTCCGATCGATCCCGAACTGCTGCGCGGCGGCACCCTCGGCTAGTCTCAACTAACCTTTTCCCATGTCACGAAGTCCGCGACTTCCCGTGGCCGCCGCATGCTAGAATCGGCATTCCTGAGCCGAAAACACCGCCTCGCGCGCGCTACTTGAGGAGTTACATGTCCACTGGGAACGGCCAAAACGTCGGCAGGATCGTCGAGATCAAGGGAGTCGTCATCGACGCCGCCTTCGACGAGCACCTGCCCGGGATCTACCACGCGCTGGAGATCAGCGTCCCCGGCAAGGACGGCGCTACCTCGACGCTGGTTGCGGAGGTACAGCAGCACCTGGGGGACAACCGCGTGCGCGCGATCGCAATGGATGCGACTGACGGGCTGGCCCGCGGGCTCGACGTGATCGACACCGGGGGTCCGATCACCGTGCCGGTGGGCGACCAGACGCTGGGCCGGATCTTCAACGTTCTCGGCCAGCCGGTCGACCACGGCGAGCCGGTCGACGGCGAGCGTTGGCAGATCCATCGCGATCCGCCGCCGTTCGAGGACCTGACGCCCACCGCCGAGATCTTCGAGACCGGGATCAAGGTGATCGACCTGCTCGCCCCGTACGTGAAGGGCGGCAAGGTCGGCCTGTTCGGCGGCGCCGGCGTCGGCAAGACGGTGCTCATCCAGGAGCTGATCCGGAGCATCGCCCAGGAGCATGGCGGCGTGTCCGTCTTCGCGGGCGTCGGTGAGCGCACGCGCGAGGGCAACGACCTCTGGATCGAGATGACGGAGTCGGGGGTCATCGAGAAGACTGCCCTCGTCTACGGCCAGATGAACGAGCCGCCGGGCGCCCGCCTGCGGGTGGGCCTGACCGGGCTGACCATGGCCGAGTACTTCCGCGACGTCGAGAACCAGGACGTGCTGCTCTTCATCGACAACATCTTCCGGTTCGTCCAGGCAGGCTCCGAGGTCTCGGCGCTTCTCGGCCGTATGCCGAGCGCCGTGGGCTACCAGCCGACGCTGGCCACCGAGATGGGGGAGCTGCAGGAGCGGATCACCTCGACGAACAAGGGCTCGATCACGTCCGTGCAGGCCATCTACGTGCCCGCCGACGACCTCACCGACCCGGCGCCCGCCGCCTCGTTCGCGCATCTCGACGCAACGACGGTGCTGTCGCGCTCGATCTCTGAGAAGGGCATCTACCCGGCCGTCGACCCGCTCGACTCCACGTCGCGGATCCTGCAGCCGGGCAGTGTCAGCACCGAGCACTACGAGACGGCGACGCGAGTGCAGGAGGTGCTGCAGCGCTACAAGGACCTGCAGGACATCATCGCCATCCTGGGCATGGACGAGCTGTCCGACGAGGACAAGGTCACCGTGCAGCGCGCCCGAAAGATCGAGCGGTTTCTGAGCCAGCCGTTCTTCGTGGCACAGGCCTTCACCGGCACGCCGGGGGTCTTCGTCAAGCTGGAGGACACGATCCGCAGCTTCCAGGAGGTGCTGGACGGCAAGCACGACGACCTGCCCGAGCAGGCGTTCTACCTGGTCGGCAGTATCGATGACGTGGTGAAGCGGGCCGAAGAGCTCTCGACCGCAGCTGCCTGATGGCGGAGAACAACCAGAACCTCGAGGTGGTCACCCCGGACGGCGTTGCCTTCGCGGGCGAGGCGGAGATGGTGGTGGTGCCCGGCGCGGCAGGTCAGCTTGGCGTGCTCGCCAACCACGCGCCGCTGGTGTCGACGCTGAAGCCTGGGCGAACCAGGGTGACCGACGCCGACGGCGGCGAGCACCTGTTTGCGACCGGCGAGGGCTTCATCCAGGTGCGGCACAACCGCACGCTGGTGCTGGTCGACGAGGCGGTTCCGTCGGCGGAGATCGACGCCGGAGCCGCGCGCGAGCGGCTGGAGGCTGCTCGTACCGCAGTCGAGCAGGCCAAGGGCAGCGACGGCGACGTCGACGCGGCGACCCGTGAAGAGCTGTTCGCCGCGGCGCTGGTCGAAGTCTCCGGCAGCTAGCGGTAGGCCGACCATCTAGGGTGGGGCGGTGGACGTCGACCCGCTCGGACGCTGGGGTGTCCCGCAGCCGGTTGCTCCGGTCCGTGACCCCTACCCCGTGGAGCTGGTTGTCGTCCGCGGTGAGCGCGCGTCACGGCTGACAACGGTCTTCCGGGCGGTGCTGGTGCTGCCCCACGTGTGCTTCTCGCTGGTGCTGGAGCTGTTGGCGGCGGTCGTGATGGTGGGAGGCTGGGTCTGCGGGAGCCTGTCTGGGAGAGTGCCGGGCGGACTCCAGGCATTCCTGCTCTGGACGCTGCGATATCGCGCGGGCGTCGACTGCTACGCCGTGCTGCTCACTGACCGTTTCCCTCCCTTCAGCGGCGCTGACGACCCGGCGGCGCCGATCCGCGTGGTCGCAGCGCCGGCGCAGCGGCAGCCGCGATGGTCGGTTCTGATCCGCGGGATCCTGGCGCTGCCGGCGCTCTTCGTCTCCCTGTGCCTGGCGTTCGTCGTGCTGCTGGTGGCGATCGCCGCGTGGTCGGCGGTGATCGTCGGCGGGCGCCTGCCATCGACCATCGCCGACGTGCTCGAGCTGTCATCCGGGTTCATCCTCCGTACCCGGGCATACCTCGCGCTGCTGACCGCCCGTTACCCCTGGTTCGAGCACTCCGCGCCCGACGAGCACTAGCGGGGCGCCTGGGCGGCGGTGAGGCCCAGCTCTCGCGCCAGCGCCCGGCTCTGCATTTGCTCGAGCCGCTCGGGCGGCTGCGAACGATGCTCGAAGCGCGCCGGGCTGACGTCCCCTGCGTCCGGGTGGTGGCCGGTCGCGATCAGGTCGGCCACGAGACGGCCACAGGCGTATCCCTGGACGTTGCCGACCCCGCTGTAGCCGCCGGCCACGTGGACGCCGGTGCGGCTCGGGAGCGGGCCGGCCAGCGGCATCAGGTCGGCCGAGAAGCCCATGATCCCTGCCCAGCGATTGGTGACGGTGACGCCCGCCAGCCCAAGCTCGTCGGCCAGGAAGCGGTCGAGCTGCGCCTGCACCGAAGCCGTCGCCCGCTCGTCGGCGGTGTACTCGTCCTCCAGG